>JACXTT010013154.1_pt1 | contig 10925 bp, 9 predicted proteins | sample 9270951 | NCBI WGS metagenome assembly JACXTT01 (sample SAMN15532306, study PRJNA645909) | rock metagenome | isolation source: weathered quartz diorite | place: Puerto Rico | collected 2017-06-21 | reverse complement strand
GTTTCGCCGTGGGAGCGGCCGCCATCGTAGTCAAGGAAGATCACTGGGGAATCCTCTGCGCGTTGGTCGGAGGCGGCGATCCAATACCAGGAACCGCGGCCAGTGGTTGCAAAGCAAAAACCGGGGCCCAGTTCCTCTTCGTAGGGAGACTCGTTTAGGGATTCTAGGTCCAGGGGCTCGAAACAATAGACTTGCCAGTGTTTTGGCCACCAGCGCGTGCTGCCTGGCCTTTCCAATTGGAAGCCAGCGGACTGGATGGCGGATTTGTCGTCGTACAGCCGCAAGAGTCTTTCCGGCAAAAGCTTTCCCAGTTCTTTTTCGATGGCGTCGGGTTGCGGATCCAGCAAACGGCGCACGTACGACTCGTACGTGGCCTTGATTTGCTCGGGGTTTGGGCGGGAACGGAGTCTTACGATGGCGCGGCGAATTCCCGTAGCGATGACAAGCAGCGCGGCGGCAAAGGCCAGGGGGCCGAAGACGAAGACGAGGAGCTTATCCACGCTTCGATGATACTGCATTGGGGAACACGAGGATCGATTCCGGGAAGCGACCGGAATTCGAAGAACACAGGTCCAAAATCAACACCTGGGGCACCCGCGCCTAGGTTTTCTTCCGCGCGAGTCGCGGCCAGGAAAGAAATTCCTCCAAGTTATCAGCTACTCTTTCATTTCCCCAGGGGTCGTGACAGGCGAAAAAGACGGGGGTGTCCGGCTGCCGAGTCTTGCTCACAGGGACCCAGTAGAAGTTACCGCAACCATCCGCCGCGAAGCAGAAGACCTTACCGAAGCCCACCTCTTCTATCAGGTACGACTAGGCAAGGGATTGGAGGAAGAAGGTGAGCATGCGGTAGCCGGCGATATAGGAGAAAGGGGCGAGTTCGAGGGAGTAGTGCCCGCAGGGGAGTTCGAGGGTGAGAGGGTCGGCGCCGTGGCGGCGGAGGGAGTCCAGCATCTGGCGGGTGAGATTGGGGAGCATGGTGGGGTCGTATTTGCCGAAAACCATGAAGGTAGTGCGGCAAGCGCCCATGCCGCGCTCGACGTAGGGCATGGGGCTGATGGGAGCCCAGTATTCGCGGAGTTCGTCGACGGTAACATGGTTTTTGAGACCTTCCCAGACGTGATTGGTGGTCATGCCCTGGCTGATGACGTCGGCGTAGTAGGTGGAGACATGGAAAAAACCGCCGGCGCGGATGCGCTCGTCGTGAACAAGGGTGATGTAGCCGACGGAGGAGCCGATGCTGGTGCCGAGAATGCCCAGCTTGGTGTAGCCCTGCTGCTCGAGCCAGTGGAGGCAGCGGCGGGCGTCCTGGACGGCCTGGCGATTGGCCTGGAGGGTTAGGCCGATGTTGGGGCCGCAGATCTGGTCGGCGCGCTCGTGGCCATGGGCCATGCGGCGGTCGTGGTAGGGCATGCTCATTTTGAGAACGGTGATGCCGAGGCGCTGAATCCAGTGGCAGAGACCGTTCTGTCCGTGCCATTTGGCGTTCCAGTTGGGGAGGAGGAGGACGGCGGGGCCCTGCTTCTTACTCGGAAAGAGCTGGGCGTGGACGGTGTTGTTTTCGGGCCAGGGGGATTCGATGGAACTGGTAAAGGTGAGGACATTTTCTTTTCCATACGCGGCCGCCAAGCGACCGACATCAAGGTGGTAGTCGTCGGCAGGGCTGGCGGCGTACCAGTCACGGCTTGATTCGATGGCTTTCTGCGCATATTGACGGACGAATGCGCCGGGATTGGCGTCGTCAGGTAAGCCGCCGATGTGCTCCAGGCCCCAGTGGAAGGGCTGGACACGGCGATTGTCGTCGGTGGTCCAGCGGCGATGCTCGTAGCGGCGGATTTTGCGTTCGAACCAGTCCATGACAAGAGTCGACAGTTCACAGTTTACAGTCAAGAGTTGGCAAAGAAAAAGGCAGATGGAGCTCAGAAGGAAAACGAAGGATTTCAACACAGAGTTCACGGAGACCCCAGAAAAACACGGAAAAGAAAGCGTTAGGGATGAGGCACGAGGGGTAGCGTGGTTCATTGAGGGAGTACGGTACCTATGAGAGAGTCAAAATGTGGTCATCGTCTTCATTTTTCTATTTGGGATCGTGATTGGAAGCTTCTTGAACGTCTGCATTACGCGGATTCCGGAGGAGATATCCATCGTTTCGCCCGGGTCACGTTGCCCGCGGTGCAAAACACCGATCAAGGCGTATGACAATGTGCCGGTGTTTGGATGGCTGTGGCTGCTGGGCAAGTGCCGCGCTTGTGGCGAGCCCATCTCGCCAATGTATCCCTTGATTGAGCTGGTCACTGGGCTGCTGTTTGTGGCGGCGTACCTGGACTTTGGGATTACGCAGGCTATGGTGAAATGGATTTTCTTCACCTGCCTTGTGATTGTGCTGACGGTTACGGACTTGCGCGTGCGGATGCTGCCGGATGTGATTAATTGGCCGGGTTTTGCGGCGGGGCTTCTGTTTTCCGCGTTCGTGCCGCCGAATGATGGGATTGCGGGGTTTCTCGCCTATCGATTCTTTCAGGTACGCCTCCCGGGAGCGGCGGCGGGCATTCTCGATGGGCTCATTGGCGCGGCGTTTGGGAGCTTTCTCCTGCTGGGGCTGGCGAAGGCCTACAGGACAGCGCGCGGTCGCGAAGGCATGGGGATGGGCGACGTGAAAATGATGGCGATGGTGGGAGCGTTTCTTGGCGTGCGCGGGACGTTTTTGACTCTTTTGCTTGGGAGTCTACTGGGAAGCGTGATCGGGTTGTGCTTGGTGCTGGCGCTGTTCCTGGGAGGCTGGAGGAGCGCGCTGGCGAAGCGTGCGAGCCGGCGCGGAGTGGGCACGGAGCGCGCGCTGCGGTGGACGATTGCGAGCCAGTACCAATTGCCGCTGGGAACGTTTCTGGGAATTGGGGCGCTGCTGATTGTGTATGGGGCGCCCGTTGTGTCGGCGCGATGATCGATTTTTCGATGGATTACAGGATAGAAAGGCAGGCTCAAAGTTAAAAGTTGAAGGGCATAAATTCAAAGCCGGGAAGACAGAAGAAAAGCGGAGAAAGAATGCGAAGGAAAAAGATGGGGGGAGACGGGAAGGGACGCAGAGGCGCCAGAGAAAGAGAAACAAGAGTCGAATGACAGGACCGATGTTTGCCGCACTACAATCCGGAAACAACACGCAGCACTTGTGGACGCTGGTTGGGGAGATGGGGATCGCTTTCCTAGCGGTCATAGGGCTTGCGTTTTTCTTTTTGCGCAAGTTCTTTCAAAGCAGGCGCGAAGAGCATAAACAGGAATTTGCAACGAGCGCGCCGCGCACGGAGAATCCTTCCGCGTTTATGGCCGCATCGATGCAGGGCGTGATTCAGAAATTGCGGGATCAGGAGAAAGAGTTGGAGCGGTGGCACAAGATCGAAAAAGAACGCGCGGAACAGACGGAGCGGCTGAGCGAAGAAGTGACGCGGAACATGCCGGCGGGGCTGCTGGTGGTGAATGCGACGGGGATTATTTCATCTTCGAATCCGGCGGCGGAGCAAGTTCTGGGAATTCACGGGCTGGGATTCCGGCGGTACAGCGAAGCGCTGGGCGAGGACTCGGACTTGACAAAGCTGGTGGGGGACTGCCTTTCGACGGGAAAGATTTACCGTCGCGAAGAAGTAGAGCACATTGCTCCGGCGGGAGATGCGCGGCACTTGGGTGTTACGATTTCGCCGATCCGCCGTGGCGCGGAAAGCATCAGCGGCGCAATCTGCTTACTGACGGATTTGACGGAAATGGCGGCATTGCAGCAACGGATGCAGCTCAAGGAGAATCTGGCCGCCCTGGGAGAGCTGTCCGCGGGCATCGCGCACGAGTTCAAGAATGCGCTGGCGACAATTTCCGGTTATGCGCAGCTGATTCCGGAGGCATCGGCAAAGGATGCTTCGCAGTATGCGGGACGCATCCTGCGGCAGACGAGGGATATTACGCACGTGGTGGCAGAATTTTTGAAGTACGCGAGGCCGCTGGAGATTCCGGATGACAGGGTGACGCTGCAGACAGTCGTGGAGCGCGTGGCGGCAGAAGTGAGAGAAGGGCTTCCACAGGTGAAGATCCGTTGTGAAGGGACATTCGGTGAGGTGGAGGGAGACGAGGGACTGCTGAGACAGGCGCTCCTGAACCTGGCGCGGAATGCAGCGGAAGCTTGCGCGTTGGCAGAACACGGCGGGAAAGTGCTGGTGCGCGGCGAGGTTGCGCAGGGGGATGAGGCTGGTTCGCAGCAGATTACAGTGTTTGATAACGGGCCGGGGATCGGGACAGCGGCGATGCCGAAACTGTTCCGGCCGTTTTTTACAACGAAGACGAATGGGACAGGGCTGGGGCTGGCGGTGGTACAGAAGATCATCGTGCAGCATGGAGGCCAGGTACAGGCGCGGAATCGCCCGGAAGGCGGGGCTGCGTTTATTGTTACGTTGCCGCTGCCGCGAAGGGTACCGGAAGCAGTAGAATCGAGGAAGAACGGCATCTAAGGGTTAGTCGGGGTCTGCCAGCCGCTCAGGAGGTAGGATTGTATGCGTATGAAAATCTGGATGAATCGTTCATTGATGGTTGCGGGGCTGTGCCTGGCGGGATTGCCCGCGTACGCGCAATCGCAGAGTTCCTCGCAACAATCGGGCAGCGATCCGGTGGCGGATGCGGCGCGAAAGGCGCGTGAGGACAAGAAAAACGCCGCGAAGCCGAAGAAAGTTTACACGGACGACGATGTTAAGCCTGCCGCAGCGGCGGCAGCAACAGCTGCTAGTGCCACCCCAAGCAGTGCCAGCGGAGCTGCGGCGACAGGCGCCGCGGGGCCGCAAAAGACGGATGACGGCGAGGCAAAGGAAGATCCCAATGGCGAAAAGGCCTGGCGGAAGCGGTTCAAGGAGCAACGCGACAAGCTGGCGAAGGCCGAAACTGAGCTGGATGTGTTGCAACGCGAGTCGCAGAAATCGCAGTTGGAGTACTACCCGGATCCGCAGAAGGCACTGAGCGAGCAGAACACGCGCAAAGACATCAACGAGAAAATGGCGAAGATCGCGGCGAAGCAGCAGGAGATTGCTCAGCTCAAGCAGGGCCTTGAAGATTTGGAAGAGCAACTGAGAAAATCGCACGGCGATCCGGGGTGGGCGCGGTAATAAAGACGAAGTTGTTAGTTGTAAGTTTTTAGAGAAATCCTTCAACACAGAAACCGGGAACTGAGCTGGGATGGCCTCCTTGCCTGACAGGGGAGACGATACGCCGCGTCTGCTCGATCGCGCAGGTGCGCTACTTCCCTTCACTGCACACCTGTCTCTCGTAGTTCCCTGACAACCGCGGGATTCATGGTAGAAACGAGAGAGATGGAACCTCTCCTCCTTGTCGAAGATAAGAATGAGCTGCGGGCGATGCTGCGGAAGGCATTGGAGCGCGCGGGGTATGAAGTGGACGAAGCGCCGGATGGCGCCGCGGCCGTTCAAAAGGTGCGCGCAAGGAGATATCTGCTGGTCATTACCGATTTGAAGATGCCCGGGGCATCCGGGCTGGAGGTTCTGCGCGAAACGAAGCAGGCGGATGCGACGATACCGGTGATCCTACTGACCGCGTTTGGGTCCGTGGAGGAAGCCGTGGCGGCGATGAAGGACGGGGCTTACGACTTTCTGCAAAAACCGGTGGACCTGGACCATTTGAAATTGCTGGTGCAACGCGCGGCGCAACAGCAGGAGCTGCTGCGGGAGAATTTGCTGCTGCGCGAGGAATATGCGACGCGGTACGGGTTTCCGCGGATCGTGGGGGAAGATCCGTCCATTCGGGAAGTGAGCCAGCAGATTCAGAAAGTGGCCGCGACAGATTCGACTTGTTTGTTGCTCGGGGAGAGCGGGACGGGCAAAGAGTTGTTCGCACTGGCGATCCATCATCTTTCGCCGCGCCGCGAGAAACCGTTTGTGGCGCTGAATTGCGCGGCGATTCCGGAAGGGCTCGTCGAGAACGAATTGTTTGGGCACGAGCGCGGGGCGTTTACGGGGGCGGGAGCGCGCAAAGTCGGCAAGATGGATATGGCGCACCGGGGAACGCTGTTTCTGGATGAAATTGGCGAATTGCCGCTGGCGATTCAGGCGAAATTGCTGCGCGTGCTGGAGGAGCGAAGATTCGAACGCGTGGGAGGGACACAGTCGATCGACGTGGACGTTCGAATCGTGGTGGCGACCAATCGGGACTTGCAGAAGCAGACGCAAGAGAAAATGTTCCGCGAGGATTTGTATTTTCGGATTTCCGCGGTGCCGATGACGATTCCACCGCTGCGCGAGCGCGGGAACGACGTGCTGCTGCTGGCGGAACACTTTTTGGAGAAATTCAAGCGCGAGTTTGGGAAGCCGGGGCTGGAATTGTCGGCGGAGGCGAAAGAGCGATTGCTGCACTATCGATGGCCGGGGAATGTGCGGGAACTGCAGAACACGTTGGAGCGCGCGGTGATTCTCGCGGATGGGCTGGGAATTCCGGCCGATGGATTGCAATTGCCGGCGACGAAGCCGGACGCAGACAAGTTGCCTGCGGGAATGCTGCGGGAGGATTTCAGGTGGGAGGGTTCGCTCGAAGAGGTCAGGGAGCGAGCGGCAAGCCAAGTGGAAAAGGTCTTACTGGAAAGCACCATGCGGGATTGCAAGTGGAACAAGACGCGGGCGGCGGAGAGGCTGGGGATTTCGCCGAAGACGCTGCTGGCGAAATTGCGGGGGGCGCGTTTAGAAGAGTGATTTGTAACTAGTGACTGGTATAAGCGTCAGCGCGGGCGTGTGGCGGTGTGGAGAGCGACGGTGCCGAGGGTCCAGACGAGATAGTCGACAGATTGGTAGCCGACGGCGGTCATGAGGGATGCGAGCTCGGGCGGACGGAAGAAACGGGCAACGGATTTGGGCAGGTAGGAATACGCGGCGGAGTCTCCGGAAATGAGGCCGCCGATTTTCGGCAAGACCTTGCAGAAATACCAGCGATAGAGATCCCCCAACAATCCAACAGGTGGTTCGGTGAATTCCAGGATGGCGATGGTGCCGTCCGGCTTCAATACACGTTGGATTTCGCGCAGGCCGGCTTCGTAATTTGACAAATTGCGAAAGCCAAAGCCCGTGGTGACGAGATCGAATGATGAATTCGCGAAGGGCAAGCGCATGGCGTCAGCTTCGAGAAATGGAACAGGTTTTGGGTGTTGGCCGCTTGCGCTCGCGACCAGTGAGGCGCTTTTCTCTTTTGCGCGAACAAGCATAGTGTGGGCAAAATCCGCGCCGACGATGTGAGCACTTCCGTTACGAGAAAGGGAAAAAGCGAGATCCCCCGTACCGCAACAGAGATCAAGAACAAGCGCATCGGCGCGGCTGAGAATGGGACGGAGAAGTTTTGCTGCGCGCGCGCGCCAAAGGCGATCGAGCTGCAGCGAGAGGAGATGATTCAGCAGGTCGTACCGCGGAGCGATGCGCGTGAACATCTCGCGTACTCTTGTGGAGGCGTCCGTTTCGGTGACGGCGCCTTCGGGACGAGTTCCCTTCACCGGCGCGGCAAGTTCAGTCATTGGGACTTCCCGAAAGGCGGCTGCTGGCTGCAATGAGATGCGGCGTGAAATGAAGAACGCGCTCGACGAGGTTCGAGGAGATTGAGTCATAGGAGCGCGCTTCACCGATGCGTAGCGAAAGGACAAAACGAACGACGCCATCGCGCGCTTTCTTATCGGAGCGCATGGCTTTGACCAAAGTTGCGGCGGAGACGCGGGGCCAGGCCGGCAGCGGTCCAAGGCGGCGGATGAGTGCGACGATGCGGGAAACATCGTCGGCGCGCGTCAGGCCAAGTTCATGGCCGAGGAATGACGCGGCAATCATGCCCCAGGCGACGGCTTCCCCGTGCTGGTAGCGGCGGTAGCGTGTCACGCTTTCGAGAGCGTGCGCGAAGGTATGGCCGAAATTCAGAATTTCGCGGAGGCCGGATTCGCGTTCATCGCGGCGGACGACGCGCGCCTTGATCTGGATATTGCGCGGGATGAGCTCGCCGAGCGCCGCGCGATCGCGACGAAGTACAAGCTCCAAGTTTTTCTCGAGCATTGCGAACATCGCGGCATCAGCAATGATGGCGTGCTTGATGACTTCGGCGAGGCCGCCGCGGAATTCCCGGTCCGGGAGGGTGCGCAGCAATTCCGGGTCGGTCAACACGAGGCGCGGCGGATAGAATGCGCCGAAGAGATTTTTTCCCTCAGGGAGATTCACGCCGGTTTTGCCGCCGATAGAACTGTCCACCTGAGCGACGACGGTTGTCGGCACGTGCACCAGAGCAACACCGCGAAGCAAAGACGCAGCGACGAAGCCCGCGACGTCGCCGACGACTCCACCTCCTACGGCAACAATCAGTGACTTGCGGTCGGCGCCGGATTTCACCAGAGACCTAGAGACTAACTCTACAGTATGCAGATTCTTTGCGGATTCGGCGTCGTTCATCAGATGGACTGCGTTGCTGCCGGACAGGCGCAATCCACGCCGGACCGAATTGCCGACGGCACGCCAGACTTTGGAGGAGGAGACGACGCGAACGTTCGAAAAGCGGCCGAGCCTAGCGATTTCACGGGCTGCGTGACCAAGAGCGCCTGCGCCTGCGACGACGGAGTAGTCTCCAGCCGCTGACTTTACAGAAATGCGTTTGAGTTTCATTTCGTGGACAATTTCAATGTAACACACGCATTTGGGCGGATCCTATGAGAGTCACATGCGGCGAGCGATTTCCGGCGCGGGGAGGAAAACGTCAGCAGGATGCAGGCGCTACGAGGGCGGGCGGCACACGGCTAGTGGGATTGGAGTTGCTTCACGGATTCGAGAAAGACGTGGCCGACGATGGCAAGCGTCTTCGGGCTGATTTTGTCGAGAGCATCCTGCGGCGTGTGCCAGTAGCCGTTGTTCACGAAATCCCCGATGACATCCGCGGCGGGAACACCGCGCTTCAGGAAGGAATCATGGTCGTCTTCGGCGGATGTCGCGTCATTCCGAAAAATGGCCGAGTAACCGAGCTTGGCTGCGATGTTCCAGACGAGATCGATCAATGCCGGAGCGGAACTGGATTCGCGGAGGAACTGGGCGTTGCGGCCGCCGACGATGTCCGCCAGCAAAAGTGCCCTGATCTTTTTGACGTCGCCGCTGATGGAGAGGCGCGCGGCCATCTGACGGCTGCCGTAGCGGCTGTCGGTATCGCTCCAATGCTTCATGGCTTCTTCGCCGTCGAAGAAGGCGATCCAAACGGCATACTTGCCATGCTGGGGGCAAAGCAGCCGGGCGAGTTCCAACATGACGGCGGTAGAGGAGCCGCCATCGTCGGCGCCGACAAAGTTTTCCTTCAAAAGCGTGTCGTAATGCGTTGCGAGCAGGATCACGCCGGGCTTCTCGCCGGGAACTTTCACCAGGATATTTTTCATCGGGAGACGGCCCACGGGAGTGTCGGCTGTGAAGGCGTCCGTCTCAACGGTGCAACCGTAGCTCTTCAATTCAGATTGCAGATAGTCCTGCAATTGCATGATGGACTGAGACCCTGAGGGGCGCGGACCGAAGCTGACTTGCTTGGCGACCTGAGCGAAGGCGCGTTTACCATCGAAGCCGCCAGTTTTCTCAGGCGGAGGGGCATCTTCGGCAGCTTGTGGCGGCGCGGAGGGTGCGGTGCTCATGAGAGGCGGCTGCGCAGCGCTGGGGGAATCATTGCCGCTGGCTTTGCAGCCGGTTAAGACGGCGGAAATCAAGCAAGCCATTGTTGCGATCCGGAAAATGTTTTTCGAGAGCGACCCCATCTAGCGGGCCTCCGCGGGAGTAGCCAGCCGCTTTTCGCGGCGTCGCACCACGAGCCAGGACACTCCGACACCGAGGAAGTACAAACCCACCAGTACGGCCATGAAGACCAGCATGGTCATAGCATCCGGCGTGGGGGTAAGGATGGCCGCGAGAATGGCGATGACCAAAATGGCATAGCGGAAATTGTCCATCAGGAACTTGGGCGTGACGATCCCAAAAAGCGAAAGAATGAAAATGAGGACGGGCAACTCGAACACAAGCCCCAGCCCCAGAAGGACCAACAGGATCAAATCGAAATACTCGTTGATGCTGATGAGCGGCACGACCGGACCTTGGAAACTGATCAGGAAATGCAGTACGTAGGGCATGGAGATGAAATACCCGAATGCGATTCCCGAGAGAAACAGCAAGACCGTCGAGAACAGAAAGCCGGTGATGGCTTTACGCTCGTGCTTATAGAGCGCAGGGGCAACGAAGAGCCAAATCTGGTAAAGAATCCATGGGGAGGCGATGACCAGCCCCAGGTAGACACTCAACGTGATCAGCAAATTCAAGTACCCGGCTGGATGCGTGTACACCAGCTTTTGGTCGAGGTGCGCGTCACCGAGGGCCTTGAGCATGGGTCTGGTGATCCATTTGACAAAATAAGGAGCCGCAAACCAGCCAATCCCCGCTCCAATGGCGATCGAGATGAGCGAATTGATGATGCGCTTGCGAAGCTCGGTGAGGTGCTCGAAAAACGTCATGGCCCCCGCCGGTTCGTCGTCTGGGGTCGTACTCTGCGGAGTGGGTGTGAGATCGGGCACGGGATCAGGCGGATTGCCGAGTGTCCTGCGGAGTTTCATGCGATTCGACGGCGGAGGAGGTTTCAGTGTCGGTGCCCGAGGGTGCGACTGAAGAGCGCGCCACGGATTCCTCCACCGGCGAAATAACCGGTGATTCCGTCGCGGGGGTCTCCGAGGCGGCGGGTGCTTCGAGTTGGGCCTGCTCGGTCGACGCGGCGGAAGTGGCGGCAGCCTCTGCGGCCTTCTTGCGCTCCGCCTGAAGGGTCTGGCGCTCCATTTCGCGCATCTCTTCTTCGAAGGCGCCCTTGAAGTCCGCTGAGGCCTTGCGGAATTCCGCCATGAGCTTCCCGAGGCCGCGGGCGAG
>JACXTT010013153.1_pt1 | contig 10925 bp, 9 predicted proteins | sample 9270951 | NCBI WGS metagenome assembly JACXTT01 (sample SAMN15532306, study PRJNA645909) | rock metagenome | isolation source: weathered quartz diorite | place: Puerto Rico | collected 2017-06-21 | reverse complement strand
CGCCGCCCGCCGTGGCGCCGTCGGGCGCGCCGTCGCTCGCGTCCCCGGCCCCGCGCACGGCCGCCGGACCGAACCTGCCTGCCGATGCCTTCAAGACGCCGCTGACCTACACGGGCTCCGACCGGTGCGTCCAGTGCCACGAGCAGGCCTTCGCGGTGTGGGCGAAATCAGGGCACGCCCACGCCTTCCAGACGCTCATCGACAACAAGCAGGAATACAATCCGAAATGCCTCGGCTGCCACACCATCGGGTACGGCATGACGCACGGCTACATCAGCCCCATCGCGACGCCGAGCCTGGTCAACGTGGGCTGCGAGTCGTGCCACGGCCCCTCCAGCCGCCATCCGGATCAGGTCCAACAGGGATTCGGCCGCACCAACACCGACTTCTGCGTCTCCTGCCACAGCAGCGAGAACAGCCCGGATTTCAAGCCGGCCGAGTACATCCCCAAGGTCAGGCACTGGGACGACCAGCACGCGCAGAAGTGACGGCGCGCGGCCCGCGCCTTCCTTGACCTGCTCTTCCCCGGCGTATACCTTACGGCCATGGGCGACACGCGTCCCGGACAGGGTCGCGGCGGCGAGGAACACGCCGGGCGGACGCTGGCTCTCGACTACGGCGAGCGCAGGATCGGCATCGCCCTGAGCGATCCGATGGGTCTCGCGGCCCGGCCCCTCATGACCATGACCCGAACGACCTGGGCGCGCGATCTCGACCGTATCCGGGCCATCGTGAGCGAGCACGAGGTGCGGCGCATCGTCGTCGGCCTGCCGCTGGACATGGACGGGGAGCGCGGAGCCCGCGCGCGCATCACCGAGGCGTTCATCGGCAAGATCCGCGGGGCGACGGGGCTGCCGGTCATCCCGTGGGACGAGCGGCTGACCACCGTGCAGGCGGAGAGGATCCTGATCTCCGGAGACGTCAGCCGCGCTCGCCGCCGCCGGGTCATCGATCAGGTCGCCGCGGTCATCGTCCTGCAGGCCTACCTGGACGCCCGGCGCGACCCGGGGACGGAATGAGCCGTCTGCCCCACTGGCTGCGCGACCACTGGTTGATCGGCGCCAGCGCCGGCATCGTCCTGGTGATCGCGCTGACGTTCTCGGCGCAGATCTTCTTCTGGGCTTCCATTCCGTACCGTGGGTACGGCGCCTCGTTCGCCATCGTGGAGATACCCGAAGGGACCGGTGCGGCGCGCGCCGTGCGGATCCTCGAGGAGCACGGCATCATCCAGCGCACGCCTCTGGCGATTGGTTACCTGCGGCTGACCGGCCGCATTCGCGCCATCAAGGCGGGGGAGTACTACTTCACCCGCCCGATGACCCCGGGCGAGGTGTTCGACAAGCTGATCTCCGGCGATGTGTACTACCACCGCGTCACCATCCCCGAGGGGGTGCGGTCGGAGGAGATCTTCGCGCTGTTCGCGCGCGCGGGCTTCGGCACCGAAGAGGAGTACCGCGAGTCGTATCGGGACGTCTCCCTGATCGCCGATCTCGACTCCGAGGCGACCGACCTCGCGGGGTATCTGTTCCCGGACACCTACACGCTGCAGAAGGGGACCACCGCGAAGGCGATCGTGGCGATGATGGTCGCCCGGTTCCGCGAGGTGTTCCAGCCGTCCTGGATCGACAAGGTGACGGCGCGGGGTCTGACCGTCCGCGAAGCCGTGACCCTGGCGTCGATGGTCGAGTGGGAGACGGCGCACGACGACGAGGACCCGCTGGTATCGTCGGTCTTCTACAACCGGCTCAGGCTGGGGATGCGGCTGCAGTGCGATCCGACGGTGATTTACGCCCTGGAGATGCGCGACGGCTTCGACGGCAACATACGGAAGAACGATCTGAAGATCGATTCGCTCTACAACACCTACCGCTACGCCGGACTGCCTCCGGGGCCGATCGGCAACCCGGGGGCCGCGGCGCTCCAGGCCGCGGTCGAGCCCGCCGGGACCTCGTACCTCTACTTCGTGTCGATGAACACCGGGCGGCACTTCTTTTCCACCAACCTGAGGGACCACAACCGCGCGGTCTGGCTGTACCAGGTGAAGCCGTTCAGGCCGCGGAGGGCGTCGTCCGCTCCGGAGGGAGGGCGTGGAAATTGATCTCCCGCCGTCGCGTCTGGTCGGTGACCCGCTCGGAGATGACCCCGCGGACGTCGATCTCCTCCCGGGCGTAGCACTCGAAGTGGAAGCGGCAGAAGCCGAGGCGGTACGCCCGCTCGCCGCAGCGCGCCACGCCTCCCCAGCTGGTGACGAACCGGCAGGTCTCCATCGTCGTCGCGTTCAGTATCCGCGCCCGGGGCGGCCGGGTCAAGCGCCCGAAGGCAGCCTGTCTCGTTGACGGGCGAGAGCGCGGGGCATACGATGGGCCGGTCATGGGAGGAATCGGGCGGCTGGAGTTCCTCGCGGCTCTGATTTCGATCACCGGCGTCATCCTGTGCGCGCGCGGCGCCTGGCGCCTGCTCCAGGCGCTGCGCGCCCGCTTCACCTATGGCGCGCCGTACCGGAGCGGCACGATCCAGGATCGCCTGCTGGGCCTCCTCCTGGAGATCCCGGTGCTCCTGATCGGCGCCGCGCTCGCCTTCGTCGCGCTCGCCCAGGCCGCCTTCCAGGCGAGCGAGACGACCGTGCGCGTCGGGCAGATCGAAGCGCACCGTTCCGGCTGGGCCAGGGTCGCCGTCCGTCTGGTCCCCGATCCGCTCTATCCCTCGAGCCGGCTTCTCGAAGGGGAGATCGACGGGGCGCGCTGGGCCGTGGCCGGCGATTTCATCACCTGGGATCGCAGCGTGAAATGGCTCGGGCTGCGGGACGGCCACCGCGTGCGCTACCTCATTGGGGTCAACGACACGACCGGCACCACCCGCTCCGACCGGATCGCGCGGACCCAGATCGATGCGCTGCCGGCGGCGGCCGCCCGCCTGCTCACCCTGACGCGCGTCCTGCCGTTCCTCAAGGTGAGCACCGAGACCTCGTCCTGGTTCCCGATCGCCGATCGCCAGGTCATGGTGCTCTACGCCATCGGCCAGGGATACCTGGCGGAGGTCGCCTCCGAGTCGCATCGGCCGCCCGCGGATGCGTCCGCGTCACCCGGAGCGGTGCGCTGAGACGGTTCGCCCTCAGTCGGGCGCAGGTGCCACCCGGACCCAGGGCGTGGCCTCCCTGTTGACACCGGCTGCGCGTCGCGGTACGGTAACCGCCTTTTCTCCGGGACGTCGGCGGGTGGGAATTCCGACGATCCTCTGCTAAGGTGTTGCGGCTCGAGATGTCGCAGGGCCAATCCAACGAGGCGTCGTGATCGAAGTCTCCGGAGTGAGCAAGAAGTACGGCGAGCGTGCGGCGGTCGACCGGGTCGCCTTCACGGTCAGCCGGGGCGAGATCCTCGGCTTCCTGGGGCCGAACGGGGCCGGGAAGACGACCACCATGCGCATCCTCACGGGCTACGTGCCGCCCACCTCGGGGACCGCGCGGGTCGCCGGCTTCGACGTCCAGGAGAACCCGATCGAGGCGAAGCGGCGCATCGGCTACCTGCCCGAGCATCCGCCGCTATACACCGACATGCTGGTGCGCTCGTTCCTGCGGTTCGTGGCGACGATCCGGGACGTGCCGCGCAAGGAGATCGGCGGACGGGTGGACCGGGCGATCGATCGCTGCGGTCTGGCGCCGGTGGCGGACCGGCTGATCGGGCATCTGTCGAAGGGGTACCAGCAGCGCGTCGGGCTGGCCCAGGCGATCCTGCACGACCCGGACGTCCTCATTCTCGACGAGCCGATGGTCGGGCTCGACCCGGCGCAGATCATCGACATCCGTCAGCTGATCAAGAGCTTCGCGGGGGCGCACACGGTGATCCTCTCGACGCACATCCTGGCCGAGGTCACCATGACCTGCAACCGCGTCCTGATCATCAACGAGGGCCGGATCGCCGCCGACGAGACGCTCGAGCAGCTGGCGGCGCGCGGCGAGAGGACGCGGCGGGTCACCCTGCGTCTGGCCCGCCCGGGCGACGCGGTCGAGGGTCCTTTACGCGCCATCCCCGGTGTCCTGTCGGTGAGCCGGGAGGACGGTCAGGACGGCGGCTTCGTCGTGGAGACCGAGGGGTCGCGCGATCTGAGAGAGCAGATCGCGCACGCCGTCGTGACCAACGGCTGGGGTCTTCTCGAGATGCGCCCCATCACCCGCAGCCTCGAGGACATCTACATCCGAATCACGCAGGGGGTCGAGGCCGCGTGAAGAACGTCCTGGCGATCGCCTGGCGGGAGATCCGGACCTATTTCACGTCGCCCCTGGCCTACGTCGTGGTCGGCGTCTTCCTCGTCCTCAGCGGCTACATCTTCTACGCCTCGCTCGTGCGGTTCTCGAACCTGTGCCTGCAGTACGGGAACAACCCGTACGTGTTCAACCAGCTCAACGTCAACGACATGGTCGTGCGTCCGATGTTCGGGAGCATCCTCGTCATGTTCCTCCTGATGCTCCCGGTGGTCACGATGCGTCTACTGGCGGAGGAGCGGCGTGCCGGGACCGCGGAGCTCCTGTTCACCTGTCCGGTCACGAGCGCCCAGGTGATCCTCGGGAAATACCTGGGAGCCGCCTTCCTGCTGGTGGTCATGCTCGGGGTGACCCTCAGCTACCCGCTCCTGATCATGACGACCAGCGCCAAGCCGGACATGGGGCCGACCCTGGTCGCCTATCTCGGAGTGCTGCTGATGGGGCTGGCGTGCCTGGGAGTCGGTCTTCTGGTCTCGGCGATGACCGAGAACCAGATCGTCGCGGCCATCGGCGCGTTCGGGGCGCTCCTGATGCTCTGGGCGATCGGCTGGATCGCCGACTCGCTCACCGTGACCCTGGCGAGCCTGATGAACTCGGCCACCTTCGGGCTGTGGGAGAAGCTCCATCTGGGGACGGGCGGGCCGACGCTGGGCGACCTCTTGAACAAGGTCTCGATCACCGAGCACTTCCAGGATTTCCGCAAGGGGTTGCTGGACACGGAGCACGTCGTCTTCTATCTGAGCCTCATCTTCTTCTCGCTGTTCATGACGCAGCGCGTGGTCGAGTCGCGCAAGTGGCGCGGCTAGGGGATCCGGCGTGAAGTTCCTCAAGGGGATCGGCTGGGGGCTGGGGGCGATCCTGGTCGCGCTGGCCATCGTCCTCTACGGCATCGTGCCGGAGCGCGCCGGCTATGTCCTGTCGATCGGCGCCCTCGGTCTCGTTCTGGTCGCCGCGGGGCTGGTCCTGAACCGCGACCGCGTGATCGCCACCCTGAGAGGCAGGAGGGCGCGCGCCGCCGGGGCGAGCGCGGGGTACGCGCTCACCGTCCTGGCGGTCATCGTGCTCGTGAACTTCCTCTCGGCGCGCCACCACAAGCGCTTCGATCTCACCGAGAACCAGGCCTTCTCCCTGAGCGAGCAGACCATCAAGATCCTCGAGTCGCTGCCGCGCGAGGTGAGCGTCACGGCGTTCTACCGGGAGGCCGAGCCGACCCGCCAGAAGCTCGAGGACCTGCTCGCCGAGTACAAGTACCACAGCCCGAAGCTGACCGTCCGCTACATCGATCCCGATACCCACCCCGGAGACGCCAAGCGATACAGCATCACCGAGTACGGGACGATCGTCGTCGAGAGCGCCAAGAACGAGAGCCGCACGACGACCGCCGACGAGGAGTCGCTGACCAACGCCCTGATCAAGGTGACCACGGATCGCGAGCGGGTGGTCTACTTCACGACCGGTCACGGAGAGCGCGATCTGAGCGTGAGCGAGCGCAGCGGCCTGAGCATCATGAAGGGCGAGCTGGAGAAGCAGCACTACTCCGTGAAGCCGCTGGTCCTGAGCCAGGGGGTGCCCGCGGATGCCACGATCGTCGTCATCTCCGGGGCCCAGAAGCCGTTCCTCGAGGCCGAAGTCAAGATGATCCAGGACTACCTCGCGAAGGGCGGGCATCTTTTCTACATGCAGGACCCGGAGACCGACTCCGGTCTCGCCGGCGTGCTGTCCGGGTACGGCGTGGCGGTCCGCAACGACGTGGTGGTGGACAAGGTGTCGCGCCTGTTCGGCGGCGACTATCTGATCCCGCTGGTCCCGGCCGACGGCTACGACGAGTTCCACCCGATCACCAAGACGTTCCGGTATCAGACCTTCTTCCCGATCGCCTCCTCGGTCGACATCAAGAGCTCTCTCCCGCAGGGGGTCACCGCCACCAAGCTGGCGCAGACGTCGCCGCTGTCCTGGGCCCAGCCCGACAACGGCGAGCTGAAGACCGGTCATCTCACCCTCAAGGAAGGGACCGGTGTGAAGGGTCCGGTGCCGATCGCGGCGGCCGTGACGCGCAAGGTCGATGAGGCGCCGCCGCCCGCCGTCCAGCCCGCCTCCAACAAGGAGGACGCCAAGTCGACGGCCGAGACGCGCCTGGTGGTGTTCGGCGACTCGGATTTCCTCAGCAACGGCTACTTCAACGCCCCGGGCAACGGCGACCTGGCCTTGAACGTCATCGCCTGGCTCGCGGAGCAGGAGCAGCTGGTCTCCATCCGCCCGAAGACCTCGCTGCCGCGCATCCTGATCCTGTCGCCCGCGGAGGGGCGGTTCTACCTCTGGTCGATCGTCGTGTTCGCGCCTCTCACGATCACCGTCGTGGGTATCGGGGTCTGGTGGCGCCGCAAGAAGCTCTGAGGCCCGGGTGCTGAAGCGGCGTCTCGGTCCGATCCTCGCGGTCGCGCTCCTCCTCGGCCTGGGCGCCTACACCTATTTCTCCGAAGTGCGCGGCAAGCCAGCCGAGAAGACGACCGGGGACGAGAAAGACAAGGCGTTCCCGTTCGAGCGCGCCGCCGTGAAGACGATCCGCATCACGAACGACAACGGCACGCTCCGCCTCGAGAAGCAGGGCGACGCCTGGAAGTTGACCCAGCCGCTCCAGGCCGACGCCGACAAGGAGAGCATCGACGGTCTTCTGAGCTCGCTCGATTTCGCGCGCGTCGAGAGACGCCTGGGAAAGGAAAGCGACCGGAAGCAGTACGGGCTCGAGCCCCCCAAGGCGACCCTGACGCTCGAGACGGGCACGGCGGGCGCGCCGCCGACGCTGTCGATCGGCGAGAGCAACCCGATCGGCGGCACCTACTACGCCCTGCTGCCGGGCTCGGGCGACGTGGCGGTCGTCAGCGCGTCCCTCGGCGAGATATCCAAGAAGGATCTCTTCGCCCTGCGCGACAAATCACTCCTGACGCTCGACCCGTGGAAGATGAAGCGTCTGTCGCTCGGGCGCGGCAAGGAGACGATCCGGCTGGAGAAGCCGGACGAAGGCTGGGTGATTCGTCAGCCGGTCGAGACCCCGGCGGACGGCCCGACGATCACCGATCTCCTGACGGCGCTCCAGAATCTGCGCGCCACCAAGTTCGACAGCGAGAAGCCGTCGGCCGCCGACCTGCGCCGCTACGGGCTCGAGGCCCCCGAGGCGAGCATGACCCTTCTCCAGGACGGCTGGGACGTGGAGAAGACCGTCGTGTTCGGCAAGGAGGTCACGGGCGGAGGCCGCTATGCCCGCACCCTGGGACGCGACCCGGTCGTCATCGTGCCCTCCGACTTCTGGACCAAAGTGACCACCCGGCTCGCCGACCTGCGCCGCAAGGACCTGCTGGGGGTGCAGCAGTATCGCGTCGCCGGCATCACGTTCGCCCGGCACGGCGGGGCCGCGATGACCCTCACCCGGCAGAAGGACCAGAGCTGGTCGCTCGCCGGCGCGGCGAAGGGGGAGGTCAAGGCGGATACGGTCGACACCCTCCTGCGGTCGATCGGCGAGCTGAAGGCGCTGTCGTTCGACGACCACCCCAAGGAGGCGACGCGCGTCTCTCTGGCGAGCCGGCCGGCTCTCGACCTGACGCTTCAGGAAGAGGCCGAGGCCTCCGGCGGCAAGCAGAAATCGCAGCACCTGCTGATCGGCCCCGCCCCGAAGAAGGAGCAGATCCTCGTCCAGGACCCGGCCTGGCGGCCGATCGCGACGGCGAGCGTCGGCACCCTGGAGAAGATCGACAGCCAGCTCGAGGCGGTCGTCAAGGAGGCCACGACCCCGAAGCCGGCGGCCAGCCCGGCCCCCTCCCCGTCGCCCGCCGCGACCGCCGCACCTCCGTCCTGAGACGCGGTCCATTTTTTTCTGCAACCTCGCCGGCAGGCTCTCCGTATAGAGGGGAGTCAGGGACAGAGAACCGCCAGGGAGGATGGATGATGAAGACGCTCATACGCATCAGGGAAGGCCGGACGGGAGGGCGGGCCCTGGTCAGGATCTCGGGGCGCATCCTTTCGGGCGCCGCCGCCGGAAGACTCCTGCGCAGCGTGCGCGCGGCGTTGGCGCGGGGACGACGCGAACTGACGATCGACCTGGCCGGTCTTGCGGCCATCGACTGCGGCGGCATCGGCGCCCTGATTCTCTGCCTGCAGGACGCGGCCCGCTGCGGCGCGACCGTCCGGGTGGCGCGCAGCCGGGGGCCGATCCGCAGCATGCTCGCCCTGAGCGCCCTGCTCGATCCCCTCGAGCACGGCCGTCTCGCGGGCGACGGCGCGCGCCGTCTCCAGGGCCGCGACGTGCCGCTTCTGGTCCCGGCCTAGCGCCACCCGCCTCCCGCCGCTAGCCGCTTCGTCCTCCGCCTTCGGCGCGCATCTCGTCGAGCATCTTCCTCGCGTCGGGGTCGGCGCCGTCGATCTCCAGAAGATGTGTCAGCTCGCGGCGGGCCTCCTCGACCCGTCCCGTGGCGCGCAGGAGCGCCGCCAGGTTGTAGCGCGCGTCGCCATTGAGCGGATCGAGATCCAGCGCCTCGCGGTAGCGCGTCTCCGCCCCGGCGAAATCGCCGCGGCGCTTCAAGAGGAGCCCCAGGTTGGCGTGCGCCGCGGCCAGGTCCGGCTCGTCCTCGAGCGCCTCCAGGAACAGTCGCTCCGCCTCACCGACCTCGCCGGCCTGGAGCCGCAGGCTTCCCAGATTGTTGCGCGCCGACGCCAGATGCGGATCGGCATCGAGCGCCTTCGCGAAGGCGGCGGCGGCCTCTTCGGTCCGCCCGCGCGCCGACAGGTGGCGGCCGAGAGCGTTCCACGCTCCCGCCAGCCCCGGGTCCCGGCGGACCGCTTCAGCGTACGCCACCGCGGCCGCGTCCTCGAGACCGCCGGCGCGATAGGCTTCGCCCAGGAGGTAGGGCGCCGTGCCGCTCCCCGGGTTGCGCGCCGTCGCCTGGGACAGGGAGCCTATGGCGTCGGCCAGGAGCCCGGCGCGCAACGATTCGATCCCCGCCGCCACGTACGGGTCGCGCAGACTCCAGAGATCGGCGTCCTTCAGGCTCGCCGCGATCTCGAGCCGGACGTCGCGCTGGCGCGCGCGCGCGCGCAGCGCGGCGGCGAGCGCGGGCTCGAGCGCCCGTTGCGAGGCGCGCAGGAGATCGGTCACCGGCCGGCGCACGCGACGCAGGGCGACGATCTGCTCGCGCTGGGTGTCGCGGAACATCGCCAGAGGGGCGCTGGTCTCCAGGTACAGGTCGTCGTCGGTGTGCCGGCGCGCGCCGGACGCCAGCGCGCGCAGCCCGTCCGGCCCGGTGACGAAGCGCGACAGCAGGTCGGCCTCCTCGTCGATGCCGGCCCGGCGCAGGTCGTCCCAGACCCCCGGCCGCTCCGCCGGCGCCAGGCGCTCCAAGTCGATCCGCAGCGGCCCGTCTCCGCCGACGAGAAAATAATCACCCCCGCCAGCCGACTCCTCCCACAGCGTCGCTTCCGGAAACACCTCCTGGAACGAGCGCGCGATGCCGCGGAAGTCGTCGGGCGACAGGCGGTACGCCTGGACCCACTGGCAGAAGATCCCGCCCGGCTTCAGGCGCGAGCGGACGAGACGATAGAACTCCACCGTGAACAGGTTCGAGACCCCGGCGACCCAGGGGTTCGAGGGTTGCGAGGTGATCACGTCGAACCGGCGCGACCGGACCAGCAGGCGGCTGCGGGCGTCGTCGACCGTCACGGTCACGCGCCGGTCGTCGAGCGCCCGCCCGTTCGCCTCGTCGAACAGCCGCGCCGCAGCGAGAACGCCGGGCGCGATTTCGATCACCTCCAGGGCGCGCGCCGGGTGGCGCTCAGCCGCCCCGAGCGTGACGCCGCTGGCCAGACCGATCACCAGCACGTCGGCCGGCGCCGGGTGCAGGAGCAGCGGCAGGTGCGCCGCCAGGAGCTGCGTGCTCATGTCACCGCCCGTCGACGCCTCGGTCTTGCCGTTGATCTGGAGGGACAGGACGCCCGCGGGGCTGCGCCGCACGGTGACCAGACAGACCCCGTCCTCCCTGGAAAAGACGATGCGGCCGCGGCGGCGCACCGCCTCCCGAAGATCGCCGCCGTCGCGAGAAGCGGCGCGGTAGATCGGCCCGTACAGGAAGCCGCCCCCGGAGACGAGATCGGTGTCCCAGGCCGGCACCAGCACCGGAGCCAGAAGCGCCGCCCCGAGCAGGCAGGCCGCGGCCATCCACTCGGAACGCCGGCGACCGGTCGTCGCGAGCAGGGGAACGGTGACCAGGGCGATCGAGGTGGAGGAAGCGGCCAGGAGCGACCACCTGGCACCGATGGTCGGGAGAGAGACGAGACCCGCCAGAGCGAAGCCTGCGACCGAGCCCCAGGTGGAGGCGGCGTACAGAACGCCGGCGGCGCGGGCAGGGCCGTGATGTCCGGCGACCGCCGCCGCGAGGGCCGGGAAGATCGCTCCCTGGGCCGCCGACGGAATCAGCAGAAGCGCCGCCAGGGCGCCGAACTCCGCCGCCACGAGCGCCGCCGGATGCGCACCGATTCGTCCCGACGCGAACGCAGCGAAAACCGGCAGACGACCGAGGATCGGCACGACCAGGAGCGACGACAGGCCGGCGCAGGCGAGCGCGGCGGCCGCGACCCGCGGCGCGGCCCCCGGGCGCGACACCCAGCGGCGGACGAGAAGGGG
>JACXTT010013152.1_pt1 | contig 10928 bp, 10 predicted proteins | sample 9270951 | NCBI WGS metagenome assembly JACXTT01 (sample SAMN15532306, study PRJNA645909) | rock metagenome | isolation source: weathered quartz diorite | place: Puerto Rico | collected 2017-06-21 | reverse complement strand
GGGGGGGGGGCGGGGGGGGGGGGGGGGGGGGGGGAGCGGCGCGGGGCCGGGGGCGGTCCCGGCCCTCGGGGTCCTGCGTCACGCACGCGAACCGGACCTCCACCGGGTCGCCCACGACGGGGTCGACGGGGCGTGCCGTGCCCTCGAGCCGACACCCGGCGCCGATGCGTGTCCGGCCGCGGAGCTGGACGTTCGGCCCGATCACGGTGTCGGGACCGATGGTCACGTCGGGACCGACGTAGGCGGTCGCCGGATCCTCGAAGGTGACGCCGGCGTCGAGCCAGCGCGCGACGATCTCGTCTCTCAACGTCCGCTCCATGTCGGCGAAGTCCGCGCGGCTGTTGACCCCCGCCACCTCCTCGGGCGTGCTCGCCCGGATGCTGGCGATGCGCCGGCCCGCGCGCGACGCGAGGCCCACCACGTCGGTGAGGTAGAGCTCGCCCTGCGCGTTCGCCGGCCGGAGCTCCGCGAGCAGGGGAAAAAGGATCTCGGAGCGGACGGCGTAGAGACCCGGGTTGATCTCGGTGATGGCACGTTGAGCGTCGGTCGCGTCGCGTTCCTCGACGATGGCGGTGACCCGACCCTCCGGGTCGCGCACGATTCTGCCATAGCCGGTCGGATGTGCGAAGGACGTCGTGACGAGCGTCAAATCGGCCGCGTCACGGCGATGCTCGTCGACGAGCGCGCGCAGCGTCGCTGTCCGGATGAGCGGAACGTCGCCGTAGAGGATGACGATGTCGCCGGCGAAGCCCGCGAACGCCTCCGCCGCGCACGCGACGGCGTGGCCCGTGCCACGCTGCTCCGGCTGATGAACGATCCGGAGGTCCCGGAGTCCGGCGTTCGCGGCGGCGGCCCGCACGGCGTCCGCCTGATGGCCGACGACGAGGGCCACGCGTTCGGCATCGAGCCCGGCGAGGGCCGCGAGCGGGTAGCGGACGAGCGCCCAGCCCGCGAGCTCGTGCAGCACCTTGGCCCGGCCGGACCGCATCCGCGTGCCGAGGCCGGCGGCGAGCACGACGGCGCCGAGCGGACGGGGAGCGGACACGGAGCGGCCGCCTATCACAACCACCGCCGCATTGCATCGCGTTTCTTGCAGCCCGAGCGGCCTTCGCGCACAATCGGCGCATGCGGCGGCTCGCGAGCATCGCGCTGATCCTCGCGCTCGGTGGCTGCAATCCCCTCGACCGCTTCCGCCCCGTGTCGGTGAACGTCCCCCCTGCCGGGCCGAGCGTGCTCGCCGACGACGACGACCGTCTCGCCTGGGCCGAGGACGAGCCGTACTTCGTGGTCGTCCGGAAGTCGTGCCGGACGCTCGACGTCTATCAGTACGGCGCCCGCGTCCGGAGCTTCCCCGCGGTATTCGGCCTCGACGGCACCGGCAGCAAGCTCTTCGAGGGCGATCTCCGGACGCCGACCGGCCTCTACATGATCGTCGACAAGCGGCGCCACCCGCGCTGGCGCCAGTTCCTGCTCCTCGACTATCCGAACGTGCAGGACCTCCACCGCTACTGGCTGGCCATGGAGAGCGGGGGCATTCCACGGCGCGGCGACGAGTACGTCGGCGCCGGCGGCGCGGTCGGGATCCACGGCACCGACAGACCATCCCTCAACAGCAAGAGCATCAACTGGACGTGGGGCTGCATCTCGCTCCAGAACCGGGACGTCGACGACCTCGCGGCGCTCGTGCCCGTCGGCACCCTCGTCTTCATCGAAGATTGACGGGGCCGGTGCGGCGGCGGGCGCTCCGCCGCCGCTGTCTCACGCTGAACGGTCCCTACGCGGTCTCGACGGTGATCCGGCGCGGCCGCGCGTGCTGCGCCTTCGGCAGCTTCAGGACGAGCACGCCGTCCTTCAGCTGGGCCTTGATCCCGTCGCGATCGACGTTCTCGCCCAGCGTGAAGCTCCGGTAGTACCCGCCGACGCCGTACTCCACGTAGAGCGGCTTCAGCCCCTCGTACTCCTCGCTGCGCAGGCGGCCTTCCACCGAGAGCTGATCGCCCTCGAGATCGACGTCGACCGCGTCCGGCATCACGCCCGGCATGTCGGCGACGAGCACCAGCTCCTCCGGCGTCTCGAAGATGTCGACCGCCGGCTGGAAGAATGCTCCGGGCCGGGTCGCCTCGCGCCGCTCCACCTTCTGCTTCGGCCTTGCCTCGAGCTCAGTTGCTGTCATGGCGTCCCTCCTCACGCAGCCTGGATCTGGATCCGTCGCGGTCGTGCTTCCTTCGCCTTCGGGATCGTGATGGTGAGAATGCCGTCGCGGTACTGCGCCTTCGCCTCGTCCGCGACGATGCGTCCCGGCAGACGAACCACGCGCCGGAAGTGGCCCTGGCCCCGTTCGCGCCGGTGGTAGGCGGCGTTCTTGCCCGGCTCCGAGAACGCGCGCTCGCCCCGCACCGTCGGGGTGTCGTCCTCGACGTGGATCTCCACGCGATCGGGCGCCACTCCGGGCACCTCGGCCTTCACGACGTACGCCTCCGCTCCGTCGAAGACGTTCATCGGTGGGTAGAGCGTGAAGACGCTTCCGCCCGGCCCGTCGAGCATCCGCTCGAGCTCTCGCTGCAGCTTCTCGAACGGGTCCCGATACACGAATGCCATGAGAGACCTCCTCTGTTGGTCGAATCGCCGCTCGCGGGTCCGCCTCGTCGGGAACCTCGCTCGGCCGACGAGACGCTAAGGCGGTGCCCTCCGCTGTCAACCCCGGTGCGGGGGAGCGCGGCGTCAGCGGGGCCGCGTCCCGGCGAGGAGGCGCTCGAGGACGACGAGCCAGTCCTCGAAGGGTGTCTCCGAATCGACCTGGATCTCGAGCTTGCCGCTCGCGAGGACGCGCACCCCTCCCGGATGGACGGGTCGGAGCGGGATAACGACCGCCTCGCGCGAGATGCCGAGTCGATCGAGCACGGCGAAGATGCGTTCGATCTCCGCGAGCGTCACGGCGGCGAGGGCCATCGGATCAGACCTCCCCCACGGCCCCGAGCGTGGCCGCCGGCTCGGGCGGCCGGAGCTCCCGGTACCAGACGCGCGCCGCCTCGGCGACGATGAGCACGACGAGCCCCATGAACACCGCGGTGACGACCGCGTCGAGGCGCAGGTTGAAGATCTGAATGCGGACGTCGGCGAGCCTCGCCCCCGGCACGCCGCCGGCCGCCAGGCGTTCGCCGAGCACGCGCGCCTGCGCCAGGAACCCGACCGCGGGGTCGTCGGCGAGTATCTTCTGATAGCCGGCGGTCATCGTCACCGCGAGCAGCCAGGCGAGCGGCACGAGCGTCGTCCAGGCGTAGCGGGCGCGCCCGGCGCGCACGATGATCGTGGTCGCGACCACCAGCGCGATCGCGGCGAGGAGCTGGTTCGAGATGCCGAACAGCGGCCAGAGGATGTTGATGCCCCCCAGGGGATCCACCACGCCCTGGTAGAGGAAGTACCCCCACGCCGCGACGACCATGGCGCTGGTTGCGAGGACGCTCGGATACCAGCTCGTCCGGCCGAGCGGCGCCCAAACGTGGCCGAGGAGGTCCTGCAGCATGAACCGGCCGACACGCGTGCCCGCGTCGAGCGTGGTCAGGATGAAGAGGGCCTCGAACATGATCGCAAAGTGATACCAGAGCGCGAGCGCCGCCCCGCCGAGCGTCGAGGCGAAGATGCTCGCCATGCCGACCGCCAGGCTCGGAGCGCCACCCGTGCGGGCGAAGAGCGTGCGCTCCCCGATCCGCCCGGCGAGGTCCGCCATCTCCGTCGGCGTCACCGGAAAGCCCCAGCCGGAGATCGTCGCCGCCGCGGCCGCGGGCTCCGCGCCGACCACACCCGCGGGACTGTTGATCGCGAAGTACACGCCCGGCTGGAGTGCCGCTGCGGCGATCATCGCCATGACGGCGACGAACGACTCGAGCAGCATCCCGCCGTAGCCGATCATCGGCGCGTCCGTCTCCTCGCGGAGCAGCTTCGGCGTCGTCCCGGAAGCGATGAGCGAATGGAATCCCGAGATCGCACCGCACGCGATCGTGATGAAGCAGAAGGGGAAGACCTTGCCGGCGAAGATCGGCCCGGTCCCGTCGACGAAGCGCGTGACCGCCGGCAGGTGCACCTCCGGACGCATCACGATGATCCCGATCGCGAGCGCCGCGATCGTGCCGAGCTTCACGAACGTCGAGAGATAGTCGCGCGGCGCGAGGAGGAGCCAGACCGGGAGCGTCGAAGCAGCGAAGCCGTAGAGGATGATCACCCACGCGAGGGCCGGGCCGGTGAGGGTCAGCGCCGGCCCGAGCACGGGATGCTGGTCGACCCAGCGGCCACCGACGAGCGCGAGGGCGAGGAGCGCGAGCCCGAGGAGCGTGGCGCCGCGCACGTCGTGCGGCCGGACGACCTTCATGTACCACCCCATCACCATCGCGATCGGGATCGTGAGCCCGACTGTGAACGTCCCCCACGGACTCTGCCGGAGCGCGTTCACGACGACGAGCGCGAGCACGGCGATGAGGATCACCATGATGAAGAAGACGCCGAGGAGCGCGGCGAAGCCGCCGAGCGGGCCGATCTCGTCCTTCGCCATCTGCCCGAGCGAACGTCCGTCGCGCCGGAGGCTGCCGCAGAGGATGCAGAAGTCCTGCACCGCGCCGCCGAGGACGACGCCGACCAGGATCCAAAGCGTGCCGGGGAGATAGCCGAACTGGGCCGCGAGCGTCGGGCCGATCAGCGGCCCGGGGCCCGCGATGGCGGCGAAATGGTGCCCGAAGACGACCCAGCGGTTCGTCGGCACGAAGTCCCGTCCGTCGTTGATGCGTTCGGCTGGGGTCGTGCGCCGCGGATCGAGCGCAAACAGCCTCGCGGCGAGAAAGGCGCCGTAGAATCGGTACGCGAGCGCGTAGAACGCACCCGCGGCGACGATGAACCAGATCGCGTTCACGCTCTCGCCGCGCAGGACGGCGAGCACCGCGATGGCGTATGCGCCGGCCGCCGCGATCAGAGTCCAGGCGAGCGCGCGGAGCATGGCCGGCTTGTACCGGTTACACCTGCGGTCGGAAAGCTGAACTTGCATGTCGGCCCTTCGGGCAGGCAAAGAGAGCCGCACCATCCCACGCCCGCGACCCGCCGCCGCCGCGTACTTCCTCGCCTTCCTCGGCGTCGGCATCTACCTGCCGTACATCCCGCTCTACCTCGCGCGTCTCGGCTATTCCGGCTGGCAGATCGGGCTCGTCGTCGGCACACAGCCGCTGGTCAGGTGGACGAGCGCCATCGGGTGGGCATACGTCGCCGATCGGTGGCGCATCCGGCGCTGGTTGCTGGTCGGCCTCGCGCTCGGGGGCGCCGTGTGCCTCCTTCCCATGCTGGTCGTGCGGAGCTTTCCCGTGGTCGCGCTCGTCCTCGCCGCGGTCTCCATCTGTCACGGGCCCGTCCTGCCGATGCTGGATGCGTCCGTGATCGACAACCTGCCGCAGCTCGGCGGCGACTACGGCCGGCTCCGCCTGTGGGGCTCGGCGGGTTTCATCGTGGGCGCTGCGGCCAGCGCGCCGCTCGTCGCGGCCCTGTCCGCAGGCATCGTGCCGCTCCTGCTCCTCATCCCGAACCTGCTCCTCGCGCCCGCGCTGCTCCGCCTGCCGTCCCCTTCCAGCGATGCCGAGCTCCGCTTCCGCCCGCCCTGGCGGCTCCTCACGCCGCCGCTGGCAGCGATGTTCGGCACGGTCTTCCTCGTCGAGCTGAGCAGCGGCGCCTGGAACGGGTTCTTCGCGCTCCATACCAGCGCCCTCGGCCTGCCCGACTCGACGCCCGGCGTCGCGTGGGGTCTCGCGGTCCTCGGTGAGGTCCTTCTCTTCCGCTCCGGAGGAGGGCTGCTCGCCTGGCTCCCGGTTCCACGCATCGTCGTCCTCGCGACCGCCGTGACGGCGGCACGCTGGGCATTGAGCGCGTGCGTCGAACGTCAGGCGCTCGTGATCGGGGTCCAGCTCGCCCACGCCGTGACGTTCTCGGCGCTCCATCTCGCGGCCCAGGCGCTCATCGCCCGGTTCGTTCCCCCGGACAACACGACGGGCGGCCAGGCCCTCTACGGGATGGCCCGGTTCGGCGCGGGTGGGACCGCCGGCGTGTGGCTCGCCGGCGCGCTCGTCGACTGGGTCGGGACACGAGGGCTGTTCGTCATCGAAGCCCTGGTCGCACTCGCGGCCCTGATACCCGCGCTGCGGCTTCGGCGTCTCGTGGACTAGCTAGCTAGACTGCCGAACAAGGCGCTGGGTCGTTTCGCCCTTTTTCAGCACCCTCCTCTAGTGCACTTCGCCGCCGCCGGCGACGGTGAGCGTGGTGCCGGTCACGTTCTCGGCCCGGCAGAGGTACACCGCCGCGTCGGCGATCTCTTCCGGCGTCTGCTCCCGCCGCAGGTAGGTGAAGCGCTGGACGAAGTCCTCGAAGACCCGCTCCTCCGGCACGCCGAAGAGCGACGCGAGGACGGGGTTCAGCACCTCGGTCCACATCGCGGTCCTGATGTAGCCGGGACAGAGCGCGTTGACCGCGACGTTCATGGGACCGAGCTCCTCGGCGAGCGCCTGCGTGAGCGAGATCACGGCTGCCTTCGAGGCGCAGTAGGCGGCGAGGCCGCCGCGCCCGGTCTTGCCGGCCACCGAGGCGACGTTGACGATCCGCCCCTCGCCGCGCTTCGCGAGCAGCGGGATCGCGGCGCGCGCGCAGAGGAAGACGCCCTTCACGTTGACGGCGAAGATGCGGTCCCACTGCGCCTCGTCCATCGCCGCAACGGGCGCGGCGGCGATGATGCCGGCGTTGGCGATCAGGATGTCGAGTCCGCCGAAATGTTCCTCGACCGCGGCCATCAAGCGCCCGACCTCCGCGGCCGACGTCACGTCGGCGGGCAAGGCGAGCGCTTCGCGGCGATCATCGACGACCGCGCGCGCGGTCACGTCGAGATCATCGCTCGAGGCGAGCGCATAGGGCGTCGCGCCATCGCGGGCGCGGCCGATGTCGGAGACCGCGACGTCGCAGCCCGCCCGGGCGAGCGCGACGGCGATCGCGCGGCCGATCCCGCGCGCTGCCCCGGTGACGAGCGCGACCTTGCCTTGGAGCTCCATGAGCGCCTCCTAGCAGCATCGGAAAAAGGGCGAAACGACCGAGGGCGCCGGGGGTCCCCGAGCGCGGACTCGGGCGGGTTCCACGGCCGCCTCGACCCGAGGCCACGGCATGCGAGTCCGGACCGCAGGGGCTCCCGAGCCGCGCTCGAGGACCCCCGGCGCCCGACCACATCGCCCTTTTTCAGCAAGCTAACTAGAGCGACAGCACGTGTCCTTCGGCGGGGTCGACTCTGCCGTCGAGCATGGCGCGGTAGACGGACTCGACGGCCGTACGGCCGCGGTCCTCGACGATGCGCAGCCAGGAAGCCGTCGTGGCGAGGAACCGCCGCATCGCCTCGGCCACGCGCTGCTGGAAGCCGGCGGCACCCCAGTCGCGGATGCGCTCGCGGACGCGATCCGGCGCGAAGAAGAGGATCGGCGCCGGGCCCGGAAGCGACTCCGGAGCCGACATCTTCTCCCAGTGCGTGACACCCACGCGACAGCTGTATCTGAGTCCGTCGCCGAGATGACGATGGACGGCGCCGAGGAGCTCGCCATTGCCCGCGAAGTCGACCAGGACCGTGGGCGTGTCGCGTGGCAGCGACCCGACGTCGGTGTAGGGGACCGTCTCCCCGTAGTAGCCGGTGCGTGCGACGAACGCGGCGTTCGTGGCTGACGTGAGGCCGACGACCCCGGCGTTGTCGCGCCGGTCGGCCGAGAGCAGGAAGGCGAGCCCGAGCGCCGTCTTACTCGACGCGCTCGAGAGCACGATCGCGCGCGCGCCGAAGAAGCCGTTCTCGGCCAGGAAGTCGTCGAGCAGGAACGAGGTGGTGAAGAGGGGCCGGAAGAGCGCCATCTCGGGCTCGTGGGCGCGGTCGTAGCCCGGCTCGCCGGCGACACGCGTGTAGTTGTTGTAGACGGGCGGCAGCGCGGCGCGGTGCGTCGAGGCGTCCACGAAGCCCGCGGGCGAGACGCGGTCGGGCGCGAGCACGAGGTGGGTCGACATCGGGAAGTAGCCGTACAGCCGCTCGCCGCGCACGATCGCCTCGTGCCGCGAGCGGACCACGTCGGCGAAGCCCCAGACCGGGATCCGTCCCCAGCTCCCGTCCGCGGGAAAGAAGTTCCAGTACCCGATCATGTCACCGACGGCGCCGTAGGTGACGTTGTTCGCGGTGAAGGCGAACCGGTCGATACGCACCAGGACCTGCCCGGGCTCGAGCGTGGACTCGTCGGAGTACCGGCCGGGCACGAACACCGTGCGCCGCATGTCGGTCCGGTCGACGAGGAAGTCGATGGACACGGTCATCGGATCGCGTCGAGCCCGGTGATGTCCCGCCCGATGATCAGCGTGTGCATGTCGTACGTTCCCTCGTAGGTGTTGACGGTCTCGAGGTTCAGCATGTGGCGGATCACCGGATACTCGTTCACGATGCCGTTCGCGCCGAGGACGTCGCGCGCGAGCCGTGCGATCTCGAGCGCCGCCGCGACGTTGTTGCGCTTGGCGAGCGAGACCTGCTCGGGCCGCATCGTCCCGGCGTCCTTCAGGCGCCCGAGGCGCCAGGCGAGAAGCTGGGCCTTCGTGATCTCGGTCAGCATGTGGACGAGCTTCTGCTGCACGAGCTGGTAGCCCGCGATCGGCCGATCGAACTGGCGGCGATCCTGCGCGTAGCCGAGCGCGGTCTGGTAGCAGGTCCGCGCGGCGCCGACCGCCCCCCAGGCGATCCCGTAGCGCGCCTGGTTGAGGCAGGAGAACGGCCCCCCGAGCCCCTCCGCCTCGGGCAGGATGGCCGAGGCGGGTACGTGGACGTCCTCGAGAACGAGCTCCGACGTGATCGAGGCACGGAGGGAGAACTTCCCCTTGATGTCGTGAGCCGAGAAGCCGCGCGAACCCTTCTCGACGAGGAAGCCGCGAATGGTCTCGCCGTCCTTCGCCCACACGACCGACACGTCGGCGATCGTGCCGTTCGTGATCCAGCGCTTCGTCCCGGAGAGCACCCAGCCGGCGCCGTCGCGGCGCGCGCGGGTCTCCATCCCCCCCGGGTCGGAGCCGTGATCCGGCTCGGTCAGGCCGAAGCATCCGATCGCGCGCCCGGCCGCCATGTCGGGCAGCCAGCGCTGCTTCTGCTCCTCGCTCCCCCAACGCCAGATGGCGAACATGGCCAACGAACCTTGCACGGAGGCCATCGAGCGGAGCCCCGAGTCGCCGGCCTCGAGCTCCTGCATGATGAGGCCGTACGCGACGTTCGACAGTCCCGCGCAGCCGTAGCCCTTCAGGTTGGCGCCGAAGAGGCCGAGCTCGCCCATCCGGGGGATGAGCTGCCGCGGGAACTCCTCCGCCGCGTGGCAGCGCTCTATCACGGGCAGCGCCTCGCGCTCGACGAAGCTCCGGACGCTCGCCCGCGTCATCCGCTCCTCGTCGCCGAGGAGCTCCTCGACGCCGTAGTAGTCGACCTCACCCGGCGTCATCGGCGCCTCCGCGGGGCGGTTGCATGATCGGCGACGCGGCCATATAAGCGTTCCTCACCATTCGTCGTCTGACGCATTAGCAGTGCACCTCGAGACCCTGAAGGTCTTCTGCGACGTGGTCGAGACACGGAGCTTCTCCGCGGCCGCCTCCCAGAACTTCGTGACCCAGTCCGCGGTCAGCCAGCAGATCCGCACCCTGGAGGAGCGCTACGGCCGTCGCCTCCTCGAGCGCACGCGCGGGAACGTGCAGCTCACCCCGGCGGGCGAGATCCTCTACCAGGTGAGCAAGGAGATCGTCCAGCGCTACCAGGACCTCGAGGCTCGCCTCCAGGCCCTCGCGAAGATCGTGGCCGGGACGGTCCGCGTCGCCACCGTGCACTCGATCGGTCTCTACGAGCTGTCGGCCCAGATCAAGCGCTATCTCAAGGCGTTTCCCCAGGTCCATCTCCACCTGGAGTACAGCCGCTCGAACCGGATCTACGAGGACGCCCTCAAGGGCAACATCGACCTCGGCGTGGTCGCCTACCCTACCCGGCGCCCCGGGCTGAGCGTCCTTCCCTTCCGGCAGGACCGCCTGGTCCTCGTGTGCGCGCCCTCGCATCCGCTCGCCCGCCACCGCCAGGTCTCGATCCGCAAGCTCGCGGGCGAGCCGATGGTGGGCTATGAGCGCGATATCCCGACGCGCCGAGAGACGGACCGCCTGCTCCGACGATTCGGCGTCGAGGTGCGCTACGTGATGGAGCTCGACAACGTGGAGACGATCAAGCGTGTGGTCGAGATCGGCACCGGCCTCGCGATCCTCCCCGAGCCGGCCGTGCGGCCGGAGGTGAAGGGCCGGTCGCTCGCCGCCGTCAACTTCAGCGACGAGATCTTCCTTCGTCCCCTCGGCATCATCCACCGCCAGGGAAAGCACTTCTCCCCCGCCGCGGAGAGGTTCCTCCAATTCCTGCGAGAGGAATGACGCTCCTGCGCACCGCCGTCGTCCTCGTCGCGCTCGCCGCGCTCGCCTGCCGCGGGCCGCGCGCGGAGCGGGAGCGGGCCGCATGCACGCACGTCCAGGCCACGCACGACGTGCGCGGGACGGCCCTCTGCGAGGACGTCTGGACGTGCGGCCGCCCGCCGGGCGGGCGCTTCGACCGGATCGGGCTCCATCGCCTCGCCCCGTGCGACGCGAAGACGGGGCCCGTCGTCCTCTACCTCCCCGGGATGCACATGAACGGGGAGCTGCCGATCGCGGACCCGCGCCACGACCTGCGCGTCTACCTGGCCGCCGAGGGCGCGCGCACGTGGGGCCTCGACTATCGGACGCACGCGGTGCCGGCCGACACGCCCGCCGACGACCTCGGCGTCCTCCACCGCTGGACCGCCGACGTCTTTACCGACGACGCCGCGTGGGCGCTCGGATTCGTCCGCGGC
>JACXTT010013151.1_pt1 | contig 10928 bp, 10 predicted proteins | sample 9270951 | NCBI WGS metagenome assembly JACXTT01 (sample SAMN15532306, study PRJNA645909) | rock metagenome | isolation source: weathered quartz diorite | place: Puerto Rico | collected 2017-06-21 | reverse complement strand
AAGGCGAGCAGCTCGTATTCTCCTGGTGGCACAGTCCGTAAATCGAGCCCTTCCAAGATGAGTACACCCGCCCCCAGAAGGATACGATGGACTGGAAAGTCCTGGCACGCAAAGGCGTCAACTGATAAATAATCGATGCCTACCAGTTGCACCCCTAAGTCCACCAGCAAGTGGGCTGCCGACTCTGTGAGCGCGATATAATTGGTCTGAAAGCCCGTCCTCTCCCACAGGGCCGAATTGGGTGTTTTGAAGAGCAGACGCTGGATGCCAGCCAAATCCAGAGGGCGGAGATCATCTGCGGTGAGGTGTGTGGTCGCATTTGGGAATGCACAGACCCGGGCTGGCCCCATGCATCGGTGCGGGGCAATACCGTCAATAGCCAGACCGGTTTGGAAAAAGTGGCGTGGGGCGTCGAGGTGTGTGCCAGTATGGGAACTCAGGACGAGACGGCTGACGTTCGCCACATCTCCCCATTGCAGTTGGGCTACGGGGGTGATTGCCACTGCTGGATCACCCGGATAGACGGGTAGAGACGGCGATAGAGGCGCCGTGATGTCATAGACACGCATACAGGAACTCGCGTATAATCAAGCGTTCAGCGCTATATTGCTACGAGAGGAAGATGCCATGCTCACACCGGAAGAAATCCGTGCGCTACGCGAATACACAGAAATGACTCAGATACAGATGGCACAACTGTTTCGTGTCCGTCCGGCCGATGTGATTGCCTGGGAAAATGGTACGCTAGAGCCGGACGCAGACCAAACGGCACAACTTGAACGTCTCCAGGTTTCTAGAGCAAAAAAGATGCGTTTTAAGTTTAACTGAATCCTCGGCTCAACTGGCTCGCAGGAGCCCGTTAGCGGAGTTGTTTCAACTTCTCCGACGCCTTTTGAGCCTCGGGAGAGTCAGGGAATTTCTTCAGGACTTGCTGGAGGAAAAAGCGTGCGTTTCTGACGTCCTTCAGTTCGGCGAAAGCCAAGCCCTCCTCGAGCATCGCCGCCGCCACTTTGGGGTCCTTAGGATACTTCTGGACAACGTCGTCGAAAGCCACAATAGCTGGATCGTACTGTTTCTGGGCAGAGAGCGCTCTCCCAATGAGATACTGCGCATTCCCTGCTTGTGGCGACTTTGGGGATTGCTTCAGGAATTGTCGAAAGTTCACCACCGCACTATCGTAATTCCCTTCTCTATATTCTTTGAGACCCCGCTGATACAACTGGTCAGCGACATTGCTCTCCGCTGGGGGTTGGGGCGTACTGCTTGCGGGCGGTACCGCTGCCACCCGCGGTTGTGGTGGCGGTCCCGCCTGTGGTGGCGGGGGTGGAGGTATCACAAAGGGTGGGGATGGATTGGGCGGATTTGCTGCGGCAGAGGGAGCCGGTGCAGACGGAGCTGACTCTGCTGAGGGTGGTAGCGATGTGGGAGGCGTAGTACTTCGACGTGAGGCAAGCTGTTGCTCCAGAGCACTCAAGCGGGTTTCAACATCTGCCAGCTTGGCCGTAGAGACTGTCTCACCACTTGTACCACGCCCTACCCGGTGCTGGGTCTCCTGAATGTCACCCTGTAAGCGTTGCAGTTGTATCCGCAACTCGTCAAGGGTGGCCACAGCGCGCGCCAAGTCGCGTCGCGCATCCTCCTGGGACTTGTCAACCTTGGCTACGCGATCACTAAGAGTCTGCACCCGTGCCTCGACGGTCTGTTGACGTTCACTACTCTGACGCTCCAGCACCGACGTGTCAGCACGCAGGGCTTGCACGTCTCTGTCGCTCACACAGCCCGTGCTAAGACCGAGCAGGAGTAAACTCACCAGCACACATAATGATATCATAATATACTAGTACTCTATTGGCCAGTGACTACAAAGTGATCACGCCGATTCCTGGTCCAAGCCGCTTCATTGTGCCCTGGATCGAGAGGGCGCTCTTTCCCATAACTAATAGTCGACAGGCGTCCGGCACTGATACCAATAGTGGTGAGGTACTGCTTGGCAGCATTGGCACGACGCTCACCGAGCGCCAAATTATACGCCTCCGTCCCACGCTCGTCACAGTGTCCTTCGATCTGGGTCCGCACAGAACCATTTTCATTCAAAAAAGCCGCTTTTCTATCCAGGATTGCCCGAGCATCAGGCCGGAGATCATATTTATCAAAATCAAAATTAACATCCTGGTTCTGGAACTCTTGGATTGCCTGCTGGAATGTCCTACTAGGAACTGGGGACACGGGTCCTGGAGCAGGTGCAGAGGGTCCTGGAGCAGGTGCCGCAGGTCTGGGCTGCGCCTCAGCTGTAGGGGGAGGTGGCTCTTCCTTCGCGCAGCCGATGAAGAGAAACGTGAGGAGCAGGGCCACCAGTGTCACACTAGAGAGGACAGGACGTATAGCCATCGATCTTCCTCCTTTCTGGGTTGGTACAGTTACCGCGCCGTACGCGCGACCCACTGTGACGTCAGACACGCTGGGCCACTAGCGGGCAGCAGGTGATTCGCCTGGCCGTCCTCGCGCATCATATAGCGCTGCCAGGAACCACCCTGCGTGCTGGTGTACATCACAAAGCGACCATTGGGCGCCCATATGGCGCCATCGGGGTTTCCGCCGCCATTACTTATACGTTGTTGCCCACTGCCATCCGCACGGATCGTATAGACGTCTAGGGAGCTCGCACGCCCAACAAAGGCAATCGTATCACCGCGCGGCGACCAGGCCGGGGCAGTATTATAGCGTCCCTCATAAGTCAGACGAGTTGGAGCACTCCCCTGGGTATCAGTCACATAGAGCTGCGGGGAGCCAGAGCGGTCCGACACAAACGCAATACGTTGCCCATCTGGAGCGAAGCTGGGCGATACGTCGATCCCCCAGTCATCTGTCAAGCGTTTCATCTTTTTGCTCTGTGTATCATACAGGAAAATCTCGCTGTTGCCATCAATCGTATGACTTAAAGCCAAGTAATGTCCATCGGGCGACCATGATCCTGCCATCGCCAGACCTGAACCAGAAGTCAGGCGTTCCTCAGCCCCGGTCAACAAGTTACGCAAATAGATGTTGGGGGAGCCAGAGCGGTGTGAAGTATACGCCAGCAGGGTACCATTTGGTGAGAGCACTGGCGCAAGATTCCACGCCCCATCTGCCACTAGGGGGCGTGCTCCATAGCCATCGTAGTCCATAAGTACGATGTCTTTACTCCCCTTACTTCTCCCCGGGCTCACGCACAGTACTTGGGTATCGAAAGGGCCGGCTTCGCCAGTGAACTCACGAAACACCGCGTCACTAAAGCGATGCGCCATTTCCCGATGGCGGATTTGCGGACCAGTATAATTGTTGCTGATCCTTACGCGTTGTTCAGCGACATCGTGCAAGGCGAATTGCAGGAGTATTTGCCCACTCCCTGTCGCGTTGCCCAGGCTACCTGCAATCACCCCTGCCACTCCACTAGCTGCCCAGCGTGGGTATTGCAATTGCTCGACGGCTTGCGGGACTTCAGGGTATGTGGCCTGATCCACGATACGAAAGAGCCCTGTCAGTTCCATGTCTTGCCGGAGCACACCGCGAATTTGCTGCCCAAGCGTTGGGTCTGCCATCTCCCCAATGAGTTGTGGCACCGCCAATGGCAGGAGCGTCGAGCCCCCTTTTTCAATGTCAATTTGTAATCGGGTCTGTGCTAAGGCATAAGCACACCACCCTATCATCAGCAAACCTATGAAACTTCCAGCGTACAGCAGCCGTCTCGGCATAGGGACCTCGGTTATCCTCGCTGCTCAGTCGAGCGGCCGGAAGCGCAGCTCAGCATCGATCGAGCGTCCAGTATAGTCTTCAGGCAGAGGTGGCAAAGGCTCGGCCTGTTTGATAGCTCGTTGCAGAGAGTCGTCAAACAGTACATTGCCCGATCGTCGGACGAAGTGAAACTGCTCGACGTGTCCAGCCCGGTCAATAGTGAGGAACACCACGGCCTGCAAGCCCTTCGATTGTAGTGGCACACTCCAGGCATTCCGCACCTTTTCCTGCACCAGACTCTCATAGCCACGCAAACGAATGCCCGACAGACCGCCAGTGCCTATCCCCCCGGAGCCCGCTGTCCCTGTGCCTCTCCCCCCACCGGGGAGACCACTGCCACTCCCAGTACCCTCAGCACCACCGCCAGAGCCACCACTACTCACCCGCGCGCGGAGGTCAGCCAGACGCTGTGTCGCTGCCTGCCGCTCGGCCTGCTCAGTCCGTAAACCCGCCACACGCTGTTGTGCAGTCTGCTCGGCCCGCTCCTGCTCAACCTGCTTTTGCCGTAGCTGCGCTACTGTCTGCTGGACCTCAGTAGCGGTCTTGGCCTCCTTGGCTTCGTGCTGCACCTGCCGTTCGCGCAGCTTCGCTAACGCCTGCTGCGCCTCAGTGGCGGTTGAGGTCGGTGGTGGTGTAGTTGTCTTCGTCTCCTTTTGCGCTAATGTCATAGCCTCGGGCGGAGGCTTTGGGGGAGTTGGTACCGCTTTGTCCGCCACCGGCTTCGGTGCAGGAGTAGGAGACACTGGCTTCTCCACTATGGGCTTGGGTGGTGGAGGCGCCGCCTGCTCGACAACCGGTTTGGGTGGGAGAGCCTCTCGTGGCTTCTCCGCGGCCGGCTTTGGTGGCGGTGGAGGCGGTTTTTCTATTGGTGGAGCAAATTTTTCGACCGATGGCTCAGCGCCTACCTCAGCCTGTGCCGATTGTAGTGCCGTCCCAGGCTCCTTGGGCTCCTGCTTGACCCTAGAGCCACCACCTTCACCGGGGAGCTGGTCGATCACCAACGGACTGTCTCCACCAAGGTAGACCGTGTACGTTGATAGTCTATACGATGAACGGCTAAGGAGCCAGGCGCTACCGATCAGCCACAACACCAAGGCACTATGCAAAAAAACGGACAGCACCAAGGAAGAGGCAAACGGCACTTGCCCCGCATCGACAGGTTGTAAGTGACGTGTAGTGGCTTTCATCGCTTTTCAGCAGGAGGCTGCGTGATCATTCCCACTTTGAGAATGCCAGCCTTTTTCACTTCGTCCATCACCTGAACGACTTTGCCATAGGGCACATCGGCATCAGCACGGAGAAAGATGTCCTTGGTGCGACGCGTTTGATAGAGTGCTTGCAGCTTCGGGCGCAGCGTGTCTAACGTGTACGCTGTCTGGTCAAGATAGATGTTGCCTTGCTTATTCACGGTGAGTACCACCCGGTCTTCCGTGTTCCCCTGCGGTGTGCCTGTAGCAACGGGAAGGTTGACGTCGAGTTCATGTTGTAGCATGGGCGCTGTGATCATAAAAATGATCAGCAGCACAAGCATCACATCGACCAAAGGGGTGACGTTGATCTCTGCTAATGTGGTACGTGGCTTCCCACCGACACCCATGGCCATAACGTCATCACCCTCACTTAGCGTGTCAGGGGCGTGCGGTTACCCCCACGAGGCGCCGGGACCTCATTAGCGGAGTATGCCTCGAACAGTTGCATCAGGTCTTCGGTAAAACTGTCCATCTCCGCCTCCATACGGCGCAAACGATTGACAAAATGATTATAGGCCACCACCGCGGGAATAGCTGCCGCCAATCCGACGGCCGTGGCAATCAGCGCGTCCGCAATCCCTGGGCCTACGATGGCCAAGGAGGCACCACCTCCCTGCCCGATGGCATGGAAGGACTGCATGATCCCCCATACTGTACCAAATAACCCGACAAAAGGCGCCACGCTCGCCGTGGTAGCCAGGAAGGGGAGCCCTCGTTCGAAGCGATCAAGCTCTGCCGCCTGCCGTGGACGGAGGGCCTGACGTAAACGCTCCAACACCGTTCCAGACAACGCCACAAGTTCAGGGTCCAGGACGGCTCGACGTCCATTCCCAGGCATAGGTATTTCGACGTACTGGTGTACGATGCGAAACAGGTGGGCTAGGGGTGAAAAAGCAAAACGGCGAGCCGCTGCGGCAATAAAGGCGAGATCATTACTGGTGTGGAAAGCCTGGAGGAAGTGCGCATTATCTCGCCGGGCTTTACGGAGCAGACGCGTCTTTTGTACTATGATGGCCCAGCAGACAACGGACGCGAACGCCAACGCCAACAGCACCAAAACCTGCACGACAGTTCCTAAACCCGCCACCAAAGGGATGAGGCCTTGTAGACCTTTTGCAGAAAGTGGTGTCATCTCGCTCAACTTCCTCGTCGATGTTGCTGATGATTGGCCAGGACGCCAGCTCTAAGCTGCGTGCTTTCCAGGAGAGGCACCCTGGTGCCCACAGTGCGACGCAACGGCAGGACACAAAATCGCTCCCTATTGTATCATGCCTGGCAATTTTTTGCATGACATACTGTGTCCACTTAACATTATTACACATTCTGCTTGCAATGGGCGCGGGCGCCATCACCACTCGAGCAGCTCACTGCGAGGTGTCGTCAGGCAGCCCCAGGGAAGCCATGGCCACGGCGGACAGCTGAATGCTTCCTTAAATCTGGGCATCGCGAATGAGGTCACCGCTGCGGAACCGTTCGAGACGATACGGCCGCGCCTCGAGCGTTTCATAGCGTCCCAGACGAATCGCTTCTGACAGGATTTTTCCTACCGCTGGTGCCAACATGAGACCGTGACCACTAAAGCCTACGGCAAGAAAGAGTCCAGGATATTCGGGATGGGGCCCCAAAATCGGATTTTCGTCTGGCGTGACATCATAGTGCCCGGCCCATCCCCGCTGCAGCTGCAGTGGGGTGCAGGCTGGCAGACGCCGTTGCAGCTGCGGCACAATATGTTGGGAGAAGCGAGTGGCATCCCAATCGAAGTTGAAGCCGGGCGGCTCGTCACGGACGATGGTCGTTACGAGCAAATGATCGTCGGTTTCTGTATCGTGCCGGAAGTGTACGTCACTCGGGTCGATCACCATGGGTAATTTATAGCCTAACGGCTGTGGTAGCGTGACATAGCATGCCTGCCGACGCACCGGCAGCACCGGTAACGCGATGCCGGCTGGTGTGGCCAGATGCTCGGTCCATGGACCAGTCGCCAGCACCAGCGCCGGGGTGCTAATGACACCACTCGCCTGTGTGTACACCGCGTACGTCTGACCAGTCGTTGGAGCGAAACGCACGACTTCGTCCTGTAGCCAGGTACAGCCTAATTCCCGTGAGCATTCGACGAAGCCCTGTAAGGCCCCACGTGGGTTCAGATAGCCGTCACGACGTCCGTAGAGGGCCCCCGTAATGTCGTCGAGTCCCAGATGAGGAAACAGGTCAAGTATTTGCTGCGGCGATAAGATCTCGACTTCTACACCCATCTGGCGCTGGCCCTCGTACTTCTGCAGCATGGCCGGACGCTGCGTCTCATCAAAGAGAAAGAGGTAGCCCCGTTGATGAAAATGTGCCTGGGGTCTACCCCAAGCTCCAATCATGATCTCGTCAAACTGCTCGTAAAACTGCAAGCTGTACCGTGCCAGCGCAATGTTACAGGGGGCAGCAAACTGCTGGCGCACCCCACCCATACTCATTGGCGTCGTGGCACGGGCATAGGTGGTGTCCCGCTCGATGATGATCAGGCGCCCCGTGAAACCGTCCTGGCGTAAGTGATACGCAATGCTGGCCCCAATGATGCCTCCCCCAATAATGACGACGTCTGCTGTGTGTGCCATGTTCTCCACACCTCCTTCCGCCTCACCTTCACCGTGCCCCTCTTTGCCACGCGCACCAGGCACGGGAGAGTTATTATACATGAGTCTCCTGCTAGTTCTGTGTGCCAACACGCCAGGTGTCGACCCACCCCGCCAAACTGGGTGCTGCGCACGGCTCATTGGCTCTACCCACCCCCGCCAGTTTGGCGGGGGTAATTAGCCCTACGCAGTAGCCGTGTGCAGCACTTTCAGCGTGCATCTCTCTCTGTCCCTAGTACAATATGGCTGAGAGCAGAGGCCTATCTGCTATACGCTAGCCTATGTGCAGAGGAGTATGGGTGTGGCTTTTCGTCCGACCATCATGGGAACGCACGGCATGGTTGCCACTGAGCATTACCTATCGGCCTTCATAGGCGCTGAGATCCTGCGCCAGGGAGGCAATGCCGTCGATGCGGCGGTCGCCGCCATCTTTGCCGAGGGCGTGGTCAATCCACACATGCACACCCTGGGTGGTGAAGTCCCGATGCTGATTTATATGGCCGAGACCGGTCAGGTAGTGGCGATCAACGGCAATACGGTCGCGCCGGAGCGTGCCACGATTGCCTGGTTCACCCAGCATGGCATGTCGCTCATTCCTGGTGAGGGGCTGTTAGCCGCTGGGGTGCCAGCGGCATTCGACGCACTGGTCACGGCGTTGGAGCGCTTCGGGACGATGTCACTGGCAGATGTGCTGCAACCGGCTCTGGCCCTGGCTAGCGAGGGTTTTCCGGTGCACCCTGGCCTGCGTGGCCCCAGTGATTACCTGCCGTTCTCCATCTGGCACAGTATGCGCACATTCCGTGAGCAGTGGCCTACGTCAGCCCAGCTTTACATGCCCCAGGGGCGCTTGCCAGAGGTTGGCGAGGTCTGGTGTAACCCCGACCTGGCCCAGACTTTTTCTCTCCTCCTGGACGCTGAGCGTACGACTACTTCGCACGGCCGTGCAGCTGGATTGCACGCCGCCCGGGAGGCATTTTACCGTGGCGAGATCGCCCGACGGATTGTCACTTTTGCACAGCATCAGGGCGGACTCCTCGCTCTGGATGACCTGGCAACCTTTACCACTAAGGTAGAGACGCCAGCATCTGTCCAGTATCGGGGCTATGAGGTGTTCAAGTGCGGCCCCTGGAGCCAGGGACCGGTCTTCCTGCAGCAGCTCCGCTTGCTGGAAGGCTACGATCTGCGCGCCTTGGGGCACAACAGCGCGGCGTACATTCACCTCGTCACGGAGGCGAGCAAGTTGGCCTTTGCTGATCGTGAAGCCTACTACGGTGATCCGGACTTTGTGCACGTGCCACTGCCAGAGCTGCTGGCGGACACGTATACTACGGCACGCCGGCAGTTAATCGATCCCGAGCGGGCGTCGCTCGAACTCCGCCCTGGTGATCCTTCCACCAGCGCCCCCCTGCGCACCGGGCAGGGACCGCTCGTGGGACGCGAGTGGCAGCGCGGTACTGTGCACGTCGCGGTAGTTGATAGCGCCCGCAATCTGGTAGCAGCGACACCCAGCGGTGCCTGGCTTGCTGGCTCACCGGTGGTCGAGGGGCTCGGTTTTCCCTTGACCACCCGTATTCAGGTATTTTATCTCGACCCACAGCATCCGAATGCCCTGGCACCGCGCAAACGGCCGCGCACGACGCTCACCCCCTCGCTGGTACTGCGCGATGGGCAACCTTTCATGGCCTTCGGCACCATGGGGCTGGACCAGCAGGATCAGTGGACCATGCAGTTTTTTCTCAATGTGGTGGACTTCGGTATGCCGCTGCAAGAGGCTATCGAGGCACCCAAGTTTAGCAGCCGACACTTTCCGAGTTCGACCTATCCCCATACTGCAGAACCCGGTCTGCTCCGGGTCGAAGGGAGAATTCCCTATACTGTGCAGCGGGAGCTTCAGGCTAAGGGCCATACGATTGCCATCCAGCCAGACTGGATCGAAGGCTACGTCGTCGCTGTGCAGGTCGATACCGCCCGTGGCGTCGTCTACGGCGGCGCGGATCCGCGCGGCGAGCTGTCCACGCTGCTCCCCGCCTATGCCATTGGCTGGTAGAGTGCTGCGCCTGGGTGCTGCGCACGGCTCATTGGCTCTACCCCCCCACCAAACTGGCGGGGGTAGTTAGGCCTACGCGGTAGCCATGCGCAGCATCTTACCAGCCGATAGCGTAAGTCGGCCGACGCGGGTCGGCCCCCGCGGCCAGGGCGCCGGTGTCTGGATTACGCTGCGTTACTATCGCGCCGTTACCGCAGGCACCCACCCGTTCGATCTGATGCCCAAGCAGGGCCAGTTCCTGCGCCACCGTCTCCGGGATGCGGGGTTCGAGGTGCAAGAGGCCAGGGTAATACGAGCGCGGGTAGAATGAATTTGTCACGCTCTGCGTCGAAAAGCGCGGGGCTTCCACGGCCTGCTGCGGATCCATACCAAAGACCAGCACATTGAGCATCATTTGCAGGTTGGCCTGGGCTTGATTATCGCCGCCAGGGCAACCGAAGGTCATGACTGGCACGCCATCGCGGCATACCAGGTAGTTGATCAGGGTCGTGCGTGGCCGCTTGCCTGGCTGCAGCCCGTTCGGGTGGTCGTCATCGATGAAAAACATTTCGCTTCTGGTGCTCAAGGTGCAGCCGAGTTCTGGGACAAAGGCCGATTTACGGAACACTCCGCCGCTGGGCGTAATGCAGACCATGTTGCCATCGCGGTCCAGGGCAGCCAGATGAGTAGTGCCTTCCCCCGCGACTGCGTCGGCGGCGGAGCGCCAGTTTAACGGCGCCCCTTCCTCAGCGCTAGCGCCCGCCATCTCGGTCGTGCGCGACGCCCATGGGAGAGTGGCTGGAGCTACCGTGGCACCAGGACGCGCCGGGTCACCCGGGTCGGGGAGTCCTGGAGAGGCCAGCGCGTCGACCAGTTTGACGCGCTCGGCAGCGTATGCCTTGGAGAGCAGACCGGCAATGGGCACAGCGGCACAATTGGGGTCACCGTAATAGCGCTCACGGTCGGCGAAGGCGAGTTTTAACACTTCTATTACCGTATGGATGTAGGTCGGGGAGTTGTGGCCCAGGGCACGCAGGTCCACATGCTCCAGCATGTTCAGGGCCTGCAGTAAGACGGCCGCCTGCGTCCAGGTCGATTGGGTGCAGATCTCATAGCCGGCAAAGGTGGTGCGGATGGGTGCCTCGAAGCCCGCCTGATAGCGCTGCAAATCCTCCAACCGCAACAGCCCGCCAACACGCTCGGAGAACGCTGCGATACGGTGGGCAATCTCGCCTTCGTAGAACATGCGACGGGCCGCCT
>JACXTT010013150.1_pt1 | contig 10929 bp, 4 predicted proteins | sample 9270951 | NCBI WGS metagenome assembly JACXTT01 (sample SAMN15532306, study PRJNA645909) | rock metagenome | isolation source: weathered quartz diorite | place: Puerto Rico | collected 2017-06-21 | reverse complement strand
TTTCTTCGACAACACCGTGGTGATCGCCGCGGTCAAGGTGGTCTTGCCGTGGTCCACGTGCCCAATCGTGCCTACGTTTACGTGCGGCTTGGTCCGCTCAAACTTGCCTTTTGCCATTTTCTACTCCGTCAAATTCGATGTTGGGTTATTTCGCGTTTGCTTTCGCGTTTTACTTTTTAGCGTTAATGATGGCTTCAGCCACATTGCGCGGTGCTTCGGTGTAGTGCTTGAATTCCATGGTGTACGTCGCACGGCCTTGCGTGGCCGAACGCAGCGACGTCGAATAGCCGAACATTTCCGACAGCGGAACTTCCGCCTTGATGACCTTGCCGCCGCCACCCGAGATGTCTTCCATGCCCTGAACCATGCCGCGACGCGAGGACAGATCGCCCATCACGGTGCCGGCGTAGTCTTCCGGGGTCTCGACTTCGACCGCCATCATCGGCTCCAAAAGAACCGGGTTGGCTTTGCGCATACCTTCCTTGAAGCCCATGGAAGCGGCCATCTTGAAGGCGTTTTCGTTCGAGTCCACGTCGTGGTAAGAACCGAAGTGCAGCGTGACCTTCACATCCACCACCGGGTAACCGGCCAGCACACCGGCCGGCAGGGTTTCGCGCAGGCCCTTTTCCACCGCGGGGATAAACTCGCGCGGAACCACGCCGCCCTTGATGGCGTCGACAAACTCAAAGCCCTTGCCGGCTTCGTTGGGTTCGACCTTCAGGACCACGTGACCATACTGGCCGCGACCGCCCGACTGCTTGACGAACTTGCCTTCGGCATTTTCCACGCTGCCACGAATGGTTTCGCGGTAAGCGACTTGAGGTTTACCGACAGTGGCTTCCACGCCGAATTCGCGCTTCATGCGGTCGACGATGATTTCCAGGTGGAGCTCGCCCATCCCGGAGATGATGGTCTGGCCGGATTCTTCGTCGCTGCGTACGCGGAACGAGGGATCTTCCTGAGCGAGACGGCCCAGCGCCATACCCATTTTTTCCTGGTCGGCCTTGGTCTTGGGTTCCACAGCCTGGGAAATCACCGGCTCCGGGAACACCATGCGCTCGAGGGTAACCACGGCATCCGGATCGCACAGGGTTTCACCCGTGGTCACATCTTTCATGCCGATACAGGCGGCGATGTCGCCGGCGCGGATTTCTTCGATTTCCACGCGGTTATTGGCGTGCATTTGCACGATACGGCCGATACGTTCTTTCTTGCCGCGCACGGGGTTGAACACCGCGTCGCCCTTGGTCAGAACGCCGGAATACACGCGCACGAAGGTCAGCTGACCGACGAACGGGTCCGTCATCAATTTGAATGCCAGGGCCGAGAACTTTTCGCCGTCGTCGGCCTTGCGGCTGGTCGGCTGTTCGTTTTCGTCGGTGCCCTTGACCGGGGGAATGTCGGTGGGCGCAGGCATGAAATCAACCACTGCGTCCAACATCGCCTGCACTCCCTTGTTCTTGAACGCGGAACCGCACAGCATGGGGACGATTTCGCCCTTGATGGTGCGTTCACGCAGGCCGAGCTTGATCTCGGCTTCCGACAGTTCACCGGATTCCAGGTATTTGTTCAGCAGTTCTTCATTGGCTTCGGCTGCGCTTTCCACCATCTTGTCGTGCCACTCTTTGCAGGTGGCAACCAGATCGGCGGGGATGTCGCCATAGGTGAAGGAAACGCCCTTGTCTTCCTCGCTCCAGATGATGGCTTTCATCTTGATGAGATCGACCAAGCCCTTGAAGTTTTCTTCCGCGCCGATGGGTACCTGCAGGGGCACCGGGTTCGCCTTCAGGCGAGCCTTCATCTGCTCGTAGACTTTGAAAAAGTTGGCGCCGGTACGGTCCATCTTGTTGACGAACGCGAGACGCGGAACCTTGTATTTGTTGGCCTGGCGCCATACGGTTTCCGACTGCGGCTGCACGCCGCCCACGGCGCAATACACCATGCAGGCGCCGTCCAGGACGCGCATGGAGCGCTCGACTTCAATCGTGAAATCGACGTGACCAGGGGTATCAATGATGTTGATACGATGTTCCTGGTAGTTGCCGGCCATACCCTTCCAGAAGCAGGTGGTGGCAGCCGAGGTGATGGTGATGCCGCGTTCCTGCTCCTGCTCCATCCAGTCCATGGTGGCCGCGCCATCGTGCACTTCGCCAATCTTGTGATTGACGCCCGTGTAGAACAGGATGCGTTCGGTGGTCGTGGTTTTACCTGCGTCGATGTGCGCAGAGATGCCGATGTTGCGATAGCGTTCGATAGGGGTCTTGCGTGCCACGATAGAGCCTTTCCGTCAGCCCCGCTTACCTCATGGGCCGGCGGAGCAAATAGTCGAAAACTAGAAGCGGTAGTGGGCGAATGCCTTGTTGGCTTCGGCCATGCGGTGCACTTCTTCGCGCTTCTTGATGGCGGCGCCGCGGCCTTCGGCGGCGTCGAGCAGTTCACCCGCCAGGCGGGCGCCCATCGACTTTTCACCGCGCTTGCGCGCAGCTTCGCGAATCCAGCGCATGGACAGGGCCGTGCGGCGCACCGGGCGAACTTCGACCGGCACCTGGTAGTTGGCACCGCCGACGCGGCGCGACTTCACCTCCACCATCGGCTTTACAGCGTTGATGGCGTTATTGAAGACTTCGATCGGATCTTTGCCGGATTTCTTCTGGATCTGGTCCAACGCACCATAAATAATGCGTTCCGCAACGGCTTTTTTGCCGGCGGTCATCAATACGTTCACGAACTTGGAAAGTTCGGTGCTCTTGAATTTGGGATCCGGAAGGATCTCGCGCTTGGGTACTTCGCGACGACGAGGCATGGCTGCTTCCTCTAAATAAAATTAAGCTTGCTTGGGTTTCTTGGCACCGTACTTGGAACGCGACTGCTTGCGATCCTTTACGCCTGCCGTATCGAGAGAGCCGCGGACGGTGTGGTAACGCACGCCCGGCAGATCTTTCACGCGGCCGCCGCGAATCAGCACGACCGAGTGTTCCTGGAGGTTGTGGCCTTCGCCACCAATGTAGGAGATGACTTCGTAGCCATTGGTGAGACGGACCTTGCAGACTTTGCGCAGCGCCGAGTTGGGCTTCTTCGGGGTCGTCGTGTAGACGCGGGTGCAAACGCCGCGCTTTTGCGGGCAGTTTTGCATGGCCGGAACCTTGCTCTTGGCCTTGATTTTGGCGCGCGGTTTGCGCAGAAGCTGGTTAATGGTAGGCATGTTGAATCCGCTCTGTATTCACTTGGTTATCACAATGGCTAGCTTGTTTCCTGCTCGATGGCACCAGCTGCGGCCCATCGGGTACGTATACAGGACTTCCCGTTTCGCCTGGTTTTGAGTTTCGAAAACCTGGGCAAAATTGAGAAAGCCCATGATTTTACGAAAAAATAACCCCCACTGTCAACCAGCGGGGGTTATTTCCTGCTCTTTTTGCTGCTTTATTTGCGGCTTTAGGCGACCTGTTCGGTTTCCGGTGCCGCTTCTGCGTCGTCGAAGCCGAAGCTGATGCCGGCGCTGGCGGCCTGCTGGCGCGGCGAAGCCTTCTTGCGGGCACGATGGAACGCCAAGCCGGTACCGGCCGGGATCAGGCGGCCGACGATGACGTTTTCCTTCAGGCCGCGCAAATCGTCCTTCTTGCCCATGATGGCCGCTTCGGTCAGCACCCGCGTCGTTTCCTGGAAGGAAGCGGCGGAGATGAACGAGTCGGTCGACAGGGAAGCCTTGGTGATACCCAGCAACATATAGTTGTAATGGGCCGGCTTCTTGCCTTCCTTCAGGACGCGATCGTTTTCCTCGAGCACATCGGCGCGTTCCAGCTGCTCGCCGGGGATGAAGCGCGTATCGCCGTTGTCGACGATCTGCACACGACGCAGCATCTGGCGAACGATCACCTCGATGTGTTTGTCGTTGATCTTCACACCCTGCAGACGGTACACATCCTGCACTTCGTCGGTGATGTAACGGGCCAGCGCTTCCATGCCCTGCAGCTTGAGGATGTCGTGCGGATCGGCCGGGCCGTCCACAATCGATTCACCCTTGTTGACCACCTGGCCGTCGTGCGCCGTAACGTGCTTGTCCTTGGGGATCAGATACTCGTGGGCGATGCCGTCGAAGTCGGTGATGACCAGACGTTGCTTGCCCTTCGTATCCTTGCCGAAGGAAACCGTGCCCGTGACTTCCGCCAGAACGCCGGCATCCTTGGGGGAACGCGCTTCGAACAACTCGGCAACACGCGGCAGACCGCCGGTGATGTCGCGCGTCTTGGACGATTCCTGCGGAATACGCGCCATGACCTCGCCCACGCCAACTTGCTGGCCGTTCTTGACGGTGATGATGGAGCCGATCTGGAAGGTGTAATGCACCGGGGCGTCGGAATTGGCCTGCTTGATTTCCTTGCCGGACGCGTTCACCAGCTTCACCGCCGGACGGAGCCCCTTGGTCGCAGCCGAACCGCGGCGCTTGGGATCGATTACCACGAGGCTGGAAAGACCCGTGGTTTCGTCGATCTGCTTGGCAACGGTGACGCCCTCTTCGACGTTCTCGAAGCGCACTTCGCCCGCGTACTCAGTGATGATGGGACGGGTATGCGGGTCCCAAGTGGCCAGCGCATTGCCGGCTTTGACCTTGCCGCCATCCTTAACCGTCAGCGTGGCGCCGTAAGGCACCTTATGACGTTCGCGCTCGCGGCCCGATTCTTCGGTCACGATTACTTCGCCGTTACGGGAAATAACGATCAGTTCACCACGTGCATTGGTGACGTGACGCATACCCGGCGAGAAGCGCAGAACGCCTGCCGACTTGGATTCCACGCTGGAGGCAGCCGCCTGACGCGAAGCCGCACCACCGATGTGGAAGGTACGCATCGTCAACTGCGTGCCCGGTTCGCCGATCGACTGCGCGGCGATAACACCGACCGCTTCGCCGACGTTGACCATGCTGCCACGGCCCAGATCGCGGCCATAACACTTGGCGCAAATACCGAAACGGGTATCGCAGGTCAAAGGCGTACGCACCTTGACTTCGTCGACACCGGCGGCATCGATGGCGTCCACCATGTCTTCGTCGAGCATTTCGCCCGACTTGATGAACACGGCGCCGGTATCCGGGTTGGTGACGTCGTTGGCAGCCACGCGGCCGAGAATACGCTCGCGCAAGGCTTCGACCACTTCACCGCCTTCGATCAGCGCCTTGACGGCGAGACCGTTGGAGGTATTGCAATCGTCTTCGGTCACCACCAGATCCTGGGTCACGTCGACCAGGCGGCGGGTGAGGTAGCCGGAGTTCGCCGTCTTCAACGCCGTATCGGCCAGGCCCTTACGCGCGCCGTGGGTGGAGATGAAGTACTGCAGAACGTTCAGACCTTCGCGGAAGTTCGCGGTAATCGGCGTCTCGATGATGGAGCCGTCCGGCTTGGCCATCAGGCCGCGCATACCCGCCAACTGGCGAATCTGTGCCACCGAACCGCGCGCGCCCGAGTCCGCCATCATGTAAATGGCGTTGAACGATTCCTGGGTGGTGTGCTTGCCGTCACGGGTGACGACCGGCTCCGAGCCCAGCTGCTCCATCATGGCCTTGGCCACCTGGTCGCCGGCGCGGCCCCAGATATCCACCACCTTGTTGTAGCGCTCGCCCTGCGTGACCAGACCCGAGGTGTACTGCGCCTCGATTTCCTTCACTTCTTTTTCCGAGGCCGCGATGATGTCCTTCTTCTGCGGCGGCACCAGCATATCGTCGATGGAAATCGACAGACCGGCTCGGGTTGCATAGGTAAAGCCCGTGTACATCAGCTGGTCGGTGAAGATCACCGTTTCGCGGATGCCGCAGCGGCGGAAGGAGGCGTTGATGAGCTTGGAGATTTCCTTCTTCTTCAAGGCCTTGTTGATGTGCGGGAACGGCAGGCCGGGCGGCAGGATTTCCGACAGAATGGCGCGGCCCACGGTGGTTTCGTAGCGGGTCGTGCGGGCAATGATTTCGCCCTTTTCGTCTTTGTCGGTTTCCTTCAGACGCACGGTGATCTTGGCGTTCAGCGAAACCTGTCCCGTTTCATACGCGCGCTGAGCTTCGGCGACGTTGATGAACATCGAGCCTTCGCCCTTGGCAGCCACGCGCTCGCGGGTCATGTAGTACAGACCCAGCACGATGTCCTGCGAAGGAACGATGGACGGTTCGCCCGAGGCCGGGAACAGGATGTTGTTCGAAGCCAGCATCAGGGTGCGGGCTTCCATCTGCGCTTCCAGCGAGATCGGAACGTGGACGGCCATTTGGTCGCCGTCAAAGTCGGCGTTGAAGGCCGCGCACACCAGCGGATGCAGCTGGATGGCTTTACCTTCGATCAGCACCGGCTCGAAAGCCTGGATGCCGAGGCGATGCAGGGTCGGCGCACGGTTCAGCATGACCGGGTGTTCGCGGATCACTTCTTCGAGGATGTCCCAGACCACCGGGTTTTCGTTTTCCACCTCGCGCTTGGCGGCCTTGATGGTACCGGCGATGCCCATGACTTCGAGCTTGTGGAACACGAAGGGCTTGAACAATTCCAGCGCCATTTTCTTCGGCAGGCCGCACTGATGCAGCTTCAGCGTGGGACCCACCACGATCACGGAACGACCGGAGTAGTCGACGCGTTTGCCCAGCAGGTTCTGACGGAAGCGACCCGACTTGCCCTTGATCATATCGGCCAGCGACTTCAACGCGCGCTTGTTGGCGCCGGTCATGGCCTTGCCGCGGCGGCCGTTGTCGAGCAGCGAGTCGACGGCTTCCTGCAGCATGCGCTTTTCGTTGCGCACGATGATTTCCGGGGCCTTCAGTTCCAGCAGGCGCTTCAGGCGGTTGTTACGGTTGATAACGCGACGATACAGATCGTTCAGATCGGAGGTCGCGAAGCGGCCACCGTCCAGCGGCACCAGCGGACGCAGGTCCGGGGGCAGCACGGGCAGCACTTCCATCACCATCCAGTCGGGCTTGATGCCGGACTTGGAGAAGGCCTCCAGCACCTTGAGGCGCTTGGCGATCTTCTTGATCTTGGCTTCGGACCCGGTGTTGCCCAGGTCTTTGCGCAAGGTTTCCATTTCGTGGTTGATGTCGAGCTTGCGCAGCAGTTCGCGAATGCCTTCCGCGCCCATGGAGGCGTGGAACTCATCGCCGAACTCTTCGACCTTGGCGAGATAATCGTCTTCAGTCAGCAGCTGGCATTTTTGCAGCGGGGTCATGCCTGGGTCGGTCACGACGAATGCTTCGAAGTACAGCACGCGTTCGATGTCGCGCAGCGTCATATCGAGCACCATGCCCAGACGCGAGGGCAGCGACTTCAGGAACCAGATGTGCGCGGTGGGCGAGGCGAGTTCGATATGGCCCATGCGCTCGCGGCGCACCTTGGACAGCGTGACCTCAACGCCGCACTTTTCGCAAATGACGCCGCGATGCTTCAGGCGCTTGTACTTGCCGCAGAGGCATTCGTAGTCCTTGATGGGCCCGAAAATCTTGGCGCAGAAGAGACCATCGCGTTCCGGCTTGAAGGTGCGATAGTTGATCGTTTCCGGCTTCTTGACTTCGCCGTACGACCACGAGCGGATCTTGTCCGGGCTGGCAAGCCCGATCTTGATCGCATCGAAGTCTTCTTCTTGCGTGACTTGCTTGAACAGGTCGAGTAGAGCTTTCATGATTTCTCCTAATCCTTATCCGGCACGCGATTAATAACGTTCGAGATCGATATCGATCGCGAGCGAACGGATTTCCTTGACCAGCACGTTGAACGATTCCGGCATGCCGGCTTCGATCTTGTGCTCGCCCTTGACGATGTTTTCGTAGACCTTGGTACGGCCCGACGTATCGTCGGACTTGACCGTGAGCATTTCCTGCAAGGTGTACGAGGCGCCGTAGGCTTCCAACGCCCAGACTTCCATTTCGCCGAAGCGCTGGCCGCCGAACTGCGCCTTGCCGCCCAGCGGTTGCTGGGTAACCAGCGAGTACGGGCCGGTCGAACGCGCGTGCATCTTGTCGTCCACCAGGTGATGGAGTTTCAGGATGTGCATATAGCCCACGGTGACCGAGCGCTCGAAGGCTTCACCGGTGCGGCCGTCGTGCAACACCACTTGCGTCTTGGTGGCGTTGAGCTTCAGCTTGGCGGTAGTCTCTTCGTCGTAGGCGAGGTCGAGCATGGCGCGCATTTCGTCTTCGGTGGCACCGTCGAACACAGGGGTGGCGAACGGAACACCCTTGACCAGGTTCTTGCTCAGATCCATGACTTCGTCATCCGAGAACTGGCTGAGGTCTTCCTTCTTGCCGCTGGCGTTGTAAATGCGGTCCAAAAGCTTGCGGGCTTTGGCCACACCTTCGTTGGCTTTCAGCATGGCGCCGATCTTGTGGCCCAGGCCCTTTGCTGCCCAGCCCAGATGGGTTTCCAGAATCTGACCCACGTTCATACGGGACGGAACGCCCAGGGGGTTCAGCACGATGTCCATCGGCGTGCCGTCAGCCATGAAGGGCATGTCTTCCACCGGCACGATCTTGGAAATAACACCCTTGTTACCGTGGCGGCCGGCCATCTTGTCGCCCGGCTGCAGACGACGCTTCACAGCCACGTAAACCTTGACCATCTTTTGCACGCCCGGGGGCAGTTCGTCGCCCTGGGTCAACTTGCGCTTCTTTTCGTCGAAGGCCTTGTCGAATTCCTTGCGGGTCAGTTCGAGCGATTCCTTCTGCGCTTCCAAAGCACGTGCGTCGTCATCGTCGTTGAGACGGATGTCGAACCAGTCGTGGTGCGGCAGTTCTTCCAGGTAAGCCTTGGTCAGCTTGGTGCCCTTGACGATCTTTTTCGGACCGCCCTTGGCAATCTTGCCGATCAGGGTCTTTTCGATACGCTGGAACAAATCTTCCTCAACGATGCGCAGCTGGTCGCCCAAGTCCTTCTTGTAGTCCTTGAGTTGTTCGTCGATGATTTGTTGCGCACGCTTGTCGCGGACGATACCTTCGCGGGTGAACACCTGCACGTCGATGACGGTGCCGGAGATGCCCGAGGGTACGCGCAGCGACGTATCTTTCACGTCGGAGGCTTTTTCGCCGAAGATGGCGCGCAGCAGCTTTTCTTCCGGGGTCAGCTGGGTTTCGCCCTTGGGCGTCACTTTGCCGACCAGCACGTCGCCGGCTTCCACTTCCGCGCCGATGTAGACGATGCCGGATTCATCCAGACGGCCCAGCATGCGCTCGGACAGGTTGGAGATGTCGCGGGTGATTTCTTCCGGTCCGAGCTTGGTGTCGCGCGCGACGACCGACAGTTCCTCGATATGGATCGAGGTGTAGCGGTCTTCGGCGACGATGCGCTCGGAGATCAGGATCGAATCTTCGAAGTTGTAGCCGTTCCAGGGCATGAAGGCCACCAGCAGGTTCTGGCCCAGCGCCAATTCACCCATGTCGGTGGAGGCGCCGTCAGCAATCACGTCGCTCTTGGCAATGTGATCGCCCACCTTCACCAGCGGACGGTGGTTGATATTGGTGTTCTGGTTGGAACGCACGTACTTGGTGAGGTTGTAGATATCGACGCCCGCTTCGCCTGCCTGGGTTTCGTTATCGTTCACGCGCACCACCACACGGCCGGCGTCGACGAAGTCAACGCGGCCACCGCGGCGGGCCAAGACGGCCGTGCCCGAGTCCATGGCGACGGTACGTTCGATACCGGTGCCGACCAGGGGCTTTTCAGCGCGCAGGCAGGGAACCGCCTGGCGTTGCATGTTCGAACCCATCAAGGCGCGGTTCGCGTCATCGTGTTCCAGGAACGGAATCAGCGAGGCAGCCACCGACACGATCTGCGCCGGGGCAACGTCGATGTACTCGATCTTGTCCGGGGCGGAGAGCATGAATTCGTTGTGGTTGCGGCAGCTCACCAACTCATCGGTGAAGCGGCCGGACTTGTCGGTTTCGGCGTTCGCCTGGGCGATCACGTACTTGCTTTCTTCGATGGCCGACAGGTATTCGATATTGCCCGCCACCTTGCCGTCGTGCACCTTGCGATACGGGGTTTCGATGAAGCCGTATTCGTTGACGCGTGCGTACAGGGCCAGCGAATTGATCAGGCCGATGTTCGGACCTTCCGGGGTTTCGATCGGGCAGACGCGACCGTAATGGGTCGGGTGCACGTCGCGCACTTCGAAGCCGGCGCGTTCGCGGGTCAAACCGCCCGGGCCCAGGGCCGAAACGCGGCGCTTGTGGGTGATTTCCGACAGCGGATTGGTCTGGTCCATGAACTGCGAAAGCTGGCTGGAGCCGAAGAATTCCTTGATCGCCGCCGACACAGGCTTGGCGTTGATCAGGTCGTGCGGCATCAGGTTTTCGCTTTCGGCTTGCGACAGGCGTTCGCGCACGGCGCGCTCCACACGCACGAGGCCGGAACGGAACTGGTTTTCAGCCAGTTCGCCCACCGAACGCACACGGCGATTGCCGAGGTGATCGATATCGTCGATTTCGCCGCGGCCGTTGCGCAGTTCCACCAGGATACGAATAACAGCAACGATGTCTTCGGTCGACAGCGTCATGGCGCCGGTCAGTTCATCGCGGCCTACGCGGCGATTGAACTTCATGCGGCCCACGGCCGACAAATCGTAGCGCTCTTCGGAGAAGAACAGGCCGTTGAACAGCGAGTTGACCGCATCTTCGGTCGGCGGCTCGCCGGGACGCATCATGCGGTAAATCGCAACCTTGGCGTTCAGGGCGTCAACGGTTTCGTCGATACGCAGGGTCGAGGAAATGTACGCGCCCTGGTCGAGATCGTTGGTGTACAGGGTGTAGATGGTCTGCGCGCCGGCGTCGATCAGTTTACGCAGCGACGTTTCCGTCAATTCTTCGTTGGCGTTGGCGACGATTTCACCGGTTTCGGTGTTGATGATGTTGGTGGCGAGCACGCGGCCGACCAGGTACTCATCGTTCACCAGCAGGCGCTTCATTTTGGCCGCTTCCAT
>JACXTT010013149.1_pt1 | contig 10929 bp, 10 predicted proteins | sample 9270951 | NCBI WGS metagenome assembly JACXTT01 (sample SAMN15532306, study PRJNA645909) | rock metagenome | isolation source: weathered quartz diorite | place: Puerto Rico | collected 2017-06-21 | reverse complement strand
GTTCCCCAAGTCCACGAACACGACGTGCCGGCCCGAGAGCAGCTCGGTATCCGGCCCGAACATCGGGTGCACCGAGGTCACCTTGCAGCCGTGAGATTTCAGCGCCATGAGTCCGGCGCGCAGCGGCGATTTGAGTGATCCCACATCGAAGATGACCCCCGGGGGGCGCCGCAGCGCCAGGTCTCTCAGGATCGCGTCGGTGATGCCGAGCGGGGTCGCGAGCAGGATGTAGTCGTGCTTGAGGTCCGTGCTGCGCCAGTCGGCGACCCGCGCCACCCCTTGCGTTGCGGCCGCGGGATCCGCCACCTCCACTGTGAATCCCTGGGAAGCGAGAAAGCTCACGAACCAGCCGCCCATCTTGCCGGCGCCGCCGATGACCAGCGCGCGGCGGCCGCTGCCGGCGCCGCGCGCGATGACGCTCGCCTGTTCCTGAGTGGTGAGCGAGGAGCGGATGAGGAGACGCAGCAGCTCCTCGGCGAGCGCCGGCGAGACGCCGCGCTCGGTGGCCATGGACCGCGCACCGAGGATCACTTCGCGCTCGCGCGCGTAGTCGCGTGTCGGCCGGCCGGTGGCGCGTTTCACGCGCGCCACTTCCTCGCTCACGGCCTTGCGTTCGGCCACCAGCGCGATCAACTGGCGGTCGAGCTCGCTCATGCGCCGGCGCAGGTCATCCAGCGTTACGGTCTCGGCTTCGGACGTCATGGCAGCGGGTGCTCCCTGAAGGACTCGACTCCTTTCTATCGGGGCGCGGCGGGGGGTGCAAGGGCATCGGTCCGACATCGCGGCGCCGATGCGAGAAACCCTCTAACATTGCCCGCCATGCCCGAGCACCGCGAGCTCCTGCCCGACCCGCTGCCCGGCGAGCCGCTCGAGATCGTCGCGCGCTGGCTCGCCGAGGCCTGCGAGGCGCGCACACAGCCGAACGCGAACTCCATGGTGCTCGCGACCAGCAGCCGCGACGGCCGCCCCTCTGCCCGGGTGGTGCTGTGCAAGGACATCGTGCCGCAGCCGGGCTTCGTGGTGTTCTATACCAACTATCTCTCGAGCAAGGGCCGGGAGTTGAAGGACAACCCGCGCGCGGCGGCGGTCATGCACTGGGACGCTCTGCACCGCCAGGTGCGCCTCGAAGGCGAGGTCACGCCGGCGCCCGCGGCCGACAGTGACGCGTACTTCGCCTCGCGAGCCTGGCAGAGTCGCGTGGGCGCCTGGGCGAGCGCGCAGAGCGAGCCGATCGCATCGCGCACCGCGCTCCTCGATGCGGTCAGCGCTGCGGCGCAGCGCTTCGGCGTGCCCGCGCCGGGCACTCCCGGCGCCGATGAGTCCGTGCGCGCCAACATTCCCCGACCGCCCCACTGGGGCGGCTATCGGCTGTGGGTGGATGCGGTGGAGCTGTGGGTGGAAGGCGAAGCGCGTATCCACGACCGCGCCCTCTGGAGGCGGACTCTCACGGCGCTGCCGGACGGCTCGTTCAGGCCGGGCGTTTGGTCGGCTACGCGGCTGCAGCCCTAGCGCGCCGCGCCGGCCATGGGCACTGCCGCCTCGAGCTGACCGTCCGCGCATGTGGAAGAACATCCGCATCCTGCTGCTGCTGCTGGTGCTCGCCGGCGTCGCGATCCACACCTGGCTCGATCGCATCGCGACGCACAGCTGGAAGGAGACGCTCTGGGTGGGCATCTATCCGCTGAACGGCGACGGCACCCCGAGTGCGCAGCACTACACCGACGGCCTCACCGTAAAGGACTTTGCGGGCATCGAGACATTCTTCGCGCGCGAGGCCCACCGCTACGGCGTGAGAATCGAACAGCCGGTGCACGTCGAGCTGTACCCGCAGGGCTCGGAGCTGCCGCCGGTACTTCCGCCGGACGCAGGTCCGCTCGGGATCGCGTGGTGGAGCCTGAAGCTGCGATGGTTCGCGGCCCATGCCACGCAGGTTCCGGTGCGCGCGCCGCCGCGCATTCGCATCTTCGTTCTGTATCACGACCCCTCGACCCTCGATACGGTGCCGGACTCGCACGGCCTGCAGAAGGGCCTGGTGGGCGTGGTGCACGCGTTCGCGCAGCCGGGCATGGTGGGCAGCAACAATATCGTCATCGCGCACGAGCTGATGCATACCCTCGGGGCGAGCGACAAGTACGCGCCGGGCACCGGCGAGCCGCTCTATCCAATGGGCTTCGCCGAGCCCGAGCGTCAGCCGCTGTACCCTCAGGCTCTGGCGGAGATCATGGCCGGCCGGCGCGCGCTCTCTGAGCATGAGTTCGAGATGCCGCAGGCGCTGCGCGACGTGGTGGTAGGTCCGGCGACCGCGCTCGAGATCCACTGGAATCATCCGTGAGCGCGGCGCCGGAAACGACGGCCGCTCGCGGGCTCGCCGCGGTCGCCCTCACGGTGCGCGCCGGTGCGCGCGAGCTGGTGCACGAGCTCACCGCGCGCTTCGCCCCGGGCGAGGTCGTCGCCATTCTCGGCCGCAACGGCTCGGGCAAGACACTCACCCTGCACACGCTCGCGGGTCTGCGTCCCGCGGCTTCCGGCGAGGTGCTGCTCGACGGCACCCCGCTCGGCGAATTCAGCCGCCGCGCGGTGGCGCTGCGGTTGGGGCTGCTGCCGCAGGACCTCGAGGATGCGTTCGTCACGAGCGCCATCGAGACGGTGCTGATCGGCCGCCACCCGCACCTCAGGCTGTGGCAGTGGGAGACGGCCGAGGATGAGCGCCTGGCGCGCGCGGCGCTCGCGGCGGTGGATCTCAAGGACTGCGCCGCGCGGCGCACCGACACGCTCTCAGGCGGGGAGCAGCGCCGCCTCGCAGTCGCGACGCTCCTCGCCCAGGAGCCCGGCATCTTCCTGCTCGATGAGCCGACCAACCACCTCGATCCGCACCACCAGCTCGCGGTGCTCGGCTTGTTCCGCCGGCTCGCCGATGAGGGCCGCACCGTCGTCACCACGCTTCACGATCCGACGCTCGCGGCGCGCTTCGCCGACCGCGCGCTGCTCGTGTTCGGCGACGGTCGCTGGTCGCTGGGCCCAGTCGGCTCGGCGCTCACCGAGGCCAGCTTGAGCGAGCTGTACGTGGGGCCGATGATGGAACTCGGTCGGGCCGGCCGGCGCGTATTCGTCAGCGCCTGAGCGTTCGCCAGCGCTCCTCAGCCTGCGAGCGCCTCGAGCACGGCGGCGTGCAGCGCGCCGTTGGTGGCGAGCACGCTGGTCGTGCCGAGACCGACCGCCTTGCCCTCGAGATCGCTGAAGGTGCCGCCGGCCTCGCGCACGATCACCGTCAGAGCGGCGATGTCGAGGATGTTGACGTCCGATTCGATCACCACATCGAGCGCGCCGCGCGCCAGCATGTGGTAGTGCGCGAAATCGCCGTAGCCGCGGCTGTAGTAGGCGCGGGCGACGAGCTGGCCATACTGCCGCCAGCGCGGGGAGCGCGCCACACTCTTGAGATTCCCGCCGGAGATGGCGGCCGCCGCGAGATCGGCGACCGCGCTCACGCGCACCGGCCGATCGTTGAGCCAGGCTCCCGCCCCCTCCTCCGCCCACGCGAGCTCGCCGAAGGCCGGCGCGTTGGAAACTCCAAGCACGAGCCGGCCGCCGCGCATGAGCGCGATCTGCGTGGAGAAGAAGGGACTCTCGCGCACGAAGGACTTGGTGCCGTCGATCGGGTCGACCAGCCAGATGCTTTCCGCCTGCATGGCGTGCCGTCCGGTCTCCTCCCCGTAGAAGCCGTAAGCGGGGAAGTGCCGGCGCAGGGTGACGCGGATCAGCTCCTCCGCGCGCACGTCGGCTTCCGTGACCGGCGAGAGGTCCGGTTTGGCGCGCACCGCCGGATTCCTGCCGAAGAGCGAGCGGATCACCTGCTCCGCGGCCCGCGCGGCCTCGAGGGCGGCGGTGAGTTCCTTTGATGGCATATTCGAATAGGATACGGCCATGGGTAACCGTCTGAGCAAGATCTACACCCGGACCGGGGATGACGGCACCACCGGCCTCGGTGACGGCAGTCGTGTTCGCAAGGACAGCGTCCGGGTCGAAGCCTACGGCACCGTCGACGAGCTCAACAGCGTCATCGGCGTGCTTCTCGCCGCCCCCAACCTTCCGGCGGCCGTCACGGCCTGCCTCACCGGGGTACAGCACGAGTTGTTCGACCTGGGCGGAGAGCTCTGCATCCCCGGTCACCGCGCCATCACCGCGGAGCACATTACGCGGCTGGAGACCTCACTCGATGCCTTCAATGACTCACTCCCGCCGCTGAAGGAATTCATTCTCCCCGGAGGTGGCCCGGCTGCCGCCACCTGCCACCTCGCGCGCACCGTCGCGCGGCGGGCCGAGCGGCGCGTGTGGACGCTGGCTGGCACGGAATCCGTGAACGCCGAGGCGGCGAAGTACCTGAATCGGCTCTCGGATCTGCTCTTCGTGCTGGCGCGCGTACTGGCACGGCACGAGCGCGGGGCGGAGGTTCTCTGGCGCCACGACCGCGGCAAAGAAGGGTAGCTCGGCTGCGTGCGCTCGGTCAGCTGCGTACAGACGTTCGCCGCGCCTCATCGAGCAGCGCCCGCAATCGCGTCCAGTCGAACGACGGGCCCGGATCGCTCTTGCGTCCGGGCGCGACGTCGCTGTGGCCGACGATCGCCTGCGCGGAAAGCGTGGCGTAGGTCGAGAGGAGCGCGGTGGTGAGCGCGGCGAGCTTGCGGTACTGCGCGTCCGTGTAGGGCGTGTCGTCGGTGCCTTCGAGCTCCACCCCGATCGAGAAGTCGTTGCACGAGCTGCGGCCGCGGTACTCGGACTTGCCCGCGTGCCAGGCACGCTCCCCGAAGGGGACGTACTGCACCAGCTCACCGTCGCGCCGGATGAGCACGTGCGCCGACACCCGCAGCCCCGCGCGCTCGCGAAATTCCGGGTGCGCCTCCGGCGACAGCTTGCCGGTGAACAGCCGGTCGATCCAGGGACCGCCGAACTCTCCGGGCGGCAGGCTGATGCCGTGCACGACGAGCAGTTCCGGCACCATTCCAGCCGGGCGCGCGTCGCAGTACGGCGAGAGCACCTGGCGCGCGCCGGCGAGCAGGCCGGTCGCTGAATCGATGCGGATGAATGTCATGAGATTGCGTGCCTGAGCACTGGCGCGACTCAAGCGCACTTCACCACCGGCGGCATGAGGCGTCAATGGAGGGCCGTATACGGGGTCACCATTCAACCGTGCCACAATCACCGTCATGACTTCCGCCAACTCCGCGTACGTCGCGCGCGATCTCGCGCACGTGTGGCACCCGTGCACGCAGATGAAGGATCACGAGCAGCTGCCGCCGATTCCGGTGCGCCGCGGCGAGGGCGCCTGGCTCGAAGATTACACCGGTGCGCGCTACCTCGACGCCATCAGCTCCTGGTGGGTGAATCTCTTCGGTCACGCCAACCCCCGCATCAACGCCGCAGTGCGCGCGCAGCTCGAGCAGCTCGAGCAAGTGCTCCTCGCCGGCTTCACCCACGAACCGGTGATCGCGCTGTCGGAGGCGCTGTGTGCGATCGCCCCCGCGGGCCTCAGCCGCTGCTTCTACGCCGACAACGGCTCCTCGGCGGTCGAGGTGGCGGTGAAGATGAGCTTCCACTACTGGCGCAATGTCGGGCGCAGCGCCAAGCGGCGCTTCCTCACCCTCTCCAACAGCTATCACGGCGAGACCCTCGGAGCGCTCGCCGTCGGCAATGTCGAGCTCTACAAGGAGATCTACCAACCGCTGCTGATGGACGTGATTACCGTGCCCTCCCCGGACTGCTTCGACCGCGCGCCAGGTGAGAGCTGGGCCGAGCACTCGCGACGGCAGTTTGCGCACATGGAGGCCGCGCTCGCCAAGCACGCACACGAGGCCTGCGCGGTGATCGTGGAGCCTCTGGTCCAATGTGCGGGCGGCATGCGCATGTACGACCCGGTGTATCTCACGCTGCTGCGCGCGGCCTGCGATCGCCACCAGGTGCATCTCATCGCCGATGAGATCGCAGTCGGCTTCGGCCGAACCGGGACGATGTTCGCCTGCGAGCAGGCCGGGATCAGCCCTGATTTCATGTGCCTGTCCAAGGGGCTTACCGGAGGCTACCTGCCGCTCTCGGCCGTGATGACGACGGAGGGCGTGTACGCGGCGTTCTACGACGAGTACGTGAAGCTCAATGCCTTCCTGCACTCGCATAGCTTCACCGGCAACCCGCTGGCGTGCGCCGCGGCCCGCGCCAGTCTCGCCATCTTTCGCGACGATCGCGTCCTCGACGCCAATCGCGCGCTCGCGGCCCGCATGGGCAAGCGTGCCGCCGCCCTTTCCGATCACCCGCACGTGGCCGAGGTTCGCCAGCGGGGCATGATCGTGGCGATCGAGCTCGCCGCCGACAAGGCCACGCGCGCAGGATATCCCTGGCAGGAGCGGCGCGGGCTGCGCGTCTATCGCCATGCCCTGTCGCGCGGCGTGCTGCTGCGCCCGATAGGGAACGTGGTGTATTTCATGCCGCCCTACGTCATCACGCCCGGGGAGATCGATCTCATGGTCGAGGTGGCGCGCGAGGGCATCGATCGGGCGACATGCGACTGACGCGCGTGTACCTGGACGCGCCGCTCAACACCGGCGGGCGCGTCACGCTCGAGGGCAGCGCCGCGCGCCACGTCACGCGCGTGCTGCGCCTGCGGCCCGGGCAGGCGCTCACCCTGTTTAATGGCGGCGGCGGGGAGTACGCCGCAACAGTCGAGACCGTGCACGCGGAGAAGGTTGCGGTCGCGGTCGGCGAGCTGCGCGCGATCGAGCGTGAATCGCCGCTCACCCTCACTCTCGCGCAGGGCATCTCGCGCGGAGAGCGCATGGACCTCGTGGTGCAGAAGGCGACCGAGCTCGGCGTTTCGGCGATCGTCCCGCTCCTCACCGAGCGTAGCGTGGTGCGGCTTGATGCGCGCCAGGCCGCGCGCCGCCACGATCACTGGCGCGCGATCGCCATCGCCGCCTGTGAGCAGAGCGGGCGCAACCGCCTGCCGCAGGTCATGCCGCCGGTGCCGCTCGCGGATTTCCTGCGCACCGGTGCTGACAACCCGGCTGGCGCCGAAGCCAGCGTCCGGAGCGCCCTGCGTGCATGCCTGCTGCTCTCCCCCGTCGCAACCGCGCGCATCGACGACGTCCCGCGTTCGGTTGCCAGGGTCACCGTGGTCATCGGCCCGGAAGGGGGACTGACCGAGGCGGAGCAGCAGGCCGCGGCAACTGCGGGCTTCACGCCCATTCGCCTGGGACCCCGTGTGCTGCGCACGGAGACCGCGGCCATCGCCGCGCTCACCCTGCTGCAGCGCGAGTTCGGCGATCTGTGACGCTCGCCCCGCGGTAGCCCGCGCCGCACGGCGCGCTGCAGCCCAGGATTCAGTTCGCGTTCCCGACGACTGTGTCCTGATTCGGGGTCGTCGTTCCGGGACGCCCGCGCGAGTCGGTCCAGGCAGCGTGTACCCCGCCCGCCGAATCGACCGCGACGCCGGTGTAATCGCCGATGAAGCTGCCGGAGAACTGGACGTACGGATTGAACGATTGGGACGAGACCCGGGTCTCGCTCGCGTATCCGTCGGTCGAGCTGCTGAAAGCGTAGTCGAGACACACCGGCGCTTGATCGATGTAGTGCACCGCCGGAGAGGCCGGATAGCCCGGATCCGTGGTGTCCAAGAACCCGCGCTGGCAGGAATGGTCGGTTGCGGTAGGTACCGGGGAGTAATCGCGGGTGTAGTAGCCGACCACGATCCGACCGTTGTTGGTTCCGACTGCCGGGTAGACCTTGTCCTTGGGGCCCGAAGTAATCTGTTTCGGGGCCGTCCAGGTCGTGCCGTCTGCCGAGGTGACGAGCTTGACCTGGTTGCTGGTGACCCCGGAGAAAGAAGACGCGCCGTTCGCGCAGCCCGGATTGTTCTGGTCGTCCGCCCAGGCGATGGCCAGCCTGCCCGTGGTGGGGTCGATCGCAAGTGACGGGAAGCTGTTGATACGGAACTGCTCGAAACTCAGCCGCTGGCGCCCCTGGGCCACATTCAACGGATAGCAGCCGACATCGTCGTATACCCGCCCGAGCTCGATGTTGGTGAACGTCTGTCCCCCGTCGGTCGAGCGCGCCAGCACAATCTGATCCTTTGTCACGTCGCTGGCCTGGTTGCCCTCGTAGGCCACGTAGACGGTTCCGTCGGGAGCCACGGCCGGAGACGAGCCCTGGTCGCTGAAATGGGCCGCGTCGCTCACCGCGATCGGGCCGGACCAGGTTTGACCGTAGTCGTGTGACACGGCCTCCACGATTTTCGAAGAGAGGTAGCCACGAAACTTGTTGAACTTGAAGAGGGTCCAGGTGACGTATACATCACCGCCGGCGCCGGCGGTGACCCACTCCTTGTCATTGAAGAAGGTGTTGGCGTCCTCGTAGTGGACCATCACGGGCGGACTCCAGGTTGCGCCGCCGTCACGGGAGACAGCCACTGCGACTCCGCTCGGGGTGCGATTCGGGAAACTGAAGTCGTATACCAGCGCGGAATAGTAGAGCGTGCCGTCCGGCGCAAAAGCCAGGACTGGATCCCCGCCGGCCAGCACATGCTTGAATAGCCCCTTCGCGCCAGTGGCGGGATCCCAGCCGGGAAGGAGAACATCGGTGAAGGTGTTGCCGCCATCGGTGCTGTAGTAGATCAGGGCCTGGAACCCATAGCGATAGTCGTTGGCCGAAGTCACGATGTTCTGACTGTTGGTTGGGTTGATGACGATGTTCTGCTCGTTCTGCGGCTCATAGCACTGGGTCCCGTCCACCAGTGTGAAAGTAGTGTCCCCCACTATGGCGTCTGCATTGCCGCCCGAGAAGGCCGAATACAACGTGGTGGAAGTAAAAGGCGCGCGCCGGCACAGGGAAAAGAAGACGAGCCCGTTGGGGTCTGGATGGCGGGCCGCGGCGGCTTCGAAGTCGTTGGGGTAGAAGAGGGAATCGTCCGCGGCTTGGCTCTTGTCCGGCCCGAGTGCCTTGAAATGACCGGCCGGTCCCGCAGCTTGCGCCAGGTCAAGGGATCCTGCGGCCAGTGCCAGAACCCAAACGATGATCGAGTTAGATTTGCGCATGTCCAAGTCCCTCTCGTGATGGCGCCGGTTGAGATCTCTCGAGCCCCGACACAAGTAGGCTTTTGATTTCACTTTGTAAATAGGGCATTTCCCCGAGTGATCAGACCAGGCCCCTCCTACCGGCCGGAAGCTCTTGGCGCCAGCATCTGGCTCAGCAGATCGGGCTTCGAGGGATCGCGCACCAGATGCGGCGAGCAGAACTGCCTTGGTGTCAGTCAGGCTCATTGGAATTCCTTCTTGTGCCTGTCGCGTGTGCCGATAGTGCCGGCACGGAAAACCGCCCAGCTCCCGGCGGCTCGGGGTATCGCCGCCTAGGCGCTGATGCTGGTCTCGTCGGCGATCATCTCTTCCAGGCGCTCGAGGTCGGGCACGAGGGGTGTCTCGTTCACCATGCGGATCTGGCAGATGACGGGTGCACGCTCGGGAAACACCCGCGAGTTGTCGGGGCGCACGACGTCTGAGCTCACGCGCACCAGCTGCGGAAAGCCCTGCGACACCAGCGCGAAGTTGCCGCCTTCCACGTGCGTGCCGAGCGCGTGCAGGATCACGATGCGCGTGCGGCCGCTCGCCGGCGGAATCATCTGACCGCAGCAGCCCTCGAAGGACACCAGCGGCACTGCCTTGCCGTTCCAGGGCACCGTGCCGATGTACCAGGGCGGCGCACCGGTCATCTCGGAGGGCGTCTGGAAGCCGATCACCTCCGCGACGCAGGCGCGCGGAATGATCAGCCGCCCTTCGACCAGCGGCACCAGGAGACTGTAGATTTCGTTGACGCGCTCGGCCATCCGTTGATCCGACTCATCTCCGCCCGGGCCAGCGCCCGTCAGCTGCCCGCCATGCCGGCGTAGGCCCGGCTGGCGGCCGCCGCGCGGCGCCGCTCGACGAGCGGCGCGATCGCATCGAGCAGTTGCGCCTCCTGGTAGGGTTTGCCCAGGTAATCATCGACGCCGAGCTCGATGGCGCGCGCGCGGTGCTTCTCCCCGACCCGCGAGGTGACCATGATGATCGGCACGCCCTTCAGGCGCGGATCGTTGCGCACGTGCGCGGCCACTTCGTAGCCGTCCATGCGCGGCATCTCGATGTCGAGCAGAATCACGTCCGGCACGTGGTCCTGCAGCAGTGCCACCGCGTCCATGCCGTCGCGCGCGGTGAGCACCCGCATGCCGTTGCGCTCGAGGAGGCGCTGAGTCACGCGGCGCACGGTGATCGAGTCGTCGACTACCATGGCGAAGATGCGCCGGTCCCCGCCGCGCTCCTTGGGCGCCATCGGCATCTGGGCGCGCGTGCGCCACTCCGCGCGCACCAGCGCGCCGATGTCGAGAATGATGACGATGCGGCCGTCGCCGAGGATGGTGGCGCCGGAGATGCCGCGGATGCTCGAGATCTGCGGACCCACGGACTTCACCACGATCTCGCGGCTGCCGATCAGCTCATCCGCGACCAGACCGGTCGAGTGCTCGCCGGCGCGCACCAGCACCACCGGAATGGTGACGTCCTGTCCCGGGAGCTCCGAGGGCTGCAGCCCGACGAAGCTCGCCAGGTGCTGGAAGTGGTACTTCTGCGCGCCGTAATCGAATGCCGGGGCGTCACGCCCGAGGTGCTGGCTCACGACGCTCTTCGGCAGCCGCAGCACTCCCTCGACGGTCGGCAGCGGCAGCGCGTAGTACTCCTCCTCGACGCGCACCACGAGTGCATGGCTGATCGCGAGCGTGAGCGGCAGACGGATGGTGAACACCGTCCCCTCGCCCGCCTTGGTCTCCATGTGCAGCGCGCCGCCCAGGCGCTTGATCTCGGTTGCGACGACGTCCATGCCGACGCCGCGGCCGGCCTGCTGGGTGATCGCTCCGGCGGTGGA
>JACXTT010013148.1_pt1 | contig 10929 bp, 8 predicted proteins | sample 9270951 | NCBI WGS metagenome assembly JACXTT01 (sample SAMN15532306, study PRJNA645909) | rock metagenome | isolation source: weathered quartz diorite | place: Puerto Rico | collected 2017-06-21 | reverse complement strand
GAAGCCTCGTCCGAATCCGTATGCGGCCGTCCTGGGGAACCCGCTTCTCCGAGATGTTCAACCTCGACATGATTTTGATACGCGACGTCAAGGCATCCTTCAGTTTCACCGGCGGATTCATGACGGTCTTGAGTACGCCGTCCACCCGATAGCGTATCCGGAGTTCCTTTTCAAATGGCTCGATGTGGACGTCGCTCGCGCCGTTCTGAAGTGCATCGACGAGAATGAAATTCACGAGCCGGATGATCGGAGCCTCTTCGGATTGTTCCTTGAGAGCGGTGGGATCGAGTTCTCTGTCATCTTCACCGAGGATCTGGAGATCGTCTTCCGCCTGCGGTTCCGGTGTTTCGGGCAGATCCTCGAATACTTTTTTGAGAGCGACATCCTTATGACTGCCGAAATGCCTATCGATGCCCTCGCGGATCTGTGATTCGGAGGCCAGCAGCGGCTTAATGCGGAGTCCGGTCCTGAAAGTGAGTTCATCGAAGAGCGAAACGTCGTTTGGATCCGACATCGCTACATAAAGGAGATTTCCTTCTCGACGGATGGGGATCACCTGCAGCCGGATGGCGAGTTCACGCGCGAGGAGTTTGAGAGTGTCGGGAGGAATGTCGCAGGAGGCGGGATCTACGAATTCGAGTCCAAATTGGCGGGATAAGACCGAATGGAGAACGTCTTCGGTGATGTAACCCAGCTTGAGCAGGCAGGTACCCAGGCGCCCACCCTTGACTCGCTGGTGTTTCAGCGCTTGATTCAATTGCTCAGCAGTGAGGAAACGGCCGTTGACAAGAATATCGCCAAGGCGCGTGCTCCTGGGCAGCCCCTCTTCAGACACTAGTAGTGTGCTTGGATACAGATCTCCCGACCCCATCAAGACTCTATCGGCAGGTCAAGCAACTTACTTTAGTCGGTGGTCTCCAGCATTTTCATGTAGATACTTGTCTTACTCGTGCTTTTGTTTCCGGTCGATCGCGATGTACATCACCGCATCCCACGCATCACGTAGAAATTCCCCCATGCAGCAAGTGGCGAGAGCGCCGTTTGTTCCATGACGAAACTCAGTGACTAAAAGAGGCCAACAATGCGGCCATCGGGAGTCACGTCGATTTTGTTAGCGGCAGGAATCTTGGGCAAACCGGGCATGGTCATGATGTCGCCGCAGATCGCGACAATGAATTCGGCACCGGCGGATAGGCGCACCTCACGGATTGGCACGACGTGGTGTTTGGGAGCGCCTTTGAGGTCCGGATCGGTGCTGAAGCTGTATTGCGTCTTGGCAATGCAGACGGGGAAATGACCGTAGCCTTGTTCTTGAAGCTCGCGGAAACGATCGCGGATTTTCTGATCACCGATGATATCGTCGGCGCCGTATATCTCTCGCGCGATCGTTTGTGCCTTTTTCCAGAGCGGCATGTCGTCCGGATAGAGCGGATTGAATTGGGACGCCGTGGTTTCAATCGTCTTCACAACTGCATTCGCCAGATCAACGGCGCCCTCGCTGCCTCTCGCCCAGTGATCGGATGTGATGCATGGAACCTCGAGCTTGCTGCACCTCGATTTCAACATCTCGGCTTCCGCTGTCGTATCTGCACTAAACCGATTCACGCACACCACAATCGGAACTCCGTATTTCCGGACGTTTTCGATGTGCCGCGCGAGATTCGCAAAACCTTTCTCGACACCATTCACGTTCTCCTGGCTCAACGCATCTTTCTTTACGCCGCCGTGCATCTTGAGCGCGCGGACCGTCGCGACCACGACGGCGCAGTCCGGCTTCAGGCCGGCCTTGCGGCATTTGATGTCCATGAACTTTTCAGCGCCGAGATCCGCGCCGAAACCGGCTTCTGTTACGACGTAGTCGGCAAGCTTCAGCGCCGACTTCGTGGCAACAACCGAATTACATCCATGCGCGATGTTCGCGAACGGGCCACCGTGAATGAAGGCCGGATTATTCTCTATCGTCTGAACGAGGTTGGGCGCAAAGGCGTCTTTCAGAAGCGCGGTCATTGCGCCTGCGGCGTCGAATTGAGAAGCGCGGATGTACTTCCGCTCGCGAGTCTGGCCAACAATGATGTTGCCTAGCCGGCGCTTGAGATCGTGAATGTCTTCGGCCAGACAAAACACGGCCATGATTTCCGAAGCGGCGGTGATGTCGAATCCATCCTCCCTCGGAAAACCATTGCCCACGCCGCCCAATGCGATCCCAATTTCACGAAGCGCGCGGTCATTCATGTCCATCGTGCGGCGCCACGAAATGCGTCTCGCATCGAGTCCCAACGCATTGCCCCAATAAATATGGTTGTCGACGAGAGAGGCTAAAAGATTGTGCGCGACGCCGATCGCGTGGAAATCGCCGGTGAAGTGAAGGTTGATGTCCTCCATCGGCACCACCTGCGCGTAGCCGCCGCCCGCGGCTCCACCCTTCACACCGAAGCAAGGGCCGAGGCTTGGCTCGCGTAAGCAAATGATGGTCAGCTTGCCTATGCGATTCAGAGCATCGCCCAAGCCCACAGTTGTGGTCGTTTTGCCCTCACCGGCCGCAGTTGGCGTCATCGCGGTAACCAGGATCAGTTTTGCATTCGGACGCTCTTGAAGCGTGTTGAGGTAGTCGAGCGAGATTTTCGCTTTGAAGTGTCCATACAGGTGAAGGTCGCTGAGATTGATGCCCAGCCTGCGATGGCCCACCTGCGCAATGGGCAGCATGTGCGCTTCTTGCGCAATCTGAATGTCTGATTTGGGATTCTTATGTTGGTCGTGCACGGCGGTAAAGAATACACGATCACTCTAGCGACGGTCTATGACCGCCGAAAAACCGGGGTACAACGCTTGCAGTTCCCCTCCTTCGAGGAGGTAATGGTCGGTTTCATTGTTGCTGCTTGCTTGGTGGCGACCTGATTAGCGGTCGCCACCAAGGCATTATGTAGTCCCACCATCAATGGACCATTGAAGAGCTCTTCAAGTCGACCGCTTCTTAGGTGGAGGTGGAAGTAGCTTGCCCAGCGGTGGCAGCGGAGGCTTAGGCAATGTAGCTTTTAAGTAAGCCTCCGTAAGTGCGAATAGGCTTAATTGCTGGCCACCGTTGTGCTCGACCAACCATTCCCAAACATCTTTAGGCATCCATCCATCACCTATTCCATGTACCTCAAGGATCAACAGGCGATCATTTTCCGTCATATGAGGAAACAGGGCTTGTGACAGCGTCTTTTCAGTCAATGTGGTCTTTATCAACCATGCATGCGTAAGGTAATGACACCAATTCTGTGAATGCTGTTTCAGAGCTTCAAAGAATGGAGTGTAATCTGTGCCTCGTGTCTGCAAATCATATATGACGATAAAAACGCGGGCCGTATTTGATCCTGTTCCCTGAATCACAGTCATTCGCTTTTGCTTAAAGGATTCGCTGTTTTTTCGAGCGCATCAACGGCGTCTGGCGCAACAATCCTCTTATCAGTTCCGAATTGCGCTTGATGCTTCATCAAAATAACTTCGCCACCTTCCAGGGTGGCAAGGTCCGGGTGTTTCAGACTAAACATCAAGATCGAGGCCGACACGATGCCAATAAGAACCAATACAAAGACGCCGACAATCCACAACTGTGACGGATCAATACGCCAAACGATAATCAGAAAAACAGAAATTGGAAGCATCCCGAGAAGCGCGAGCTTACCCACGGGTCCTCCAAATCGGACCCATTTCACGAGTTGGGTAAAGTCCACCCCAAGACGTGCTAATAAGTCGGACATTTTGCGCGATTGATTCTTGGACACGAGTGCGTGGATTATATCCTACAGAAATACAGCAACAATGAAACCGACCATTACCCTTCGAGGAGGGGTGGCCGCGCCGATCAAACAAAATGCATCGTAACCTCAGAAGCGGCGCGGCCGGAGAGGTCATACAATTGTTTGACCTCCCCCGTCGCGCCGAAATTAAGGTAGCGAGGCATCTGCTTGATCGGCGCGCCGACCCCTCCTCGAAGGAGGGGAGAAACAATTGTGTTGAGCAACAGCCCCTTGAAGGAGGGAATAGGGCTCACTTGAAACACGGGCATATTCAATTGAGTCGCGACTTGAAAAACCTAATGCGCCAAGACCTCTGATTTTGAAACGGCGCCGGTTTTTTGCGATTTCATAACCGGACGCAGAGAGAGCATCGCGATCGCCGAGATCAGCGCAGGAATGGCGGCGGCGTAAAAAATCTCACGCGGCATCCAGCCTGCGCCGACAAGTGCGCCGGCCACATACGGGCCAATGATGCCGCCCACTCTTCCAACGCCCAATCCCGAACCGACGCCCGTGGAACGAAGGTTGGTCGGATAGTACGTCGCGGCAAGGGCGTTGATGGCGCCCTGGCCCCCAACAATGCAGAATCCCGAAACGAAAACAACGGCGAACAGAAACCCGAGCGTCAACGCAGGCTGGCCGGTCATCGCAATCGTGACGCAGGCCGTGAAGAACGCCGTGCCGAGCACAGGAATGAACCCGAGTCGACCGATCAGCCAGGAGAATGCGAACGTTCCGAGCACGCCGCCCACTTGCAGCGCCGTGCCGACGAGCTGCGATGCCTGCAACGAATAGGTCCGATTCACAATCGTCGGCAGCCAACCCGCCAGAAAATACAGGTTCAGCAGGTTCATGAAATTGATGACCCAGAGCAGCAGGGTGCCAATCGCTCGTCCGTCGGTGAAGAGACGCAGGATTGGAACACCTGTTCCCTTTTCCTCACGCACGACGAAATTCGTGTTCGCATCAACGCGGGCGGTTTTGTCGATGCGGTTGATCCACTTCGCAACCTTGCCGGATGAGTGGCCTCGCAGCACGAGGAACTGCAGCGATTCAGGCAGCCAGACGAACATCATGATTCCGATGACAAGCGGTATGGCGCCACCCACATAAAAAACCGACCGCCATCCGAAGTTGGGAACCATCCAGGCGGATATCAGCCCGCCGATCACGGCACCTAGATTGAACCCATTCGTTACCACAAGCATCATCAGGACTCGTAATCGCCTCGGCGTATATTCGCCAACGAGCGCGACCGCGTTGGGCATGATGCCACCGAGACCTATGCCGGCGATGAACCGAATCAGACGCAGCTCGCCGATAGAACCGGCCCGTGCCGTGAGCAGCGTCACGACGGCGAAAAACAACGTGGCCATCACGAGCACCGGCCGGCGTCCGATTTTGTCGGCGATCATGCTGAAGAGAATCGAACCGACGAGAATGCCGAATAACGCGGCGCTCAGAACCGGGCCCATCAGCGCGGGCGCGAGTTGCCAGTCCTTGATGATGGCCGGGGCGAGATAGCCGAGTGCTTGAACATCGAAGCCGTCAAGGATCAAGCAGAGACCGGAAAGGATGAAGACGCCTATCTGAAACGGACTGATCTTGCTGTTATCGAGAACCTGCGAAACGTCGACCCTCTGCCCTGCCAATCTATCCCCCCAACTCTTTGCGCACGATGCGTGCTCCCTCAACCATCGCCTTCATCTTGCCGAATGCAACGTCGCGCGGAAGATACTTCATACCGCAGTCCGGCGCAACGATGAGTCGCTTCGCGGGCACATATGGAAGTGCGCGGCGTATGCGCGAGGTGACGATGTCCGCAGTCTCGACTTCGTTGTTCGACAGGTCCAAAACACCGAGCATGATCTGTTTATCCGGAAGTTTTGCCAGTACCGAGCAGTCGAGTGAAGATTGCGCCGTCTCGATCGAGACCTGTTGAATCGCCGTATCCGCGAGCTCCGGAAGAAATGAATAACCCGATGGCCGTTGATGGATCAGCGCCGCATAACCGAAGCACAGGTGAATAGCCGTGGTCCCGCGGATCCCATCGAGCGCGCGATTCAACGCCGCAAGCCCGTAGCGTCTCGCGTTCTCCGGCCGCGCCTGCATGTATGGCTCGTCGATTTGAACGATGTCGGCGCCGGCCCCAAAAAGATCTTTCACTTCCTCATTGACAGCTGCGGCGTAGTCCATCGCGAGCTCTTCTTCGTTCTTGTAAAAGTCGTTCTGAGCCTGTTGCGACATCGTATACGGCCCAGGAACGGTGGCTTTGATTCTTCGATCTGTGTTGGCGCGGAGGAATTGCACATCACGCACTTCAACGGGATGTTTGCGTCGAATCTTTCCGACTATCCGCGGCACAGGATTGGGATGGCCGCTACGATCGATCGCCGTTCCCGGATTATCGATGTCGACGCCCTCCAGCGCAGTTGCAAAGCGATTGGAATAACTCTCGCGCCGGATTTCGCCATCAGTGATGATGTCGAGTCCCGCGAGCTCCTGATCGCGGATGGCGAGGATGGTTGCGTCATCCTGCGCTTCCTCGAGGAACTCAGGAGCAATGCGCCACAGTTCTTTCGCACGCGTGCGCGGCGGAAACCGGCCCGCAAGTTTCTTGCGGTCGATGAGCCACTCGGGCTGCGGATAGGAACCTACCAATGAGGTCGGAAGAATCATGAGAAGAAAGGCCACAAAAAAGCACAAAATTCACAAGACCCTCTTTGTGAATTTTGTGCCTCTTTGTGGCTAATTCATTACCTCGGTTGAGTGATGGTGTCGATCACCACAGGCTCGCCGCGCTTCACGATCTCGATGCCACGCTTGAATGCAGCGGCCATGTCTTTCGGATCGCTGATCGGGCCGATGCCGGTAAGCCCGTACGTCTCCGCCATCTTCGCGTAATTGATATTCGGCTCGATCAGGCGTGTACCGATGTGCGCGCGATCCACTCCGCGGTTGCGCTGGGCCGCCATGCGCTGCACGAACATCACTTCCGCGTGGTAGCCTCGATTGTTGTGCATAATCGTCAGCAACGGAATCTTGTGATGCGCTGCGGTCCACAGCACACCGGGAGCAAAGTTCAGATCGCCATCGGTCTGGATATTCACCGAAAGCCGGCCATACTTTTTATTCGCGATCGCAGCGCCGACCGCCGCGGGCGCGTTGTAGCCGATACCGCCGCCGCCCTGGCCGCCGATGTAGTGGTAGTGCTTGTTCATGTTCCAGAGCCGGCCCGGCCAGCCGCCGATGAAGCCCTGCCATCCGACGAGCGACCAATCTTCATTCTTGATCAGCGGCCAGAGCTCGGCAGCCAAACGGGCAAGACTGATCGGGCTCGAATCCCAGCCGTATCGCGCTTCTTCGATCGCCTGCTCGCGCGCCTTCTGATGCGCTTCGGTTAGCCGCTTCCCGCGCTCTTCGAAGACCCGCTTACGGTCCGGGGTTATCTGTCGTTTGATTTCTTCGATCAGCGACGGCAACGTCGCCTGCGCATCGCCTGAAATTGCCAGGTCGGCCTGCGATAGAGGTTGGAAGTCCTGAATATTGCTCTTCATGAAAAGATCCAGCGAGCTGATGCTGATGCTCTTCGCACCTTGCGGCGCAGCGCCTCCGCCCTGGACTTCAAGGTCCAGGACGAGGTCCACTGGATAACCTTGATATCCATTTCCAGACATCGGATGCCGCGACGGAATGTGCATGCGCTCTCCGTTGCCGTTGACTGGACACTGCAGCAGATCCGCAAGCTCGGTGACCAACCGCATGCCTTCGGGCGTTCGGGCCGCGCGCTGGCAGTTGATGCGCGGCGCTTGCGCGGCGACGAGCAGCTTCGCAGCTTCGCGGACGGCGGCCATGTCACCCTGCGGCGGCGAGGGCATCGTCAGCTTGGGGATGCGCGGACGCGGCCCGCGAGGCATCGCATCTTCTTGCATCCCCGCATCGATGACGATCGCAACGGGACCCATCGGCGGCGTCATCATCATGCGATAGGCACGAACGGAAGAATTCGCCATCGCACCGAGCGATGCCGGATTATCGTCCCACTTCGTGAAGTCGCGAATCATCGCGCACATATCCTGCGCGCTGTGATACCAGTTGACGCCGGCGTTACGAACGGCCGCATCCAAGTGATTGCCGATCACGAGAAAGATCGGAACACGGTCGGCGTAGGCATTGTAGATCGCCATCGCCGCATGCTGCGTCCCGACAGTTCCGTGCAGCAGCGCCATGATCGGCTTGCCTTCGATCTTCGCGTAGCCATGCGCCATCGCGACGGCGGACTCTTCGTGGCAGCACGTCAGCAACTCGGGCTTCGTATTTCCACCATAATTAATGATGGATTCGTGAAGTCCCTGGAAACTCGAACCGGGATTGGTCGTAATGTATTCGAAGTTCAGGCTCTTGATCACGTCCATCATGAAATCGGAGCCGGGATTTTCGATAATGCGCTCGACTACCGCACGCGACGGACCTGTCTCTGCAGCTAACTGCGCCGCATTCGGAACCGGCGCCGCCGGGCGGCCTTGAGCTGCCTGTTGCGCCTGCGCCGTTTCGACTGCAGGCTTCGCGACCAACGCGGCTGCTCCTGCGGCTGCGCCTTTCAGAAAACCGCGACGATTGACGGAAGCTTTCTTCATGGATGCGTCTCCTTGGGCGGTCATAGACCGCCCCTACAGTCATTTTTCATTAATGATCTGCTGAAGCAGCGGGATGTCTTTCGCTTCAGGCGGCTTCTTGAATGTTTTGATAAATGCGAAGAGATCGGCTGCGTCCTGGTCGGAAATGACCTTCGCACTGTAGAGCGGCATCTGATTCGTGCGCGGACTCCGGATGTAATTGACGAAGCCGTTCGCATTCAAAGATGTCGTAGCCAACCGCGCGCCATTGCCTGTTTGGCCGGTGTACCCGTGGCACTCCCAGCATCCATACTTCGCGTAATACGTTTCACCGCGTTTGGCGTCGCCGGTGGGCGCCGGTGTCTGCGCGAAGGCGAGCGTCGCGACGAAAGCTGTCAACAGAAGTGCAGTTGTGATTTTCATGGCTTGTATGGTCTCGATGCCGCCTTGACGATTTCATTCAACGTCGGAATGCTCGCCAGCGGCGGCGCATTGCTCCTAAAGGTTCGGATGTAGGCATAGATGTCCTTGGCTTGTCGATCGCTGAGAGTGTTCTCCGGGAAGTTCGGCATGCTCGTCGATGGCGTTGCCGGCGCAACGTTCGCCCGCGCGCGAAGGAATCGAATGAAATTCTCTTCGGTCGCGAGATTCGAACTCCAGTTTCCGACGAATGCACGGCCGGTTTCGCCGTTGAAGCCGTGGCAACCGTAGCAACTGTAGTTGTAATACAGCGCCTTGCCGTTCACAGCATTTCCAGTGACGGGACTTGTTGGAGGGTTCGCATTCCCCGCTGGAGCTGCGCCCCGACCACCACCGCGACCCTGGGCCATAGCGAGCGAGCAACTGCAAATAATGATCAAAAGTTTCATCTTCATATTTGTTTCCTGAACCGACAATTCGCGAAATTGGCGTAATTGGCGGCCTTACCTCGGTTGCGTAACGACATCGATCAAATACGGATTTCCGCGCTTCACCGAATCGACGCCGCGCTTCAATGCCGCTGCCAATAACTTCGGATCGTTGATCGGCCCCTCCGCGGCCATGCCGTAACCCGCGGCCATTTTCGCGTAATCGATGAACGGGTCACGAAGGCTGGTGCCGATGTGTCCACGATCCGTGCCCCGGCCGCGAACGCCGGCCATATACTCGACGAACATCAACTCTTGATGCCATGCGCGGTTGTTGTGCATGACGGTCAGCATCGGCAGCTTGTGATGCACAGCTGTCCACAACACGCCCGGCGCATAGTTCAGATCGCCATCGGTCTGAACGTTGATCACAATTCGGCCGCGGCTCTTCGCGGCGAGCGCCGCGCCGACCGAAGCCGGAGCGCCGTATCCCATGCCGCCCGCGCCTTGTCCACCGAGATAGCTGTACGGTTTGTTGTGATCCCACAGCTGCGCGTTATGCCCACCCGAGAAGCCGCTCGGCGAAGACAAGCACCAATCTTCGTTCATGATCAACGGCCACAGTTCCGAATAAATCCGCGCCGTGCTGACGGGGCTTCCATCCCATCCGGCCCGCTTGGCATTAACCGCTTGCGTGATCGCCTCGACGCGTGCCTTCTGATTCGCTTCCGTGTGCTTCGCGATGCGATCTTGAATGACGCGCCGTTTGTCGGCCGTGATCTGCTTCTTCACTTCCTCGATGATGCCTGGCAGACTCGCTTCGGCGTCTGCGGTCAATGCCATCGTTGGGCCCGCGGCTGCAGCACCGCCGCCTCTTCCACCACGGCCACCACCGCCGCCTCGTCCGCCGGCGCCTGGAGCAATACCGCCGAATCCGATGTTCGTGACATCGCGGCTGAGCAGCGTTGCCAATCCAGGATTCGTGATCGTGGCCTGAGCGCCTGCGCTTTCCAAACCGAGGGTGTAGTCATAGCTTGTGTTCGCACCGGGACCGCACAGCGGATGACGTTGCGGGAAACTCATCGGACCATTCGTTGCTGCCGTGCTCGTTGAGGCGCCGACGAGTTCCGCAAGTTCGACGGAATTCTTCACACCCTGCGGCGTTCGTAACCGTCCCACAGCGATTCTTGGATTTTGCGCATCGAGCAGACCTTTTGCGATCTCTCTCGCTTGACCGGCTTCGATACCGGTGATGCGCGGGGGTTGAGATGCCGGCACCTTCAAGGTCTTGTTTTCTTCCTTCTGCAATTCGATATCCAGAACGACCAGCGTCGGAGCACACGGCGGTGTGATCGCTTCGTTGTAAGCGCGTTGAATCGCAGTAAGCGATTCCTCGAGCGTCTTGGGTTGTGCATCCCACTTCGTATAGCTGCGCACCATTCCGGCCATATCGTGCGCAGTATGCGCGGCGATGAAGCCTTCATCGCGACCCGCCAGGAGAAGAACGGGCGTGCGATCGTAATACGCCTGATAGAGCGACATCGCAGCGTGCTGAATACCGATCGGGCCGTGCAGCCGCGCGCCCATGGGTTTGCCTTCAGCCTTGCCGTATCCGTGAGCCATGGTGACCCCGGACTCTTCGCGCCGCGCCCGTATTATCCCCCGCTTGCGCGCTGGGTGGGT
>JACXTT010013147.1_pt1 | contig 10930 bp, 9 predicted proteins | sample 9270951 | NCBI WGS metagenome assembly JACXTT01 (sample SAMN15532306, study PRJNA645909) | rock metagenome | isolation source: weathered quartz diorite | place: Puerto Rico | collected 2017-06-21 | reverse complement strand
GGTACGGTAAGGCTCAAAATGGCGTTTCCGCTTCGAGCATCCGGCAGAAGATCGCCCGCTGCGACCGTGGGCCAACAAAGCTCAACTCTCCCCGCAAGACATTCACAACTTGCGGAAGCTCGTCCAACCGCAACTTGCGGATCAATCGGCCCACTCGCGTGACGCGTTTATCGCCGTCCGCAGCCCACTTCGGACCGTCCTCCTCGGCGTTCTGCGTCATGGAACGAAACTTCAAAATCTCGAAGGGCTTGCCGCCTAAGCCGATGCGTTCCTGACGGAAAAAGACGGGCCCGCCGGATTCCAGCCAAATGCCCATAGCGACGATCACCATGACCGGGAGGGCAAGAATCAAGAGGACGAGGGAGACCAGCACATCCAGCAGCCGCTTGGCGGCAAGCAACAAAGCCGGTTTGCGAAAACCTTCCGACAAAATCATCCAGCTGGGTGACAAATGCTCGAGACGGATCCGGCCGTCGATCTGCTCACTCACCATGTGAGCATCTTCGACCGCCACACCTGAAAATTTCAGGTTCAAGAGTTCTCTGACGGGCGTCTGCCCGCGTCTTTCTTTCAACGCCAGCACGATGCGATCGATTTTTTCCCGCGCCGTGATCTCCTCAAGATCACAAGTCCCGCCGATGATCCCAGGGTTTACCAGCGACTTGCCAATGTTTTCGCCCTTCTCGTCAAGAAATCCTACGACTTTGAGGTGAAGCTCCGGGCGGTGGATGATCTCTCGAACTAGGGAAATCCCGAGGGCGCCCGTTCCGACGACGAGCACACGTTGCTGGCGAGGCATGAGAAAATCTGTCTCCAACAGGGTCATGCGCCAACTCACGAGAAAAAGAAGCACCAGTGGCGCCGATATGACGGCGATGCCTCGTCCTAGACTGTGGTCGGGAATGAGGTAGTAAAGAATCCCAAGAGTGACCCAGGCAGTTCCTACAGCTTGGAACAGATAGACGAACAATTCGCTCCGCCTATTTACTACTCGGGAGGCATAGAGATCGTTATAGTAAAGAGCCAGGCCGCAAACCAACAGAACAAGTCCAAAACGAACCGGCATATCCGGAAGTTGGACATAGTTCAAGGCCAAGTGGAAATCATGCAGCCGAATCAGGATCGCCAGGCAGAGTCCGGCAGCGATCAGACATGCGTCGCCGGCAACCAACACCTTGGTTGTTGTGGGAATCTTTTGGCCGCCAATTTTCAGCATAGGTTCGATCTACAAGTTTTCGATAGAGCCGCGCGTGGTCCCGTGATTGAGGATCGTCAACGGCGGAGCGATTCTAGAAGGCAGAGGGAAGCCGCCTCAGTTCAAGCTTGGACCTTGGCCCAACGCAGATTACGAAGGCAACTTGCCATCCAAAAGAAAATTCCATGCATTCTGCCCATAAACGTAAGTAAGCTGTTTATTTACAAACACTTACGAAATCTAGAGAGGCCGGCTGTGACAATTCGATGACCGCCCCAGTTCTCATCCACGGAAACCTCTTACTCTTGAGGGAAATAGTTGGGCAAGGATAAAGAGCTGGCCCCAAAGATCCTGAGCTCGCATTTCGTATTGAAAATAAACAATTTAGCGCCATAGCCAAACGAGCAGACCCCACACGGTCATCGGTTTTGGTCGTACTCTCCCACCAATTACGCGCGCTCCGTCGCTTCGCTGCTCCAAAGGGTGAATGGAAGCTCGGCTAACCTGCTTATTTTGAATGAAATCCACAGTTCCAATCGTTTGGCGGATAGCGTGCTACTTCTTTGCTGCGCAGCCATTTTGGGCAACTATGCAAGAGGTGTGCGCCCAGAACCTGCACGCCCAACCATGCCAAGGACCAAGGAATGAACCAGACGACAAGTCCCATTGAACAGAGAATTCATACTTTTCTTCTCGATAAGTTTCCGCTTGCGCGCAAGGCCGGCATTGAAAAAAACACGGCCCTGCTTGAGAAGGGGGTCTTGGATTCACTGGGAATTCTGGATGTGGTGAGTTTTCTGGAGAGCGAGTTCTCGATCCTGATCGGCGATGAAGACCTGGTGCCTGAGAATTTTCAAAGCTTGAGTACGATTTCTGCTTTTGTCCAGAACAAATCTGGAAGGGAAGCTTGAGCCTCCCTCTGGTGAGGGAGCGAGGTCGCATTCCGAACGCAGGGCCGCTTGCGTTTCTTTGAGCGCATTCGCTGGCGCCCCGCTACTATCAGCACAAGGAAACGCGGGGCGAGTTCTGTTGCCTGGCAAATCTGGCACACTAAGTAGTGAAACGACTCCGATTCAACCCAATACTCGAAATCAAAGGAGAGAGGTTCCTCGAAAAGACCTTATGGACTTTCTGATATGGCATCTTCTGCGTGAGAGTGCCCGTCGTTTCCCGGAAAAAGAAGCCCTCGTTCATGGCGAGGAGCGGTTGAACTATGCCGAAGTAGCCCGTCGCGTTGACGGGCTTGCCTCCGGCTTGCGGACGGCTGGACTCAACCGCGGCGATCGCATGGGTATCTACCTCGAAGCTTCCATTCCCCAGGCACTCTCGATCTTCGGGATTTCCCGCGCCGAAGGCGCCTATGTGCCGATCAATGCCCTGCTGCACCCCGAACAAGTGATGCACATCGCGCGTGATTGCAGCATGAAAGGTCTGATCACCACGGCCGACAAGCTGGCCTCGCTTGCTGAAGTGCTTCCGCAGATTCCCTCGCTCGAGTTTCTGGTGGTGGTAGGACCTAGTAGCGGACCTTGGGCCCTGCCCATTCATGGCTATGAAGAGTTCTGCTCACGACCGCTTCCTGCAAATTGGCGCGAGAGCAGCATCGAGAAAGACCTTGCCGCCATTCTTTATACCTCTGGCTCAACCGGCAAGCCAAAAGGCGTCATGCTGAGCCACGCAAATGTAGTGGCCGGCAGCCGGATCGTATCTACCTATCTGGGCATCACGGAAAATGAACGCATTCTCGCCGTGCTTCCGTTCAGTTTCGACGCGGGAATGAATCAGTTGATGACCGCGATGGAAAAAGGCGGAACGTGCGTGCTCATCAATTTCGTATTTGCGCGCGAGATCGTCCAAGTCTTACAGAAGGAAAAAATCACTGGTCTTGCCGGAGTACCTACGCTCTGGAGCCTGCTGGCCCAACCGAACTCGACCCTGGCCAAGCGGCCTTTGCCCCATCTGCGATACATCACGAATACCGGGGGCGCAATGCCACAAGCCGTGCTCAAAGTGCTGCGCCAAACGCTTACGACAACGAAAGTCTTCTTGATGTACGGACTCACCGAAGCGTTTCGCTCAACGTATCTCCCACCTGAGGAACTCGACCGACGCCCCGCTTCTATGGGCAAGGCGATACCCGATACCGAAATCCTGGTGCTCAACGATCAAGGGCAGCCTTGCAAACCCGGCGAACCAGGCGAGCTCGTTCATCGAGGGCCCACGGTTTCGCTCGGCTACTGGAATCGGCCCGAGGATACTGCACGAGCCCTCCGGCCGAATCCGCTCCTGCCGCCTGAATTGGGCGATTGCGAGAAAGTGTGCTATTCGGGCGACCTCGTGAAGATGGATGAAGACGGATTTCTGTATTTCATTGGCCGGCGCGATACCATGATCAAGTCGAGCGGATTTCGTATCAGTCCCACGGAAGTAGAGGAAGTGCTCTTCCAGAGCGGAAAGCTGCGAGGCGCCGCGGTCATCGGAATCCCGGATGAGACTCTAGGACAGGTCATCAAGGCGTTTGTAGTGCCGAGGGATGGAAACACCTTGGACAACGATGCACTTCTCGCATATTGCGCTGAGAAAATGCCCCGCTATATGGTTCCGAAAACTTTTGAGGTTATGAGCGAGCTGCCGAAAACCTCGAGTGGCAAGGTGGATTACCCTGCTCTGCGCCGCCGCGAAGGGCTCTAATGGCCGATCTGGCTTCATTCTTGACGGCGAAGTACTTTCCGGAGTCCCGGGAGTTTCTGGTCATCGGGGGCTGTGCGGCTAACGAACTCGCCGGCAAATACGGAACTCCCCTTTTCGCTTACGATCGCGGTGTGCTGGATAAGAAGTATGACGCATTGCGTGCGGCCCTCCCCGAGCGCTTCTCAATCTATTATTCGATCAAAGCGAATCCCTGCCTCGCCGTCGTGAAACATTTCCTGAGCCGCGGTTGCGGTCTGGAAATTGCTTCGGCTGGCGAGTTCAAGCGGGCACTCGAAGCAGGCTGTGCGCCGCACCGCATTCTTTTTGCCGGTCCAGGAAAATCTGAAACGGAGCTTGAATTAGTTCTCTCTCACGGCATCGGTGAAATCCATATGGAATCCCTCACCGAAGCCAGGCGCATCGCCGCGTTTTGCCATCGGCTTGGTTGCCGCGCGCAAGTCGCCTTGCGGATTAATCCAGCCGGCGAAGCGGAAGGCGGAGCGATGCGCATGGGTGGCCGCCCTGCTCCATTCGGCTTGGACGAAGAAACTCTCGATGCCGTGTTGGATGCCGTCCTCGCGCAGCCGGAACTCGATCTCTGCGGGATTCACCTATTTACCGGAACTCAGATTCTGGATTCTTCCCTCCTTCAAAAACAATACCACCACGGTTTAGGACTCGCCCGGCACATTGCGAAGCGGCTAGGCCGCCCTCTTCGTACCGTGGATTTCGGCGGCGGATTGGGAATTCCGTATTTCGCGCACGAGCAGGAATTGAATCTCGGTGAGTTGCAAGCAGGACTTGCCGCGCTTTGCAAAGAAGTGGACGGAGATCCATTGCTAGCGGGGACAAAGTTTCTTATCGAACCGGGCCGGTTTCTCGCAGGCGAAGCCGGCATTTACCTGACACGCATCAGCGACATCAAGATTTCGCGCGGCAAAAAGTTCCTCATCGTCGATGGCGGGATGAATCATCATCTAGCCGCATCTGGCAACCTCGGCCAGACCATCAAACGGAATTATCCGATCGCGCTGGTCAACAAATTGACCGCGCCCCCGGAAGAATCCGTCGACATTGTGGGTCCGCTATGCACGCCGCTCGATACTCTGGCGCGAGGGATTGTGCTTCCGCGCGCAGAGATCGGCGATCTCGTCGGAATCTTTCAATCCGGCGCCTACGGACGCAGCGCAAGCCCGGTGGGATTCCTTAGCCACCCCGCGCCCGCGGAGATTATGGTTGGCGGAGGACTGGCCACGGTGATCGCTAATCGCGGTGAGGATTCAAATCCTGGCCAAAACACCGCATCTGCAAATTCCAGCGCGCCGCCTTACGCGGTGAGTGTCCCACGATGAGCTGGGAATTCTTCCCGGCTGCCGGCCATTTTGAGAACGTTCGAAAAGATTGGGACAATCTTAACCTTTCCCAGGGTCACCACGTCTTGCTGGATTCTGCATTTGTCGGCGCTCTCCTCCGTCACTTCGGCCATCCAGGCGTGCGGTTAGGAATCAATCAAGATTCGAACCGGCCAGGCATGGTCCTCCTCGTGCCCGCGCGATGGGGTTTCTGGGAAACTTTCCAGCCATCCCAATCACCGCTCGGTCTTGTAGTTTTTGGATACCATGATGAAACGGGAGCCGGTTTGAGCGAATTGACGCGATCGCTCCCAGGCTTCGCTCTGCAACTTGCCGTTCTCCAGCAAGACCCGGACTTCTCTTCGTTTCCGGTGAACGAAGTGCGTCCCGGTCTGGAGTCGATCGAATACATCAAGACGGGAAGCCTAAGACTCGAAGGAGCCTTCGACGACTATTGGAATTCCCGCAGCGATGATCTGAAGCGCAACAACGCAAGGCGCCGCCGCAAACTTGTCGAACAGGGCCAGAAGCTCGAATTCGTCGCTCACACGGATCGAGAATCGGTGGCCATTGGCGTCCGAGAATACGGACGCTTGGAATCGCAAGGCTGGAAGGGCCAGCAAGGGACTGCTGTTGCGGAAGATAATGTGCAGGGACGATTCTATCGTGAGGTGATGGAGATTTTTTGTGGACGTGGTGAGGGAGTGATTTTCGAGTTGCGGCTGGATGGCGCGGTTATTGCCACTGAACTTTGGATCGGCCGGAATGGCATGTACGTTAACCTGAAAACAGCGTACGACGAATCTCTGAAGCAGCTCTCTCCGGGCTTTCTAATGAAGGAGTCTCTCATTCGCTGGGCATTTTCGGAGAAGAGCTGGCAGCGCCTCGAATTTTACGGACGCGTGATGGACTGGCATCTGAAATGGGTTGACCGCACCCGGACTCTTTATCACGTGAACTGTTATCGCAGTCCGTTGGTCCAGCGGGCTCGAAAAGTGGTGAGCCGGCTCCGTGGTTCTCGCAAAGTCGTGACGACGGGCCGGGCGGAGTGAGCCAAGCATGAGGCTCTCCGTTCGTCCTGCGAACCTCGTCACTGATCGCGAGGCTCTGATTGAGCTGATGCATCAGCATCTGACGCCCATGTCGGACGGACCAAGATATGACTGGTTGTACTTCCAAAATCCCGACGGACAGGCTCAGCTCTGGGTATTGATCGATACGGAGACAGACTCGATTGTGGGATCAGGTGGCATCGTTCCGCGGCGCATGTACGTGATGGGTCAAGAAAAGCTCGGTGGCGTCCTCGTCGATTTTTGGATTCACCCGCACTACAGGAGCTTGGGCCCGGCTTTGCAATTGCAGAGAGCCTGCCTCTCAGGCACTGATACTGGACCGTACAACCTCTACTACGACTTTCCGCAACTCGCGATGATCGCCGTGTACCGGCGGCTGGGAGTTGCAACCAGCAGATCGGTTGTGCGCATGACAAAGCTGCTGAGCGTCGAAAGAAAACTTGGAAGGGTCAGCCAGATACCGGTCCTCGGCAGATCGCTCGTTGCAGCGGCCAACGGTCTCCTTTGGCTGGGTGATCTTCGGCCAGGCAAGCGAGGCGATTGTGAGATATCCAGCCAAAACGAGGCCTGCGGTGAGGAGTTCACCGAGCTGGCGCGTCAGGTCAGCCCGCAGTGTGGAGTGTGTGTGAATCGCACCGCTAGTTATTTGAATTGGCGCTTCAAGTCGCACTTTCATTACCGCTACGAGATGCTGGCGGCACGCAAGAACGGCTCGCTCCGCGGGTATATTCTCTTCTTACAAGAGGGTGAAGCTGCGACAATTACCGACTTATTTGGGATCGAAGATCGCGGCATGAAGTCTGACCTGGTCGCCGCGGCCGTTCAGATTCTTCGACAGCGCCACGTTTTCAATGTGAATGCACCGACCCTAAGTTCTCATGCGCATACCGCGCTGCTCCGCAAACTGGGCTTCTTCCCGCGGGAAACTCATCCGGTGATCATCTCCGGAACCCGGGGGCCCTCCGGACTGGGTGTTAACCTGGATGGACAGGATGTATTTTTGATGGATGGGGATAGAGACAGCTAAGTTGGCGCAATAAGAACCAAGGAAGACTGAAAATCTGGTGTCCGCGAAGCCACCACCATTCCGCATGAGCAAGGACCCGGTCCTCGGCCGCGAGTTCCTAAGCCTTTTTGGACAGCAGAGAAGTCCGGCTGGGGCTCAGGTCCATTTTCGCGAGTACCTTTTTTATCAGGCGCGAACCGCGATGTATCATGGCCTGCGAGCGCTGGGCCTGCTTCCCGGGGACGTCATCCTCCTCCCCTCTTTTCTCTGCGCGGCGGCAATCGAACCAGTACTGGCCTATGGAGTAAAAGTAGAGTTCTATCGAATCGATCGCGATTGCCAAACGGATTTCGCCGATCTGGAAAAAAGGATTCATCAGGATCTGAGGATCAGGGACTTACAATTCATCGCCGAAGAATCGCGCTCCTTTCGCCGGTCTTTTGACCATGGCAAAATGGGAAACAGCTCCTCACCTCATAATCGACCCGCCAAGGCAAGAACGATAGGCTAGGCTGGCGGGAGACCTCCCCTCGCAATATGACCAAGGGCGTGCTCATGATCGCATTCCACTACCCTCCCTGCACCGTAAGCAGCGGACAACAGCGGACTCTCAGTTTCTCGCGCCACCTTTCCGAACATGGTTGGATACCGATTGTCTTGACGGCAGCCCCAAAAGCGTATGCCCGGGTTGCGGATGATCAGCTCGCGGATATTCCTCAAGACTTGGAAGTGGTCCGGGCTGCCGCACTCGACACGGCAAAGCATCTTTCTATTCGCGGCCGCTATCCCGGCTGGCTGGCGCTGCCGGATCCTTGGATCAGTTGGTTTTTTTCCGCAGTCCTGAACGGACTCCGTCTCATAGTAGAACAGCGCGTTCAGTTGTTGTGGTCCACCTATCCGATAGCGACCGCTCACGTCATTGCTTTAGTCCTTCATTGGCTGACGGGCGTACCGTGGGTTGCTGACTTCCGTGACCCCATGAACGAAATCGATCCGGTCACCAAGGGGCGCTGGCCGAAAGACCCAAAGATCTGGTGGGCGCGCGAATGGATCGAGCGTCATACAATCCAAAACTGCGACCGCGCTGTCTTTGTCACACCTGGCGCCCGGCAAATCTACGCCCAGCCCTATCCGGAAATTCCCGCGTCGCGGTGGGCCGTGATCGCTAACGGCTACTCCGAAGAAAGCTTTGAAGCCGCAGAAGCCTTGCGCAACGGGAACCAGTCTCGGGACAACCAGGCCGTGCTGTTGCACAGCGGCGTGCTCTATCCGTCGCCGGACCGCCATCCGGGGCATTTCTTTGCGGCCCTGGCGGAACTCCGCAATTCGGGAAAAATCTCTTCGCAAAACCTGAGAGTAATTCTTCGGGCCAGCTCCTCGGAAGACGTTTATCAGAAGCAAATCCAGGAATTCGGAATCGAAAGCATCGTCACCCTGGAACCGCCGCTGGGCTACAATAAGGCTCTTGCGGAAATGCTCAGCGTTGACGCTTTGTTGGTGTTCCAGGGACACGATTCCAACCCTGCGATTCCGGCAAAACTCTACGAGTACATCCGCGCCCGGCGGCCCATTTTCGCTCTTGTCGATGATCGCGGAGAGACAGCGGCGTTGCTCCGGCAAGCAGCCGTCGGCACCCTCGTTCCCCTGGATTCGCGCGAACGAATTGCGGCTGGACTCCTTGATTTCCTGGAGCAGATTCGCTCTGGCGTGGCGCCGGTGGCTTCCGACAAAGAAATGGAACGCCATTCCCGGCGGAATAAGGCTTCTGAATTGGCTTGTCTCTTTGATGAAGTTGTTTCCACACGTACGCAGAATCTCAGGGGCAGCCAGTATCATTAAGGCGAAAGGAGTTTGCAGCTTCGGGTCACGCTGAGAAATATTCACTTGGGAAAGCTCCTCATCATCGCATTCCACTTTCCGCCGCAGGCGGGCAGCAGCGGCCTGCTCCGGACACTCAAGTATTGCCGCTATCTTCCGGAATCCGGCTGGCAAACAACGGTGCTGACGCTGAATCCGAGAGCGTATGAAAAAATTGATCAGAGGAGCCTCGATTCCATCCCCAAGAGCGTGAGTGTGATCCGCTCGTTCGCCCTGGACACGAAAAAACACCTGGGTATCGGCGGCCGTTATCTCAGATATCTCGCGCTTCCCGACCGCTGGGTTAGCTGGATCCTCACCGCGGTTCCTTCTGGCAAGCGCGCCATTCGGGATCACCAAATCGATGTTCTTTACTCAACCTTTCCCATTATGTCAGCCGCTGTGATCGGCCTTTTGTTGCGGCGCTGGACGAACTTGCCCTGGGTTCTGGACCTGCGCGACCCCATGTCTGATGTTGACTATCCGCGTGATCCGCTGATCCGCCGGTTGTGGCGCTCGATCGAACGCCGGTGCATGCGCCACGCTTCTCGCGTCATCGTCACCACGGAAGCCACCCGAAGGAAATACTTGGAACGTTATCCTGACTTGCTCACCCTGGATAAATGCATTCTCATTTCGAATGGATATGATGAAGAAGACTTTCGGGATTTGCGGATTCGCCCCTCAGCGCCAATTCAGGGACGGCGTCCAATCCGACTGGTGCACTCCGGTTTGCTCTATCCCGTCGAGCGCGACCCCCAGCCCCTTTTTCGTGCCCTCTCGCACATGAAGCGGCGTGGGCTTGTTAGTGCGGCTACGCTGCGAATCGTTTTCCGCGCACCAGGAACGGAAGCCCAGTATCGCAGGCTGCTCCGGGAGAACAGCATCGATGATCTGGTCGCCTTGGAGCCCCATATCCCGTATCTGCAGGCTCTCCAGGAATGCGCGGATGCAGACGGTCTCTTGCTTTTCCAGGCTGCCGATTTCGATCTTCAGATCCCGGCAAAGGCCTACGAATACCTTCGGCTCGGCAAACCCATTTTTGCGCTAACCACCCAGACAGGTGATACGGCCGCTCTTTTACGGAACGTGGGCGGTGCAACCATTGTGGATCTCGCATCCGAATACGATATTTATCAAGGATTGTCTGAATTTCTTCAAGCTGTTCGAACTGGCGCCCACCCTCTGCCAGATAAGGGGAATATTCGTCGCTATGCTCGCCATGCGCAAGCGGGCCAGTTGGCAGAAGTCTTGGACGGATTGAAGACGAAGGCGAGTAAACCTCGTTGGGGAAAACGAACTGACGGAGAAAATGGCGAAGTGACCGAGCGCGATTGCATCTCGCACGAAGAAAGACGGTAGGCCATTTATGTGCGGAATCTACGGATTCCTGAATTTCGACAGCCCGGAGCAGCCTTCCGATACGCTTCTCGCCGCCATGGGCGGCGTAATCACCCATCGCGGTCCGGACGATTTCGGCCATTATTGCGGCCGGGGAGTTGGACTCGGGATGCGCCGGCTCTCGATCATCGACGTGTCCGGAGGCCATCAACCCTTAGCCAACGAAGACGAGACTATCTGGATTGTTCTTAATGGCGAGATTTACAATTTTCAATCACTCCGCGATGAACTGGAACGAAAAGGCCACCACTTCCGCACTCGCACTGATACCGAAGTCATTGTCCACCTCTACGAAGAAGAAGGCCTCGAGTTCTTCAAGCGGCTGCGTGGGATGTACGGCCTGGCGCTTTGGGAT
>JACXTT010013146.1_pt1 | contig 10930 bp, 15 predicted proteins | sample 9270951 | NCBI WGS metagenome assembly JACXTT01 (sample SAMN15532306, study PRJNA645909) | rock metagenome | isolation source: weathered quartz diorite | place: Puerto Rico | collected 2017-06-21 | reverse complement strand
CGAGTAGAAGTCAGCAGCAACTCGATCTCTGGAACCTGCTTCCGCTTGATCCTCCCAATTGGTTCGCAGGTAGGTTCGGAGGCGCTACCATGATCAATAGTCTGAGAGTGCGAGCCGGTTTTCTTTGCCTTGGTTGCGTAATACTGGCGACCTCCGTACTATGGGCGCAGCAATCGTCGCCGGTCGTTACCAGTGTGCCCTATGCGGGTGCGACGATCTCTGATTTCAAGGGGACGGTGAAGCTGCAGACTCCGGCACTGGCGCCGATCGCCCCCACACGCGGGCTCACCCTGTCCCCGGGCACGATCGTCAGCACCGAAGAGGGGAAGATATTGCTTCATTTGCAGGACGGCAGCGAGATTCTGGTGCGGCCACATACTCGGGTTGTGCTCACAAATCCTACGGGTGGCGATTGGAGATACCTTCAGTTGATCCTTGGGCGCATACGCACAGAAGTACAAAGGCGCATGGGGGGCGCTCCGCCCTTTCAAATTGGTACGCCCAGTGCCGTGATTTCCGTTCGCGGTACTCGCTTTCTGGTGGAAGTCAGTCGGCATAACGTGACTGAGGTGGATGTCGAAGAAGGATTAGTCGAGATGAAGTCTGTAAGTGGCATTGGGACGCCAGTGTTGGTTGGCCCTGGCTTTTCCGGTCGCGTCGGAGAGAATTCCGCTCCGGAGCCTGCCCGGCCGACGCGAGAATTGCGCCCCGAGTTGGAGAGGCCTGATCGTGATGGCGATAAGGAACGCGACGGTGAGCGCGAGGACAGAGCCGAACCGAGCGCGAAAGAAGGCAGGGAACACGACCAACTTCAGGACTTCGATGAACCGGGCGAGGGAAAGCCCGGCTCCGAACCCGCTCAGCCTGCTCAAGAAAGCGATCCCCAGTCCCCGGATTAAGGAAGTTGACGGCAATCCGAAGTCGGGTGGAGCAGGCCTTCAGGCGTGAACTGAACCTACCAGGGATTCTGGGTGTCATCGGGCGGGCGCCTTCCCGTAGTGCTATACCAACTCTGAAACCACTCTAGCCTCTTCTTGGGTTGTTTCCTCCCAACACAGCAAGTATGTGGAACGAACCCGCTCGTCTTGCTCGCTCATTTCGCATCCTATTGCAAATACAACACTTGCCTTGCACCGTGGCTTGGCCTGGCACTTGCTTCAATATAGGCGCAACCAACGACAGAGTGGAAATTGTGGAACGAAGCCCTGCGGAAGGGATCGTTGCGTTAGAAACCGAGACGCAGCCGGGGCCGTGGGAGAAAAGAACCATGGAATCGATTAGAAGTCGGATGGCTGGGCGGTCAAGGTGGTTCATGAGTGTGACATAGCGAAAGCGGAAACTTATCAAGCCGCTGAAACAACGCGGCGCGCAGTGGTCTTTTACCCTGAAGGGGAAAAATAAAGCGCCCGAGCGCAGCTTGAATTCAAAGCGAGATAACTATCGGCATGACGTAAGCAAAGTCTTCCAGGTAGAGGAGAAAAAGGTAGGTAGGAGGAGAGGAAAATGTCAGATACTCGGTTTCTAACGCGACTCGCCACCTTTGGCCTGGCTCTCAGCTTAGCCGTGGCAGCAACAGGCTGTGGTGGCGCAGGGAGCGGAACAGTCTTACCAAGAAACGGTGCACTCACGCAGATCAAGATCGGTGACGCGCCGGCAGACTCGGTGTTGTCATTCGAGTTGGCGATAACGCGGGTTGACCTTGTGCTACAGGGCGGAGCGACGGTCAACGTCCTGAACACGCCATCGGAAATCGAACTCGCGCACCTGGCGGGTACGGTGGAACCGCTGGTCCTGGCTGATTTGAGCCAGGGGACTTACTCAATCGCGGCGATCGCTGTTTCAAAGGCAGAGGTCAGCTATGTTCCGACGGGCAGCGCAACGCCAGTGGAAAAGAGCTTTGCCCTGAACACAACCATCAACGTTCCGTTCAGTCCGGCCGTCACCATCGGCGGTGGACCTTCGGTCCTGAACTTCGACGTCAACCTTGCACAGTCGCTCAGCTTCGACACGAGCGGAAACGTGACTGCGGTGAACCCGGTGTTCACAGCTTCCACGGCGACCGTTGCTCCGGAGGCTGAACAGGAAGATGAAAGCGGCAAGGTTGAGGACATGGTAGGCATGGTCACTGCGATCACTCCGGCCAGCGGCAGCACGCCCGCGTCCTTCGATTTAGCGCCGCAGTCGGGTGGGCAGGCACAAACCTTCCAGGTAAACGCCAAGACTGAGTTCGGCGATGGGTTGACTCAGCTTGCCGACCTCAAAACGGGCATTTTGGTGAAGGTGGACGGCGTCACGCAGGCCGACGGATCGCTGCTGGCCGATGAGGTCGAGATGATGGAAGCCAGCGACGGCCTTGAGGCCGACGGCATCGTCACGGCCACGACCGGCAACCCGGTCACATTGCTCGCCCTGTTGGTGCAGGACGATGCAGGAAACATGGCGCCGAATACGATAGGCACCATCCTGAACGTGGACGTCTCGAATGCTGTGTTCAATAGTCCGATGAACGATTCGGATTTCGCCGCGCTGCTGCAGGGTCTGCCTTCCACACCGAAGTTCGACAACACTACGGTGGCAGCGGGCCAGCGCATCGAAGCGGACGGCGCTGGTGCCACCCAAATGCAGGGCAGCCTCTCTGCCAACGAAGTGCGTCTGCAGGAGCAGGCGCTGACGGGAACTGTCGGTCCCGCGGTCCCCGGCTCCAATGCCAGCTTCTCGCTGTTACTGGACGCTGACTCGGCGTTCGTGAAGCTGACGACCGTGTCAACCGTTAACGTGTACCAGGTGTCCACGACCGAACTGAAGGGTATCGGTTCGATCACGCAGGGCATGAAGGTGCGCGTGCGAGGGTTGTTGTTCTTCGATGGCGCCAACTACCAGCTTGTCGCCGCACGGATCACGCAGCCGTAGGGAGCTGCGTCGTTGCGGACTGGATTGAGGGCTGCGGGTCTTCTGGAGCGCAGCCCTCATCATTCGCAGAAATGTTCGGTGGGTTCGACGACTATGAACGTGCCGCCAATCGACCCCAATGGCAAGGTAGGGCTCGTATCTCGGAAGTTGAATGCAAGGGAGAGGGTTTTCTTCACCAATAACCCGTGACCTCGCACAGGGCTTAGGTTTCCGGGAACCAACCAGCTCCACGACTGACCCTCTGAGGTTTCAACCAACATCAACGGCGAGCGCTTAGAACAACCTTGAAGCGATGGCATCTTGATCCGTTTCGGCCCTGTTCAATCGATTTGCGGTAACGCGTGAGATCAATGACTGATTCTAGGATTGGCACGATTTGCGATCAGAACTACCGCCCAGAAGGTCCTGTTGAAAACTCGCTTGTTCCGCCGATGCCGCACAGTGTCCATTCCAGAGGTCAGCTCTGGGAATCTGGTGAGGATGATCGCTGCTTCGGGAATGATGTAATCGCCTCCCCTTCGCTCGCATACACCGGAATGACCGTGTCCAGCTTTGTGCGTCGGAGCAACTCCGTCAAACGCATTCTGGAAGAGACCACCCGGGCCACGCTTTCCAGGTCTCCCTTCTGCGTCAAGAGATGTACGAGAGCAGCCAAGCCTGTGCTGTCGATGTGGTCCACATCAGTAAGATTGATGACGACCCTGCGTCTCTCTGCCAACAGCTTCTCGACTCCTTCGCGGAAGGCAGTGGTTTCCTTCCCAGCTACTAGGCGGCCCACGCAACGAAGAACGATCGCGTCGCCCAAGAAATACGTCTTGATCCTCAGAGCCACAGATGTGCTGCTCCAAACAGAAGCCCACCCGGTCTCAGTCATGAACTGATGCGAGGTTAATGCGGTTAGAGCTTCCGTTCGCTTGCCCTCGCCGAAATGAGAATGGTTAGTTGCGATGGGGGAAACTTCAGGGGCAGGGAAACGATCAGAACTGCGCGGTGATGAGGAAACCCCGCATCTCACTCACCTAATGGAAGTATAAACCTCTTCCGGGTGCCGCGAAAACTGAACCCGGACGTGGCCCGTGTTGTTTTTGGCCAGCGTGCTCATGGTCTTGGTTGTCTGTCTGCCTGGAAAGCCTCACGGAGCGCGCATTCAGAGAGACTAACCGCCACTAGGACTCCGCGCAATCCAGCGGAGACCAGACAGCGAATCGGATCTAATCGGCGGATGTGTAAGGACGGTCGTCCTCAGCCGAAAAAGAGAATGTCGAGGCTGCAATCGGGCGCACTCGCGAACAGCTTGAGGCTCGAAGGTTTTCCTTTTGAGCCCAGTCTTTAGTTCCGGGCCAGTTCCGAGTGGTGCACTCCAGTGCGCACCCCAGTGCGCGCACTAGTGCGCAATGTTGTTCTTGACCATAGTGGAGGCACACTGGACTGGCATATTTGGAGTGAACGTCGTTGAGGATTGGTGCGCGAGTGTATGCCAAATCTGTTCTGCGCGATTTCGGCGCGGTCCGCTAAGACCCAAGAGGCAGTCTCGCTTGGTCCTCTCCAGAGGTGGCCTCAACCGAGCTTTGGTCGGACCCAGCGCACACCTCATCGATGTGTTCCCTACGTTTTCCCTTCGACACGACTGATAAAGTTAGGCCAAGGATCTGCCCAGTAAGGCCATTCGCGGTTGCGGAAAGTCCCCTGCCACTGTTTTCGGGACAGCGGTGGGTGATTTCGGCGATCAGGGCAAGGGGAGCGGGCAACATCAGAAATCCACCACGCGTTTCTGCTGCAAGCGCTCGAGAAAGCGGGACACGTCCTCGCGGGTTTTTGCGGGATCTGAGGCGCTGTAGATATGCTGCAATTCCGTCACAATTTCCTGGAAAGTGTGATTGCCGTCGCAGAGCTCGAGAATTGCTTGGCTCGTCCCCTTGAGGCGGAGCACGCCCTCGGGAAACAACAACGTTCGGTGCTCACTTCCACCAGCCCAGCGGCAACCAGCCGCTAAGCGCGGCTGACTGGAATCCTGGGGACCAGGCATCTTCAGTGCTCCTCGGGGCGGAACGCTCCGGGCGGAGACCATCCCGGCTGCACATAGGCGTAGTAGACCGCATCCAACTGCGCCCAGAGAATATCGCACTTTTCGCGCAGGGCACGAGTGGCCAACTCCTGTTCGCCGCGGGTACGGGCGTGATCGGCTACCCATTGGAAAGCAAATGTGGCGTCGGCCGGAGCCTGGTCGAGCCGAGCCTCGAAATAGTCTAAACCACCCGAGAGCCAGGGATAAAACTGGCGGAGCGCCCCCAGGCGTAGGGCGATCAGATCACTGGAGAAAAGTTCCGTCAGCGACGACGCCACTGCTTCGAGCAAAGAACGATTCCTGACCAGATTGAGGTAGGCTTGGACTGCATAGCGTACGCCAGGGAGCACTTCTTCGCACCTAATGACACGCTCCCGGCTCAATCCGGTGGCTTCGGTCAGCCGCAGCCAGCGCTCGATACCGCCCTCCGAAGCGGTGTCTCCGTCATGATCAAGAACGCGCTTGCGCCAGGCCCGGCGGAAAGCCGAGTCATCACTGCGCGAGAGGATGATCGCGTCCTTGATAGGGATGCGGCTCTGGTAGTAGTAGCGGTTGAGCGCCCAGGCCTGGAGTTGTCCTCTCGTCAGACGGCCTTGATGCATCAACAAGTGGAAAGGATGGCGGTGGTGGTAACGCTGTTCTCCCACTTCGCGCAGCCGGGCACCCAGCTCCTCCACGGTGAGAAGGCGAGAATCGGGCGTCCCTTCTACAGCTCGAAATGCCATCCGTCCTCCGCGATCTCCCATCCCGCGTCGCGCACCCGCCGATATTCCGGCCCGGATTCATCCAGCATAGGATTCGTATTATTGACATGCACGAAAATTTTTCTGGGTCGGCGCAATCCTACCAACTGCTGAAGGCTCCCCTGGCTGGAAGACACGGGGATGTGTCCCATCTGGCGGGCGGTCTGTCCCGCGCCCTGCACCTGCATCAACTCGTCCTCGCTCCAGAAAGTGCCGTCGAAGAACAGCAGATCCACCGAGTCAAGCAGTTGCAGCAGTTCGTCGTCTACCAGGGGCACCGCAGGGAAGTAGCCCAGGCGCCCGCAGGAACCCGTTCCGAGGATGAGCCCAAGCAGTGCCTCTTGTGCATCCAGCGCGGCCGCACGTTCTGAAGTGACGTAACTGGGATAGCCAGTCGCCAAGGCCACGGGCAGGCAGTGAATCCTGGATTGCTCGCGGGTCGCCGAATCAAGTGAGAACGCGTTACTTGGGATAAGGTCTGTCCATTGTGCCTGATTTGGTACGCGGTGAAGCATCGCGAACATGCTGTTTTCTTCGCGCACAATGCGCCGGATCGAAGCAGTTGCATAGATTCGGAGAGGTTGCAGTTCACGCAGTAGCAACAACCCCAGAACCTGATCCAAGTCGGCACTGGTGAGCACAACTCCGGAAATGGGCGACTGCCGGGGGCCATAACGCGGGTGGAGGAAGGAACTGGTTTCGATCTGCGCGCGCAGGTCAGGAGAGGCGTTGAGGAGGAACCAGGAGCGACTGTCGGAGCTAACGGCCACCTGCAACTGGGTACGAGCTTTGCCCGAAAACACGCCGTTCCGCAAGGAAAGGCAGTTGCGGCAAGCGCAATTCCACTGTGGGAAACCGCCCCCGGCGGCCGAGCCCAGGATTTCTACCTGCATTCAGTTCGATTACAGTTCGGCGGAGGCGTAGGCATTGATCTCGCAGCCCAGCCGGATTTCTTCAAATTCTGGTTCGACCCATTCCATGGCTCTTTAGTCTCCCTTCCTGGCGACGTAATGTCAAGATGCAAGAATTTGCGGTAGGGGGCGACTTCGAATCTTCAAACCAGCCACGACCGAACTTGCAACTGACATTCTCCTGTTTCAAAACTATTGCTCTTTGACTTGCCCTTTCTCCGCACGCCCTGCCAGGAAGGCCAGCGCATTGCCACCGTTTAAGCGAAGCTTCATAGCAGTTTCTTCCGCCTTGGCGCAGGGGAGTGCATTCATAGTGCACCCCAGTGCACCGGAATGCTGCGCTGAGTGCAGTGCGCAGTGCACCCCCGTAATTGACTTCTTCCCCTTCCACCACCTTAGTCCCTCACACAACCCAGTGCAGGCCAGTGCCGGCCAGTGCACCAGCAGTGCACCTCCAGTGCAGCACGGAGTGTGCACCCCGGTTCTTGGCCTCCCTCCCGCCCCCAGCCGCGTCAAACGCGCTCCTTGGTTCCGCACGGTTCCGGCCAGTGCACCGCGGGTTAGAACTCAGGTCCAGCACCAGTTAGAACTGTCGTTCTCGCCTTGGTTCCAGAACAGGTCTATACACTACTCGCCTACCGGAGATCCTGAACAGACCCTCCGGTGTACAGTACTGTAAGGCAATTAACCGACCCTGTGACTCGTCATGCGGTGTATCAAGTTGCCGCTTTCCCGCTCCATGAATGACAAAGAAACATCTCCAAGCCAGTCACCAACGATATTTGGGCGCTTGACTTCACGTGGGATCGACTACGTTATGATCAAGAAGCAGGTCAGTTTCGATCTTCCGCACGCTACGTTGTACCTCGAACGTCACTTTGGTCCCCACACCGCACCTCAAATCTTGCGACAGGCAAAGCGGTGGAGACGATTGCTGGACGGTGATTTCATTCTCCAGGCAGAGCAGAGAAAGGAAATGGAAAACACTCTTAGCATGTGGGAAATGTTTGCGTGGAATGCGCTGATTGAGGCCAGCTTTCCAAAACTGGGGGCCTGGAACCTGTCCCGCATACCCCTGCCGACCCACAAAGACCCTGAACCGCGGTACGTTCATCCCGACATTCAGCTTGTCGCCATTCACGAAAAAACCGGGGAGAGACGTGCGGCGGTCATACCGGGCGGTCCGGCTAATGTAGCAGGATGGGGGGAGGTGTGGAGAGAAGCCTTCGCGGAACTCGGACTTCTGGAACTCGTGTTGGAGCGCCAGCAGCGCGTGCGTCTCGTCTCCACAAGGCGTTCGCAGGCGTGGCCGATCTTCACGAAGATTGTGATCCCACGCCTCTACGATTCTCTGGCGCCCTTCTATCGAAAGCGGGGGCATGTCTGGTCGGACAAGGAAGAGGTTCTCAAGAGAGATGCTTTTTTCCCAAAGGAGCTTCTCGAAGACATGCGTGACATTTTGCAACTAGAACACCCTGATGTTTTCCCCCACTTAACCCTCGATCAACTCAAAGCCGTCGTCCAGCGACACATCGCGCGCCTCCGGAAAAGTACCCAATCTGCAAAGTAGCCCAAATTTCAAAAAAGAGTACTTCTTCCCGGACCTCCTTGGGCTGTAGTTACCATGATCGCGGGCTGGAGAATGCCGATCCACCTCCAGCGGGGTCTAGGCGGAACCAAGGAAATGAAGCATTGCATCCACTGCGAGCATGACGCCGAATACTCGGTTTGCGCCATTGTCTCGACGCTCGGACGTGCCAACCGGCAGCAGAGATGTAGTTCATCTCTGGCCTTGTGCGGGGCGTGTTTACAGCAAATCTGCACACCTGGCGGAGCCCAACCCTTCCGAATTCTCCAAGGATCGCTGCAGGCGGCTCTGGAGGCGTTAACAGCGCAAAGCAGGAAGGAGGTCACCTGACTAACGCTGACCGCACCCAGGCAGGCATCTCGCCTGAGGAACGAAACAGCTTGGCGGGCAAGAGCCTTGCTAAGCCGACTTGAGGTATGGGAATGGTACAGTCTAACCGTCCGCTGAGGTTGAAAGAAGCCCTTGAATCGAGGCCGGGTAGTCCCGACCCAGCCTTAGAACCACCTGAACCATTTGTTGACGTTGAGAAAGCCAGTGAATTCCTGAGTCTACGCCCTCGCCGAGTCATGGAACTAGCCAGAACAGGCGAGATCCCTGCTTATCCTATCGGTAAGGGTAGGCGGCGTAGGTGGCGCTTCCGCCTCTCGGAGTTGGCCTCTGCGATCACCGAAAATAGAGGGATTGCTTCGTCCCAAGTACATGGTGAACAATACCCGCGGCAGTCCCCAGCGCCGAAATAAGGAGAAACCCAATGGCGCGTTTTCAAAGGGGATGGTTACGAGTGGAAAATCGCAAACAGGGACCCATCTGGGTGTTGCGCTACAAGGTAACTCGCGAGTCGGACGGTAAGCGGGTGGAACATACACGGGCGATCGGCCTAGTGCGTGATTTTCCCGGAGAGTCCGCCGCTTGGGCCGAAGTGGAGCGTCAGCATCTACATCTCAATGAACCGGAGCCTCGGGGCCGAGTTACATTCGCCGACCTGGCGGAACATTACATTCAGTACGAACTCGGGGAGCAGAGCGACGCTACAAACCCGAAGTCCCATACAACCGTAGGAGGCTACCGCCGCATTCTGCGCAATCGGCTCGTCCCGCGGTGGGGCAAGCGAATTGCACTAAGCATAGAGCCGGTCGAAGTCGAAAACTGGCTAAAGTCCGTGAAGCGGGAAGAAGACTTGCAAAATCCAACTCTGGACAAAATTCGTCGCGTGATGGCGCTGGTCTACAAGAGCGGGCAGCGCTACGGGTTAATTCCTCGCCGTCAGGAATGTAATCCGCTACACTTTGTCCGCTGCAAAACAACCAGCAGTTACGAGGCGATGATCATCACCCCGGCACAAGCCTTCGCCGTGTTGATGAATTTGCCGGACCCGGAGCGTACCCTGACGCTCCTGGCCGCAGCCACCGGCCTACGGATCTCCGAATGCCTGGGCCTGCAGTGGTGGGATGTTGATTTCGTAAACCAGCGAATCCAGGTGCGGCGAACTTGGACCGTAGGTCGAGTCGGGTTGCCGAAAAGCCACGCCTCGCAAGCACCGGTTCCCATGGCACCGCTGCTGGCGGAGTTCATGCAAGGCTGGCAACGGCAGACGCTGTACTCCCAGCCGACAGATTGGGTGTTTGCCAGCCGGAAGCTGGAAGGCAAGCAGCCGCGGGTCGCGAACATGTTGGTGAAGGACTACTTGCGACCGGCAGCAGTGAATGCCGGAATCCTGACCGAGCGGGATCCGCGTCGGTTCGGGTTCCACAACCTGCGGCACTCGCTAGCATCGTTCCTGGTGCATAGCAAGTGCGATGTGAAAACGGTTCAGGCTCTGTTGCGGCATTCCGACGTAAAGACCACGCTGCAGCTGTACGCGCATAGCACCAGTGCGGACCGGCTGGCGGCACAAGACGAAGTGCTGGTGGCGATCCTGAAGTCTGATCTTCGGGCAGCAGTGAACTGAAAATGACGGGTGGAGAACGGGTGGAGAAATCTTCAAATATTCCTGCTAAACCATTCAAAAGTATGGTGGCCAGGGACGGAGTTGAACCGCCGACGCCAGCCTTTTCAGGGCTGCGCTCTTTAGGCCTAACCTCATTTTCAATCAACAACTTAACTCGTCAGAGTGACCAATTTATTGTGACCACTCTGTGACCAGCGCCGATGTTCGCCTAGCGTCGGCTTAACCGAGAGGGAATCTAGCAACATCATGAAGACGCTCAGGCTAGAGATGAAATCCTTTGTTGTCGCAGTGAAAACGAATAACTGATTGAAAATACGCGACGCGGGCGGCTCCCAGAAGCGCATGAAGTAGCGTGTGGCACGGATTTGTGGACCATGATTGGACCATAAATCAAGATCAATGAAGCGTCCTCACTTTAAAGACGCTTCAGCATGTTCCGGAAAGTTTTCCCGCATTCCAATTCCTTCCTCGCAGCGGCTCGACGACATCGCCGCCGGGCGTCAGGAAAGTTTGGTCGCGGCTTTCATAGCCTCGTTAACGTCCCTGGCCCCACTTTCGGCTTGACGCCATACCCGGCACACCGTCTGATTTGTCGATCGACCAAAGCACCGCCGCCGAGATCACGGACGCCGGAGTCGTCTCGTGCCTGACCTGCCCCCTTCTTTCGCGCACGAGATCATACGACAGCTTCTGCCTCCGGGTTTGCGGCTGAGGACGGCGGAGCCAGCAAAGCAGAGCCGGCCTCAGCCGCCCTCATCGATGTAG
>JACXTT010013145.1_pt1 | contig 10931 bp, 6 predicted proteins | sample 9270951 | NCBI WGS metagenome assembly JACXTT01 (sample SAMN15532306, study PRJNA645909) | rock metagenome | isolation source: weathered quartz diorite | place: Puerto Rico | collected 2017-06-21 | reverse complement strand
TCGGCCTCGTACTTGGCGCACAGCGCCTCGGCGCCGATCCCCGCCGTCACCGCGAACCCGCCGATCCAATCCAAGCTCGTGCCGCGCGGCGCGACGAAATCCGCCAGCGACTTGCAGGGCGTCTTGTCGTCTTTCAACTGCTGCTGCCTCAGCATCGGAAAGCGCGCCGCCTCCTCGCTCCGCGTCTCGTCGCGCCACACCACCACGTCGTCGCCGTCGCTGTTCGCCGGCCACAACGCGTACGCACCGCGCGCCGTCAGCGCCTTCGCGGCGGGACCCAGGGTGCGGGGTGTCCCCTCGGCACAGAGCTCGTCAAGCAGCTGGTTGCCCTCGTCGAAGAGCTTCTTGGCCTGCTCGCCGATCTTCGGATGTTCGAAAATCGCCGGGTATTTGCCCTTCAGCTCCCACGCCGCGAAGAAGAAGGTCCAGTCGATGTAGTCGCGCAGCTGCTCGAGCGGCAGCTCCACCAGGCGCCGCCCCGGCGCCGCCGGCCGCGGAATGATCGCCTCGTCGAATGCCACCACCGCGCGCCGCGCCCGCGCCTCGGCCAGCGTGATGAGCGGCTTGGCCTTCTTGTCGCCGTGGATCTCGCGCAGCCGCTCCTGCTCGGCGCGGTTCTTCGCGTCCAGGGTGGCGCGCTGCGCCGGATCCAACAGCGCGCTCACCACGCCCACCGCGCGCGACGCGTCGTGCACGTGCACCACCGGTCGCCGGTACTGCGGCGCGATGCGCACCGCGGTGTGCTGCCGGCTGGTGGTCGCCCCGCCGATCAGCAGCGGCAGCTCGTACCCTTGCCGCTCCATCTCCTCGGCGACGTGCACCATCTCGTCGAGGCTCGGCGTGATGAGCCCGGAGAGCCCCACGATGTCGGCCTCTTCTTCGCGCGCGGTCTGCAGGATCTTCTGCGCCGGCACCATCACGCCGAGATCGATGACCTCGTAGTTGTTGCAGCCGAGCACCACTCCGACGATGTTCTTGCCGATGTCGTGGACGTCGCCCTTCACGGTGGCCATGACCACTTTGCCCTGCGAGCGGCGCGCGCCCTTCGCCTTCTCGGCTTCCATGTAGGGCGTCAGCACCGCCACGCCGCGCTTCATCACCCGCGCGCTCTTGACCACCTGCGGCAGGAACATCTTGCCGGCGCCGAACAAGTCGCCCACCACCTTCATGCCGGCCATCATCGGCCCTTCGATGACGTCGAGCGGCCGCGCCATCTCCTTGCGCGCCTCGTCCACGTCGGCGTCCACGAAGTCGACGATGCCGTTCACGATGGCGTGCTGGATGCGCTCCGCGACCGGCGCCGCGCGCCACGCGAGGTCCACCTCGCGCTTGGTGCCGCCGCCCTGGACCTTCGCTGCCAGCTGGATGAGCCGCTCGGTCGCGTCCGGCCGGCGGTTGAAAATCACGTCCTCGACGTGCGCGAGCAGCTCTTTGTCGACGTTTTCGTACACTGCCAGCTGCCCGGCGTTCACGATGCCCATGTCCATGCCGGCGTCGATGGCGTGGAACAAGAACGCCGCGTGCATGGCCTCGCGCACCACGTCGTTGCCGCGGAAGCTGAACGACAGGTTCGACACGCCGCCGCTCACCAGCGCGCCCGGCAGCTCGGCTTTGATGACCCGGGTCGCCTCGATGTAATTCTTGGCGAACTCGTTGTGCTCTTCGATGCCGGTGCCGATCGCCAAGATGTTGGGGTCGAACACGATGTCGTGCGGGTCGAACCCGGCGCGCGTCACCAGCAGATCGTAAGCACGCTTACAAATCTCGACCTTGCGCGCCACCGTCTCGGCCTGGCCCTTTTCGTCGAAGGCCATCACCACCACGCCGGCGCCGTAGCGCCGAATGACCTTCGCCTTGGCGAGGAAGTCCGCTTCGCCCTCTTTGAGCGAGATCGAGTTGACGATGCCTTTGCCCTGCACGCAGCGCAGGCCCGCCTCGAGCACGCTCCACTTGGAGCTGTCGATCATGATCGGCACGCGCGCGATGTCCGGCTCGCTCGCCACCAAGTTCAAGAACTTGGTCATCGCCTGCTCGCCGTCGAGCATGCCCTCGTCCATGTTCACGTCGATGACGTTGGCGCCGCCGGAGACCTGCTCACGCGCCACCGCCAGCGCCTCGGCGTAGTTGCCGTCCTTGACGCGCGGCGCGAACTTCTTCGAGCCGGTGACGTTGGTGCGCTCGCCCACCATGATGAAGTTCGCCTGGGCTTCTTTTTGCGCGACGGCAAGGCGTCGCGCGGGCCGAATGGTGAGCGTCTCGAGGCCGCTGAAGCGGCTGAGCCCGGCGTCGTCCTTCGGCAGCTCGCGCGGCGGCAGCTCACGCACCGCGTCGCCGATGGCGCGCACGTGCGCGGGGGTCGTTCCGCAGCAGCCGCCGAGCACGTTCGCAAACCCGCTCTTGGCGAACTCGCCGAGCAACCCCGAGGTGATCTCCGGTGTTTCGTCGTACCCGCCGAACGCGTTCGGCAGGCCCGCGTTGGGGTAGCAGCTCGTGTAGACCGGCGCGATCTTGGCGAGCTCCGCCACGTACGGCCGCATCTCGCGCGCCCCGAGCGAGCAGTTGATGCCCACCGACCACGGCCGCGCGTGCGCCACCGAGCGCCAGAAGGCGTCCAAGGTCTGCCCGCTGAGGGTGCGCCCGCTGAGGTCGACGATGGTCACGCTGATCATCAGCGGCGGCCGCGCGATGCCGCGCGCCTCGATCTCTTCGTCGATCGCCACGAGGGCCGCCTTGCAGTTGAGCGTGTCGAAGATCGTCTCGACCAAGAGAATGTCGACGCCGCCGTCGAGGAGCCCGCGCACCTGCTCGCGGTAGGCCGCCGTCACCTGGTCGAACGTCACCGCACGAAAGCCTGGGTCGTTCACGTCCGGTGACAAGCTGAGCGCGCGGTTGAGCGGCCCCATGGCGCCGGCGACGAAGCGCGGCCGGTCGGGCGTGCGGTCCGACCATTCGTCCGCTGCCGCGCGAGCGATGCGCGCCGCGGCCACGTTGATCTCGTGGACCAGCGGCTCGCAGCGAAAATCGGCCTGGGCGATCGACGTGGCGCTGAAGGTGTTGGTCTCGATGATGTCCGCGCCGGCGTCGAGGTAAGCGCGGTGGATCTGCCCGACGATCTCCGGCCGCGTGAGGCACAACAAGTCGAGATCGCCCTTGAGATCGGTGGCGTGGGCGACGAACCGGTCGCCGCGCACGTCCGCCTCGCCGAGCTTGTAGCTCTGCACCATGGTGCCCATCGCGCCGTCGATCACCAGGATGCGCTGGCGGGTGAGCCGTTCCAGCAGGGCGTGGGCGTCGCGGATCATGGGAAATCCCTTCGGAGCCGGAGACTACCATACGCCACCCGCGCGCTCACGGCAGGCGTCCGGCGCGCTCCAGGCGCCCGAGCATGGCGAGCAGCCCGTCGAGGATGGTGTAGGGATGAGGCGGACAGCCCGGCACATACAAGTCTACCGGCACCACGGCCTCGGCGCCACCCAGCACCTCGGGGTGGCCGAGGTAGGGGCCGCCCGATATCGCGCAGGCACCCACGGCGATGACGATCTTCGGGCCAGGCACGGCTTGGTAGGTCTTCTCTAGCGCCACGCGCATGTTCTCGCTGACCGGACCCGTCACGAGCAGCCCGTCGGCATGCCGCGGCGATGCGACCATCTGGATCCCGAAGCGCCCGAGATCGAACACCACCGTGCCGAGCACGTTGACGTCGGCCTCGCAGGCGTTGCAGCCGCCCGCGCTCACCTGGCGAAGCTTCAGTGAGCGGCCGAACAAGCGCCTCAGCTCCTCGCCGAGCCGAGCGGCGGCCGGAACGGGCTCGCCGCGGACCACCAAATCGTCACGTCGTCGCGCCGCCAGGCGGTACTCGCTGGTCAGCGTGATGGCCCCCTTGGGACACGCTGCCGTGCACTCGGTGCAGAACAGACAGCGCCCCATGTCGAGCGCCAAGGCCGCGCCCCCTCCCGCCGCGGTGATCGCATCCGTCGGGCAAGCCTCGGCGCAGGCGCGGCATCCGTCCTCGCACAGCGAGGGATCGAGCGCCGGCGCGCCGCGGAAGCGCTCGGGCAGCACCGCCGCCGCGCCTGGGTAGGCAACGGTGCGATGTCCTTGTTTCAAGCGCGCCAGCAGCACGTCGATCATGGCCAGCTCCTCATAAGTCGTGCCCGCAGTACGAGAGGTCGAAGCTCTTGTTGCACAACGGGAAGTCGGAGATCTGCTGACCGCGCAGCGCCATGCCGAGGCCGCTCCAGTTGTGAAACGACGGATCGACGATCTTGTAGGCGATGAAGCGTCCCTCGCGGTCGGTGAGCGCGACGTGGCAGATCTCGCCGCGCCAACCCTCGACGAGCGACACGCCGATGCGTTCCGGGGCGAGCCCGCCGCACGCTGCGCGCGGGGGGCCGTTCGGTAGGGTGCTCAGCTGCTCGCGGACGAAGCGGATCGAGCGCTGCACCTCGAGCCAGCGCACGTAGGCGCGGGAAAACACATCGCCCGCGTGGGCGACCGACACCGGGATTTGCGCCAGGCGGTAGATCCCGAACGGGTGATCGTGACGCACGTCGCGCTCGAGGCCGGAGGCGCGCGCCGCCACGCCGACCAAGCCGAGCGACTCAGCGGTCGCCGTCGGGACGGCGCCGATGTTCTCGAACCGCGACTGCACCGACGCGGTGGTCCACAACAGGCCGACCGCGCTCCTGACGTCGGGCTCGGCCGCGCCCAGCGACGCCATCATCGCGTCGACCTGCGCCGCGCCGACGTCGAAGGCGACCCCTCCAGGGCGCACCAGACCGCGGCCGAAGCGACTGCCGCACAAGGCGGCGGTGAGGTTCAGAAAGTCGCCCCTCAGCCGCCCGCAATACGAGGCGGTAGGTAGATAGCCGACGTCGTTGGCCAGCGCGCCCAGCCCGCCGACGTGGTTGGCGAGGCGCTCCAGCTCGAGGGCGACCGCGCGCAGCGCATGGGCGCGCGCGGAGGCGCGGGCGGCGGCGAGGTGTTCGATCAGCTGGCAATGGGCCAGGGCGTGACCGACGCTGGTGTCGCCCGCGAGCGTTTCGATGATCGGCAGCGTGCGCTTGTTCGGGCCGCCCCCGAGCGCGCGCTCCACGCCGCGGTGCTGGTAGCCGAGCGAGATCTCCAAGTGAAATACCTCTTCGCCGTGGCATTGGAAGCGGAAATGGCCCGGCTCGATGACACCGGCGTGGACCGGGCCGACCGCGACCTCGTGGACCTCTTCGCCCTCCACCCGATAGAAGTCGGTGACGCCGACGACCGGCGGCGCGGGCGCCGCGGCGCGGCGCGGCGGTGAGAAACGCACCGGTTTGAGCCATGGGTGACCCTCGGGCCGCGACCCCCACTGCTCGGCGATCTCCCGCTCGAACAGATGAACCTCGGGGCACTCGGGCGTCATCGAGGGAAACGCCGCGCCGACCGCGGTCTTCGCGATGTGCAGCACGCCGCGCGCGTCGTTGGCCAGCACGGCGAACAGCGTCAGGTCGTCGCCGTCGGGCACGCCGAACAGGGCCGCCACGCGCTCGCGGCGGCCGCGCGCGGTGATGATGCCGCGGCGAAACTCCGCCAGCTCGAGGGCCGGCACGTCCGCGGTGGCGAGCGATCGGGCGTTGTGGAGCGTCGCCCAGCGTGCCGCGACCCCCGCGCTCATCGCGGCACCTCGAGCGTGCGCACCGCGTCGCTGAGCAGGGCGTCGAGCGGCTTCGGGATGTACACGCCGAGCAGGAGCACCAGCCCCAAGAGCGCGACGCCCGGCAGCACCGTCGCCCATGGCTCCGCGACCCGCGCCGCGCGCGACTCGGGCGGCTCGCCCTGCACCACCGCCACGACCGTGGCCCCCATGCCGACGAACACCACGATTAACATGAGCAGGAACGCCGCGGCCACGCCGTAATAGCCGCGGGTGATGGCCCCATTCAAGATGGTGAGCTCGCTGAGAAAAGGCCCAAACGGCGGCGAGCCGGTCACCGCGAAGAACCCCGCGAGAAACAGCGCCGCCGACAGGGGCACGCGCCTGAGGGCCCCGCGCACGTCGTCGGTGGTCTTGCTGCCGTAGGCGCTGTGAATGTTGCCCGCGGAGAGGAACAGCACACCTTTGGTGAGTCCGTTGTTGACCAGGTGCAGCAGCGCGCCGAAGGCCGCGGCGCCGCCGACCGCCGTCCCGACCATCAGGATGCCCATGTGCTCGACGCTGGAGTAGGCGAGCATGCGCTTGAAGTCCTTCTGACGTGCCATGAACACGCCCGCCACCAGCATCGAGAACAAGCCGACGGCGATCATCGGGCGGCGCGCGAACTCGCCTTCGCCCGCGGCGACGCAGATCTGGTAGACGCGCAGGATCGCCAGGAACGCGCCGCTGGTGAGGCCACCGGCCAGGAGCGTCCCGGCGATCCCCGGCGCCTCGCCATAGGCGTCCGGTTTCCAGGTGTGCATCGGCGCCAGGCCCATCTTCGTGCCGTAGCCGACCAGCAGCACCACGAAACCGGCGTGCAGCCAGGAGCGCGACATGTGGCGCGCGTTGGCGATCATGTCCGACATCAGTAGCGACGGCTCGCCGCCGGCGTACAGCGTGGCGTAACCCAGAAAGAACAACCCGAGGAGCGCCAGCGCGATGCCGACCGAGCCGATCAACAGGTACTTCCAGGTGGCTTCCAGCGAGCGCGCGTGGCGGCGGAAGTAGACCAGCGGCGCCGCGGTGAGCGTGCTCGTCTCCACGGCCACCCACATGAGGGCCAGGTGCTGGGACTCGACGATCAGCGTGAGCGCCGCGATGAACGCCAGCACCGAGCTGCAAAACAGCCGGTTCGACAGCTCGGCGTGGCGCGCGAGGTACGAGGGCACGTAGATCGCGCACGCCGCGAACAAGACGGTCGTGAAGCCGAGGACGATGCGGTCGAGCGGCTCCAGGGCCAACCAACCGCCGAGCGCTTCCACGCGCGGCTGGCGGAGCGCGAGCCACGCGAGGGCGAGCTGCACCGCGCCCCCCAGGGCCACGACGCGCGGCCGCATTCGGTCGGACGGCAGGAGCGCCGCGACCGCGGCCAAGATCAGCGGGACCAAGACGAGCGCGACGGCCATCGTCACTCCTTGAGCTGCGACAGGCGCGTCGTGTCGAGCGAGGCGAACTCGCGGTGAATGTGGTTGATGATGATGCCCATCACGAATACGCCGACCAACAGGTCGAGCAGCGCGCCGAGCTCCACCAGGAACGGCATCGCCTCCACCAGCGTGAGGCCCATGATGAACACGCCGTTCTCGAGCACCAGGTAGCCGACCACCTGGGTGACTGCCTTGCGGCGCGTGGTGAGCAAGATGAACCCGGTCAGCACGGTGGACAGGGACGTGGGCACCAGCAGCGAGCCGAGGTGGGCGGGTGTCAGCGGCAGAGTCCGCGCGAAGACGATCGCCGCGGCGGTGCCGCCCGCGCCCGCCAGGAGCGACGGAATGTAGCCGATGTGGGGCTCGACCTCGCGCCGGATGGCCACGTCGCGCAGCGCGCGGAGCAGCATCCACGGGATGAGCCCCGCTTTGAGGAGGGCCGCACCCACCGCCACCAGGGCGGACTCCCAGGTGATCGACCCGCGCGACACCAGCGCCACGCCCGCGAGGGCGGCTCCCTGCGCGGCCGAGCCGCGGATGACGGCGCGCATGCGGCTGGTGCCCAGCACCATGAAGTTCAGCAGCAGAATCACCACCAACAGCGGATCGGCAAGGCGGTCCATGCGTCACCTCACGAGCAACACGAGCCCGAACCCGGACAAGAGGCAGGCCGCCACCAACAGGCGCGGAACATGGCGGAGCTGCAGGCGCGCCATGGTCGACTCGACCGCGCCGACGAGCACGGCGAATCCGAACAGGCCCGCCGCGAAGACCGCCCAGTCTCCCCACGCGCTGCCGGTACCAAACGGCAAGGCGGTGCGCACCAGCACCGAGCCCAACAGCAAGAGCTTCACCGCCGCGCCGTGATGGATCAGCCCGAGCGCGGGGCCGCTGTGGTCGAGCACCATCACTTCGTGGATCATGGTCAGCTCGAGGTGGGTGTTCGGGTCGTCGACCGGGATGCGGCTATTTTCGGCCAGCGCGATGATGAACAGGCTCACGAGCACCAGCACCAGCGCCGCCGGCGCGCCGGACCATTGGCCCGACAGCGAGCCGCCCAGCATGGTCGACAGCGACAGCGACGCCGAGCGCTTGGCGAGCACCAACAGGCCCAGGAATAGCGCGGGCTCGGCGAGGCACGCGAAGGTGGCTTCGCGCGCCGCCCCCATACCCTCGAACGACGACCCCGTGTCGAGCGCGGCGGCCATGGTGAAAAAGCGCCCGAGGCCCAAGAGGTAGGCGAACAGGACCAGATCGCCGCTGAACGCGACGGGCGCGCGGTGGTAACCGAGCGGCACCAATAGCGCGGCGAACAAGGCGGTCGTGAGCCCCACCACGGGCCCGGCCCGAAACACCCAGGTGGTGGTGGCGCTGAACACGGAGCCTTTGCGCAGCAGCTTGAAGAAGTCGTAGTAGGCCTGCAGGAGCGGGGCGCCGCGGCGGCCCGCGAACGCGGCCTTGGTCTTGACGATCACGCCGAGCAGTAGGGGCGGGACCAGCAACACGAACACGAGATGGAAACAGAGCGCGGAGAGCGTCACGGGAGATGTCCTATCGCCAAAAGATCAGCATCACGACCAGCGCGCACAGCACGTAGAGGAAATAGAGGTGGATGCTGCCCGCCTGCAGCCATCGAAACCAGTTGGCCGCCGCGGCCAGCCGGCGCGAGGCCGGCCAGACCAGCAGATCGAGCACCACCTCCGGGACGTGGCTGTGGAAACGGCGCTTGGCCGGGAACGCCTCCGGCAGCTCGACCGCGTCGCGGCGCGGCCGCAGCGCCAGGGCGAACAAACCCACCAGGGAGGCGCCGAACGAGGAGGCGGTGTATTGCATGCGCGCCATGGGGGCGGCATAGCCGCAGTCCCAGGTGAGCGCGCGTGGCGCGGTTCGGCTGCGGCGGATGAGCACGGCGACGCCCGCGGTGATGGCCACCACCAAGAGCGCGTTGCTGGCGGCGATGGCCGCGAGGGGCGCCGCGTCGGTGAGCGGGACGGCGGCGGAGCGCAACCACTCGCCGACGGCGCGCTGCAGCGGCGGCGCGACCACCAGCGGCACGAGGCCGATGACGGCGCAGCACAGGCACAGGGCGGTCATCGGTAGCAGCATCGCCGGCGGGCTCTCGTGGGCGCTCCGGCCGGACGAGCTGCGCGGCGCGCCGAGAAACACCGCGCCAAACACCTTGACGAAGCACGCCGCCGCCAGCGCACCCACGAGCGCGAGCGCCGGCGCCCCGAGCCCCGCGCAAAGCGCCGGCGCTCCGAGATCGCCGAGCGCGGCCCGCAAGCTGGCGAGGTACACGAACAGCTCGCTGACAAATCCGTTGAGCGGAGGGAGCCCGCAGATGGCGACCGCGCCGATCAGGAACGCCAGCGCGGTGCGTGGCATGTTCTTGGCGAGTCCGCCGAGCGCGTCGATGTCGCGGGTGTGCGTGGCGTGGATCACCGAGCCCGCGCCGAAGAACAGCAAGGCCTTGAACAGCCCGTGGTTCCACACGTGCAGCGCCGCGCCGGCCATCCCGAGCGCGGCGACGGTCGGATCGTGGCTGGCGCGGCCGTAGAGCGCGAGGCCGAGGCCCATCGCGATGATGCCGATGTTCTCGACGCTGTGGTAGGCGAGGAGCCGCTTCAAGTCGTGCTGCCCGATCGCGAACAGTACGCCCAGGATCGCCGACACGCAGCCGAGCGCGAAGATGACGCCGCCCCACCACAGCGGCGGCTGGTCGTAGAACGAGGTGAGCCGGAACAGGCCGTAAATGCCCATCTTGATGAACACGCCCGACATCAGCGCCGACACGTGCGTGGGCGCGTTGGCGTGCGCTCCCGGCAACCACACGTGCATGGGCATCGCGCCCGCCTTGATGCCGAAGCCCACGACACCCAGCAGGAACGCGGCCGTGCCGAAGGGCGAGCCGGCCGACAGGCCGCCGAGCGCCAGCGAGAACGAACCGACGCTCGCGCGGAGCACCAGGAACATCGCGAGCAGCGCCAGCGTTCCGATGCGCGTGGCGACCAGGTACACGTAGCCGCTCTCGCGCACCTCGGGCTTGTCGTCCTCGGCGCTGACGAGCAGGAACGCGGCGAGCGCCATGATCTCCCACCCCATCAGGAAGAGCAGGCCGTTCTGCGCGACCACCAACAGGGCCATTCCGGCCACCGCCAGGCCGTAGAAGACGCGCAGCTTCACGGCGTCGCGCGGGTGCTCCGGCGCCGGCCAGTAGGCAGTCCCATAGACCGAGCCGAGCGCGCCGATGACGAAGATCTGCGCGAGGAACAGTGCGCTCAACGCGTCGACGCGCACCGCGAACCGGCCCCCGGGAACGGGCCAGCCGAGCTCGAGCGCGTCGCCCACGTGGCCGGCGAGCGCCCGAAATGCCGCCACCAGACCGCAGCCGGCGGCCATCAGCATCACGGCCGCAGCGACGAGGTCGCCCGTGCGGCGGCGCCGATCGGTCGGCGTCGCGGTCAGGCCGCTCACGGCAGCGAGAACGACGGCCGCGAGCGCGAGCCACTCGTTCATCCGCCCACCGCGTTCTGCGCGGCGCTCCACGCGAGCGCGACCAGCAAGGCGATCAGGATGTAGAGGACATAGATGTGCAGCAAACCCTGCTGCATCCAGCGCAGCCGCATGAATCGGTCCGCCCAGCGGCTGAAGAACGGCTCGTAGGCGCCGCGCATCACCGGATCCGAGCCGTCCGCGTCGAGCCGCCCCGGCGCCGGAAACGGACCGGTCGGAAGGCGCGCGGCGACGCGCGGCGCGAGCCAGCGGGGCAATACCTGGCTCGTGAACAGCTCGGCAAACGCGCGCGCCGTGTATTCCATGCGCGGCGAAGGGGC
>JACXTT010013144.1_pt1 | contig 10932 bp, 12 predicted proteins | sample 9270951 | NCBI WGS metagenome assembly JACXTT01 (sample SAMN15532306, study PRJNA645909) | rock metagenome | isolation source: weathered quartz diorite | place: Puerto Rico | collected 2017-06-21 | reverse complement strand
TCAATACGCCAAAGCCGGGCATGTCGCGCGAAACCTCCACTCTCATCGCGATACATAATTTACAGGCGGATCTCCGCGCAGGTTTCACAGCGGCGCGAGACATGAGTTCGCACGGCAACGGCTATGCGGACGTCGATATTCGCGACGCCATCAATGAAGGACGGCTCGACGGACCAAGGTTTCAGGTATCGGGACGGGGCATCGTCTGGGCTCGCGCTGGGAATGCGACTCCAGAAAATCCATTGGCAAGCACAGTGGTGGGCTCTGTTGAAGAAGCACGTGCCGCTGTGCGCGAGCATGTTCAGCACAAAGTCGACTGGATCAAGTTGTTCCCGACGGGGGCCTATTCCTTCACGCCGACCGGCGAAGCGCAATACCAGCTGACGTATCCGATGCCGGTATTGCAAGCGCTGATCGATGAAGCGCATCGGCTCGGACACAAAACGGCCTGTCACGTTCTTGGCGGCGAGGGCCAAAAGAATGCAATCGTCGCCGGCTGCGACACGATTGAGCATGCGTATGGCCTAGATCAAGAGCAAGCAAACATGATGGTGCAAAAGGGTCTCTATTACGATCCGACGTTCGTGCGCTATATCGAACCCTACATGGATGACAACGACAACAAGGCCACCGGTGGCAAGTTCCGAATGATTCCGATCTTTGAAAAAGCGGTCACGATGGCAGCCGCCACCAAAGGCATGAAGATGATGGTAGGCAGCGGCGCCGACGGTTCAACCTACGTCCACGGAACACAGGCCCTGGATTTTGAAGCGCTCGTGAAGCGTGCGGCTATGAGTCCGGCCCGAGCGATTCAGGCGGGAACCGTGAATAATGCGGAAGTGATGGGATGGGCCGACCGCATTGGTTCCATCGAGAAGGGCAAGTACGCTGACATCATTGCCGTGAACGGCGACCCACTGGCGGATATCACGGAACTTCAGCGGGTGAAGTTTGTTATGAAGGGCGGAAAGATTATTCGGAATGAGGTAGTGCGCTAAAACACAAAGACACAGAGGCACAAAGGCACAAAGAAAGCCGGCATTCAAAGAAATCTTTGTTTGCCGGCTTTCTTTGTGCCTTTGTGCCTCTGTGTTTTTGTGTTTTATACGATGTTTATTTCGGCGAATGTCCAAGTCCCTCCGCGCACGCGAACTCCCGCAGTTCATCATTCGGCTTGTCTGCTTTCCGGTAAGTGTGCGAGGTTTCCCACGGTTTCGTCAGCGCCTTCGGATCATTGACCGTAATGCGATCTTCAAGGACACCTGGCGAGATAAATCGAATACGTTCGTGAACCGACATCTCTTCACTGTGCGGCGAAGAATTATCGATGAACGAATTCGGATGCAGTGCCACCGTATCGACAACGAGCGTATCGCCTTCCCAATGACCTGTCGAATACCCGGCATACGTCGGATCATTCAACACCTTTGGAGACGGTTTGCGCCCGTCGAGATACACTCGCCGTAACGCATCTTGCCACTCGCTGAAGAACGTAATCTTGTCCTTGTTCTGCATGATCTCCATGCCATATGCCATCGACATCATCTGCGGCATACCCGGCGGCAGACAATTCGCAATGGGATCGTACTCGTACGATCCGCTCATTCGGGATTTGCGAATGATTTCCCACTTCGCCATGTACTCCGGAGTGAGTGCGGGAGCGTTAGGGGCACGGCCATTCGAAAGATCACCTGTCGGAGCAGACCGTGTTGGCGGCGGAGGCGGCGTGGCCCGTTGACCCGCGGCTGGAGCGGCGGCCGCTGCACCTCCTCCACCTCCTCGGCCTTGTTGAACCGGATAATACACGCCGGAAAAATCAGGCGGCGCAGAACTGCTTTGGGCTCGCAGGCCCGCAGGCGCGAACGCGGTCGAGCCGAACAGCGCGATGCCGCACAATATCGGTATAGCTGCTCTATGCATGGTCCCACATCCTTTCTATTGGTTCCCGCCGTTGCCGCCGTTGCCGAGAATAGTTCCGTCTTCCTTCGTCACTCGCGCAATGATGCCGACATGACTTCCGTCCTTTGCAGGACTCATGTACACGGTCACCTTCTCACCAGGCTTCAATATGCTTCTATCCCACCCCACACGTCCGAGCACGCCGGGTGCGCGGCCTTCCACGGCCCACTCCACTTTTGCGCCTTTGCCATCGTCGACGGTGAGATAGAGCCAAGTGTGAGGATTGGACCATTTCCATTCCTTAACCACGCCGGTTAACGTCTGGACCTGATCGACCTGATAAGCCGAATTACTGTGATGGGCAAGCGCCGGAGTTGTTGTACACACAAACGCCGCCACGGCAGCGCCGAATGCGATAACGCGTATCTGCATGAGACGACCTCACTGAGAGAAATCGATTAAACGTGATCGCAATCTATCAGCCGGAAACGGGCTGGTCAACATTCGCCTCCGGGCGCTCGATGCGCCCATCGGCATGGCGGGCGAAGCGGCCTTCAGAGCGGGGGAAGACCGGTTCATCGGAAGGCCACGGCCATCCACCGAAACCAGTGCGTTGGTAATCTGCAAAAGCCTGACGGATTTCATCACGTGTGTTCATGACGAACGGCCCGTATTGCGCAACAGGTTCAGCAATCGGCCGGCCTTGCAGAAGAAGAAACTCGCTTTCGTCCGGACCATTGTGCAGTGTGACTTCTTCACCTGCATCGAGATGTATGGCCGCGTGCTGATTTAGCCGGCCATCACCGATCTTCAATGAACTTCCCCGGAAGAAATAGAGAGTGCGATTCGTACCGGGCGCAGCCGGTATCGTCCAACGAGCATCGGGAGCCATCTTGATCGTCCAGATCGACACGTGAGCGTCCGGACGCGCTGCCCACGATTTCGGTGGAGATGGCGGCGCCTGAGAAGTCCCGATCTTGCCGGCAACGACAGTGACCTCCGTGTCTCCGATGACGTTCTTGGGAATCTGCTCGTTCCATAGCATCGAGAAGTGCGGATCTACAAGCTTGCCGGTGCTCGGCAAGTTCAACCAGATCTGAAAGAGCTCCAGCGGATTCGGTTTATCCGCATTGATCAAAGGAAACATCTCGCAATGCACAATGCCGCGTCCCGCGGTCAGCCACTGCACATCACCCGGGCCGAAGCGCGCAGTTGCTCCCAGCGAATCGGAGTGGTCGATGAACCCGCGACGCATGATCGTGACGGTTTCGAACCCACGATGCGGATGCTGCGGAAACCCCGGTACATTCGCGCCGTGATACATCCGCCAACCATCCTTGCCTTCGAAGTCTTGGCCCATGTTCCGGCCGGCAAGCGAGGCCGCGGGGCCGAGCTTTTCGTTGCCGTGGGGATAGGCGTCGTTGTGATACATGCAAAAGAGAAACGGATCGGGCGTTTCCCAGGGCGTCCCAAGTGCCTTGATGATCATAGATCACGATTATAAGTCGACCGCCAAGCGGTTTGACATCGGGCAGTTCGGCCAATATAGTCACGCCAACAAATTTGACTCATGAAATAAAGGAGAACGGGCATGCAGGACATGACGAGGCGAAACTTCTTCAGGTCGGCAGGAATTGCGGCTGTGGTCCCAGCCTTTGGACTGCGGCCGGCTGCGCAGGCTCAGCAAGCCGCACCGGCAGCAATCAAAGTCGAGAGTGATGTCGTTTATGGTAAAGGCGGCGACATGGATCTCCATCTCGACATTTATCATCCACCTGCGGGAACCGAGAAGCGGATGGCAACGATTCACATTCATGGCGGCGGATTCGCGGCCGGCAGCAAAGCGGGTGTCGCCAGTTCGTCGCGGGCCTTCGCCGGATTGGGTTATGTCAGCATCGCCTCGCAGTACCGTTTGACCGGACAAGGTCGATGGCCGGCCCAGATCGAGGATGTCAAAGCAGCTATTCGCTGGACACGTGCCAACGCGTCGCGGTTGAACATCGATGCGGATAAGATCGCGGTGGCTGGTTATTCGGCCGGCGGACTGATGGCGCTTTTTGCCGCTGCAACTGGGGACCGGAAAGACTTCGATGGAAACGGCGGGAATCCGGGTGTGAGCACCAAGGTTTCGGCATGCGTTGCGTTTTATGCGGCAACCAATGCCACGCCAAACTTATTGCCTGAAGGCAGTGACCGCGCGGCGATAGACGCCGCATCACCCGCCAACTACATCTCGGCGAGTTTTGCTCCGACAATTTTTCTGCATGGCGTCGCTGACACAACGATTCGGCCCGAGAGCAGTCTGGCTCTCTTCGAGAAGCTGCGGGCAGCCGGTGTCAAGGTCGATCTGCACTTCTTCCAAGGCGCGCCACATGCATTCGAGGTGAACAATCCGGATGCTGCACTAGTGTCCGCACAACTTGCGAATCTGTTCTTCGACCGGCTCATTCTCAACCCGAAGGAATACCCACCATTCGGGGCGGGCCGCGGTGGCCGCGGTGGCGGTCGAGGGGGTCAGCGGTAATACTGTTCAGCGGCCGCCTACAACGGCGTCCCATATATCCTGTGCGAAGCGCACGGCGGCCGCTACATCTCCGGCCAACATGAACCGCTGCCGGACGAGATCTTCCGCGGCTCGTGTCGCCTGCTGGACATAGTCATCGCGCCCTTTATAACGCTCTGCAATTGAACGCCGGGAATCGCCGGACTTCTGCCGATCTTCTCGTGTGAGTGGGAACGGATCGAAGCTACCGACCAGTCCAGCCAAATATTGCAGATCGCGCAACTGGGGTAAGGCAACATTCCATCCGGAATAAGTTCCGAGCGGCACTGCAATTTCAAGAAGACGAATGCCGGACCGATCATTACCATCCGCATTCACTTGTGGCACGAGTACTCGATATGGCGCTCCAAGCAACGGCGGCTCGTTCGAGATGATGCGCTTTGTAGTAAATGCGGGGCCGTAGTCCATCCGCCAGACAGACGGCATGTAGGAGGCGAACGGCATCGACGTCGCCCGAGGAAAATCCACTGCGTCCCTCGGCACGAGTTCGCCGGCGGCGATCGACGGATATCGTGAAGATGGAGGATCAGTCTCGCCGCGAATCCATGCATCCAAGTCGAGTAACAAAGCGCGCTGAACCCAGCGCTGCGATGCAAAATTGACGTATTGCTGGAACTGTTGGCCTTTGCTGGGCGGCAAGGATCCACTCGCGTGCGGTGTCCCCGCCAGGAAGTACAACCGCGACGTGGCTGCCAGCGACACGTCTTTCAGACCATCCTCCGTCGTGTGAGTTAAAGAACCTGCACGGGCCCAATACTCGGTTGATGAAAACGTATAGAAGATTTTGGGCACAACGCCGGCTGCACGGGCCTTTGCGAGCAGACCTTCATCGATAAACGGCGGCAGGTCGACCGGCCGCTGAATCGAAAGCACGGAGTTTCCGGCCTGACCCGGCATTGAAAACCGGTGATTGAAGCTTCCACCTCCAGCACCGGCGGACGCGATGAACAGCCCATCGAATGCAATCCGGCCTGATTCGTCCGCATTGAAGCCGTCGCGCACAAATTCACGCAAGAATCGACCGCTTTGCGAATAACCGTATCCGAGCACGCGCTGAACTGCCGCGGCATTGTCACGCAGAGGCGAGGAGGCTGGTCCGTGTTTCAGGTACGCGGCAAAGTCACGCATCGCCGCAAGGCCAAGACCCGCGACGGGCGAGCCTTTCGCATCGTAGATTGCCTCATACAATCCCGCTTTTAGTTCGCCGTGAAGCACAACGGCGCAACCGTCGCGCGTGAAATCCCAAAAGCTGTGCGCAAGCGTTTGAGGTTGTTGATCCAGTCTGGTCCGAAAGGTCACTTTCGCATCGTTCATCTTGGCCGCAGATGCGCAATAGGCGAGCCGGAATCCTGTCGTAGTGGCGCCGGCAATAGCCTGAATGTGGGCCTCTCGAACGACACCTTCGACGTCCGCAATCGGTGCCTGGAAAGTCAGTCCCTGCGAGGGCTGCACATCGAATTGCCAGCCAAGAAAGGCAACACTGAAACCTTGTTCCAGCAGGAAACGGTCGCCAAGATCCCACGATTCCGGAATAAGGTCGCGCTGGCGCGCTTCACTCATAATCGCCAGAGACTGGTCTCTACCTCGATTGACCACTTCCAGAAAGACGGTCCCGCGCGATTGCCTTGCCTGCTTGGGTTTAAAGAACAACACGTCGCTGGAAAACTCGACCATGCCGTCTTTGTTCTTTGGCGCGAACTCGATATCTGCAATGCCTCGATTTGCCGGCAACGACGGATCGATGCTGAAAAAGACTTTGCCAATCAGCCGCTCATGAGTACCCGCATCGTCGCGTCGTCGAATTTCAACGCGAGCGACCTCTGCGAATGTCGCCTGAGACGTAAGAACGAGAAGCAGCGATAACTGAAGTAGTCGAATTGGCCGCATGGTGCGGCATTATCCCATGCAATGCGTCTTTCGGCCGATGAATACCTCGCGGCCCCAGGGATCGGCAACGGCACGCGGTTCAAGGCCGACGGAGCGTAACTGGTGCAGCCAGGTCTCGCGAGGAAATATCCCGAATACGTGTGTATCGTGGACCACCCGAACGGGCTCATTCCCTTCGCGGAGAAGGTAGGCAAAGTCCACGGTGTACGTCGTGTCGTCAGGATTAGAATCGAACGTCCATTCGATATATCGGATGGCGCGGCCGTCGCCGCTTGGACTGTCGTGGCCGCCGTGAGTGGTGAGAGGAACGAACGTTTCCCTGAGCACATCAGGCATCACGAGCAGAACTCCACCATGTTTGCAATGGGCAGAGGCGGTTTCAAGGACAAGACGAAGGTCATGCTCGTTGGTCATATACATGATCGCATCGTGGATAAAGACTGCGTCAAACGTTCGTCCTAATCGCAGATTCTTCATGTCGCCTTGAATGTGATCGCATTCGGGATTTAGTTTTCGACTCAGGTCGAGCATGCCCGGGGATAAGTCCACGAGCGTCATTTTGAAATGAGCTTTCATATGAGATGCGTTGTTTCCTCCACCGGATCCCAATTCGAGCACATCCTGAGGCGGTGTCGAACTTTCCCCGACAACCAAGCCGCGGGCAAACTCGGCTTCTTCGGCATAATCGGGCGGCGATGACAGCAGGTGGAACCACGACGCCAACTCGCCGTAGAGCTTGGGCAGGTCAGACACGAACAGCATGGCCATAACCGGTCAGAGCATTGATGGCCGTTTCCAAGTGGCGTTCTTTGATCAGGATGTAGTCGGTGTCGTGCGTCGCAATCGGAAATATCGGAACACCGGCATCGGCAAGTGGTTCCGCCAGCGACGCGATGATTCCCGGAAGCGCAAAATCCAGCGGGCCTTCGCATTTCAATGTTCGCCATCCCGGCTCGCACATCACGCCGGAGGGGACGCTCGCTTCGAGGCAGACGATCGACAACTCATCCGGCGTTCTCGAAAACGATACAAACGGCCCGCCCGCCCAACTCGGCATGCTGGCTTTGGAGTCCAGCCGGCAGATGGCGTAACGCTCCGGAAACACCGTCAATGTGAGAAGCGCTCTAGGACTCATCGCGGTCAATCCACGTTACTGTTTGTGGTGGAGTGTAATTCATCAACATGTGCAATAACCGGTCGGGATCCGTTTCCTGAATCACAAGTCTGCGGTTGATCGGATGCAGAAATCCTTCATCAACAGCTCGATCAAAAAGGGTCAGCAGCGGATCGTAATAAGTGTCAACGTTCAAAATACCACACGGCTTTCGATGCAGCCCTAGCTGGGCCCACGTGATGATCTCGCAAAACTCTTCAAATGTTCCATAGCCGCCGGGCATGGCGATAAATGCATCGGAGAGTTCTGCCATCTTCGCTTTTCTCTCATGCATGGACCGAACGACCATCAATTCCGTTACGTCACCCTGAGCAAGCTCACGTTCAACGAGCGCCTCGGGAATGACACCAATCACTTCGCCTCCACCGCGCATGACGACATCCGCAATTGTTCCCATCAAACCCACACGGCCGCCGCCGTAAACGAGACCAAGGCCGGATCGCAGTAATGCGGCACCCATCTTTCTCGCAGCCTCAGCGTAAAGCGGACGAATTCCTGTGCTGGAACCGCAGAAAACGCAGATCCGCTTCACGAATGGTCATTTCCCTGTGGGTTGAGGTGTGATGCTGATCGCCGGCCCGCGTTCGTCCTTATGCGGAATAAACGGCCCGTCCTCAAATTTGAATTTGACGATGTAGCCGCCGGGCTTTTCCTGCAAGGTCGCCATAGCCATGAATGTGCCCATCGCTTGAGGCTGCAGGTCCTGAGGCATAATCCCAACTTCTTGCGTTTGCGGGAACCTGCCGGTGGTGTCTTGCATTTGCACGACGGCAACCACGCTCGACATCGGCTGATTCGTGCGATTCTGCACGGAACCGCTGACAGAGATCGTTTTCTCGTTGATCTCATGCGTGAGGGAGGTGAGACCAAGCGCCTCGCCTCCGTCAGGAGCGGGCGGTATCATCACTTGGAGATAATCGTCGCTCATCGGCAGAAGTTTCGCCGCGACGGACGTGGTCATCGTGGTAATGATGAAGATGATACCGGCGATGGCGACGCCGATCCCGATCGGGCGGGCGTGGTTCGAATCGCGGCCTGTAAACGTCAGGTCGACGTGGAAATCGTTGTTCTCGATGGGCACGAACTTAGTTTAAAACAATTAGCCGCGAATGGGGACAGTCCCCAATTTCTTATGTACAAGAAATTGGGGACTGTCCCCATTCGCGGCTGACTGTTACTACTCTTCTTCTTTCTCGTCCTTCTCAGCCTTTTTTGCTTTCTCGGCAGCCTTCTCCGCGCGCTCGGCTTTCTTCACTTCGAGTTCACTGCCGAGCAATTCGATGATGGCAAGATCTGCGCCGTCTCCCTTGCGGTTACCGAGCTTGATGATCCGGCTGTAGCCACCATTCCGATCGGCAAAACGAGGCGCGATCGTCTCGAAAACCTTGTTCGCAACGGCTTCGCGAAGCAGAAACGCTTCCAGCTGCCGGCGGGCATGTAGACTGTCGCGCTTGCCGAGCGTAATCATCTTCTCCGCAAGCGGCCGCACTTCCTTAGCTTTCGGCAACGTCGTCATCAACCGGCCATGGTCGAGCAGATCCGTCACGAGATTCCGGAGAAGCGAACGCCGGTGAGACGTAGAACGGCTGAGTTTTCGATGTGCATTGCGATGTCTCATACCGTGTGTTCCGTTGGCGCAGGGCTTATTGGCCGGCCGTGCTCATCCATTTTCATGCCGAGAGATAAGCCCATACTCTGGAGAATCTCTTTGATCTCGTTCAGTGACTTGCGGCCGAAATTTTTCGTCTTGAGCATTTCGGCTTCGGTTCTGGTGACGAGTTCGCCGATGGTCCGGATGTTCGCGTTCTTCAGACAATTGTAAGATCGGACAGAAAGCTCCAACTCGTCGACGGATTTGTTCAGATGCTCTGCCAGGGCATCGTGCCGCACTTCGGTGGGTTCCTCGACGGGTTCTTCTTTTTCCTCGAACTGGATGAAGATCTGCATGTGATCTTTGATCAACTTTGCAGCGAGGCCGAGGGCATCCTGCGGTGTGATCGAGCCGTTCGTCCAGATCTCGATCGTCAACTTGTCGTAGTCTGTGACCTGGCCGAGTCGGGCGGCCTCGACATAGTAGTTCACTTTTCGAACCGGCGAGTGAACCGAATCCACCGGAATGTAGCCGATACCCAGATCTTCGTCGAAATTCCGGTCTGCAGAAATGTATCCGCGGCCATTCTGTACGCGCATTTCGATTTGTAGTGAACCGCCTTCGCTGACGGTGCCGATGTAAATGTTCTTGTCCAGGATCTCGATGTCGGCATCGTGTTCAATGTTGGCCGACGTGTAGACGCCGGGTTGCAGTGCTTTGAGGTAAATCGTCTTGCGTTCTTCGCCATGCAGCTTCAGCGGAATCTGTTTCAGGTTGAGGATGATGTCGGTGGCATCTTCGACCACGCCCGGAATCGACGAGAACTCATGCAGCACGCCTTCGATCTTTACAGCAGTAATCGCGGCGCCTTCAATCGACGACAGCAAAACGCGGCGAAGAGCATTTCCAATGGTCGTCCCAAAGCCGCGTTCAAACGGCTGGGCTGAGAATTGAGCGTATGTATCCGTCGGCGCGGGTTCGCTGACGGAGATAAGTCTTTTCGGCTTTTGAAAACCTTTCCAAAGCATGTATTGACCTCGCTATTTGGAGTACAACTCCACGATCATTCTTTCCTGGATCGGCATGTTGATGTCTTCACGTTTCGGCAGAGCCAGGATCTTTCCAGTAACATTTTCGCTGTTCAACTCGAGCCAGTGCGGTGTTCCACGGCCGCCAACCAATTCCAAGGCAGTGACCACTTGTACGTTCTTCTTCATCTTCTCCTTGACGCTGACTTCCTGGCCGATCGCAACTTGATACGAAGGTATATTGACTTTCTTACCATTCACGAGCACGTGCCCATGGCGCACGAATTGCCGAGCTTGGGCGTGCGTCGTGGCAAAACCAAGGCGCACCAAAACGTTGTCCAACCGGCGTTCGAGCTGCGCGAGCAGGTTCTCGCCGGTGACGCCCTTCTGCCGCACAGCCTTTTCGAAGTAGGTCCGGAATTGATTCTCGAGCACGCCATAGATACGTTTCACCTTCTGCTTCTCGCGTAGTTGTAGTCCGTATCCGACGATCTTTGCCTTGCGATCGCGGCCGTGCTGCCCCGGGGCAAAGTTTCTCTTTTCGATCGCGCATGATGGTTTGAAGCACCGCTCGCCTTTGAGGAACAACTTCATTCCTTCCCGGCGGCAAAGCCTGCAAACAGGTCCGATGTATCTAGCCAATGTTGTGTCTCCCTATCGTTCTCAAATCTTCAATGGTCCAGGTTCCATGGCCCATTGAATCCATTAAACTCTACGTCTCTTCGGCGGACGGCATCCGTTGTGCGGGATAGGCGTCACATCTCGGATTGCGCGAACTTCCAATCCAGCC
>JACXTT010013143.1_pt1 | contig 10932 bp, 9 predicted proteins | sample 9270951 | NCBI WGS metagenome assembly JACXTT01 (sample SAMN15532306, study PRJNA645909) | rock metagenome | isolation source: weathered quartz diorite | place: Puerto Rico | collected 2017-06-21 | reverse complement strand
CCCGGGTAGGCCGAGGCGAACGCACCCGCACGCTGCGAGCGCCGGCTCTGCAGCACCCGCAGGACCGGGTCGCAGACGGTGGCGGGGGTTGCCGCCGAATACTGCGGATAGAGCGGCACGACGAGGATGCGGCCGCAGCCCTGCGCCACCAGCGCATCCATCCGTTCGCGGATCGACGGATTGCCGTAGCGCATGCCCCAGTCGACGACGATGCCGGAGGCATCGAGCGAAGCGCCGAGCTTCTCGGCCTGCGCACGCGTGATGGTCTTGAGCGGCGACTCGTTCTTCTCGGTGTTCCAGATCTTCTGGTAATCGAGCGCCTTGCGGCGCGGCCGGACCGTCAGGATGATGCAGTTGAGGATGATCTTCCAGACGATCCCCTGATCCTCGATCACGCGGGCGTCGGAGAGAAACTCGCGCAGGTAGACCCGCACGCCCTTCGCGTCCGCAGTGTCGGGGGTGCCGAGATTGACCAGCAGCACGCCGACGCGCTCCGCGCTCGCGGGTCCGGTCTTCGTCGTTGAAGGGATATCGGCGCTCATGGTCGCGGTGGCTTCGCCCGCCGCCCTCGCACTGTCAAGTTATTCTAATGTGATTTGGTCACTGCGCCGCACCGTACAAGGCCTGCGGCAGCGCGGTCGCGAGCTCTGGCACGAACCAGAGCGCCAGCAGCGCCAGCAGCTGGATGCCGATGAACGGGATCACGCCAAGATAGATGTGCCAGGTGGTGAGTTCCGGCGGCGCGACGCTGCGCAGATAGAACACCGTCGGCCCAAGCGGCGGATGCATGTAGGACGTCTGCAGGTTCACCGCGAGCAGCACGCCGAGCCAGACCGGATCGATGCCTTCCATCGCCAGCAATGGCACCGCGACGATCGGCACGATCACGACGATGATCTCGAAGGCGTCCATCACGAACCCAAGGAGAAACACCGCGGCCATCACCGCCAGCACCGCGCCCGCCGTGCCGCCCGGCAGCCGCCCAAGCGCATGCTGCACCAGATCGTCGCCGCCGAAGCCGCGGAACACGAGGCTGAACATGGTCGCGCCGATCAGGATCAGGAAGATCATGCTCGACATCTGCGCCGCGCGGCCGACCACCGATGTCAAAAGTTCGCGCGAGATGCCATTGCGCCAGACGGCCAGCACCAGCGATCCGACCGCGCCGATCGCCGCGGCTTCCGTCGGCGTCGCCAGCCCGCCGAGGATCGAGCCGAGCACCGCGAAGATCAACGCCAGCGGCGCGAGCAGCGCCCGCAGCAGCGACAGCGCGAGCGCTCCGCCCTTCGGTGCATCGTGCTCGGGCGGGATCGCCGGCGACCAGTCTGGCCGCAGCCAGGCGACCAGCACGAGATAGCCGAGATACATCGCGACCAGCAGCAGGCCCGGCACGATCGCGCCGGCGAACAGGTCGGTCACCGTCACCGGTTGCGGCGCGAACACGCCCTTGGCGAGTTGCGCCGACTGCCAGGCGTTGGCGATCTGGTCGCCGAGCAGCACCAGCACGGTCGCCGGCGGAAAGACCTGCGCCAGCGTGGAGGTGGCGGCAACAGTCCCCGCTGCGAGGCGCGGATCGTAGCCATGGCGCAGCATCGCCGGCAGCACGATCAGGCCCATGGTCACTGTCGTCGCGCCGACCACGCCCTTCGCTGCGGCCAACAGCAGGCCGACGAACAGCACCGCGATGCCGAGCCCGCCGCGCCAGTTGCCGAACAGCCGCGCCAGCGACTCGAGCAGATCCTCCGCCACCCGCGAACGCTCCAGCATCACGCCCATGAAGATAAACAGCGGGATCGCCATCAGCGTCTCGTTGGTGATGACGCCATAGATGCGCGACGGCAGCGCGTGCAGCAGTCCAAGCGGAAACAGGTCGAACAGGTTCGCCGCCAGCGCCACGGCGAGCGAAACGCCGCCAAGCGTCAACGCCGCCGGATAGCCTGCCATCAGCGCCGCGCAGACGACCACCACCAGCAGGATCGCGAGCAACTCCATCCCGGTCATGGAGCATGATCCCGAAAAGTGGGCACCGGTTTTCGGATCAGATCATGCTCGATCATGACGCCCGCCTGTGCATGGCGTTCGAATCTGTCGTCAGCGTCAACGCTGCCCGCAGCGCCTGCGCGATCCCCTGCAGCAGCAGCAGCGCCGCGAATGCCGGAATGAACGACTTCAACAGGAACACCAGTGGAATGCCGCCCGCCTCGCGCGAGCCTTCGCGCAGCGCCCACGCCCGCGCGGCATATGGCCAGGAGAACCAGATCACCGCCGCCATGAACGGGATCAGCAGCAGCAGGCTGCCCAGAAGATCGATCCGTGCCCGCGTGCGCGGCGACGCGTCCGCGTAGAAGATGTCGACCCGCACATGGCCGTTGGCGGAGAGCGTCCAGCCGGCCGCGAACAGCACCAGCGCGGCATGAAAGTAAACGAGCGACTCCTGCATCCACAGCGAGCCGAAGCCGAACAGGGTGCGCAGCACGATGATCGCCGCCTGCACGATCACCATCGCCAGCACCGCCCATGCGGCGACGCGGCCGATCAGGCCGCACACGCCGTCAATCCGGTCTGCAAGCGCCGACAGTGTCGCGCGGCTCATGGTCCCCTCAGCCGTCATGCGCGGACTTGATCCGCGCATCCATGCTCTTTTCTAAAGGATGGATTGCCGGGTCAATAGGCGAGCGAAGCGACGCCGTTCTTCGAACGGCTATGCCCGGCAATGACGAAGAGGAAGCTCAGAAGCAAACCGTGCGTTCAGCCGCGAGGTAGCCCAGCAGCAGGCCGGCGCCGAAGAACAGCACGACGCAGGCGGCGGCGAATTCGAGCCCGCGCAGCACGATCGCGCCGACACCCTCGCGATGCGCGGTCAGGCGGCGGGCCAGGCCCTTGGCGCTCACCGCGATCACGGCGATGGTCGCCACCGTCAGTGCGGTGCCGAAGCCCATGGCGAAGGTCGCGGCAACGCCGGCGAGGAACAGCCCCTGCGCCAGCGCGAACACCAGCACCAGGATCGCGCCCGAGCACGGCCGCAGGCCGACGGCGAAGATCGCGCTCAGGCCCCGCGCCCAGCCGCCGGGGCCTGCGAGTTCGCTTGGGCTCGGCCCGTGGTTGTGGCCGCAATGCTCATCGTGCACGTGGCCGGGCTGGCCATGTGCCGGATTGTGCGCGGCATGACCGTGATCATGGCTGTGATCATGCCCATGATCGTGGCTGTGGTCATGGGCATGGTCGTGGTGATGATGGCCGTGGTCGTGATGCGCATCATCATGACCGTGATGATGGTGGCCGTGATCGTGCGCACCGGCCGCCGCATGCGCCAGCGCAGGCGACGCGCCGAACAGCGGCAACGACTTCAGGAAGCCGCGCCCCTTGGTGAACACCAGCCAGGCGCCAAGCGCGGCGATCAGCCCGTAGCTGACGATTTCGATCGTCCGCTCGGTGCTGCACAGCTGGCGCGCGGTCGCGCCCAGGAGCCAGGCGCCGATGCCGACGATCAGCACCGCCACCAGCGCCTGCAGCATCGCCGAGACGAACGACAGCACGATGCCGCGCCGCGCGGTCTCTTCATTGGCGACAAGGTAGGACGAGATCACCGCCTTACCGTGGCCAGGACCGGCCGCGTGAAACACGCCGTAGGCGAACGAGATGCCGAGCAGCGTCCAGACGGCGCTGCCGTCGGTCTTGGCGGCGCGGATGGTGCCCGACAGCGCACGATAGAACTCCGCCTGCTTGGCGAGAATCCAGCCGATCACGCCGCCGACTTCCTGCGGCGGCGGTGTTGTCGGCCGGCCGCCGAACGGCGTCTGCGCCGCCAGCAAATGCATCACGCCATCGACGGCGACGACGGCCAGAATCGCAACGGCAAACCATGCGGCCTGCCGCAGGCCGGCGGAGACCTTTGCCTTCACGGGCAATCTACCTTGATCTTGTTGGAGAACATGGCGCCGTAGTTGGAATTGGCGCCATCCGCGAAGCTCTGCTCGCTGATCGGCGACTGCCCGCCACCCTTCGCATCAGGACGCTGCACGGCGGTCTTGCAGCTTGCCGGCGCGCCGACCAGCTTGATCGGATCGTTCGCGGCGAGATCGAAGCCGACGAAGTAGGTCGGATCGTAGATCTCCAGCGCCAGCTCCTTGGTCTTCACCGGCTGCTTGAACGGCAGGGTGAAGTGCAGCACCAGCGCGCTGTCCTTGTATTCGAGGAAGTAGTCGACCGGATCGAGGAACTGCTCTTTGGCCTTGCCGCCCGCCTTGGCGAAGGTGAAGAAGCCGAACTCCTTCAGCGAGTCGACATTGATCTGCGCCAGCGGAGCCAGCTCCTCGCGGGTGTAGACGCCCTTCTCCTTGTTCTGGATGTCCTGCAACGCGTAGGTCGAGAACATGTCGTCGAACTTCCAGGTGTGGCGAATGCCGGTGATCGCGCCGTCGGCGCCATAGACGACTTCGCTCTGCGCGGTGACCCACACATGCGGATGCGCTTCGGCAGGCCGCACCCAGATGGCGAGGGCTGCGATCAGCGACAGGATGACGGCAAGGCGACGCATCGGCATCCTCGTTTCAGGCTGCGGCGGCAGGCGCATCGGCCAGCCCGCGGCGGCGAAGCAGCGCTTCAGGCTCGGGCTTGCGGCCGCGGAACGCAATATAGGCCTCTTCAGGATCGCGTGATCCGCCGGAGGAGTAGATGTCGTCGAACAGGCGCTTGGCAGTCGCGGCATCGAAGATGTCGCCGGCCTCCTCGAACGCGCCGAACGCATCCGCATCCATCACTTCCGACCACATGTAGCTGTAGTAGCCCGCCGCATAGTGGTCGCCGGAGAAGATATGGCTGAAGTGTGTCGGCCGGTGGCGCAGCGCGATCTCCTCGGGCATGCCGATCTTGGCCATCTCCTTGGCCTCGAACGCGCGCACGTTCTGCGCGGCCGTCGCCGGCTGCGAGTGGAACTCGAGGTCGATCAGCGCGCAGGCAACATACTCCACCGTCGCGAATCCCTGGTTGAACTTCCGCGCAGCAAGGAAACGCTGCAGCAGGTCGTCGGGCAGCGCCTCGCCGGTCTGATAATGACGGGCGAACTGCTGCAGCACCTGCGGCTGCTCCTGCCAGTGCTCGTAAAGCTGCGAGGGCAGCTCGACGAAGTCGGTGAACACACTGGTGCCCGACAGCGACGGGTAGACCACGTTCGAACACAGCCCGTGCAGGCCGTGGCCGAACTCATGAAACAGGGTGCGTGCGTCATCCGGCGACAGCAGTGCTGGTTCGCCGTTCGCACCCTTGGAGAAGTTGCAGACGTTGAGGATCAGCGGCGTCACCGTGCCGTCGAGCTTCTGCTGGTCGCGGGTCGAGGTCATCCACGCTCCGGAGCGTTTCGACGAGCGGGCAAAATAGTCGCCATAGAACAGACCGACCTCGGCGCCGTCCTTGCCCTTCACCTGCCAGACGCGCACGTCCGGATGCCAGACCGGGATGTCCTTGCGCTCCTCGAACGAGAGGCCGAACAGCCGGTTCGCGGTATGGAAGGCGGCGGCGATCATGTTGTCGAGGGTCAGATACGGCTTGATCGCCGAATCGTCGAAGTTGGCGCGGCGCTGGCGCAGCTTCTCCGCATAATACCGCCAGTCCCAGGCAGCGAAGGTGAAGTTACCGCCTTCTTCCGCAATCATCGCCTGCATCGCGTCGCGATCGGCCATCGCCTTGGCGCGCGCCGGCGTCCAGACCCCCTCGAGCAGATCGCGCACCGCCTGCGGCGTTTTGGCCATCGAGTCCTCGAGGCGGAAGGCCGCGAAGGTCGGATAGCCGAGCAGGTTCGCGCTCTCCTCGCGCAGCGTGAGGATCTCGCCGATGATCGCGCTGTTGTCGCTCTTGTTGCCGTTGTCGCCGCGGGCAATAAACGCTTTGTAAACCTTCTCGCGCAGGTCGCGTCGGGTCGAGCTCTGCAGGAACGGCTCGACCGAGGAGCGCGACAGCGTCACCAGTGCCGTGCCGGACTTGCCGCGCTCGGTGCCGGCAGCCTCAGCCGCAGCGATGAACGGCGCCGACAGCCCGTCGCGGTCGCCCGCGCCAAGCTCCAGCGTCCAGTCCTGCTCCTCCGCGAGCACATGATGGCTGAATTCGGTCGCCAGATGTGCCAGCCGCTCGTTGATCTCGGCCATCCGCGCCTTGCCGGCCTCATCGAGGCCTGCGCCCGCGCGGCGGAAGCGGATGAAGGTTCGCTCCAGCAGCCGCTTCTGCTCGCCGGTGAGCTTCAGCGCGGCGCGCTTGTCGTGCAACTTGGCCACCCGCATGAACAGCACCGCGTTCATCAGGATCGGATTCCAGTGCCGGGCCTGGCGCAACGCCACCTCACTCTCGATCGCCAGCAGCTCCGGGTTCGAGTGCGCCGAGACCAGCGCGTAGAACACCGAGGAGACCCTGGTGAGCAGCTTGCCCGAGCGCTCCAGCGCGGTGACGGTGTTGTCGAAGTCCGGCTCGGCCGGATCGCGGACGATCGCCTCGATCTCGGCGGTGTGGTCGGCGAAGGCCTGGTCGAACGCCGGCAGGAAGTGCTCCGGCTTGATCTCGCCGAACGGCGGCGTCTCGAACGGGGTTTGCCAGGGGCTGAGCAGCGGATTCGACATGAGGTGGTCCTTGGCGCGGTCCTAGTGTCCCGGTTTAACGCGTGTGGCGGCAGGATGTTGCTACTCCATATAACACCCAATACGGCTTTTCGGTGCCTCAACTCCGCCACAGAGGCCCGCATTAACGCTTGATCCACGGGGCTTTTTCTAAGAGATTGCCCCCGAAATCGGACCCTGAAGGCAGACCGCCGCCATGAGCAACACCTCGACCGCCTCCCAGCCGCGCCGCATCTACTGGCCGAGCGTGATCACCGTCGTATCGGCGGCGATCCTGATCGGCGCCGAGGTGTTCGGCGCCGCGTTCGCCGGCGGCTGGGCGCTCGCGATCCTGTTCGGACTTGAAGGCACCGCCGCGACGATCATCCAAGCGGTGCTGTTCGTGCTCGGCGCCATCATCATGGTCGCCTTCGTGCGCGGCGCGCAGCGCATCGAGCCCTTCACGCGTCGCTCGTAACGCGCGAGCACGCTTCAACGCGCCGAGCGGAGCGCAAACTTTAACATCCGTTCATCTCAGCGCGTCCTTCACGCAACAGTGCGCGACGATGCTGAGGAAAATTGCCGCGCTGCGCGAAAATTTCTTGCACCGCAAGTTCAAATCTCTTATTTCCTCGCTTGCCCAATTTCGCACGTGCCTGTGGTCGTGTGTCGGTCGGTAGGTATCCGGACAAGAGGCCGGACAGCCGCCAAGGATGAGAAGCCCGAGCATCGCTCTCCAGCGATGCGCCACTTCAAGGCTCCTCCTTCTTGCAACCGTGATCGGCAGCCGGAGGCGAACCGGCGTACTCCGCGCTCAACGGAGGACGCGACTTAAAGCAACGACGGAGCGGGCTTTTTTGGTCTCTACCGGCTTTCCACCAGCCGGCGCGGGCTACCGAAGAGGCTTGTCCTTCATTGCCAGGCGTGCGGATGGTATCCCATCCAATCCACGGCAGCACAGTTCGGGTTAGACGTCTCGGTCATGTCGCGTCTCCATCGTGCGACACCGGTCGAAGCATCTCGTCCGATACAATTTTTTGAACGGGCCCGTCGCTGGGCCGTTTGGGAGAGTGCTATGACCGAACGTATTCGGGAATTTCTGCGCAACCGCCGTAACGACGGTCTCGACACCGAGCCTTGCTTGGTCGTCGACCTCGAGGTCGTGCGCGAGAACTACAACACCTTCGCCAAGACCCTGCCGGACTCCCGGGTGTTCTACGCCGTCAAGGCGAACCCCGCGCCGGAAGTCTTGTCGCTGCTGGCCTCGCTCGGCTCCTGCTTCGACACGGCGACCGTCGCCGAGATCGAAATGGCGCTGGCGGCTGGCGCGACGGCGGACCGCATCTCCTTCGGCAACACGATCAAGAAGGAGCGTGATATCGCGCGCGCCTACGCGCTCGGCATCCGCCTGTTCGCGGTCGACTGCGCCGCCGAAGTCGAGAAGATCGCCCGCGCCGCTCCCGGCGCGAAGGTCTTCTGCCGCATCCTGTACGACTGCGCCGGCGCCGAGTGGCCGCTGTCGCGGAAGTTCGGCTGCGACCCGGAGATGGCGGTCGAGGTGCTCGACCTCGCCAAGCGCGTCGGGTTGGAGCCGTATGGCATCTCGTTCCATGTCGGTTCGCAGCAGCGCAAGGTGAAAGCGTGGGACCGTGCGCTCGCGATGGCGGCGACCGTGTTCCGTGACTGCGCCGAGCGCGGGATCAACCTGTCGATGGTCAACCTCGGCGGCGGCTTCCCGACGAAGTATCTGAAGGACGTACCGCCGGTGGTGACGTACGGCCGTTCGATCTTCCGTGCGCTGCGCAAGCACTTCGGCAACCAGATCCCGGAGACGATCATCGAGCCGGGTCGCGGCATGGTCGGCAACGCCGGCATCATCGAGGCGGAAGTCGTTCTGATCTCCAAGAAGAGCGACGACGACGAGGTGCGCTGGGTCTACCTCGACATCGGCAAGTTCGGCGGTCTCGCCGAGACGATGGACGAGTCGATCCGCTACGCCATCCGCACGCCGCATGACGGCGCCGAGATGACGCCTTGCGTGCTCGCAGGCCCGACCTGCGACTCGGCCGACGTGATGTACGAGAAGGTGCCGTATCCGCTGCCGGTGACGCTGGAGATCGGGGACAAGATCCTGATCGAGAGCACCGGCGCCTATACGTCGACCTACTCGTCGGTGGCCTTCAACGGCATCCCGCCGCTGAAGACCTACCACATCTGACTAAGCGGGGAGCCGGCTGACCGGCTCCCATCCCTCGTCAACCTCAGTTCGGATGACAACACGCCGCGAAGGCGTGGGGAATGATGTGCCATGAAAGCTCTGCAGAAGACCGTCCTGAAGAAGTCCGTTGCCCCTGCCCCGTTCGCGATCCGTGCGGAGCGCAGTTCGGACGTCGCCGCGCGCGAGGAGTTGCTGGATCTGTGCTTCGGCGACAGCCGGTTCGCACGGACCTGCCAACGCATCCGCGACGGTCGGCTTCCCGCCGAAGGCCTTGCCTTCACGGCGATTCGGCACGGCCGGCTGGTCGGAACGCTGCGGCTCTGGCACGTCGCCGCCGGCGGCCGGGCATCGCTGATGCTCGGGCCGCTGGCGGTGGACCCGAAGCTGCGTTCGCTCGGCATCGGTGCAGCGCTGATGCGCCACGCCATCGTCGTCGCGGCAGGCCTCGGCTACGAGTCGATCATCCTGCTCGGCGACGCGCCGTACTACGAGCGCTTCGGCTTCTTCGCCGAGAAGGCGAAGGACCTCGTGCTGCCGGGTCCGTTCGAGCGCGAGCGGATGCTCGGCCTCGAACTGCGCGAAGGCGCGCTCGCTGGCGCCGCCGGCATGATCCTGCCGACCGGCAAGGCCTCAGGCGAAGCCGCGCCGCGCAAGGCCGCGAAGCCTTCGGCCCGCCGCACGGCACGCGTCGTCCCGCTCGCCGTCTGATATCGCGACATTCTCTGACAACAAGAGCCCGATCAGCGCCGCTGGTCGGGCTCTTTGCTTGTCGCATCGTCGTCGCAGCCGTACTCCTGTTCCGTTCCGATTGAATTCGGCCGGGCAGCGGCGCACGATGGTGCCCGTCTGATCCCTCCAATCAAAAATCCAACCAAACGGGTCTCGTCATGGAAATTCGCAATCTCGGCGGCTCCGGCCTGCGCGTGTCTGCGGTCGGCCTCGGCTGCAACAACTTCGGCCAGCGTCTCGACGTCGAAGGCACGCGCAAGGTGATCCACGCGGCGTTCGACGCCGGCATCACCCTGTTCGACACCGCTGACGTCTACGGCAACCGCGGTGGCTCCGAGAGCGCGATGGGCGAAGTGCTCGGCGACAAGCGCAAGGAGATCGTGCTCGCGACGAAATTCGCGATGCAGATGGACGACGAGGGCGTCAAGAAGGGCGCCTCGCGCCGCTACATCATGAAGGCGGTCGAGGACAGCCTGAAGCGGCTGCGCACCGATTACATCGACCTCTACCAGCAGCATACCTACGACCCGCTGACGCCGATCGACGAGACGCTGCGCGCACTGAGCGACCTCGTGAGTCAGGGCAAGGTCCGCTACATCGGCTGCTCCAACCTGCCGGCGTGGCGGGTGGCGGAAGCAACCCTCACCGCGAAGGCGATCAACGCACCCGCCTTCGTCTCGATCCAGGATGAATACAGCCTGGTCGTGCGCGACATCGAGAAGGAGCTGCAGCCGGCGGCGAAAGCCTACAACCTCGGCATCCTGCCCTACTTCCCGCTGGCCAGCGGCCTCCTGACCGGCAAATACGCGGCCGGCGCAGATGCTCCCGCAGGTACGCGCTTCGCCAGCACGCCGCGCCTGCGCGACCGCTACGCCACCGAGAAGAACGTCGGCACCGTCGAGAAGCTGAAGGCATTCGCCACCGAGCGCGGCCACAGCATGCTGGAGCTTGCATTCTCGTGGCTCGCCTCGCGCCCGCAGGTGGCGAGCGTGATCGCCGGCGCGACGCGGCCCGAGCAGATCGGTCAGAACGCCATGGCGATCGCCTGGAAGCTGACGGACGAGGAGATCGCCGCGATCGACAAGATCACGCTGGGGAATGGGTGAGGCTGCGCCGCGGCTTTTCGATCACACGCCGCTCCATCCGGCACGGAGCCATCCCTCCCCTAGATGGGGAGGGTGTCTGGCCGGAGGCCAGACGGGTGGGGTGACTGAGGAAAATGCGTTGGCAAACCAAAACGCACGCTCGCTTCGCAAGCAACTAACGCCACAGGAAGTGAAACTCTGGCTGAAGCTCCGTGAACTCAGAGCACTTGGGTTTCATGTTCGGCGGCAAGCACCCATTGGGCCTTACATCGTCGATTTTGTCTGCTTGCAAAAACGACTTGTCATTGAAGCCGACGGC
>JACXTT010013142.1_pt1 | contig 10933 bp, 12 predicted proteins | sample 9270951 | NCBI WGS metagenome assembly JACXTT01 (sample SAMN15532306, study PRJNA645909) | rock metagenome | isolation source: weathered quartz diorite | place: Puerto Rico | collected 2017-06-21 | reverse complement strand
GTTCATGTGGGTACACGTTAAATGATGTGCTCGTCCCCTTGTAGGTGTCGCGCTTTTGGGTGGACAGGGGCATGAATTCAGCACCAAAGGCCTTGAGTGCCTCGAACTGCTCGCGCGAGTCCACGCGAATCGTCTGGGTCGTCTCGCCCACCATGTCACGCAAGACGCGCTGCAGCAAGCTTAAATCCTGGTGCAGCAAGGACTGGGGTGGCAAGCGGGTGGACGCATCCTTGATGCGCGCCCAGGCCTTGCGCAGGTAGCCGATGTCCTCCGCCAGCTCGGTATCAGTGGCATCCTCACCATTGGTGCGCAGAATGAAGCCGCCGCCCTGCGTACCAGACAGCCTTTGCATGCGCGCACGCAACTCATCCCGCTGGCTGCCCGGTATTTTTTGCGAAATGCCAATATGGTCATCCTGCGGCAAAAACACCAGCAGGCGTCCTGCTATGCTGATCTGCGTCGACAGGCGCGCACCCTTGGTGCCAATGGGCTCCTTGATGACCTGCACCATCAGGGCCTGGCCTTCAAAAATCTGCTTTTCAATGGGAACTATGGGCGCCGTGCCCTTGGCCGCAAACGGTGCCTCGCCATCGGGTTGGCGGTGCCAGACGTCTGCCACGTGGAGAAACGCTGCACGCTCCAGACCTATATCAATAAAGGCCGACTGCATGCCCGGCAGCACCCGGGCCACCTTGCCCAGGTAGACATTGCCAACCAGGCCACGCTCCAGCGTGCGCTCCACATGTAACTCCTGCAAGGCGCCGTTTTCCAAAATGGCCACCCGCGCCTCCTGCGGGGACCAATTGATCAAGATATCGTTTTGCATCGTGGCCAGACTTGGTTTGAAGCGTTCAGACGGTAAAGCCCAGTTCGCGCAGCGCCTGGGCTGTTTCAAAAAGGGGAAGTCCCATGATGCCAGAGTACGAACCACTTATGTGGGCAATGTGGGCCGCCACCCTGCCCTGCACGGCGTAGGCACCGGCCTTGCCCATGGGTTCACCGGTCGCGACATAGGCGTCAATGTCCTTGGGGCGCATGGCGGAAAAACGCACGCGCGACTCGCTGCAGGCCGCCGCCTGACGGTTCCCCCAGCCAATGGCGATGGCGGTGATGACCCGATGGGTCTGACCAGACAAGGCCTGCAACATGCGCTTGGCATCGCGTGCATCGTCGGGTTTGCCCAAAATGCTGCGTCCCAGCGCCACCGTGGTGTCGGCGCACAAGATAGGCGCCGCCGGCAAGCGGCGAGCCTTCAAACGCTGCTCAGCCGCCGCCAGCTTGAGCGCTGTCACACGCTGCACATAAGTCTTTGGCGCTTCTCGGGGGAGCACCGCCTCCAGGGCTTCCGCGTCTTCACCCGCATCTGCCAGCAACAGCCTGTGCGGCACGCCCAACTGGTCCAGCAATTGGCTGCGCCGCGGGCTTTGGGACGCCAGATAAATAAATGGTGGCTGCTTGGGCATGGCTTTGCGGCTATTCACGGTGGTAGGGATGGTTGGCATTGACAGACCAGGCCCGGTACAGCTGTTCGATTAGCAGCACACGCGCAAAGGCGTGCGGCAGGGTCAGGTCAGACAGGCGTATGCGCTCGTGCGCCGCTTGGCGGAAGGCCGGCTCCAGCCCGTCGGGGCCGCCGATGATCAGGGCCACGTCACCGCCACCCAGTTGCCAATCTTTCAGTTTGGCGGCCAGCGCCAAGGTGCTGACCGTGGTGCCACGTTCGTCCAGAGCCACGATGCGTGCCCCCTTGGGGATGACGGCTTCTATACGGGCACGCTCGGCGGCGTACAGAGTTTCCAGCGTCTTGGAGCCACGGGGCTCGGTCTTGACGGCTTTGAGTTCGACCTGCAGTTCACGCGGAAAGCGCTTGGCATAGTCATCCCAGGCGGTCTGTGCCCAGTCGGGCACGCGTTGTCCGACCGCGACAATGATCAGCCGCACGGCGGGCTCAGTCTTTGCGGGCGGAGGTCTTTTTGGCAGCAGGCTTGGCGGCAGCCTTGGCCGCCGGTTTTGCTGCGCGCTTGGTTTCTGGCTTCACAACCACCGTCTTGGTGGCTGCTTTTTTGGCCGGCGCCTTTTTGGCGGCGGTGCCAGTGCCAGCCCCCGACTTGCGTACGGCAGGTTTCGCTGCGGCCCTGTCGGCTTCTTTCTTCAACTGGGCCTTGGACGGGAAGGCCTCGGCAACGCCCTTCTTGGCGGCACTGGAGCGCTTGAGGGTTGGTTCCCCCCTGGCAGCGGTCTTGGCCGGTGCAGCGCCCTCAGCCACGGCTGGTTTGGAGGCACCCAGTTTCAGGCGCACCGGTTTTTCGCCCCACAGTTCTTCCAGGTTGTAGTACTGGCGGAAGGTCGGCTGCATGATGTGCACGACCGCCTGGCCGCAATCCACAATGATCCACTCACCATTGGCCTCACCTTCCACCCGCGGCTTGACAAAGCCAGCATCGCGCACGGCGTCAATCACGCTGGCGGCCAGACCCTTTGTTTGCCGGTTGGAGGTACCCGATGCAACGATGACCCGCTCAAACAATGCTGACAAGTGCTCGGTATCAAATACGCGTATGTCCTGGGCTTTGATGTCTTCCAGACCGTCGACGATGGCGCGTTGGAGCTTGTTAATGTCTTTTTTTACAGCAGTGGTTGTAGTCATCAGGCGGATCGATAAAGGTGATGTTCGGCAATATAACGCGCAACGGGCTCAAAAACCAGAGGGGAAACGGTCTCGTGCTGGGCCACCTGCAGGCGAATATCGGTAGCGCTGACCTCCATGGGAGGCATCTGCAATTGCCGAAGACCTGGGATATCCAAGCTGACAGCATCCAAACTGGTGCCATTGCCTGAAGAAGTTGGGCGTGAAGCTACACATATTGTAGCAAGTTTGGCAAGCTCATCAGAGCGGTGCCACGTGTGCAACGCCGCCGCCTGGTCCAGCCCCATGATCAGGAAAAAGGCCGCACCAGGAAATTCGGCATGCAGCTCCAAAACCGTATCAATGGTGTAGCTGGCCCCCGTGCGCAGGGTTTCCCGCGGGTCCACGACCGCACCGGGCAGTCCAGCGAATGCCAGACGGGCCATCTCCAGCCGATAGGCCGGGTGTGACAATTTGCGGGTCTTGTGCCAGGCCTCGCCGGTGGGAACGATGCGCAGCATGTCCAATTGCAATTGCGCCAAGGCCAATTGGGCCAATGCCACGTGCGCAATATGCGGGGGATCAAATGCACCGCCGAAGATGCCGATGCGCAGCGCCGGCGTTGTTGCCATGCTCAGACCCAGTCCCGTCGGGGCAGAAAGTCGGTGTACAGAGCGGCCTCGGCCGAACCGGCTTCGGGCACTGACTGGTAGGACCAACTGGCCAGCGGTGGCATGGACAGCAATATGGACTCGGTACGCCCACCAGACTGCAGGCCAAAGTGCGTGCCACGGTCCCACACCAGGTTGAACTCTACATAGCGCCCGCGTCGGTACAGCTGGAACTGGCGCTCCCGCTCCCCGTAGGGCGTATCCTTGCGGCGTTCCACAATGGGCATATAGGCGGCCAGAAAGGCATTGCCCACCGCTTGCGTCAGTGCAAATCCGTTGTCAAAACCACCGTCGGCAAAATCATCGTAAAAAATACCGCCCACGCCGCGCTGCTCATTGCGGTGCTTCAAGAAGAAATACTCATCGCACCACGTCTTGAAACGGGGGTATTTGTCGGCTCCAAACGGGGTCAGCGCATCGCGACAGGTCGCATGGAAGTGGCGCGCATCCTCGGCCACTCCGTAAAAGGGCGTCAAGTCCATGCCGCCGCCGAACCAGCACACAGGCGACTGGCCGGCATGGGCAGCAGCAATCATTCGCACGTTCATGTGCACAGTCGGTACATGGGGGTTGCGCGGATGGAATACCAGCGAAACACCCATGGCTTCGAACGGTGCCCCTGCCAGTTCGGGCCTGTGCTGCGTGGCCGAAGGTGGTAGCGCAGGCCCCTGTACATGCGAAAAACCGCAACCCGCGCGCTCGAACACCGAGCCGCCTTCCAGGATGCGCGTTACACCATTGCCTTGCAAGGGTTCACCCGGGGCCTTGGCCCAGGCGTCGTTTGCAAAACGGTGGCTACCATCGGCCACCGTCACGGCGTCGCAAATGCGCGTCTGCAAGTCTTGCAAGTAGCTGCGGACCTGCTCCACGGCTGGGGCACTCATCGGCTTGCTGCTTTGCCGTCGCCGGCCTGCTTCACGGCGCGGTGACCTATGTCCGTGCGGAACTGCATGCCATCGAAGTGGATGCCCTGGATGGCCTCATAGGCCACCTGGCGCGCCGCCTTGGCGTTTTCAGCCAGGGCTGTGACGCACAGCACCCGCCCACCACTGGTATAGGTGGCGCCATCGCGGTGTTCGGTGCCAGCATGGAACACCATGGCATTTTCCTGCTCGGCGGGCAGACCGGTGATGGCGTCGCCCTTGCGCGGCGCCATCGGATAGCCATGGGCAGCCAAAACCACGCCCAGGGAGGTGCGGCGGTCCCACTCCAGTTCAAACTGGGCCAAGCCACCGGGTTCGGTGGCCGCCCACAGGACGTCGACCAAGTCGGTCTTGAGCCGCATCAAGATGGGTTGGGTCTCGGGGTCGCCCATACGGCAGTTGAATTCCAGGGTCTTGACGTGGCCTTGGGGGTCAATCATCAAACCGGCGTACAGAAAGCCGGTGTACGGTATGCCGTCCTGCTCCATGCCCTTGAGCGTGGGCAGAATGATTTCTCGCATGGCCCGTGCATGCACCTGGGGCGTGACCACCGGTGCCGGCGAGTACGCGCCCATGCCCCCCGTATTGGGGCCCTCGTCGCCATCCAGCAGGCGTTTGTGGTCCTGGCTGGTGGCCATCGGAGCCACATCCTTGCCATCACACATGACGATAAAGCTGGCTTCCTCGCCCTCCAGAAACTCTTCAATCACCACGCGCGGCACGGCCTGGCCGCCAGCGTCGGCGTTGTGCACCACGCCCAGCTTGTTGTCCAGCAACATGAAGTCAACCGCGGCATGGGCCTCCTCCAGCGACATGGCGACGACCACGCCCTTGCCAGCCGCCAGACCATCGGCCTTGACGACAATGGGCGCCCCCATGCGCTGCACATAGGCATGGGCAGCCACAGGATCGGTAAATGCCTCATAGGCGGCGGTCGGAATGTTGTGGCGGCGCATGAACGCCTTGGAAAAGGCCTTGGAGCTTTCCAATTGCGCGGCAGCCCGTGTGGGGCCAAAAATGCGCAGGCCATGCTGGCGAAATTCGTCCACCACGCCCGCTGCGAGTGGCGCCTCGGGCCCCACCACCGTCAGGTTGATCTTGTTGGACTGTGCCCAGGTACGCAACTCCACCACGTCGGTGATGGGCAGGTTCTTGACCCGCGCATCCAGTGCCGTGCCACCGTTACCCGGGGCCACATAGACCATTTGCCCCTTGTCGGACTGGGCCAGTTTCCAAGCCAGTGCATGCTCGCGGCCGCCGCCGCCAATAACCAATACATTCATGCCAATAAACTCCGAAGCGTCATAGGGCCGCGTTGTGGTAGATCTCCTGGGTATCGTCCAGGTCTTCCAGAACGTCCAGCAGCTTTTGCATGCGGGCGGCGTCATCGCCGCTCAGCTCGATGGTGTTTTCCGCCCGCATCGTGACGCCGGCCACCTCTGGCACCAGGCCAGCGGCTTCCAGTGCCTGCTTGACGGCTTCGTAATCGGCAAAGGCCGTCAGCACCTCGATGGCACCATCGTCGTCGGTGATGACGTCTTCGGCACCAGCCTCCAGCGCCACTTCCATCAGCTTGTCTTCATTGGTGCCAGGGGCAAAAATCAGTTGCCCGCAGTGCTTGAACTGGAACACCACCGAACCTTCGGTGCCCATATTGCCGCCGTGCTTGCTGAAGGCATGCCGCACTTCGGCCACGGTGCGTACCTTGTTGTCGGTCATGGTGTCGACAATAATGGCCGCGCCACCAATCCCGTAGCCTTCGTAGCGGATTTCCTCATAGGCAACGCCTTCCAAGGTTCCGGTGGCCTTGGCAATGCCGTACTTCACGTTGTCCGCCGGCATATTGGCGGCCTTGGCTTTTTCAATGGCCAGGCGTAGGCGCGGGTTGCTGCTCAGGTCGCCGCCACCCATGCGTGCCGCGACCATGATTTCCCGCATCACCCGGGTCCAGATGCGCTGACGCTTCTCGTCCTGGCGACCCTTGCGGTGCTGAATGTTGGCCCACTTACTATGTCCTGCCACGTGAAATCCTTTGCTTTATCGTTACGCTGACGACTGAATTGTACTTTTGGGGGGCCTCATCAAGGCCTTTTAACTGACCGCAGCGACACCTGTCTACCGGGCAAAGACAGTCACCCAGCTGTCTTCATTGGGCAGAACGTTTGTAAAGCCGCTAGCGGCCAGCTGCTCGGCCGTCCACAACGAACGGTGATTTTCATAGGGGTTGGCTTCCACTTCCTGCGCGTGGAAGACCTTGGGCGTGCTGATCAGCGAGGCTCGCTTGGCAATGCGGGTGCAGTGCTGCAGAAATACCAGACCGTCTTCCGTTGTCAAGTGTTCGAGTATGTCGACCGCCATGACCAGGTCATAGCTGCCGTCCGCGATGGTCGGCAGCACGTCCAGGACGTTGCCATTGGTCATCTGGTTATAGGCGTAGGCATGGACCGGCGTCATATAGCCAGCACAACCCTCCACGCCATCGATCCTGATTTTCCAGCCTTCACGCGGGCGCATTCTGCCTTGCGCACCATCTACTTCAAACAGGTTTTCGGCCTCCAGGTTCATGCGCAGCAGAAAGCCGTACTGCCCCATGCCGGCCCCCAGATCGAGAACGGATTGTGGTTTCAGGTCTTCAACATATTTGACAATCGTGCTGATCTGCGTGCTTTGACTAAAAGGCATGGTCGGTTCCTTGGCGGTAAATTCTGGCTGAGTCGCTGGGCAGCGCGCGAACGCTGCGGCGTGATCATGTGTCTGGCACCCGGTGCGCGGCGCAGGTGGGCGTCTGAGGGCCAGAATCCGGTCACACGCAGCCGTGTGAAACCGCTATTGTAGTTTCCCATTGTCGCGGTTTGGTTTGGACTACAAATTCACTGGGTAGCGGACGGCCGACTACTCATTGTCTCCGAGAGCCATTACGACAATATGCCAAACGCAGCTATTTACGACGCGAAGGCCAACGCTTGGACGGTTGCCGGGTCCACGGCAGTTGGCCATGTCAAACACACCGCCACGCGAATGGCCAATGGCTTGGTGGTGGTGTCCGGCGGCGCGTCCGCCTCCATTGGGCCGGCAATCGCTACGACCGAAATCTTTGACCCGTCCACCAACCGATGGACCACTGGCGCCGACCTCCTCATGGGGCCGCGCGTTGGCCACACCGCCACGCTGCTGAGCGACGGCACGGTACTGGCTGCGGGCGGAAAATCCGCCGACACCCACACTTACACGCCATTTTCCGAAGCGGGAATTTTTGCCCTGTTACCGGGCACGCCTTGAAACTGATTGCAGATACTTGCAGTCATCAGACGCAATTGGCCTCAAATTGCGTTAGAGTTTGTGGAACTGGTAGACCCACATTTTCGTAAGACTGCACCCAACCATGATCCCCTTGAACCCCGATGCCCGCGCCAACGTACACCTGATCGACCACCCGCTGGTGCAACACAAGCTCACGCTGATGCGCAACAAGACGGCCAGCACCAACAGCTTCCGTCGCCTGCTCAACGAGCTGTCCAGCCTGATGGCCTATGAGGTCACACGCGACATGGCGACTCAGGACGTGGAAATCGAGACCCCCTTGGAAAAAATGAGCGCCAAGGTCATAGACGGCAAAAAGCTGGTGTTTGTCAGTATCCTGCGTGCCGGCAATGGCATTCTGGATGGTGTCCTCTCAGTGGTGCCCGGTGCCCGTGTGGGCCATATCGGCCTGTACCGCGACCCCAAGACGCTGCAGGCCGTGGAGTACTACTTCAAGATGCCCAAGAACATGGAAGAGCGCGACATCGTGGTGGTAGACCCGATGTTGGCCACCGGCAACTCGGCAGCTGCGGCCGTGGCGCGTTTGAAAGCCTGCAAACCCAAGTCCATCAAGTTTCTGTGCCTTCTGACCTGCCCCGAGGGCATCAACACCATGTACAAGGAACACCCGGACGTGCAAATCTTTACCGCTGCCATTGACCGCGAGCTCAATGACCATGGCTATATCCTGCCAGGTCTGGGTGACGCTGGCGACCGCATTTTTGGTACGCAGTAAGACTGTTGGTCACGGATGCCAGTCCCCAGCGACCAGCGAATGCTCGACCTTTTGATCCACAACGCCCATCTGCCCGATGGACGTACCGACATGTCCGTGGCAGTGAAAGACGGCCGCATCGTAGATGTTGCGCCGGGCCTGATGGTCCCAGCGCTGGAGACCGTCGACGCCCAGGGCCTGCTGCTGAGCCCACCGTTTGTCGATGCCCATTTCCATATGGACGCGACCTTGAGCTACGGTTTACCGCGCGTGAACGCCAGCGGTACCTTGCTGGAAGGTATTGCGCTGTGGGGGGAACTCAAGCCGCAACTCACCCAAGAAGCGCTGATTGAGCGCGCCATGGCCTACTGCGACTGGGCCGTGGCCAAAGGTCTTTTGGCCATTCGCAGCCATGTTGATGTGTGCGACCCCCGTTTGCTGGCGGTGGAAGCCCTGCTGGAGGTCAAGCGCCGGGTGGCGCCCTATCTGGACCTGCAGTTGGTAGCGTTTCCGCAAGACGGCGTCTTGCGCGACTCACAGGGCATGGAAAAACTGGCCCGCGCACTTAGCATGGGCGTGGATGTGGTCGGTGGCATTCCACACTTCGAGCGCACCATGGCCGACGGCGCCCTGAGCGTCAAGTTGCTCTGTGAAGTGGCTGCTGCCCATGGCAAGCTGGTGGACATGCATTGCGATGAGTCGGACGACCCGCTGTCTCGCCATATCGAAACCCTGGCGTTCGAAAGCCAACGTCTGGGCCTGCACGGCCGGGTTACGGGCTCGCACTGCACCTCCATGCATAGCATGGACAACTACTATGTCAGCAAGTTGCTGCCGCTGATCGCCGAGGCTGGCGTCAGCGTTGTCAGCAACCCGCTGATCAACATCACGCTGCAGGGCCGCCACGACAGCTACCCCAAGCGCCGCGGCATGACCCGTGTGCCGGAGCTATTGGCCCAAGGGGTCACCGTGGCCTTTGGCCACGACTGTGTGATGGATCCCTGGTACGCCTTGGGCAGCGCCGACATGCTGGAAGTGGCCGGCATGGGGCTGCACGTTGCCCAGATGACCAGCCAGACCGCCATGCGGCAATGTTTTGAGGCGGTAACCAGCAGCCCCGCCAAGATCCTGCATTTGCAAGGCTACGGCCTCGACAAAGGCTGCAACGCCGACTTTGTGCTGCTGCAGGCCCGAGACCCGATAGAAGCCATACGCCTGCGCGCCACACGCTTGCAGGTATTCAGGCGCGGCAAACGTCTGGCACAGACGCCAGCGGCCACCAGCGCGCTGTACCTGGAAGGACGGCCTGCGAGCACCTCACTCATGCAATAACCATCAGGAAATTTCCCGCCATGCCACGATCCGCGCAGCGGCGTGGCGCAGGGGCTCAGTGGTGATGCCCGTGCGCGCCATGCACGTGCTTGTGGGTAATTTCCTCAGCCGTGGCGGCTCGCACTTCCATCACCTTGATGGCAAATTGCAAGGTTTTGCCGGCAAATGGATGGTTGCCGTCCAGGTGCACCGTGTCACCCTTGATTTTCACCACGGTGAAGACGTGCTCCTGGCCATCTTCGCCGCGGCCCTGCAACTGCCCGCCCACCTTGACGCCGGGTGGAAAGTCTTTCTTGGCGATGGTGGTCACCAGGCCCTCGTCGCGCTCACCAAAGGCATCGGCTGGCGTCAACGTCATTTTGACCTGGTAGCCAGGCTCTTGGCCTTCCAGCGCCTCTTCGATCTTGGGCAAGGTGTTCTCATAGCCACCGTGCAGGTAGGCCATGGGTTCGTTCCCGGTGTCAATCGGCTTGCCAGCCGCGTCGGTAATCGTCAGGCGAATGGTAACGGCCGTGTCTTTTTCGATTTTCATGAAAGGATCAGTGTTTGGGTTTGCAAACCCCTATTTTCGCAGCACTTCAGTCCCGATGTGGGGCAATGGATTCTGCGTAGTCGTATAGAGCGCCCAAAAGGGCCTCGCCGCGCTCATCGGCCGTCTCTGACAACTGGTCAATCTCGTCAAACAGCGAGGCTATGGATCGCGCGCCATCAGCACCGTCGAGCAGACGTTCTGCGCGGTGTGCCTCCCAACGCACAGCCTCTTCGCTGGTCAACGTTTGCGGGAAATTGCGCGCACGGTAGCGGAACAACAACTCGGGCAGACGTTCATCGTCAAAGGCCGGATGGGCGCTGCCCAATTGTTGTTCGGTGAGGCCACGCAGGTCATTGAGGCGCCGCCGATCGGCATTGGACACAAACCCACCATACAGGTCTTCATCAACGTCCAGCCTGGTTGCCTGGGGGCGCTCGAACACCGCCGGCCAGATGGCGCTCATATCGGGCAGGTCCCGTGCCAAGGCGGCGTGTTGCAGCTGCTGGGCCACATCGATGCCCCAGCGCTCGGCCATGGGCTGCGTCAAGACCTTGAGGTTGGACATGACCATGGGTGATTTGTTGAGGTGAATCGACTTGATGGGCAAGCGCGCTATGCCGTCCGGCAAGTCCTGCGTCTTGCTGAACAGCCGCAGTCGCGCGTCTACCGCATTGAGCGTCGCCAATTCACTGGGATCGAAGGCGAGGTCCCAGGCGATCAGCTCATTCTTGTTCTGCGGGTGCATGGCCAAAGGCCACATCAGCGCCAGGCAGCCGCGTTCGGCGCCAAACATGCCCGATACATGCCAAAACGGTCGTGCATGGGCCGGCGTGG
>JACXTT010013141.1_pt1 | contig 10934 bp, 10 predicted proteins | sample 9270951 | NCBI WGS metagenome assembly JACXTT01 (sample SAMN15532306, study PRJNA645909) | rock metagenome | isolation source: weathered quartz diorite | place: Puerto Rico | collected 2017-06-21 | reverse complement strand
GATTGATTCCGTTGTCGTGGAGATTGGGAAAACCAAATAACGAGAGACGTCTAACGACTACGTCGAACGACTGCGTCGAACGCATTCGTTAGACGTTCCTGTTCAACGCCTTTGTTCGACGTCTCTGGTTTGTTCAGTCTTCTTTCTGTCCAAAGAGGGCCATGTTACTCGAGTGCCCCGGCTCGATCTTCGCGGCGGGGTTGATGAAGTGCACCGCGTGGTTGACGGCGATGCACGCCTCGGCGACGCCGGTGGCGATGAGCTTCAGCTTCCCCGGGTAGGTGGTGATGTCGCCGGCGGCAAAGATGCCGGGGAGGTTAGTCGCCATCGTCTGGGTGACCTTGATGTCGCCTTTCTCTACGTCGAGGCCCCACTCGGCGATGGCCCCCAATGAGGAGATGAAGCCGAGCTGCGGCAGCACGGCATCGATGCCCAGCGTGTCTTCCTGTTTCGTCTTGTTGTTGACGATCGTGACGCGCTCCACCACGTCGCTGCCGTGGATGGCCTTCACCTCGCAAAACGTGCGCAGCTCCATCTTCTCCTCCGCGCACAGCCGGCGCACCTGATCGACCGTCGCCTGATGGGCGCGGAACCCGTCTCGCCGGTGGATCATCAGGATTGACTTCGCGATCCCCTGCAGGTTCACCGCCCAGTCGAAGGCCGAATCCCCGCCACCCACGATGATCACGCGGCGGCCCGCGAACTCCTCCTTGTTCAGCACCCGGTCGTAGAGCCCCCGCCCCAGCCACTGGTCGGCCTCTTTGAGCGGCAGCTTGCGGGGCGTGAACGCGCCGATGCCACCGGCGATGAGCACCGTGCGGGACGGATACTCCTCCTTGTCGGTCACCACGATGAAGAGCGGCTTGCCGTCTTCACCCTCGCGCTTAAGGCCGACCACCTTTTCTCCCAGATGCACCGGTGCCCCGAACTGGAGACCCTGCTCGGCCATGCCCTTCACGAGGTCTTTGGAGAGCACCTTGTGGAAGCCGGCGACGTCGAAGATGTACTTTTCGGGGTACAGGGCGGTGAGCTGGCCGCCCACCTGGTCCAAATTGTCGATGAGCCGGCAGGACGCGCCCCGCATCCCCGCGTAGAACGCCCCGAACAGCCCCGTAGGGCCGGCCCCGATGATCGTGATATCCTTGGCGTCCTGCATGCGGCAAGGGTAACGGGAGGGTATGCGGCGAGCAAGCACGGTCGCGGTCGTCGCGGCCGGCGGGTCCTCGAGGCCCGACCGCTCGCGCTCCGGTACCGCTGCGCGTAGGTTCCGCGCGTGAAGATCTACACGAGGACCGGCGACGGCGGCGAGACCGGTCTGTTCGGCGGCGAGCGTGTGCCGAAAAGTCACCCGCGCGTCGAGGCCTACGGCCAGGTGGACGAGCTCAATGCCGCGATCGGGATGGCTCTCTCGCTGGAGCCCCGGTCGTACGGCCGCGACCTGCTGGAGACGGTCCAGCGCGACCTGTTCACCATCGGCGCGGAACTCGCCGCGCCCGATCCCAAGAAGCTGGACAAGACACTGCGGGGTCGCTCGCTCATCGGCGATGACGAGATCCGGGCACTCGAGCGCGCCATCGACCAGCACGAGGCGACGCTCCCGCCGCTGAAGCAGTTCATCCTTCCCGGCGGCGTTCCGAAGGCGGCCGCGTTGCATCTGGCCCGCACGGTGTGTCGCCGAGCGGAGCGGGCCGTGGTGCTGCTCAAGGGCGAAGGACACCTGTCGTCACCCGCCGTTCAGGTCTATCTGAACCGTCTCTCCGATCTGTTGTTCGTGCTGGCGCGCGCGGCCAATGCGGCCGCCGACGTCTCCGACGTCCCATGGTGACCGTCCGGGTCCCCCTCTCTCAGCGCCGCGACGCGAGCTACGACATCCTGATCGGCCGCGGGCTGCTGGCGGAGCTCCCGGTGCTGCTCGCACGGCACTGCCCCGCCTCCGCCTACGCCGTGATCTCGGACTCTCACGTCGGGCCGCTTTACGGGGAACAGGTAGCTGGGACGATCACGGCCGCGGGGTGCCGGGCGGAGCTGCTCGCCTTTCCGGCAGGGGAGTGGAATAAGACCCGCGAAACGTGGGCGGCGCTCTCCGACCGGATGCTCGCCCGCCAGCTCGGGCGAGACGCGGCCGTGGTGGCCTTGGGCGGCGGCGTGGTGGGCGATGTGGCCGGTTTCGTCGCGGCGACCTACCTGCGCGGCATCCCGCACGTGCAGGTACCGACGACCCTGCTCGCCATGATCGACTCTTCGATCGGCGGGAAGACCGGGGTCGACGTGCCGACCGGCAAGAACCTGCTCGGCGCGTTCCATCAGCCACGGCTCGTCGTAGCCGCTCTCGACGTGCTCGGCACCCTCCCGCCGGTCCAGCTCGCGGCCGGCATGGCGGAGGCGTTGAAGCACGGGGTCATCGCGGACGCCGAGTTCTTCGGACTGCTGGAGCGTGAGGGAACGGCCGTGCGGGAGCGAGACCCTGCGATCCTGGAGCGCGTGGTGACGCGGTCGGTGGAGATCAAGGCTCAGGTCGTCGCGGCCGACGAGCGGGAAGCCGGTCGACGCGCCGTGCTCAACTTCGGGCACACCGTGGGACATGCGATCGAGACCGTCGCCAAGTTCGCCGTGGCCCACGGCGAAGCCGTGGCGATCGGGATGGCCGCCGAGTCCCGGCTCGCCGAACGACTGGGGGTTGCCGAACGGGGAACGGCCGAACGAATCCGACGCGCGCTCGAGGCGTACCGCCTGCCGCTCGAGGCGCCCGAGGGCGCGACCCCCGATGACTTGCTGGCCGCGATGCTGCAGGACAAGAAGACGCGCGCCGGAGCGATCCGGTTCGCGCTGCCGGCGCGCATAGGCGAGATGCACGTCGATGCCACGACCGGTTGGACGGTGGCGGCGCCGGAAGCACTGGTTCGGGAAGCACTGCTGTTCGAGCGTTAGTCACATCGCTTCAACAGCTTAGCCACACGATTCCCACGTCTCCACACGTTTTCCACGCCCGCCGGTACAAACTTCGTTTCCACACATTCTGTGGATAGTGGACAAACGGTGCACTCGTGCAGGAGACCAGGAATTTGTGATGTGGAAAACAGCAGGAATTTGCACCAATTGGCAGTGATTCCTTATATTGGCGAGCGTTTCGAGTCGGTCACTATGGCGGCCGATATCCGCCGTCGCTGTACGCCACGTCAGTGCCCTCGTGGGGGTTCCGCGCATGGCCCGATCGACGACAGGCAAGGCGAAAGCGTTCTTTCGCGCGAATCCATCGGGTGCATTCGACCAATACCTCCAGGACATTCAGAAGCTGCCGTTGATCAAGGACCCCGCCGAAGAGCGCCGGCTGGCGCGGCGGGTCCAGCGCGGGGACGAGAAGGCCGCCGAACGGCTCGTCACCGCCAACCTCCGATTCGTCATCTCCTACGTCAAGAAGTACCAGGGACACGGCCTCGACCTCTCCGAGCTGGTGGCGATCGGCAACGAGGGGTTGCTGAAAGCGGTGAAGAAGTTCGATCCCGACCAGGGTGTAAAGTTCATTTCGTACGCGGTGTGGTGGGTGCGGCAGGCGGTGCTGAAGGCGCTCGCCGAGCAGACCCGCAGCGTGCGCATCCCGCTGAACCAGAACTCTCAGCTCATCCGGATGAGCCGGACCGAAACCTACCTGTCGCACGAGCTGGGGCGGGAGCCGACGGACAACGAGATCGCGCAGGCGCTGGAGGACACGGTCGAGAACGTGCGCACCGCGCGTCGCATGACCGCCGCCGAGCTGTCACTCGACGCGCCGGTGGACCGCACCGACAAGGACGCGGCCACGCTCGGCGAGCGGTTCGCCGGCCAGGAGGGCGGCGAGATCGAGGAGCGGACCGACGGCAAGTTGATGCGTGAGTTCATCGACCGCATCTTCCAGAAATACCTCACCCCCCGCGAGCGCAAGATCCTCTATCTCTACTACGGCCTCGAGGAGGGCAGCGAGGCGATGACCCTCGAGAAGATCGGGGCGCTGATGGGGGTGACGCGGGAGCGGATCAGGCAGATCAGGGAACGGGCGTTCGAGAAGCTCAGAGAGTCGCCGGACGGAAAGGCACTGAGAGGATTCTGGAGAGCAGCGTAAGCAGGACTGCAAAGACTAGACGCACAGACGCACAGCGGTGAACCGGAAGCGGAGTCAGGAAGAGCTTGTCCTGACTCCGCTTTGCTATTGTCCGCCGCGCCTCTGTGCGTCTAGTCTTTGCCCCTCCTGTATACTATTAGCCTATGTTCCGGGAACTCCCCATTTTCCCGCTGCCGCTCGTCCTGTTCCCCGGGACCACCCTCCCCCTGCACGTCTTCGAGCCGCGCTACCGTCGCCTGCTTGCCGACTGCCTGAGCGGCGACAAGCGCTTCGGGATCGCTTATCACCCCGCCACCACTGGGCCGGATGCGGCGCCGGCGCCCGGTGCGATCGGCTGCGTGGCGGTGATCCGCTCCACGACGGCACTGCCCGACGGCCGGGCGAACATCCTGACCGCGGGCGAGCGGCGCTTCACTCTGGTCGAATGGGTGCCGAGCCCGCTGCCCTACCGCGTCGCTCAGATCGAAGAGTTCGACGACGAGCCGGTCGACGAGACCGAAGCGGGCGCCCTGGCCGCCGCAGTACGGCAGGACTTCGGACGGCTCGAGAAGGCGCTGTCCGTCCTGACGGACCGCGACGATCAGGCGATCGAGCTGTCGGCCGATCCGCTGACGCTCTCCTTCCAGGTGGCCGGCGCGCTCGAGCTCGAGCCGGACGCCAAGCAAGCGCTGCTCACGATCCGCAACACCGCGGACCGGCTGCGGCGCCTCGCCGCCCTGCTGGCCCCCTTGTCCGCCGATGCCGAACGGCGCGCGGTCGTCCGTCAGCGCGCCCGCGGCAACGGGAAAGGCGGAGCGCATCCCCAAATCGAGCCGGCTGCATGATCGGCGCGAACGGGGGGGGAGGGAGGGCGGGGGGAGGGGCAGCCGGGGGTTCGCTGGTGACCTCGCTGGCCGCCATCGTGGGGTCGAGTCACGTGCGCACGGCCATGGCCGAGCGGGCCGCCTACGCGATGGATGGCCTGCCCACGCACCGCCGTGTCCCCGGCGTGGTCGTGCTACCCAGGACGCGGGAGGAAGTGATCGCGGTCGTGCAGCTGCTCGCCGCCCGGGGGGTGGCGTTCGTGCCGCGAGGCGCGGGTACCGGGCTCTCGGGCGGCGCGCTCGCCGAGCCGGAAGCGGTGCTCCTCGTCCTCACGCGGCTGAACCGGATCATCGCGATCGATTCGGCCAACCGGAGCGCGGTCGTGGAGCCTGGCGTCGTCAACGTGAAGCTCTCGGCGGCCGTCGCCCCCCACGGGCTGCACTACGCCCCCGACCCGTCCAGCCAGACCGCCTGCACCATTGGCGGCAACGTCGCGGAGAATTCCGGCGGCCCCCACTGCCTCAAGTACGGCGTGACCAGCAACCACATTCTCGCCCTGGAAGTGGTGCTCGCCGACGGCCGCGTCGTCACGCTCGGGAGCCCCGGAGGTGAGCCCTGGGGACCGGACCTCGTCGGGGTCTTCGTGGGCTCGGAAGGCAACTTCGGGGTCGCCGTGCGCATCACCGTCCGGCTCATCCCGCTGCCGCGGGCGGTGCGCACGCTGCTCGCTGACTTCTCGTCCCTGCGGGGCGCGGGTGAGGCCGTCTCGGCGATCATCGCGAGCGGCGTGGTCCCGGCCGCGCTGGAAATGATGGACCACTCCTGCATTCAGGCGGTCGAAGACTCGGTGTATGCGGCGGGGTATCCTCGGGATGCCGCTGCGGTGCTGCTCGTGGAGCTCGACGGCCGCAATGACCGGGCGGTCGACGAGGAGGCCGAAGCCATCGCGGGCTTGCTCGGCAGCCACGGAGCCCGCACCGTGCGGCGCGCGGCGGACGCGCGCGAGCGGGAGCGGCTCTGGCAGGGGCGCAAGAAGGCCTTCGGCGCCATGGGTCGGCTGTCACGCGACCTGGTGGTCCAGGATGCCGTCGTGCCCCGCTCGGCGCTCCCCGAGGTCCTGGAGACGATCAGCCGCATCGCCGCCCAGCACCGCCTCGTGGTCAGCAACGTGTTCCACGCGGGCGACGGTAACCTGCATCCCAACATCTCCTTCGACGGCCGGGACACCGCCCAGCGCGCGCGCGTCGAGCAGGCGAGCGCTGAGATCATGGGAGCCTGCATCGCCGCCGGCGGCACGATCACGGGCGAGCACGGCGTGGGTCTGGACAAGCTCCGGTACATGCCCCTCATCTTCGATGCAGACTCGCTCGGTGCGATGCACGCCGTCCGGCATGTGTTCGACCCGGACGGCCGGGTGAACCCGGGCAAGGTCGTGCCGGTACACGCGTGCCGGGAATGGAGCGGGACGACAAGGCGAGGCTCCCCATGACCATCCTCGACAAGGTCCGCGCATTGCTGGGCGAGGGTGCGCTGCTGGAAGCGGCGCGGGCCGGCGATGTACCCCGGGTCGCACCGGGTTCGCCCGACGCGGTGGCGCTGCTGTTGCGCACCGCGCACGAAGAGGGTTGGCGCGTGCGTGTCGAGGGCGCCGGGACCTGGCTGCCGCCCGACACGCCGGCCGACCTGGCGCTCACCACGCGACGCCTCGACCGCATTCCCGCGATCCAGCCGCAGGACCTCATAGCCACGGCCGAAGCCGGCATCGGCTGGGACCAGCTGCGCCAGCAGCTGGCCGACCACAGCGTGTGGCTCGCGATCGACCCCCCCGGGCTCGCGGGCCGCACGCTGGGGTCCGTCGTCGCCACCGCCACGGCGGGACCGCTGCGCAGCGGGTTCGGTCCCGTGCGGGACCACCTGCTCGGGGTCACGTTCGTGACCGGGGACGGCCGTATGATCCAGAGCGGCGGCCGGGTGATGAAGAATGTCGCGGGGTACGACTTGACCCGGCTCCAGGCCGGGGCGTTCGGCGCATTCGGGGTGATCGTGCTGGTGCACCTGCGGCTGCGCGCGCTGCCGCGCGCCGACGCCACCCTCATGCTCGAGGGCGCCCGCGAGGACCTGGCGCGCCTGGCCGACGACATCCGCGCCACGGGGCTCGCTCCGGCGGCGCTGGAGCTCGTCTCTCCTGCCCTGGCCCGACGGGACCGGTGGGTGTTGGCCGCGCGGGTCGCGGGCTCGGCTGCGCTCGTCGCGTCGGAGGAGACCGAGCTGCGGGCGGCAGCCGGCGGCCGGCTCGCCGTCCTGCGCGCCGAGGAGGCGCACGCGTTCTGGATGCGGGCCGCGGAAAGCCTGGCCACGCGGCCCGTGACGCTCCGCATCGGCGGGCTCCCGGACAGCACCGACGAGTTGCTAGACATGCTCCAGCACCAAGTCGGCGACGAATGGGTGTCGGCCGCCCCAGGGACCGGGGCCATTCGTTGGGCCGGTGAGGCCAGCGCCGACCGGCTGCGGCGGCTGCGGCGCGCGCTCGCGGTGCTCGAGGTGCCCCTGACCCTCGAGCGCGCGCCCTGGGAGCTGCGCCGGGCCGTCGGGCACTTCGGCGCCTATCGCGAGGGGGTGGGACCGCTCGTCGCCGGGCTTCGCAAGACGTTCGATCCGCACGGCGTCCTGGTCTCGGCGGTCGCGGGCGATGAGTGAACGCGGCGGGTTCGCCGCGCTCGACTCCTGCGTCCACTGCGGATTCTGCCTGCAGGCGTGCCCCACGTTCCTCGCCACCGGGGACGAAGCCGACAGCCCGCGCGGCCGCATCGAGCTAATGCGCGCCCTCGAGCGCGGCGACCTCGCTCCCGACGATGCCGCCCTCACCATCCACCTTGATCGCTGCCTCGGCTGTCGCGGCTGCGAGCCGGTGTGCCCCTCCGGCGTCGGCTACGGCCACGGCATCGAGGCGGCGCGGGCGGTCATCACTCGGCAGCGCGGCGCGCCGGGGCTCACCCGCCTCGTGCTCCGGGCCCTGACCGGGCCGGATGTCTCGCGCCTGCTCTACGGACTGGCGAGGGTGCTGCGGGCGAGCGGTATCCCCCGCCGGTTGGCCGGATGGGGCAGGCTCAGGTTCGCCATGGGAATGCTGGCGGCGAGCGAACCGTCTGACGGTCGGACCGTCGGACGGTCGGACCGAAAGGCGCAATCACAGTCAGACCGTCCGCCTGTCCGACAGTCAGGCGCCCTTCTCTTCCGCGGCTGCATCATGGACGGCCTGTTCTCCCACGTTCACGCCGCAACCATCCGGACGCTCGGTGTCAATGGCATCACCGTGGAGGAGGTCCCCGGCCAGGTGTGCTGCGGGGCGTTGCACGCCCACGCCGGGCTCCTGAACGAAGCCCGCCGGCTCGCGCGGGTGAACGTCGCGGCGTTCGGCGACGGGGACGCACCGATCGTCGTCAACAGCGCGGGATGCGGGGCGATGCTGAAGGAGTACGGCCACCTGTTGGGCGACGACCTTGGCCCCGCCCCCGGAGCGCGATTCGCCGCGCGGGTGCGCGACGTCACGGAGTTGCTGGCCGAGCGGGGGCCGGTGCCGGGCGCGCCGCTCGACCGCCGCGTGGCCTACGATCCACCGTGCCACCTGCTCCACGCCCAGCGCGTCGCCGACGCGCCGCTCGCGGTGCTCCACGCGATCCCCGTCCTCCAGCTCGCTGCGACACCCGATGCGGCGCAATGCTGCGGCAGCGCGGGGCTCTTCACCCTGGTCCAGCCCGACATGTCGCGCGCGGTGCTCGCCCCCAAGCTCGTCCAGTTGCGCGAAGCAGCGCCGCAGGTGGTGGCGACCGGCAACCCGGGCTGCATCATGCAGCTTGGCGCCGGCCTCCGCGCGGCCGGCGGGCCAGCGACCCCGGTCGTCCACCCGGTGGAGCTGCTCGACGCGTCCTACGCAGCCGCCGGCCTCTACGGGTGAACACACGATCAATCCGCACGACCGACGGGGTGGAGCTGGCGCTACACCGCCTTCGCGCCTACCGCGACCGCCGTGCCGCGGCGCTGCTCGTGCACGGCGCCTTCTCGAGTCACACCGTATGGCTGCAGAGCGACGGCGGCCTCGCGCACTACCTCGGCGAGCGCGGCCTCGACGTCTGGCTGGCCGACCTGCGTCACCACGGCACCAGCGGGCGGGAACCTCGCCCCTTCACCTGGCGCTTTGAAGACCTGATCCTGGGCGACGCGCCTGCGCTGGTCGCGCGGGTGATGGAAGAGACAGACGGCGCGCCGCTGGCCTGGCTGGGCCACTCGGCAGGGGGAGTGGTCGGTCTCGCGTGGCTCGCGCGGCTGGGCCGTGCCACGCCGCTCGCGGCGATGGTCACCTTCGGCACGCCCGGACCGGCGGACATGCGTCCGGTCCGCCGCGCGCTGGCGCTCGGTACCATCGGGATCTGCCGTGCCCTCGGGCGGTTCCCGGCCCGCGCCTTGAGAATGGGCGCGGAGGACGAGGCGGCCCTGGTCCTGGGCGACTGGATGGGCTGGAACACGGGGGGCCAGTGGGTGGGACGTGACGGGTTCGACTACCTTGCCGCCCTGGCGACCGTGCGAACACCGTATCTCGGCGTCGCTGGAGGCGGCGACCGCCTGTTTGCGCCGGCCGACGCCTGCCGGCAGGTCGTGGGCGCCGTCGGCGCTGGCCGCAAGGACTTCGCCGTCGTGCCGAATCTCGACCACCGCGGCATGCTGATCGACCCGACGGCGCGGGCGCTCTGCTGGCCGCGGGTCAGCGACTGGCTGGAGGAGACGCTGCGAACGTGACCGTGCCGATCCTGCCCGACCCGCCACGGGTGACGCGTCTCGAGCCGGACCAGATTACCCCCGGGCTGACGCAGGCGCTGCGCGCCGGCGCCGTCCTCGCGCCGGCGCAGGTGGCCGTGCTCGCGCTCGTGGGGCCCGGCGCCGTCGGCTGCTTCCAGGGACTGCTCACCAACGATGTGGAGAAGGCTGGCGACGGCGCGTTCGTGTACGGCGCCCTCCTCACGCCCAAAGGGATGATCGTGGTGGACGGCTGGGCGGCGCGGCAGGGGGCAGAGGTCGCGTTCACCGTACCGGCGATCGGGCGCGAGCGTGCCGCCGCGATCTTTCAGAAGTCGGTGCCGCCCCGACTCGCCCACCTCGAGGATCGGACGACGGCGACCGTGGTGCTGCGACTGGCGGGCACGCGCGCGCTCGCCATCGCCGAGGCGGCCCGGCTGCCGGTCCCGTCGGCACCAGGGCGCGTGCTCCGCGCGGCCCTTGGCCCACCCCCACCGCCCCACCCATCCCCCGGCGCGGAGGCGGTCGCCGACATCGCCCGGGCCAGCGAGGGCGCGCCGTACGTGCTCCAATTCACGGCGTCGCCGCCGCTCGCCGAGCGCCTGCGGGAGCGGCTGGTCTCGGCCGGCGCGGAATGGACGGAACCCGCCGGGTTGGAGTTCACTCGCATCCTCGCCGGTTGGCCGGGACTCGCCTCCGAGGTGGACGAGAAGACCATCCCGCAGGAGGTGCGCTTCGACGTCATCGGCGGCGTCTCCTACACGAAGGGGTGTTACACCGGGCAAGAAACCGTCAGCCGGCTGCACTTCCGCGGCCACGCGAACCGACAACTGCGCGGACTCGCGTTCGAGCAACCGCCGGCGCAGGGCGACACACTCCCGGTGGTGCACGCCGAGCGCGATGTCGGCCGCGTGACGAGCGTGACCTGGCTGCCGGAAGGGGCGATGGGCGGGCCGGTCGCCGGGCGGTGGATCGGCCTCGGCGTGATCCGCCACGAGGTGGAGCCGGGCACCCTGGTCCGCGCGGCCGTTGTGGAGGCCCGCGTCATGGACCTGCCGTTCACCTTGCCTCGCATCGAGCCGGCATGACGGTCCTCGTGACCGGTGGCAGCGGCCTCGTCGGGAGCCACGTGATCGAGGCGCTGCGGGCCGGGGGGGAGGGCGAGCCGGTGCGCGCCCTGGTACGGCAGCCCGCCGCCGCCCGCTCCGTAGCTGCGCTTGGCGCCGAGGCGGTGATCGGGGAG
>JACXTT010013140.1_pt1 | contig 10936 bp, 10 predicted proteins | sample 9270951 | NCBI WGS metagenome assembly JACXTT01 (sample SAMN15532306, study PRJNA645909) | rock metagenome | isolation source: weathered quartz diorite | place: Puerto Rico | collected 2017-06-21 | reverse complement strand
TTAATTGTGGACAGCATTGCCTTTGTCTGTTTAAGGATTTGGTGATAGGCCTGTTTTACACTCTCATTATAAGGTGAAACCTCTGAATGCCTGTTAATTTGATGTTTCATGATTTTATTGGGTCTATGGATGAGCTGTTAAATGAAGAAAGCCTGGTCGATCAGACCAAGCTTTCAGAATGTTGTTTAGTGAGGGAACCCAGATCAGTTACCTTTTAAAGAATGCAAGAAACTGTGATCTTGAATATGGATTACGCTCTTATAAAATATTGTGAAGTCAGGTTGTAAATTAACCAATGAGGCTGAACGATCAAGTGGATAAGCTGTAAGCACTGTTAATAGTTCGGGCTCGAATGTGCAGTTGCAGAATGCATATTCAACTCTGTAGTTATAAAGGAAGTCACATTCAAGATACCAATAAAATGTTGGTGCGATGAATGAGTGCATAGCAAAGCAGTTTTCTGATTTATCGTGCCTGTAATCGCGTTCAAAGTAGATTTCATTGGGTTGTAGGTAATTCGCTTTCACTTCATTCAAAATCTTTAGGTAGGCTATTTCAGTAGCTGAGTTCTGCATTCTCTGGTCGTTGAAGTTCTTCCTGGATTGCGCAATGATCCAACGTTTAGTTCTTTGTTCTGACTTAGGAATAGGATAATGTGTTGTAATGATAGATTTGAGCTCTTTCATGTTGCTTTCTGATTGTGAGTTGGTAATGATTTTCTGGTAGTTGGGCATTGATGGATTGCTGATAGGCAGCATTTATATAGGAGTCAGAAGCCAAATGAAGCTTGCTTCATTAAGTACTGAATACCGTGGGTTCCATACAGCCATCTTGCCCGTCTACCAGGAAAAAGGATTGTTTTTACTTCGCAATCAGGTCAGGGGAGCAAGCTAAGCGCCTGCTGTGCCCGAATCACAGAGTTGATTCAGAAAATGCAGTAAAATATACTTTGAGGGCTTGAGTGGTTTATAGGGAGGGCTGGTTTTTAAAAGAATGGGTACTTATTGCTTAAAGCAGTACCTTTTAAGGAGTATAGGGAGGGGAGCGATGTCTATAAACAACAAAAGCTGCGTTAAGCAGCTTTATATAAAAATTTCAAAATGTCATTTAGCGATACTGGCATATAAAACTCACGCCTTTCATAATCAAATAGAAACTCCAGGAATGCATCGTCTAAAGGCAACTGTACAGTTATTGATGACCTTTCGTACATATTGTTAATGAAAACACTAATAACACGTTGCTTTTCGTGGGTTTCAATCACTTTGGTTTTTAATTCTACATTAGCATTCATGCATTTAAAAATTAAATCGAAGTCATTCGTCTGAATTTCGCTCAGGCCAATGTAATACACATCAAATCCACCTTTTGTCCGAATTCCATGCTGCCATTCACAAAAGAAGTCCTCCAAACTCATCGTATAAGGTGTATCTCGTTTAACACATTTACTTATGTAATTATCTAGATTCGCTGATGTAATTATACCAGCTTCATGCGCCGAATTTTCATTTGTCAGTACCATAATTATTGTTCATTAAATTATTAAAACGCTGTAAGTGAGTGCTTTAATATGATATAAAGATACAAAGAATCAAGCTGACAGGCAAAGAAATGATTTATTAGGAATTGTGCTTTGAAGTCGCTACTCGTTTTAAAAGGTAACCTTATAAAGTGAAAAGTTAGCGAAACGCTTAAAACAAAAAAGCCGCGCAAGGCAGCTAGTTTTTCAATAAATATTTGCATTACGAAGCAATGCATAATTTTCTGTAAAATATTGTGCCATTATGAGACATTGGGTTTTCTGCAACCAATAGATCCTTACGGCGATAACCGACAGAATTAGCAACATCTTTGTTTACGATGTACATCTTTTCATAATTTGGATCTGGATCAGGTAACCCTTCCACTCTATCATATACGATTTCATAGACTGGTATACGACCTGACTGTGTAATCTGCTTTATGTTTTTTTCAACTTTAGCATTGCCATGCGAAGGCAACACCTGAATCGGGTTGCCAGATCCATTTGTAACACCTAACCTTTTGCCAGTGTAATTTAGAATTTTGATTTCCATAATTTAAATATTAAAAAAGTATAATTTGATGACTGTCAACTAAACTATTGTTTGCTACAGTTGACTTATAGGGGGTATAATACCCCCATAATCTCAAAAAGTGTAGCAACGAAGCTTAGGGTTTCAGCTTATTATAAATTTTGATCACGGTATAACCTTTAATCTCTTTTCCGTCTACTCTGCCTATCGTTTTGCGGGTTGACAACTGACAATAGTCTTTCAAAAGTTTCACTCCTGGATTTAGCAATTTTAAGCCGTTTTGTTGCAAACCTGTTTTGAGCAAGCTTTCGATTGAAAAAGATGAGTAATCCCTACCTTCAACAAAATTGTTTTCTATATATTGGATAAAGCCGAAATGTGTTTTCTGATCAGATAATTCCTTTTCCTTTATTGCCTTCCTGATCTTAATATGATTAAATCCTAATTCTTTCGCTTTTTCAAGCCCTATTTTATCAAAAGTTCGGAATACCTCTGGAAATTCATGTTTAAGGGTATCGAGCTGATACTGCCACATAAAACCATTCTCTTCCCTAGTTTCATAGATATCTTTAATTACTGGCATCACTACCTCAAATACAGTTTTTAGCAAAACTGATTTTTCTGTTCTTAACCTATCAACATCGGTAAAATCGTATCGCTCTGATTTTAATTCAACATTAAAGTTCTTACTATCGTCATAAGCAGCCAATAAATTCCCAATCGATTGATAATAGCCCTTGATTTTTTCTTCATAAACGCTATTGTCCTGCATGAAATAGTTCGCACTGCCATCAAAATTCAGATATTTAGCAAAGTCAATACGTAACAATACCTCTTTCATTACCTCTCTGCCATAAGGTGAAGTCGATGCCTTCATAAACTTCTCTAATGTTTTATACATACGGTGCCCAACTTTTATATCATCTAGGCATTGTTCTTCTGATTTCGAAACAAGGTTTTCATCCGTATTAGTTATGTGAATAACCTCTTTTATAACTTTTACATCTTTAATCTTACGGAAACGGCCGATAATCTGAATAGCTTCGCTTTTGGGGTCAACCATAGAATGGGCTGCGGAAATTAGATCAGAAATTATTATAATAGTGGGATTGGGTATATCCTCAATATCAACAGCAGAAAAGAATCTGCTGGTAAAGAAATTAAATTTGAGAAAAGGTGCGATATCAATATGCACATGCTTAAAATCATTGACTTTTAACTTGTTCTTGCTTTCTTTAGCACAAAACACAGCACTTTCATCCTTTATCTTTAGGGCTGTAATAAGGGCAGCTATTGTGTCTGTTGATTTGAAAAAAATAAAGTATTGATCCCTTGGATTTTCTTTTATGAATTTTGCGAAAGTAAATATGATATTGTTTGTATATATCAACGTCAAATCTTGCTTGATATCAAAATCAGGCTTAATGTAAACGTGCTCAAATCCCTGCAAAGCAAATTTTGGATCAGACGGCACGATAGGGGTAGCAGATATAAACGCCTTATTCACAAATTTGAAGAAATCATTCATAGGGAACAGTATTTTGGCTCTGTAGCCTACGTCCTGTATAGCCCTTTCGCATTCATCGAAAAGCATAAAACTGTGGGAGAAAATGTCTATGCCTAATTCCATGAATGCTTGTTTGACCTTGAAATAAGATTCAGGTGTTGTTATTATTTTCTTTGGTGTAACACTTGATTCTAGATATTCAATTATTTGGTCTACAGTGACATTTTCATACACACCGCGAACTTTCATAACGTGCTTCGTATTGTATTTCTCGCATTTGCCCTTTATCACTGGCAAATTTGGTTCAATAATAATACTGTTACGTAGTACGTATTCTATTTCAAGTGTGGTCGCTCCAATACCTGTCAACATTTTAAAAAGAATAATTAAAGATGGGATACAATCGATTATATCTTCCATGTATTCATTCTCACTAATATTTGGAAATTTCCATTGCGGTTTTCTCATTTTAAAGCATAGTTATGCCTGTGCCTTAAGCAAAGGCGTTGTTGTAGTTAATAAAAGGACTGAAAAAAGGGTGGCAAGCCTGCCACCCTGAGACTATTACTCTTGACTTATGCTGTTGATTAGCTCTTCAAAAGTTGGGACGTTTTTGATTTTACCAGTGGCATAGTCCTTAATAAATTGCAACATATTGCAATCATGAAGGATTTGGAGGTTTTGGCGAGTGTTGCCATAAACGAACCGTACCCAGATCACATTCTCTCCATCTTCTTTAGACAGAGTAGGCTCCGATAGAAGCTTACGATTAGCGGCCATGTTATCAAACAGGGTTTTTATATGAGTTATCCTGAATGATTTAGCACCTTTTTTTTGGTTTCTTAAACTTGTAAGAAACTTGTCACGGCTGGTGTAGCCTTCAACTCCATCTTCGGTGAAGAAGACGAAGCCCCGTGGTTCATTAGAAACCTCTGAACTGCTCAGCAGTTCATCTAAAATTTTAGACATCGTTGTTGTTTTTAAATATTAAAAAATCTATTTCTAAAACATCAAACGAGGCCTCGAATTCTGTTTTTGTTTCTACAAATTTATAGATAGGGGAATATGGTTCCCACCCAAATATCACCGGAGTTTTATTTACAAATTTGGGTGAGAAAATGTCGAGATTATATGATATGTCGTTCTTTTCGATATGCTATTAAAATTCGACGCAGTTCTTTTGTCGACAGCTGTTCTTTATAGTCTGATGTTTTTACTGAATATGTACCGCTGTAAAATCCAAAAAGCAAAAAAAAACGATCAAGAAACTTGCCTTGAACCTCGGTAAGTACAGAATTGTTCCGATGCCTATTCTCCGGAAATTGAGGCAACGACTTTAAATATGGGAGCATGGTGTCAATAAAATAACCGATAAGGCTGGTTGGACTAGGAATAGGTGCACTTCTTTTTTCTGTAATCATTTCTTTATATGCAGCAATGTCAACCTCGTTCTTGTAAGCATTGAATAAGTACCACTTCAACTCAAACGTAGTCGCGTTTTCACTAAAGTACCGCAATATCGCATTGCTTATTGCCTTATACAATGCTTTCGTATCCTCGGCTTTTGGTAAAACGATACTAGGATTTATTTTTTTTGTTTTTTGCTGAATTACAATTTTTAGGGAATCATCAGGATTAATAACCTCAAGTTTATCTAGTACGTCGACTATTTGCGTAAACGTTTTAAAATCGTCGCTATCATAAAAGTGGTACATGTCTTCAACCCGTTTCCCTTGAAAGCAGTTAAAAATAAATAGCAGTTCATCCTGTTGGCGTTGAATATCTATTTTCTTTTTGGCATCTTCGGATATACCGAAGGTGAGCAAATCTGTAAAAGCTTTTATGAAAAAGCGTTTGTCCTTTTGATCCAGACCAATATCAACCGTTCTTTTATAAACTTCCCCATTCCAGCCGTCGAAGTGCTGAATATATTTGCCTTTAACCTCAATTTTGACATCCAATCTCTCGGGAACTTGTTCGTTTGGTATAAAGTCCATTTATTATAATCTAGATCTATACGTTGCTAAGATACTAACTCGGAATAGTGGTTGTCGTTCTTGCTTTTGTTATTGACCAAACATTCTGCACTCCCAGCCTTCTATTTCTCCTCGTTCAAATTCAGCTAAATACGTTTGGGTCTGCTCTTGGGTAGCATGGCCTAGTGCTTCGGTGATATATGCGGTGTTAGCTCCTGATCGTTTAAGACCTGTAGCGTAAGAGTGCCTACCTACGTTAGTGGTGAGTTTTAGCGTTGGTTCACCTATAAGTTTTGCGATTTTCTTTAGGTTATCGTTAACAGCTTTCAATGCTGTCTTCTTCCTTGTATATTTCTGTTTGGATGTGACATGAATCGTATCGTTCAATATAGGAAACACATAGCCACCTGGTACAGAATAATTCGTCATGAAATAGCTCAATATAACTTCTATGTGCGGGTTCACGGGGATTTCAAACTTACCACGAGTCTTGCGCCTAACGTAATTGATGATATTATCGGGTATGTCTGACCATTTGAGGAAAGTAATATCAATGAAGTTCATACCACGTGAGTAGTAGCTGAACATAAATATCTGTTGTGCAAAGTGCAACGATGATCCTGGTTCAAGTTCCAGAGCCTTCAATTTACCAATCTTATCGGTATGGATAGCTATTTTCTTGGTCGAATGATCAAGACGTTTGTTAATACTGTACTTCTTCTCACCAAATGGGTAGTCTTCTTGTTTTATCAATTTATCCTCTATTGCAAGGTTCATCACCCTTTGCAGATTCCGCATCTTCACGCTGATTGTCGTGTCCTTGTTCTTACGAACGTTCCGAAGCCAATACTCAAAGGTTTCAAGAAATCTAAAGTTAACATCGGAAAGCAATGCATCTGGCCTGAACTTTTTTAAGATTCGTTGGTTTTCAAGAAACAGCCCCGAGAGTCCAGTACGCTGCTGCTCATCCAGTATTGCAATTTGCTCAGTGTAATAGTCTAAGAGCCTGACGCTGGGTATTGGCTCTGCTTTGTGGACTACAATAGATTGCTGTACTCGCTGCTCATTTATAAGGTGACCGCGCTTAAGGTCTTGTTCGAAGCGTTCGAAATTGAATGGAACCGATAATTTATCATAGTCATTTAGTATTTCTTGAGCATGTTTGAGTTTTGCTTCAAGGATCTCATTAAGCTGCTTGTACCCTTCAACCGACCTACGAAAGCGACCCAAGCCGTTGTCTTCCTTTTCAGCAGGGCGCCAATGCTCTTTTCTACATCGAAATTGTAGAGTTTGGTTAGTGACCAACGTGCTGATAGGGTAATATTTTGGTTCCCGTGTATGCGTTACTCTTAACGCTACTGAAAATTCATCATTTGAAAGCTTTTTGGTGGTTTTAAGTACTATTGCTACTGTAGCCATAACTTGAAGTGTTATGACAGTGCAGAGGTAAACAAGGGGTAAACAAAGGAGTAAACAAATAAAAAAGAGCCTATCCGATTAGTCGTAAAACCTTTCTAATATGCTCTAATTTACTTCTGTTCGAGTCGGGATGGCGGGATTCGAACCCACGACCTCCAGCACCCCATGCTGGCGCGATACCGGGCTACGCTACATCCCGTTAGGGTTACAAATATAATGCATCGGCATTTAAACATGAAAGATACGACAGAAAGAAACGGTCCGAAATATTTCAACCGCACACCAGTATTAGATCGTTGGTGATGTAAGCATTATGCGATAGCTCTCGTAGCTATTGGAGTAACAGGTGTCATCAAATGGTTTTTCAGGTCACTTACCGAAGTGCAGGAAATTTGTTCCATTACTTGTTTTAACTGGATCTTCAGGCATTCGACAATATGGTCGGCACCTTCATCACCGAGCGCTGCAACGGCATACATAAACATCCTGCCCAAAAAGGTAAATTCCGCGCCAGCCGCCAGGGCCCGCGCAATATCAGGCCCGCTGCGTAATCCACTGTCCATCATGATTTTTATCTTATCCTGATATTTCTCCGCGATCGGCCCAATGGTTTTGATAGATGAAGGCCCGGCGTCCAATTGTCGTCCCCCGTGGTTAGAAACAACTATCCCGTCTACCCCTAGCCTGATGGCAGCCTCTGTGTCTTCTTCAGATACGATACCCTTTATCACCAGCTTCCCTTTCCACCTATCTCTTATTGCAGCTATTTTTTGTTCGGTCAATTGATTATCAAAACTGATCTGATTATTTAAGCTTTCGAGATAAGGTTCCATAATGGCAAATTTTGGCCTGCCATATCGCAGGGTTTTAAGTAACCACTCTGGTCGGCCAAGAATTTGAAGAATATTTTTAAGCGACATTTTGGGTGGCAATCCTAAGCCATTGCGCATATCCCATGGCCGGTATGCCAAAGTTGGCATGTCGCTTACCAATACCAGGACAGGGCACCCTGCATCTTCAACCCTCTTTAAAAATTTATCGCGCAGGTCGTTTTCTTTAGGGTGATACAATTGAAACCAGGCACGGCCTTCTGTCAGTTCTGAAAGCCTTTCGATAGTACTGGTCGTTAATGTACTTATTACAAAAGGAATATTATGCTTTACCGATGCCTTAGCTAATATCTCAGGCGAATTGGGCCACATCAACCCCTGAAGACCTACCGGAGAAATACCGAATGGAAGATCGTAAGTATGCCCAAATAATTCCGTTCTTAAATCTGCCTCTTTGTGGTCCGTAATATAGTATGGCCTTAATTCAATATCCCTCAAATCGGTTGTATTCTTAGCTACGGCAATATTTTCATTGCAGCCGCCGCTTAAATATTCAAATACGAAATTGGGAATCCTGGATTTTGCTTTTTTTATAAGATCTTCTGTAGACGGGTATTTGTATATCATACTCATAAAGCAGGGGTAAGGGGAAGTGTTGATTTCTTTATAGTTAATACAAATGAGCCCGGCTATTGTTTGGAGAAAATTAATTAATCACAGGACCTCTATTAACCAAATAATTTTTTAGTTATATAAAGAAGCATTTAGTTATATTTGATATCGACCGATTAAGCTAACAGTATTACCCTGCCAGACCTATTTTCATGCCGAATATATGATTAAGTTACGCAACTTTTTTTTTCTGTTTGTTTTGGGGTTGATGTGCTGTAAAAAGCCGTATAATCCGCCTGCCACATCAACATCAAAAAGCTATTTGATTGTTGAGGGGTTTATTAATACTGGCAATGACTCCACCGTCATTAAATTAAGCCGCACCGTAAGGCTGACAGATAAGATAACCAGCAACCCGGTTCTTAATGCGACCGTAACAGTAGAAGGCGAACAAGGCGGAACGTATCCTTTGTATGATATCTTTGGCAATGGGCATTATAACTCGGTCAATAGCCTCAATCTTCTCACATCGCAACGATACCGCGTCAGAATAGTGCCGGCAGAAGGCGGTCAATATGTGTCGGATTTTGTAGAAGTAAAACCAACACCCCCGATTGATAGCATCGGCTATAACATTAAAGATACCACGGTTAATTTATATGTCAATGCGCATGACGCCACTAATAAAACCCGGTTTTACCTCTGGGATTATGACGAAGCCTGGATATTTCATGCAAAATACGCTTCAATATATGTCCTGGACCAATCTACCAATACGATGGTTCCGCGTACCAGGAACCAAATGGTCTATAGTTGTTTTGCTAACGATCAATCTGTTAATATCATTTCAACCTCCACCCAGAAGTTATCGAAGGATGAAGTTTTCCAGGGGCCATTAACTGCAATAGCACTATCAAGCGAAAAGATGGAATCCAAATATTCTATACTGGTCAGGCAGTATGCTCTTACCCAGGGCGCTTATAATTTTTATCAAAACATGAAGAAAAATACGGAACAGTTGGGGAGCATATTTGATGCACAACCCTCCGAAATCAGCGGTAACATCCACAATTTGGCCAACCCCACTGAGCCTGTAGTTGGCTATATGTCGGCCACTAATGTTCAATCAAAGCGCATATTTATAAACCATGCCGATCTGCCGGGCAATGTATTGCCAATTTATCCTTATAGCTGCGAACAGGACACTGCCTTGTATAGCGATAGATCAGGAACTAATCAGGTTCAAAACGTTTTGATAAATCCGCCTATTGATTATTTCGCAACCAGTGCGCTAACGGCGCCGGGCGGCCCGATAATAGGTTTTCTTTATAGTACGAGGGTATGTGTGGACTGCACAATTAGAGGCCGGGTAGATACACCTGCGTTCTGGAAATAGTAAACTAAACAGTCTGTACCGTCTGCTGCCCCAAAGCTGGCATAGGCTGTTGTTTCTTCAGTTTTTCTTTCCGCAGGAAACGCATATGCAGCAGTCCGATCAGTCCGGCTATTATCCCCTCTCCCAGCAAGGTATCAGGTGTTCCGATCCATTTAGAAATTGAACCGATCACCAGGCCGCCCAGGGGCTGCATGCCGAACACAGCCATTGCATAAAAGCTGATAACCCTCCCGCGCATATTGGCGTCAACAGATGTTTGTATCAGGGTATTGCTCACAGTAACCTGCGACATCATACCAAAACCGGTAACTGCCGAAAATACCAGCGCCAGCGGATAGCTGCCTTCATGCGAAAATAGCGCTAAGCCAGCGCCGAATATCAGTGTGTTAACGGCAAGTATTCTTTTCAGGTTACTCCCCGGTTTTAACGATGCAAGAAATATAGCACAGCTGAATGCTCCAAGGCCTATCACGCTATCAATGATCCCGAATGTTGATGCTGTTCCCTTAAAAATATCCCGCGCATATACTGGTAATAGCGTATTGAATGGCATCACCAATAAGCTGATCAGCGCCAGCATAATGATAATAAAAGCTAACGATGGCGTTTGTTTCAGGTATATGAATCCCTCTTTCATCTCGCCAAAGGCATTTTTGGCATGCACCTGTTTAACATATTTTGGCAGGCGCATCAGTAATAATGAACCTATAACTGCCAAAAAGCTTAAGGCATTCAGCGCAAAACATGTCCCATCGCCTAATTTTTCCAGAACAAACCCTGCTATAGCGGGGCCGATTAACCGGGATAAATTAACCATAGACGAATTGAGTGCCAGCGCATTGGGCAGATCTTTTTTATCATCGATCATTTCATAAACCAATGCCTGCCGCGCTGGTACATCGAAAGCATTGATGATACCCAGCATAACACTCAGTGACAGTATTTGCCAAACAGCATAATGCCCGGTAAGTATCAATATCGCAAGTATAGAAGCCTGGATCATTGCGGCGCTTTACGTGCATAGCAATACCTTAAAACGATCATAGCGGTCAGACAATACACCCCCCAACAGCGAAAAACAGCAAGACCGGCAGTGGCTTCAAAAACAGCTTAAGCCACACAAAAAAGTGGACTTGTTAAAA
>JACXTT010013139.1_pt1 | contig 10936 bp, 11 predicted proteins | sample 9270951 | NCBI WGS metagenome assembly JACXTT01 (sample SAMN15532306, study PRJNA645909) | rock metagenome | isolation source: weathered quartz diorite | place: Puerto Rico | collected 2017-06-21 | reverse complement strand
GTGACGGTAACGTTTCAGGCAAAGGTCCCCGGAGTATCGCCGGTGCACGTCGATCTTGTGGAAGCGGTGGATGACCCCGGCGTCCCGTCATCTGCGGCCGGGAAAGGGGTGGTGAGGGTGCGGTGAAAGAGTCGGGTGTGACGCTCTTAGAACTCTTAGTCACGCTCACCATCGTGGCAATCCTGGCATCGGTCGCGATGCCGTTGAGCCGCATCTCCGCAAAGCGGACGCATGAAATCGAGCTCCGTCAACATCTCAGGACGATCCGTGCTGCAATTGATACATTCAAACTGGAATGGAATCGCGACGGGGAAACGCTGTTAGGCCCCGTGTGCATCAAGAACAAACTGACGTGTAAAGACGTTGCGAGTCTGTACGGATATCCCAAATCGTTGGACATGCTGTTGGGAGTCAAACTGACGGGAGAAGAGGCGACGACGAGAGGAACCACAGCGAGGCGGTATCTTCGAACTCTTCCCCTTGACCCTCTCACAGGAAAAGCCGAGTGGCAAGCTCGATGCTACCGGGATGCACCCAGCGCAACCAGCTGGTGCGGCGAGGATGTCTACGATGTGATGACCCGGAGCCAGGATACGGCGCTAGATGGCACAAAGTATCGGGATTGGTAGACGTGAAATCCAGGGAGCGCAAGGTTTTACCCTGCTGGAATTGATGATCGTTGTCTCGATCGTGGGAATTCTGGCCACACTGGCGACGCCGTCGTATCAAGCGTCTCTCGTGAAAGCGAGAGAAGCCGCCCTCCAACAGGACCTCTCGACACTCCGTGACGTACTCGATCAGCATCGAGCCGACCAAGGGAAGTATCCTCTGACTCTCCAAGCCCTGGTCAGCGCTGGATACATGCGGGCCATCCCAAAAGATCCCTTTACCGGCTCGGCGACGACCTGGCAGGAAATGACAGATCCAGTGGAAGGGGGAGTCGTCGATGTATTTTCAGGGACCGAACTTGTCGGGACAAATGGAACGCCGTACAATCGATGGTAACCATGCACGACGTTGAGCGGACAGATCGATACATGGTCGAGCAGGGCAAGGCTCGATGGTGCGGATCGGCGAAGGTTCATCTGCTCGCGCTTTCCGTGCTAGGTATTGCCTCGTTGGGCCTCGGGGGCTGCGGCGAGTTAGAACCGATGGTTGAACCGGAGATTGTCGATCTGCAGTTGACCATCGATACACTCAAGACGTCATTGCGCGATGCGCAACGGAACGTTGCCGAACTCCGCGCAGAAATTGAAGCGCGTCGTCAGGAATTGGCCGAAGCCCAAGTTGCCCGAGCCCAGCTTGAAGGGCGTGTACGAGAGGCTGAGCGGCGAGTCACGGAATCGCGTCACGTGATCGATCTGCAGCGGGAGGAGCTTGCGGCTGCTCGAACGGACCGAGAGCGGCTGTCCCGTAGCAGCCTTCAGCTGCAAGGCCACATGAAGCAGCTCCAAAAGCAACTTTCGCGAACGGGAAGGCCGGCTGACGAGGGGCAGCAAGAATTGGCTCCTTCGCTAGCTCCTGCGTACGGTCCGGCACGGAAGGCGCATAAGGCCGTGATGGTGCCGGCACAGACGGAGTCTTACCCGATGGTTTCGGAAACACGGAAAAGTATGGTAACCCCCGCAGCGATGATGCAGGCTCAAGTAAACAGCGAATCATCATCGGAGGGACGCTTACGTACTACGTCATCGACGCACGTGTCGGTGAAGCCTGGCGATACGGTCTGGCGAATTGCGCGGAAGTACCGTGTCGATATCGACCAGCTGCGAGCTCTCAATCAATTGACCGGCGATCGTATTGTCATCGGCCAAGTCTTGCGGATTCCGGGTGAGGGGCTCATCCACGAGACTGGTGCCGTGCACGTGGAGTCTGCGCCGTAAGCAACGCGTTCGTGCCGCCTGCCTGAGACACTGTGAGCACCGGACCATGGCTGTCTTTACCTACAGAGTCGCTCGCCCTGATGGGTCAACCCTCAGTGGACGAATTGAGGGCGAAGAAGAGGGACTTGTCCGAGCGAAGCTCGAGAGCCAGGGGCTTTTGGTTTTTACGCTCCACCGCCGGGGAGCCGCTGCAGCCGCGCCGACGGCCGGCTTGTGGGCGTTTGGGAAGCTTCCAGTCCGCGAGTTCTTGATCTTTAATCAGGAATTGCTTGCGCTCGTAAAGGCCGGGCTTCCCGTCTTACGGGTGTGGGATTTGCTGATCGAACGAGCGCGACATGGCGGATTCCAGCAGGCGTTGCGTACGGTTCGGCAGGATATTCGTGGGGGCGCTTCGGCTTCGGAAGCTTTAGCTAAACACCCGCTCCATTTTTCAGAACTATATGTGGCAACTATTAGAGCGGGAGAACAATCGGGGAACGTCGCGGAAGTGCTGCAGCGGTTCATCGGCTATCTCAAGCTGATGATCGGACTCCGCCAGAAGATTGCCAAGGCATTAGCCTACCCGGCTTTTCTCGTCATGGTCGGCGTCGGGGTGGTGGTATTTCTCTTGGGCTATGTCATGCCGACGTTCGTGTCCGTCTATACGGAAACGGCGAAAACGTTGCCGGTGGCGACACAGACATTGATGAACCTGGTGGAGGCGGCCAAGACCTACGTCCTTCCGGGAGCCATAGGGCTCGGCACGATTGCGTTGGCGGCTCGCGCGTACTATGCGACGCCGTCCGGTCACCTTGCGATCGACCGGGCGCGGTTGCGTATTCCCTTGCTCGGTCCGATTCTCGTCAAGCACCACACAATTCAGCTGACACGGACGCTGGCCACGGTGCTGGCAGGTGGGATTCCCTTGGTGGACGCCTTGCAAATTGCACGGGGCGCGGTCTCCAATCGCTACGTGTCAGGCGGTATTGCCGAGGCGGTCGGGGAAATCCGTGAAGGCACAACGCTGGCTGCGGCCATCGATCGATCGAAAATATTTCCGAAACTCGCGGTGGAAATGGTGTCGGTGGGGGAGGAAACCGGATCATTGGAAACCATGCTTCACGATGTGGCGGAGTTCTACGAGAGCGATCTGGACCTTCGGTTGACCCAGCTGACTACGTGGATTGAACCGGTGCTGCTCTTGGTGATGGGGGTGTTGGTCGGCGCGATCGTCATCACCATGTATCTCCCGGTATTTCAAATGGCCGGGACGGTCTAGGAAGAGTGTGACGATGAAACACCGAGTCTTATGGCACGCGAGGGGGGAGTAGCAGACCGATGTCGCGCGCGGTGGTTCGACCATCGTTGACGGAGGTACTGGTTCGGCAGGGCCTGCTGCCGAAACAGACGATCGATCAAACCTTGCAGCGGCTGGGTGGGGCCACCGCAGCACTGGGGTCTACCTTAGTCAGCGAAGGTGCTTTGTCTGAAGAGCAGCTAGCCCGTGCCGTGGCTATTCAGTTTTCACTGCCGTTCGACCCTCTGACCGATTTTCGCGTCGATCAGAGATTTTACGATTCCATGTCCGTGAAGTTGATGCAGCGGCATCCGTTCGTGCCGCTGGCTGAACAGAACGGCCGCCTCACGATCGCCATTCCCGATCCTCAGAATCTCCTTGCGCTGGACGAGTTGGAGTTGTTGCTGGGCAAGCCCCTGGATCTCGTCGTGAGCTCGAGTAGCGCCATTCTTGCAGCGTTGGACCGGAGTGAAGGATCGAGTCAGGCGCTGCGGGAACTCGAAGCGGAATACCGATCGGTGTTGGTCAAGGAAGATGAACGCGGCGAAGAAATTCTGACCCTCGATCAGGCCGGAGAAGACCAGAGCCCCGCAGTCAAGTTACTGGACTCGATCATCTTGAGTGCGATGCAGCGCCGTGCGAGCGATATCCATGTGGAAGCGGCCGATCGGGCGACGAAAGTCAAATTTCGTGTCGATGGGATTCTCGTACCGGCTATGGAGCCGCTCGATATTCGCCTGCATGCGCCGCTGGTGTCACGATTGAAAGTCATGTCGGACCTCGATATCGCCGAGCGGCGTGTTCCTCAGGACGGCAGTTTTCGGATGCGGCTCGAGCGGAAAACCGTCGATTTCCGTGTGTCCATCCTTCCCAGCGTGTTCGGTGAATCGGTCGTCATCCGCATTCTCGACCGCGAGGCCATTGCCGCGGGCGTGTCAACGCTGCGGTTGGATTGTCTCGGCTTCAACGAGGAGGACCTGAAGCGGTTTCGGCGCGCGTTTACGCGGCCATACGGGATGGTGCTCGTGACAGGCCCGACGGGCAGCGGCAAGACCACAACTCTCTACTCGGCCATTACGGAAATGAATATCAAGGACGACAAGCTGATCACAATCGAAGATCCGGTCGAGTATCAACTGTCTGGAGTGGTGCAAATTCCCGTGAATGAGAAGAAAGGGCTGACGTTTGCCCGCGGTCTTCGCTCCATTCTGCGTCACGATCCCGACAAGATTATGGTCGGCGAAATTCGGGATGCGGAGACCGCGCAAATCGCCATTCAATCCGCTCTCACCGGTCATCTGGTGTTAACGACGGTTCACGCCAACAACGTGTTCGACGTCATCGGGCGGTTCGCGTCGATGGGAATCGATGCGTACAACTTTCTCGCCGCGCTGAACTGCGTGCTGGCGCAGCGGCTCATCCGAATGATCTGCCCAGCCTGCCGGATACCGATGAAGATCGACAAGACGCTCGCGGAAGAATCCGGGCTCGATTTCGAAGAGTACAAGGAAATTTCGTTTTATCAGGGCAAGGGATGTCAGGAATGCCATGGAACAGGGTACCGCGGGCGAAAGTGTATCACCGAGTTTTTGGACCTGACCGATGAGATCAAAGAGATGATTCTTGTGGAGCGACCGTTGTCGGAAATTCGGTATCGTGCGATGACGGGTGGCATGATCACGTTGCGGCAGTCGGCGTTGAGGAAAGTGCTGGACGGTGCCACGACTTTGCGCGAAATCAACCGGGTGACGTTCAGCGAAGAGGGTTGATCGATGTGGGATCTGTTTCGTAGCCGCCCTCGCCATTGTCTCAGAATCGGGGCTCAGGCATTGGCGTGGGGCGAAGTCAGGCGCACCTGGCGCGGCCGCTATCGGTATCGCTGTGTGGTATCGCCCACTCCGGCCGGCGTGCTGAAGCTGTCTCCTATGGACATGAACGTGATCGACGTCGCCGCAGTCGAGAGTCGAGTCCGGTCATTGGCGGGGCCCGGCCGACACCTTCGGGTGGCAGGGCATGCGCTGCTGTCCGACATTCCTCGCCCAATCACATTATTGTTGCCGGATCTGTCCGTGCGGACGACGATTCTCCATCTCGACCAGTTTCCTGCGAAGGCTGAAGAACAGGAGGCATTGATTCGGTGGCGTCTAGGGCAAGAGCAGTTGGTGCCGCTGACCGGTGCCAAAGTCGTCTGGCAGGTTTTCCCTTCCGGGCGAGCCGACGGCGAGCGGACCCAGACTGTGTTGGTCGTTGCGATCCAAGAGGCGATCCTGCACCAGTATGAATCGCTGTGCGAATCGGTGGGACTGCTTCCCCAGGAAGTGGGTGTCACCAGCTTTCGACTCTTCGACCTCTGGCTGAAAGCTGTCGGAGGGCGACGACGACTGGATCGGGATGTCGTGTGGGCCAGTGTATTGGACGGAGGGTTGACCTGCTTCATTCTGCACGCCGGTCGACTGGCCTTTGTGAGGACCAAGTTGCTGACGTCGGATGGTCAGCCATGGATCGACGATCTCCATGGAGCCATGATCGAAAAGATTGTGGCGGAATGTGCGGCTTCGCTGTCAGCCTGCCGAGAACATCATCCTGCTCTCAATGCCAAGGACATGGTATTGGTCACGGATGGTCCTGGCTCCGCACTGAAACACGCGCTGGGGCTCGAACTGGGTCTCGGGACGGAAGTGCTCGACTGGGAGCATGTCGAACACTTGGGTTGGATGCATGAGGGTGGGAGTACGTCCATTACGGCGTTACCCGTTGTCGCGGGAGTGATGTAGTCATGGGAAGGGAGAGCGGACTGTGGCGTCAACTGTCGGGCTGGTTGAATAGGCGGCGGCGACCGTCAGGAACCGGACGCCTGTTCCAGATCGAGTTGGGAAGCCGTCATCGGTGGTACCTCGAACCGGCCCGTCTCTGCCTGATGGTGCTCTGCGGTCTGTTCGGGACCGCGACTCTCTGGAGCGTGACGCAGACGGTCTTGGCTGTTCGAGATCGGCAGGAGTTGCAAACGCGGGTCGACCAGATTCGTGAGCAGGATCGCCAATTGATTGCCGAGGCGCAGCAAGAGGGCATCGATCTCACGGGACCTTCGGTGCAGCAGCTACCTGCGGAAGTGAGTCTGGCCAATCAGTTGCTGGTCAAGCGGCATTTCTCCTGGACTCAATTTCTCTCAGGACTCGAAAGCGCGATCCCGCCGCGTGTGTCGATCAAGAGTGTGCGATTGGATTCCGGGAGTGCCGTGATTCATGTGACGGGCTTTGCCGTCACCGTCGAAGACGTGACCGCATTCACCGTCACGCTGCAAGACCATCCGACCTTCCGCGATCCCGTGTTGGATCAGCATCGGATGGGACCGGATGGGTTGGTCGAGTTCGATCTGACGGTGCGGTATCGGCCGCAGAAGGCATCGAGCGCGACATGAATGCGATTCTTGAGCAGTACCGGAAGCCCTATGGCCCCTTGTTGCCTTGGGTTGCGATGGCGGCGATCTTGATCGTCGGGCTTTGGGTCGCGCATTCGATGGGGCATGAGGGGGCCGCGCAGGGTTTGAAACAGTTGGAGTCGGAGGAGACCAAGGCTCGACAGGAGCTGCTGCACCATAAAGAAGCGATGCGCGCCCGCAAGGACCTGGCGCGAGTCTGGGCGGTTTTGCCGGAAGAGCGGGATTTTGCTCCATTGGCGTTGGGCATTACGGAAGAAGCCAAGCGCAATCGCGTTACGTTGCCTGCATTGTCCTACAAGACAGAATCGACGCCCGTGGCGAATACGAGCAAAGGGGTGCTCCAGGGCACGATGACCGGGCGCTATGAAGATCTTCGTCGATTCTTGTACGACATCGAGACGGCGGAAGAGCTGGTCTACATCGAAGACCTCGATCTGATTCCCTCAACGAATTCACAGGAATCGATGCTGACCTTCAACATCAGGATCGCCACGTATTTACGGAATGAGCGGCGCGTGCAATAGCGCAATAGAGGGCTGGTGCTCATGGTCACGGATCGAAAGAAGATGATCACGTTGGCGGTGCTCGGGATGCTCTGGGCGGGAATCTTTGCCTGGAACTGGTTGACGGCCGACGAGCCGGCGCGGGTGCCGTTGACGAACGTCAGCGGGCCGACCACCACGTCATCTCCCCCTCGTGCGGTAGTCGGGGGAGGGCATGTCCAACTCGACCTTCTGGAGGCGGCGCGGACACAGCGGGAAATGAGTTTTACGGCTCCGCGTAATATCTTTGCCGCACCGCGTCCGGTCACTCGGGAGACTCCGGTCGGCGGTGGGGATGAACGCGATCCACGTGCAGACTTGGCGATGCGTCGACAGGCGGTTGCGACGGCTTTGGCGGAGTTTCGCTACCTAGGTTTCGTCCGGCTCGAAGATGAATCGCAGAAGAAGGGCTCTCTTGCGGTGATTACAAAAAACGAAGACCTGCACATTGTGAAGGTAGGGGAAGTGCTTGAGGATCATGTGATCGTGAAAGTGATTGGGCAGGAAAGCGTGACCCTTCAAGATCGCGACTCGCGAATCGAGCACAGGCTGCTTCTGTCGGAAGAGGCCGTGGCTCAGCCATAAATGCGGGATATACTGTGAATTGTCGGTGTCGGTACAGACAAAACGAGCGCGGCGTTACCTACCTGATGCTGATGTTTGCCATCGTCTTGATCGGGATTGCCACGTCGGCTGCAGCGAAACAATGGAAGGTCATGGTGATGCGCGAATTGGAGGCGGATCTGTTGGCAAAGGGGATTGAGATTCAGCAGGCGCTGGCTCTGTATTCCACCACGATGAAAGCCGGTCGTGTCATGCCGGGAGAGGTGTATCCCCAGACCTTGGCGGATCTGACGCGGCCTCCGAAGCCGTTTTTACGAAAGGTCTATCTGGATCCTATGGCGCACGGGGAATGGGAATATCTTCGGGCACCGACGGGAGGCATCATGGGGGTGCGGAGCAAGAGTACCGCCGAACCATTTAGAAAGCACGAGTTCCCGCAGGCTGTTCGTCACTTTGACGGGCGGAAGACCTATCGTGATTGGGTCTTTCAACATCCCAACCCCTCGATGGCAAGCGCGTTTCCGTTGGCCAATATGCCTGCGCCAAGTGCGCCGAATCAGCCTGGAGCGGGGCCCAGCCAGACGGGAGCGGCGGCGCCATCCGTTCCACCGGCAACACCGAGCAGCGCCATGAATCCAAGCGGATCGCTGTCTCAATAAACCGATCAATGCCGCCTGTTCGCCATGTCACCCAATAGCTGGGCCTCCGCTCTAGGTGCCTTGACCCCTCGGAAACTCCCACGGTATCCTGTCTTCCTCTCACATTAACGAAGGGCACGTGATTTCTATGCAAGCCGATCAAGCCAATCAGACTGACGCTGCAGCTATTCCCAGCGAATCCTGCGACCTTCAGTCAATCGAACCACAGCCGATTCCTGAATATGTGCAGTCATTGGTCACGGGCGCCAGACAGGCAGCGGGTCGATTGGCCACGCTCTCGACGGCTGTGAAGAACCAAGCGTTACTCGCGATGGCCGAGGCTCTGGAGCGAGAACAGGAAGCGTTGGTGGCGGCCAACGAACAGGACCTCGAGGCGTTCGGCCACGCGCCTGAGAAGAACGCCATGGCCGATCGGCTTCGCCTCACCCCGGCCAGGGTGTCAGAGATGGCGACGGGCATTCGTGAGGTGGCGAAGCTGCCCGATCCGCTCGGCGAAATGCCGAAGATGTGGATCAGGCCGAACGGTATGCAGGTCGGGCGGGTGCGTGTGCCGATCGGCGTGATCGGTATCATTTATGAGTCGCGCCCCAATGTGACGGCGGATTCTGCCGCGCTCTGTTTGAAGTCCGGGAATGCCTGTGTCCTGCGAGGAGGGAGTGAAGCGATCCATTCCAATACGGCGATTGCGAAGGTCTTGTCGGAGGCGGCGGAACTGGTCGGCGTGCCGTCCGGCGCGATCAGCTTCGTGAGCAGGCCGGACCGTGAACTCGTGCCGTTGCTGCTCAAGCAAGATCGTTTCATCGACTTAATCATTCCGCGAGGTGGGGAGTCCTTGATGAAGACCGTCATGGAACATGCGACGATTCCCGTCGTCAAGCACGATGCCGGGATCTGTCACATCTATGTGGATGGAGACGCCGATCCCTCGGTCGCCGAACGGATTTGCTTCAATGCCAAGGTCCAACGGCCGTCGACCTGCAATGCGATGGAAACAATGTTGGTCCATCATGCGATTGCGCGGACCTGGCTTCCAGGGTTTATCGACAAATTAGTGGCTGCACAGGTCGAAGTGCGCGGCTGCCAGAAAACCTGTCAGCTGTCTTCGGCAGTCAAGCCGGCCAGCGACACAGATTACGGCAAAGAGTTCCTGGACCTTACTCTCGCAGTCAAGGTCGTCAAGAACGTGGACGAAGCCATGGAGCATATCGCCACGTACGGCTCGCGCCATACGGAAGCCATCGTGACGACGGACTATGCCAGGGCGATGCGGTTTCTTCGCGAAGTCGATGCGAGCGCGGTGCTGGTGAACGCGTCGACCAGATTGAACGACGGGTATCAGTTCGGGCTCGGCGCAGAGATCGGAATCAGCACCTCTCGGATTCACGCGCGGGGGCCGATGGGGCTGGAAGAGCTCACCTGCTCCAAGTTTATCGTGTTAGGGAGCGGGCAAATCCGCGAGTAGGCGGCTGCTGAAACCCGGGGGCGGGGATGGTTGGAACGATCCCTGTGCTCGCGGAGCCCCCACAATGAAGCCATGGTCGTTCGACGCGAAAAGTTGGGATCACCCCAGTCACCCCTTACGACGCGATAGTTCGCTGCGGCCTTGTTGGCGGATCTGTTTGGGCAGCCGCAGCACCATTGAGACCATTTCTTGTGAATCCCGCAGTGCTCGACAAACCTGGTAACGTCAGCTTCTCCGGAAATCAATCATTCGTGCTGGATTTTGCCGCAGCGGGCGGCCGTTGCGTCGAACAGTCGACGGGGCATCTTCTGTTCTATCGTCCTGACGGTCGGCGGTTTCTGGCGACCGACCCGGACGGCAATCCCTTGCATGAATGTGAGTGGGAAACCGACGCCAAGGGAACGGTGACGCTGGCTCGTGCCAGGTTTCGGCTGGATTGGGGCCAATGGGTGGGACTCAAACCCTCCGGCCTCGTGAACAAGACCACATTGAATCTTGCCGCCAAGCCAGGATGGCAACGGCTCAAGGCCGATGATCTACGTGCCATAGCGGCCCAAGCGCTGCGTGTGCCGATGGAGGAAGTGCGATTCTTCTATCGGGACGACGACCTCATCATTGAATCCTCAGGCATGGCGACGATTCGTCAGCGGAAGGACGCGTTCTACGTTCTTCGCGACGGAGATTTTGCGCAGGCGCGCTTCATGTCCTGCATGGGGGCGATGAATTGGGCGTCGATCGATTTTCTTCCCGTCGTCGAACTGTTCAAATCGCTCCTGCCAGGGACCGGCTCCGCCGCCTTTGAATTGATTCGTGGGCTCTATGACGATCAGCACCAAGGGCATGAGGCCCCACGGCCTCTGCGGTATCGCGGGATTCCGACATATCCATCAGAAGCGGCCTTCCGTCTGTTCAGCAATTTCTTCACGCCGCAGGCTCCGGCAGGAGAGAGTTCAGCTTTCACGCTGTTCATGAATCCGGAGCGATCGCATCAGGTGGCCTGGCTGCCGAGCGCGACCTCACCTGTCCGATACTTCGATCGAGTACAGGGAGTCTGTGTCACCGTCAAAGGCGGTGAAGTACAGAAAGTCACTGTGGCACAGGATCGGGCAGG
>JACXTT010013138.1_pt1 | contig 10937 bp, 5 predicted proteins | sample 9270951 | NCBI WGS metagenome assembly JACXTT01 (sample SAMN15532306, study PRJNA645909) | rock metagenome | isolation source: weathered quartz diorite | place: Puerto Rico | collected 2017-06-21 | reverse complement strand
CTGACGCATCGCTATTTAGAATCTCTGACCACTCAAGATTGTGGGGAGAAGGTGCGTGATGAAGGTGGCCTGTATGGGAAAATCCGTCCTGGCACTGAAGGGAGAATATCTGTCACCTTCTATTACCGATATCGATTCGACGGAAAAATAAAAGAATTCACTTGCGGAACTTGGCCCAGCGATAGCCTCGCTTCGATCCGCTTGACACGGGATACGACTCGGTTAAAAGTGGCTCAAGGTATTGACCCCGTCGACGAAAAGAAAATTCTGAAACACCAGAACGAGCTTCAGATCGCGACTCTTCTCAGCGAGATCGATGTTAAGCGAGATGATGCGCTCACGGTTCAGGATCTGTTCGACACCTGGCTCACGGATGGGGTTCGCAGAAAAGACGGTAACGCGGTGCTGATTCGGTCCTTTTCGGCAGATGTCCTCCCCACTATTGGCGCAACGAGGATCGTTGACCTCACTGAACACGATCTCCGCCGCATCCTACGCGCATTGGTGGCTCGCGGCGTCAATCGCACTGCCGTCACCGTGCGCAACAACCTTAAGCAGATGTTCTCCTGGGCCGGGAAACGGCAACCGTGGCGTCGGCTCCTCGCAAACGGAAGTCCTATCGACCTCATCGATATCGAGCAAATCCTCAGTCCTGAATACGACATCAACAAATTCAGGGATCGGGTCTTGTCCGCCGACGAGATTCGAGAACTCTACGCGGCTCTGCAGCGCCTCCGCAACGAACACGAGCTACAAGCAAACAAACGATATGGTCCGCAACCGATCGAGCCCACCACCGAGCTTGCGATCTGGATCATGTTATCGACGATGTGCCGTGTGGGCGAACTTTCCGTAGCCCGGTGGGAAAACGTTAGCTTCGATCGGTCCGAATGGTTCATCCCGAAAACGGATGTAAAAGGCAAGTATGGTAGCCTTACCGTCTACCTATCCGCCTTCACTCTAAATCAATTCCGTCAACTGCATCGCATCACCGGAAATTCGTTATGGTGCTTCCCTTCGCGCCTGCGAGAAGATCACATCGATACTAAGTCAATTGCCAAGCAGATTGGCGATCGCCAAGTACAGTTCAAGAAGAGTCGAGACGGTGGGCCACGCCAGCAAATGCTGAATCGACCGCACGATAATTTTTTGGTATTGGGTCAGGGAAAACACGGGGCATGGACACCGCACGATCTTCGCCGCACAGGTGCGACTATGATGCAGGCGCTCGGAGTGTCGCTCGATGTCATTGACCGTTGTCAGAATCATGTACTCGCTGGGAGCAAGGTTAGAAGACATTATTTGCACCATGAGTACGCCGAAGAGAAAAAAGCAGCATGGGAAATGCTGGGTAAAAGGATTAACGTTATCCTTGGCGCCCAACCGCAGCCTCACTAAAATAATCCTTTGACGTCGGCACAGGAAAGTCACGCCCCCTACTCTACCGAACGCATCACCGCCCCCCCGGCCCAATGGCAATTTAAAAACAGATCCCCTAAGCAGTATCTGCAGGTCCAGCATCGGCTCAGCCGAGACCGCCTAAGGTCACCGCTAGCGCCAACTGTGTTGGCAACGGGCGACACGAATCAGTACGTCACGCTTAAGCCCGTGCATTTGACATTCTGTATCCCCCGCAGGCCCTGTCGCTCCTATCAGGCATTTAAGGGCGAAAAGATGCGGGGAAGGAATGGTGCGCTTGGGCGAATCACCGACTCCTCTCGGTGATGTCGCTAAACTTGGTACTAGCGCTGGGATTGGTGTCTTCCGGTCCGACGGCGATACTGCCCTGGACGAATCATCGGCAAGAGCCAAATGCCAACGGCTGCTTGCGGGTGACGTTTCGTGCAACGCTAGCATCGGCTCCGAAGACACCCAAAATCACACAACGGCAGGTTCGCCACTGTCGATCGTCTACGGCTTTGCTAGGCAGGCCGCACTGCTCCTCCACCTTGAACTTGAAAACCAGCTCCTAGTCGCGCCTTGGTTGACTCTACTGTTTTACACGTTATCTCCCGTAAGCTTGGTAATGCCTACGGGATGTTGCGTTGACCTCAATAGAGTGATCAGCCCTGTTGACGTCGGAAAATGGTCGAAAAACTCAGATTTCCACGCAAATTTGTTGCTCAGACGCCATAAATCTTTTGGATTGCTAGTCAAAATCCACTCCGAATAGGTTACCATGAAGTAACAAATTGGAGACTCTAGACGCCTTAGGGCGTTCAAGCTGATCTCGCCTCGTTCGAAAGTCGCAGGAAATTACAAAAAAAAAGAAACGCCCATGACGACATTGGCTGCACGTGGAATCGCCAGATATATTGAGGCGATTCATTGGTTCATACCGATTGAAGCCCAGCACGAGGCTGCCGTTCTCACGCGCGCGCAAAATGTCATCAACGCTGTTGTGATGGCCGCGCTGTCTGGTCCGTTTTACGCGGCGGCGTATTTCGCGCTCGGTTTTACCGCGGCCGCCCAAGAGATCCTGCTCTGCTGCGCGTTCATGTTCACAGCACCATTCCTGATGCGCGCGACCGGGAGCATCGTGCTCGCGCGTGAGGTCTTCCTGTGCGCGGTATTTTTCAACTTTACCTGGCTCACCTTCAATCTCGGCGGGGTAAATGCGCCGACGGTAGGTTGGCTAATCACCGGACCAGTGGTCGCTATGTTCCTTGGCGGAGTGTCGACTGCTGTCTTCTGGCTCATAATGAGCTGCACCGCTGTCGCCGCGATTTATACTCTGCCTCTTTTCGGGATCGCCCTGCCGGACCATCCCGTGAAGGATATGGCACTCCTGTATCTGCTTTGCGATCTCGGCCTTTATATAGTGGTCGTGGTGTTCGTTTTGTTGTTCGAACTGACCAAAACACAAGGCTTCATCAAGCTCGAACAGGCTCTAAAGATCATCAACGAACTGGCAATCCGCGATGAGCTGACTGGCAGCCATAACCGACGCCACCTTATCAAGCTGATCGAAAGCGAAAAAGAGCGCACCGCCCGCCTGGGCAGCCTGTTCTGCCTTTGTTTGCTCGATATTGACTACTTCAAGCGCATCAACGATACGTACGGCCACACGGCAGGCGACATGGTGTTGAAGGAATTCGCTACCACAGTGCAACGACAGATCCGAGAGAGCGATTCCTTTGGGCGCTATGGCGGCGAAGAATTTCTGCTGATGCTGCCCCAAACCTCGCTTGACGAAGCGATAGTGCTGGCAGAGCGCGTGCGCATCAGTATTGAGAAGATGATGTTCGGCGATATAGCGCGCGACCTGACAGTCACTGTGTCCATCGGCGTGGCGGAATTCCGTTTCGGCGAATCGATCGGCCAGACTGTCGCGCGCGCCGACGAGGCGCTGTATCAGGCCAAATCCGGCGGCCGCAATCGCGTCGTCAGCTACGGCGAGCAAACCGAAGTGGCGCCTGTCCTTGCCACCGCTGAAGCTGAGCGCCTTGGCCCGCCCACCCTGCCGGCCTTGCGCGTGTTCCAGGCCGCGCAGTCCGATCCCCTCACTGGCGCCTTGAATCGCAGCATGCTGCGAGACCGTCTCAGTCACGCAATGGAACGGGCGATTCGCAACAATCGTCTCGTTGCACTCATGCTGCTCAACGTGAACAAGTTCAAGGAAATCAACGACGCTTTCGGTTACGAAGCCGGCGACGCAATCCTGATACGGGCCGCGGCAATGGTCCGCTCCGCGTTGCGCGAATCAGACACGATTGCCCGTTGGGGCGGAGATGAATTCGTTGTAGTGCTCGAAGATTTGGTGGCCGAATCCGATGCCCAGCAAGTGGCCGAAAAGATTCTCGACCAGTTCGCCATGCCGTTCGGAGTGGGCGACAGCGAATGCTTCGTCACTCTCAGCATCGGCATCGCTACCTACCCAGGCGAAGACTGCGACATGGATACACTGCTCAAGCGCGCCGATGTGGCGATGGTCGGTGCAAAAGCCTGGGGCCAAAACCATGTGCAGACCTATACGCTCGCCCCGAATATCGCGCCGAGCGAGCGCCTCGCGTTGAAGAATGGCCTACGCGAAGCGCTCGGTGCCGGACAGCTGTTTCTCGAATACCAGCCACAAGTGGATATCGCGACGCAACAGATCATCGGCGTAGAGGCGCTGATCCGCTGGCAGCATCCCGTCTACGGACGGATTGAACCGTCGCGTTTCATTGCGCTGGCCGAAGAGACCGGGATGATCGTGCCGATCGGTGAATGGGTGCTGCGCTCCGCATGCATCCAGAACCAACAGTGGCGAAAAGCGGGTCTGCCGCCAGTAAAGACTGCGGTCAATTTGTCTGCGCGCCAGCTTAAGGAGCCGAACCTGATCGACCGCATCATGCAGATCGTCCGCGAGACCGGGATCGAGCCGGCCTGCCTCGATCTCGAGATTACTGAAGGAATTTTGATCGACAACTTAGAGCTGAATCACGCCACGATGACGCGCCTGCGTGCGCATGGCCTGCAAATTTCGATCGACGACTTCGGCACCGGCTACTCCAGCCTCAATTACCTCGCCGAACTGCCGGCCGACGTATTGAAGATGGACGGTTCGTTCATCAAACGCCTGGGCCAGAACGCTGGCGGGGCGCGCTCTTTCGCGATTGCCGAGGCAATCATTGAAATGGCCCATCGCCTGCAATTGAAGGTAATCGCCGAAGCCGTTGAAACGGCCGAACAACTGGCGGACCTCGAGCGCATGGGTTGCGACGCCGCCCAGGGATATTTTTTTAACCGTTCTATGCACCCGGACAAAGTGAGAGCGCTGCTGGTGCTCCAGGCCGAGCAGCCGGCAATTCCCCATTCGTCCGTAGTGCAATGCAAGGAAAGCACATAATGCAAAACGTCTCGAACCGGGCCGGAACGGACCAGAACGACACCGACGCCGAACGGGCGTGGGAAGGGGAAATCGACGCCATGCTCGCAAGTGGGGCACTGGCCGGCACCGCCGCACAGTTCGCGCAGCCGCACGGCGCCAATCTGCTCGGCCGCATGGAGCAACTCGAGGACTGGCATGCGCGACGCAGCGCCCATGGCGTCTGGCAATATGCGCGGGCGCTGGACGGCGCGCCTCATCCGATTGCCAGTATTCAGGACGAAGCCGGCGTCAGCGCGCGCGGCATCAATTTCGCGTCGCAGGACTATCTTTCGCTGGCCTCGCATCCGGTGGTTGCCGAAGCGGCAGCGCGGGCCCTGCAAGACGCCGGGCCGCATAGTGCAGGTTCGGCGGTCCTATTGGGTAACACTAAGACCTCGCTGGCGCTGGAGAAGGCGATCGGCGAACTGGTGCAGACCGAGCATGTGACTTTGTTCCCGACTGGCTGGGGTGCCGCGTTCGGTGCCATCACTGCGCTGGTGCAGGCGCAGGACCATATCGTCATCGATCAGTTCGCGCACGCTTCGCTGCGCCAGGGCGCTAGCGCGGCCACCACCAATATTTCCATCAACCGCCATCTCGACGTGGCGCATGTGCGCGAATTGCTGGCAGCGATCCGCGCGCGCGACGCGGAACACGCGATCCTCGTAGTCACCGAAGGCCTGTTCAGCATGGATTCCGATTCGCCGGATCTGGCGACGTTGCAAGCGAGCTGCCACGAATACAATGCCACGCTGATGGTCGATGTAGCGCACGACTTGGGCGCGCTCGGACCCGATGGCAGCGGGTGCATCGGCATCCAAGGCATGCTAGGCAAGATCGACCTGGTCATGGGCGCGTTCTCAAAGACCTTCTCCTCGAACGGAGGCTTCGTCGCGACCAAATCGCGCGCCGTCAAGCGTCATTTGCAGCTTTACGCCGGTCCGCACATGTTTTCCAATGCCCTCTCGCCGATTCAGGCGGGCGTCGTGCTGCAATGCGTGGAAATCGTCCGCGCAGAGGAAGGCCGCCTGCTGCGCGCGGACTTGATGCGCAACGTCCAAGCGCTTCGCAAGCTGCTCAGCGCAGACGATCTGCTGTGCATGGGTATGGCTTCGGCCATTGTGCCGGTGCTGATCGGCAGCGAAACCGTATCACGGCTGGTAGGAAAAATGCTGTTCAAGCATTCTGTGTTCGTCAACCAGGTCGAATTCCCCGGCGTACCAATCGGTGCTTCGCGACTGCGCCTTCAGCTGATGGCCAACCATAATATTCAACAGATCAAACGGGCTGCGGCGGTGATTGCCGGAACCGTCGAACGCGCGACCGCGGCTATTGACTCCGGAGAGGCGCGCATGCAAATGCGAAAGGTGGGTTAATTTGGACAACAACGAAAATACGGGCTGCGCCCCAGCCGAACAGCCATTCCTGATCACCGAGCGCCTGCGCAGCCACGCAGCGCATACGCCCGACCGCCTGGCCTATACCTTCCTGCGGGATGATGGAAAGATCGACGAAATTACCTATGGCGAACTCGAGCAGCGCTCGCGAGCGCTGGCCGCCACGCTCGCACGTAGGGCTGCCGTCGGCGAGCGCGCCTTGCTCCTGTATCCGGCCGGCCTTGAATTCATCATCGTGTACTTCGCCTGCCTGTTCGCAGGACTGATCGCTGTTCCCGCAACCATTCCACACAAGACGCGCGCCTCGCGCCGTCTCAAAGGGCTGCTGGACGACGCCGACCCCGCCCTGATCCTGACGCGCAGCGATTGTGAGCCGGCGATTCGTGCAAGTCTGGCGTTGGTGGGCGCCGAAATGCGAACCTGTCTGTCGACCGATAATATCGCGCTGAGTGACGATTTGTCCGGCCTGCCGGAGATCAATGAATCGATGCTGGCCTTTCTGCAGTACACATCGGGTTCGACTGCAATGCCGAAAGGCGTCGAGATTACTCACCGAAACATCGCCAGCAATGCAGAGTCAATCCGCCAGGGCTTCGGCTTCACTCCGGCAACCGTCATGGTCAGCTGGCTCCCGTTGTTCCACGACATGGGGCTGATTGGCAGCGTCGTGTCGCCGATGTATGCTGGTTTTCATTGCGTGCTGATGGCGCCGGCGGCGTTCCTGAAAAATCCGATTCTATGGCTCGACGCGATCTCGAACTACCGTGGCACGTGCGCCGGGGCGCCCAATTTCGGCTGGGATTACTGCGCCAAGAAGATTACCGACGAGCAGAAGGGGCGGCTCGACCTGAGTCATCTCGAAGTCGCTTACAACGGCTCCGAACCGATACGCGCATCGACCCTGCGTAATTTTATCGCTGCGTTCGGCCGCTGCGGGATGCGACCATCCGCGCTGTTCCCGTGCTACGGTATGGCCGAGACTACCCTGTTCGTCTCCGGTGGGCCGCTCGGCACCGAACCGCAGGTCCGCACAGTGAGCAAATCGCTGCTTGAAGGTAATCAGATTCGCGACGTAGCCCCCGGCGGCGACGATGCCCGCGACATCGTCAGCTCGGGGACCATCGCCTCGTCGACCTCGGTCGTGATCGTCGATCCGGAAACCTGCCTTCCCGTGTCGAGCCAGCGCGTCGGCGAAGTCTGGGTCGCCGGTCCAGGCGTGGCGCGCGGTTACTGGAACAAGCCAGAGGAAACTGCCGCCGCATTCGGCGCCTGCCTGGCCAGCACCGGTGCCGGTCCTTACCTGCGCACCGGCGATCTCGCCTTCATGCGCGATGGCGAGCTATTTATCACGGGCCGCCTGAAAGACCTGATCATCATTAACGGACGCAACGTCTATCCGCAGGATGTGGAGGAAGTCATTGAGCGCTCGATCGATTTCATCGAACCGAACATGTGCGCCGCGTTTTCCGTAGAGATTGATTTCCAGGAACGCTTGGCAATCGTCGCCGAAGCGAATCGCAGCCTGGTGCGCGCGGCTCAGCAATTGGCCGCCAGAGACCCCAGCAACAAGGCAGAACAACTGCGCGCCAAGGACGACTACCTCGGAAAAATCGAGGCGATGGCGCACAACATCTGCAAGGTGATCGGCCAGCAGTTCGACGTGTCAGTGTCGTCCATCGTGTTCGTCAAGCCCGGTACTTTCCCTCGCACCACCAGCGGCAAGGTCCAGCGCACGCGCTGCCGTGACATGGCGCTGCAGGGCCAGCTGGAAGTCGTGTACGTCATGCCTGGTTCGATTTTCGACCGGCGCGGAACGCGCGAGATCGCAGCACCGCCGTTCCGTCCGGAAGCTCCTCTCGCGCCGACGTACCTGCCGCAAGCGCCGGTTGCCGTGCAGTCCAAGCCGTCTTCCACCGGCAACAGCGCGGAAACCGCCGACGCGATGATCCACTGGTTCCGCGACTATGCGGCCAAGCGGCTTAACTCGCGCATCATCGACGAACGCCGCACGATCCCTCCGTACGTGGTGCTTGACCTGGGCAACCAGGGATTTTTCGGCCTGCAGATACCGGCACGCTTCGGCGGTAAGGAGCTCGACACCGTCGACCTGATGCGCGTGCTTGAACAGCTCGCCGCGGTCGACCTCACTATCGCCACACTGGTCGGGGTGCACAATGGCCTGGGCGTCCGCCCGATCCTGCATGCCGCGTCGCCCGCCACTCGCGAACAGCTGCTGCCGTCTCTCGCCAGCGGACGGCAGCTGGCCGCGTTCGCGCTCACCGAGCCCGACGCCGGCTCGAATCCACTGGCGATTCGCGCTCAAGCCGTGCGCACCGCTGGCGGCTGGAACGTCACCGGAGAGAAGCAATGGATCGGCCTTGGCTCGTGGGCAGGCGTAACCACGGTATTCGCCAAGGCGGTCGATCCAGCAGGCGGTCCGCTGGGCATCACCGCCCTGCTCGTCACGGCCGACAATGCGGGCCTGTCACATGGCCCGGAATCGCTGACGATGGGCATGCGAGGTATGGTGCAAAATACTGTGCTGCTGAACAACGCCTTCGTGCCCGATGATCAGGTCTTGCTCAGCCCAGGCGAAGGCATGGAAGTAGGTCGCGACGCAATGCTCTTCAGCCGCCTCGGCATCGGCGCAATGTGCGTCGGCGCGATGAAGCGCTGTGTGCAATTGATGGGACGTTATGCCTCGCGCCGCACGATCGCCAGCGGCCTGCTGGCCGATCATGGGGTGACGGTGGCGCGGCTGCACGAACTGACGTGCGCCATCGGCGCTTGCGAAGCTCTGGTATACGCCATCGCGCGCCGCCTCGACGCCGGCGAAGCAGTGCCTGTCGAAGCCTATCTCGCGTGCAAGACCACCACCACCGAACTGCTTGGCCAGTCTGCCGACTGGCTGGTTCAAATGCTGGGTGGGCGCGGCTACATCGAATCGAACGGCGCGCCGCAAATCCTGCGTGATGCCCGCGTGCTGCGGATTCTTGAAGGCCCTACCGAAACGCTGTATTCACACCTGGGCGCATCGCTCGCTCACAAGCACTCACCTGCCATCGAATTCATTGGCACCGCCTTGGGGCGCCGCGAACTGGCGCAGGAACTGGTCGCCACCGTGGCGCAGCTGCAGTCTGCCCTTGCGCAACGCACCGGCATGTTCTCCAGCAGCGCGCAATCGGCGCACTGGCTCGAGTACCGCTTGGGTGAGCTGGCGGCACAGGCCTTCCTCCTCGCTGCGGTCGAAAGCGACGGTGTTGCTTCCGACGCTGTCTGGGCGCGCCAGCGTTTTGACAGCACGGCGCACGCAATTGCCGCCGACATTGAGGGGCCGGTCTCGAATCGCGCAGGCGCCGCGCTGCTGGAACAGATCGGCCGCTACGCCGAAGCAATCGGCGATATCGATCAACTGCTGCCTGGCGAACTGCAGCGCACGGACGTCCTGCTACAACGGGCCCCAGATCGCGTCGAAGCGCCAGCGCCGGTGCTGCAGGCGGCCACAACGGCAGCGCCGGCGCCGTCGGTGCACCGCGTGCCGGTCAGCGAAATGGAAGGCATCGTTCATGACTGTGTGCTGAAATGGATCTTGAGCGAAAATCCACGCGCTTCGCAACAGATCGGGATCGACACCCCGTTTACCTCGCTAGGAATGGATTCCCTCGCCACCGCGTCGATTTCGTTCGAACTGGAACAACGTATCGGCTTCGCGATTATTCCCGAACTCATTTACGACAACCAGACCATCGGTCAGTTGGCCGCCTTCATTGAAAATCGCCTGCTTGCGCAACCTGGCAATTCACAACAACCTACCGCCCTCGCAGCCGACCTCGCCTGACATGACATATCCTTTTTCCGGAGTCTCCCAATGATCGCAAGTACACTCCAAGCCCCGCATACTCTGGCAGTATTCGACCGTTTCTTTCCAAGCAGCATACTGGCCGACCACGCACAGTTGCGCGCCGCGCGCCATTTGACCCTGCTGGCCACGATCACTGGTCTGTGCGTGCCGCTGCTGATGCTGATGTATCACTTTCTCGGTTTCGACGCCGCTGGCATGATGGTGCTCACCGCCGGCATCGCGATGATGGTGGCGCCCTTTGCAATGAATGCGGGGCTCGGACTGCCGGTCGCGCGCGAGGTTTTCATCGGCGCGCTCTACCTGCTCAAGGTCTGGATGGCCGTCCAACTGGGCGGCATCAGTGCGCCGACGGTGCCTTGGTTCCTGCTATGCCCGCTCGTCGCGGTGCTGGTGGGAGGGGTCCGCCCTGGCCTCGTGTGGGGCGCCGTCGTTACGCTGACGGTGGCCCTGCTGTTCGCTATCGAGCACGCCAGCGGTCCATTCGTCGCTCATCCCGTCTCCAGCCCGCTTGTGCTGCAATTGGTTAGCCACATCGGCCTGTTTGCCTTGGCCACGATCATCGCCTGGTGCTTCAAATCTCGTTGAAATTAATACTGCTTGGTGACAATTAGTTAGATTCCATCAACATTTTCCCGTTATGCTATTTGCATCGGTTTATATCCACGATGTTCTTAACCTGACAGAAGGAAGCTATGGCGATCTACAAACAAGCCGAAGTGGTACGTCAGAATCAATCTCCCGCTTTCGACGCCATTCACGCACCGCGCACCCCCACCCCATTCTCCGGAATATACCGCTGCGAAGCCTGCGGTTTTGAAATTGTCTC
>JACXTT010013137.1_pt1 | contig 10937 bp, 10 predicted proteins | sample 9270951 | NCBI WGS metagenome assembly JACXTT01 (sample SAMN15532306, study PRJNA645909) | rock metagenome | isolation source: weathered quartz diorite | place: Puerto Rico | collected 2017-06-21 | reverse complement strand
CTTCTCTCTGAACCCTTCGTTGGGTTGGACCATGCCGATCACGCCTGCAGCGCGAAGCGGCAGCGTTTTCATGCGCCACGCGCGGTAACCCAGAGCCACCACAACGGTCCCGATGACTGCTGCAAACCGGCGCACGGCGTACGGCGCACGGCGCACGTCGACAGCTCCGTCGACGACGAGCACATTGCACCACGCCAGCCAGAGCGTCACCCCGCGCGCGCCGGCGATATCCGCCCATTGCACGAGGATCGGGGCGTCCGCCAGCGACGTCCCCAGGCCGAGCCATGGGAACCGAACGTCGCCGAGATGGCCGATCAGCCATTCGAGCGCCGTCCAGGCGACGGGGAGCACGAGCCAGAGCGGCACGGCCGGCACCGCCAGACGGATGCGAACGACGAACCAAAACATCGCGCCCGTGAGCAGGCCGAGGACCGCAATCGTCGCCAGATACCCGAGCGCTGAGAGCGGCGTGAAGTGCCAGAGCGCGACCACCATCCAGTACAGCACCAGTGCGTTGGTGACCAGGCCATACCACCAACCCCACCGAAACGCCGCGCGGGGATCAGCATCGAGCACCCCCTGCCGGATCAGGAACACGACCGGCGTGAGGGCGAAGAAACTGAGAATCGGGAGGGGGAACGGCGGATAACTGGCGGTGAGCGCGATGGCTCCCAACGCGACGAGCACTATCAACCGGCGCCGGGTCACAACAACACGTCGCGGCCTTCGTCAGCGGAGCGGTAGATCGCATCGAGCACGCGCTGCAGCGCGAGCTGATCGCGGGGCGGCGGCGCGTTCACGTCGCCCTTGATCACCGCGAGGAAGTACATCCATTCGGCACGATAGGACTGGATGAACTGCGTTTCGCGTCCCGTGGCTCCGGTCGGCGTGACGTCCACCGCGGCGCCATGCTGCTCCTTGAAGATGCGCAGCGGCTGGATCATCGCCGATCCCTTCGCCCCGACGATGTCGAACCAGAAACGCTCTCCTTCGCCGAGGTGGCGCCAGCTGACGTCCAGCGTGATCGACACGCCGTTCTCACACACGATCAGCGCCGATCCCATGTCCTCGACCGCGTCTTTTCCCGACCTGGTCACGTGCGCGGAGATGCGCTTCGGTGTGGGCCAGCCCGCGAGCCACAGTCCCAGGTCGATGAGCGGCAAACCGAGATCGAGGACTGCGCCGCCACCCGCCTGCTCGCGCCGCAACCGCCACACCAGCATCTGCCGGCTCGGCTGAAACGTGTACCAGCCGCCGCGCACCGCCTGCAGCGCCCCCAGGTCACCGCCGGCGAGAAACCCGCGCACCGCCTGCACGTCGGACCGGAAGCGGTGATTCATGCCCACCATCACGCGCTTGCCGTACTTGTCGCTCGCCGCGAGGGCGCGCTCGACGCCGGCCAGCGTCAAGGCGAGCGGCCGCTCGCACAACACGTGCACGCCGGCCGCGAGGGCCGACGTGACGTGGATCTCGTGCAGATGGTTGGGCGTGCAGATGACGACGACGTCGACGTTGGCGTAGCGGAGGACTTCCTCGATGTCGTCGTAGGTGTCTTTCACCTCGAAGCGGGCGGCGAGCGCCTGCCCCTTGCTGACGTCATTGTCGCAGATCGCGACGACCTCGACCCCGGGCAGCCGCCGAAGCACCGGCAAATGCGCGACCTGCGCGATCGCGCCGGCGCCGAGGACTCCGACCCGGATCGGATCGTTCACTTGCTCCCCGCTCCCTGCTCCCTGCCCCCTTTGAACCGGTACATGATCCCGGTCCGCAGACTGGCGGTTCGCAGCCCACTCGACAGCACGCCCCGTCCATCCACCGTGAAGCGCCACGCGCGCGAGAGATTGAACTCGAACCCCATCGTGCCGTTCAGACCCGCCGTGATCACGTCAAGCGCATCCTGGACGAAGGTTCCGTTGATCGCCGGTCCGCTGCCATGGCGCACCTGAATACTCACGCCGGTGCCGAGATATGCGGTGACGCCGTGGCCTTGCGGGAAGACGAACTGGAAGTCGACGTCGCCGATGACATCACTCAGGGTGACGCGCCCGATCTTGATGGTGTCATCGTGAGACGGATCGATGATGATGGTTTGAAGGCGCTGCACAAAACGATTGCGTGCCTGCTGGTCGAACTCGGAGCGGAAGTAGGAGAGGCCGACGAGGAGCCGTACTCTCGGCGCAATGCGGCCGTAATCAATGCGTAGCCCCCCGACGCTCGCCCCGGTCAGGTCCGACGCGCCGAGGAGGCCGGCATCGAGCTGGATACCGGACAACCGGAGATTGTCGTAGGAGAACTGGTTGAGGACTCCCTGCGCGGGAAGTTGGAATGGTGGAATGATGCAAAGAAGCAAAACGGTCACACATTCCAACGTTCCAACGTTCCAACCCTTCGAGCTAGTAAAGCTTCTCAATTTTCGTTCCGGGGAAATAGGTAGTAAGGATCGCTGCGTAGTCCTGGCCAGCACGCGCGCGGCCGATCGCTCCCCACTGGCACATCCCCACCGCATGGCCGGAGCCCGCCCCGGCGGCGACGACGCGGGTGACCTCGCCATTGACCTTGGTGACCGTCAATTGAAACGCGGTGCTGGAGAGCGAGCGATCCGCTTCCGGACGCAGCACCGACCGGACGTCCGGTCCCGGAATCCGAATGTCGCCACGCTCGAACACGATCCGCAGCTCGCCCACTCGGCCCGATCGCGTCGTCCGGCTGACGGTGACATCGGTGATCCGTTGCAGCCCGTCACCGGAAAGCGGCGTGACGTTGGGCAGCGTCCGCGACAATATAGCGCGGAGCTTGGGGCCATCCCATTCTTCGCGCCACCGAAATCGCGGTGCAATGTCGCAGTAGTAGTGCCCGCCTCCCTGGTCGTCGGACACCGGTCGCAAGTAGGGACGCGTGCGCGCGCTCGCAAACGCCTCTTCCACGCCCGCGGTGCTGAATCCACAGGCGGAGTGGAAATAGGCGTCGATCACGCCGCCGTCGTAGGTCAGCACCTGACCGGCGGTTCTACGGACGGCGTCCCAGGCCTGATCGGTTTCTACCGCGACGCCGAGATACACCTGGTCGCGCGTATCGGCATACGCGTCGAAGCCAAACGCATCCCAGCGCCCCCGATTCCTGATCGCGAAGCTCCGCGAGACGACGGCCTGAGCGAGGACGGCAGCCAGCTCGTCAGGCCGGCGCGCGCCGATTTCCGGCGCGACGACGCCTGCGATGTAGCTCTCGACATTGACGCGATTCACCACGTTCAGCCCGCCGCGACCTGACGTGACGTTGATGCGCCCGCGGTAGCGCCGGCCGTTCGCCACGACGAACCGGTTCTCGGTGACATTCACGACGGCGATGCCGCGCAACGGCGCGCTGCGCGTGCTGTCGGGCTTCACGAGGCGAAGTCGCGAGGAGTCAGCCGAATCGGGGACAACGAGCCACCGAACGCCGGCCGGGATCGATCCGACCGGGACACCGCTCGCCGCTTCGCTGATGAACAGCTCGCCGCCTTCGGGCCCGCCGATCGACGCGTAGGGGAGTCCCACCGCGAGACCAATCCGCAGCTCCGGCTCACCGGCCGCGGTCGGCTGCGGCGCTCGCGGCGGCCGCGGGCACCCGGACGTCGCGATCAGCGCGAGGCTAACGAGCGCGCGCTTCGTCCAGCGCCGCATCGAGCTGCTCGATGGTGAAATCGATATCCGCCTCGGAGTGCGCCGAGGAAACGAATCCCGCCTCGAAAGCGGAGGGCGCGAGAAACACGCCGCGTGCGAGCGCAGCCTTGTGCCAGCGCGCGAAGAGCGCGGTGTCGGTGCGCTTCGCGTCGGCATAGTTGCGAACCGGACCTTCGGTGAAACAGACGCCCCACATCGATCCCGCGTGTCCGATCGTGACCGGCACGCCGTGCCGCCGCGCGGCGCGCCGCAACCCGGCCATGAGACGCGTGGTCCTGCGCTCGAGCGCTTCGTAGAAGCCGGCGTGTGTCGTCCCCCGCAACGTCGCGAGACCCGCAGCCATCGCGACCGGATTCCCCGACAGCGTGCCCGCCTGGTACACGGGACCTTCCGGTGCGATTCGGCGCATGAGATCGGCTCGGCCCCCATATGCCCCGACGGGGAATCCGCCCCCGATAATCTTGCCGAGCGTCGTCAGGTCGGGCCTGATCCCGAGCCGTTCTTGCGCGCCTCCGGCACCGACACGAAAGCCGGTCATCACTTCGTCAAAGATCAGCAAGGCCCCGTACCGGTCACACAGCGATCGCAGCTCGGCATGAAATCCCGGCTCAGGAGCGATGAACCCGACATTTCCCGCGAACGGTTCGACGATGACCGCCGCGATGCGACCTGCGTGCTCGCGGAACAGGTCTGCCACGGCTCGGGCGTCGTTGAACGGCGCCGTGAGCGTGAGACTCGCCACGGCCGCGGGCACACCCGGGCTGTCGGGCAAGCCCAGCGTCGCGACGCCGGAGCCTGCCTTCACGAGAAAGCCGTCGGCGTGCCCGTGATAGCAGCCCTCGAACTTGACGATGAGGTCGCGTCCAGTCGCGGCGCGCGCCAGCCGCACAGCCGACATCGTCGCCTCGGTGCCGCTGTTCACGAACCGCAGCACCTCGAGGCTCGGCATGCGCCGCCGCACTTCTTCAGCGAGCTCCACCTCGGCCGCGCACGGCGCGCCGTACGTCCAGCCGCGCTGCGCAGCCTCACGGACCGCCTCGAGTACCGCGGGATGCGCGTGGCCGAGGATGAGGGGGCCCCAGGAGCAGACGTAGTCGATATAGCTGTTGCCGTCGACGTCGCTCAGCCGCGCGCCCTCGGCCCGCGCGACAAAAAAAGGCGTCCCGCCGACTGCCCGGAACGCCCGCACGGGTGAGTTCACGCCACCGGGCAACACCCGTTTCGCCCGGTCGAAGAGATCGCTCGATCGCGTCACGTCAGCGCGGCCGCCTGGAAATCGTAGTCCTCGCTCGCCGTGATCCGCGCGCGCACGAAGCCGCCCGGCTCGGCCCAGCCGCCGCGCTCGAGATAGGTGACGCCATCCACGTCGTCCGCCTGCCACTGGACGCGCCCGACCGTGATGCCCTCTTCCTCTTCCAACCGGTCGACGAGCACGTCAACCTCACGCCCCACAAAGCGCTCGAGCCGTTCTGCCGAGATGGCACGTTGTACCTCGACGATTTCTTCCAGACGCTCGTTCTTGACGTCGTCAGGCACGTCGTCTTCGTACTGCATCGCCCGGGTGCCTTCCTGCGGCGAATACGCGAACGCGCCCATGCGGTCGAACTGCGCCTCCTCGAGGAAGGTGAGCAGCGCGCGAAAATCCGTTTCCGTCTCGCCCGGAAATCCCACGAGGCACGTCGTGCGTATCGCCAAATCAGGCACCGCGCCGCGCAGCCAGTGCAGCTTCTCCCGCAACGTGTGCCGCCGCTCCGGGCGCCGCATCCGTTCGAGCATCCGGTCGGTCGCGTGCTGGATCGGCATGTCGAGATACGGCACGATCCGGCTTTCGCGCGCCAGGAGGTCTACCAGGCGCTCGTTGATTCCCGCGGAATAGACGTACAGGAGACGGAACCACGGGACCGAGGTCTCCTTGAGCAGCGCTTCGAGGAGATCGGGTAGCTTGGGGCCGCCTAGACCGAGATCTCGACCCCAGTGCCCGAGATCCTGCGCGACCAGGTTGATCTCCTTGGCGCCCTGGGCCTCGAGCTGCTGAGCCTCGCGCACCAGTCGCGCCAGCGGCTCGGAGCGATGTTTCCCGCGCATCAGCGGAATGGCGCAGAAGGCGCAGGTGTGGTCGCAGCCTTCGGAAATCTTCAGATATCGCACATGCGGCTGATCGCCCAGGAACTGCCGCACGCCGGGATGCGCTGCGACGGGATCGGCGATCAGACCACGCTGCGCGAGCACGGGGATCAGATGGTGGAGCTCGGAGAACCCGAGAAACAGATCGACCTCAGGAATCTCCTGCTGCAGCTCTTCTTTGTATCGTTGAATCAGACACCCGACCGCCACGACCGCCTTCACGCCGCTTTCCTTCAGCTTGGCCGCTTCGAGCATGGCATCGATCGACTCTTGCTTGGCCGCATCGATGAAGCCGCAGGTGTTGACCACAATGACGTCCGCACCGGGAAGGTCGGGCGTGACGACCGCGCCGTGCCCGACCAGCTCGCCCACGAGCCGCTCCGAGTCGACCGTCGCTTTGTCGCAGCCGAGGGAGATGACGGCCAGCTTCATCCGCGGTAGTTCCCGAACCTGAGCTCGATGCCGAAGTCCTGCGCCCGCAGGAACGCGATGACTTCCTGCAACTCGTCCTTGGATGGGGCCTGCACGCGGATCTCTTCGCCCTGAATGGAGGCCTGAGCTTTCTTGAATTTCTTGTCCTTGATCGCCTTGACGATCGCCTTCGCTTTGTCCTGCGGGATGCCCTGCGTGAGTTTGATCTCGCGCCGCACCGTGTCGTTGGCCGCCGGCGTGATCGCGCCGAGCTCCATGTTTTTCACCGGCACACCGCGCTTGATCATCTTGGATTGCAGCACGTCGAACAGCGCTTTCATTTTGAAGTCGTCGTCGGCGATCAGTGTCAGCGTCGCCTTGGCGCGATCAAACGCGATCGACGCCTTCGAGCCTTTGAAGTCGTAGCGCTGGATGATCTCTTTCTGGGCCTGATGGACGGCGTTGTCGACCTCCTGGAGGTCGGCGCCGGTGGAGACGTCGAAGGATGCTTGGCTGGCCATAGGGCGGGAAAGATACCCGCCCCGGGGCTAGGACAGGAAGCTTTCCAGCGCGCGGGCCCTGGAGACGTGGCGGAGCCGCGCCAGCGCCTTTTCTTTCAATTGCCGGACGCGCTCGCGGGTGATGCCGAGCTGCGAGCCGATTTCCTCGAGCGTCATCGGCTCCTGGCCCTCGAGGCCGAAATAGAGCCGCAGAATCCGCGCTTCCCGCTCCTTGAGCGTCGCGAGCACCGATTCGATGGACTCGGTGAGGGCGTGCTCGAAGATCTCGTCGTCGGGACCCGGGTTCTGGGTGTCGGGCAGATAGTCCAGCAGCTTGTTGTCTTCGCCCGGCGTCAGGGGCGCATCGAGCGACAGATGCGCCTGCGAGATCGACAGCGTCTTCGCGACTTCTTCCTCGGAGATGTCCATCCCCTCGGCGATCTCTTCGACGGTCGGCTCGCGCCCCAGCTCCTGGAGGAGCGAGGCCGAGCGCTTGCCGATGCGGTGCAGCGTGCCGGCGCGATTCAGCGGCACGCGCACGATGCGCGACTGTTCGGCGAGCGCCTGCAGGATGGCTTGGCGGATCCACCAGACCGCGTACGAGATGAACTTGATGCCTTTGGTCTCGTCGAACTTGTGGGCCGCGCGGATCAGGCCGAGGTTGCCCTCGTTGATCAAGTCGGAGAGTGAGACACCCTGATTCTGATACTTTTTCGCGACCGACACCACGAACCGCAGGTTCGAGCGCACAAGTTTGTCGAGCGCCTCCGGATCCTGTTGCTTGATCCGCTGCGCGAGCGTGACCTCCTCCTCTCGCGTGATCAGCGGATACTGGCTGATTTCCCGCAGATACTGATCCAGAGATCCCTCGTCAAATGATGCGCGCTTCGCCGTATTCAATTGCATGGGGTGGCCACTCCTCTTGGGGAAGCTACCACTCTAATGAATCAGCGAACCGAGCCGGCTCCAACGAATGTCCGTCAGCCAAGGAATCGCATCGCGTGTTTCCCGGTTGTAGCTGAAGTACACGACGAGCGGGCGGCCCTTCACCGCGCTCACATCGACAAAGCCCCAGTAGCGTGAGTCGGCCGAGTTGTCGCGATTGTCCCCGAGCACGAAGTACTTGTCCATCGGGACGCGCAACGGACCCCACGTATCGCGCGTGGGGTGATACCGGCGGCGCTGTTCATCGGTGCGGCGCACCAGATACGCGCGCTGCCAGTTGAACTCGGGATCGAATCCGTCGTGCAGCGGATTCGTGCGCTGCACGTACGGCTCATCGAGCGCACGGCCGTTCACGTACGCCTGTCCCTGCTTCATTTCGACGATGTCACCGGGCACGCCGATCACGCGCTTCACGTAGCTCAACGTCGGGTCTTTCGGATACGCGAACACGATCACGTCGCCGCGGTGCGGCGTATTGAAGCCCGGCAAGCGCGCGTTCGTGCCGGGAATCTGCGCACCGTACACGGCCTTATTCACGAACAAAAAATCCCCCGCGAGGAGCGTGCGTTCCATGCTGCCGGAGGGGATTTGAAAAGCTTCGAGAAGGAAGGTGCGGATGATGAGAAACAATACCAGCGCCATACCAAGCGAGCGCATCCAGCTGTCGAACCAGCGGGCTAAGATTGAGCGACGATTTGGAGCGGGCGACGGGAGCCGCGGCGGTTCAGCGCCATATCCGGGGACCCGGGCTCCCAAGTCATGCATGTGACTTATCTTAGCAATCCGGGCCGCACGGCGCAACAGTTACGCCCCAGCCTCGCGGCCCAGCCCATTGCCGAACTCTGAGTCGGAATTCCATCACGGGGTCGTGGTGACGCACACGGGCCGCGAGGCAGGCCACCCGACCCTCTCGCTCGACGCGACACCATGTGACCGTGGTCTCCGTCAACGCGTCGAGCGCGTCACGTTCGAGCGTCGCGCCCTGGGTTGCGAGAACGACGAGGACCGACTCGTACGGCATGCCCTGACGCTAGTCGTCCGCGCGTGAGCGTCGTCACCATTCTGTCGCTGCGAGGATCGAATTGCGGCGCGCGCTCAATAACGCGGCAGGGCGGGATCCACCTCCTCGCGCCAACGCAGAATCCCGCCGGTCAGATTGGCGACGCGGGCGAACCCCGCATCGGCGAGATGGGACGCCGCCGCCCGGCTGCGGCTGCCGCCCTTACAGTACACGACGATCTCCCGGGCGTGATCGAGTGTCTCCGCCACTTCCGGCAACGTCGCGAGCGGCACCAGCCGCGCGCCCGGAATCCGCGCGATGTCCCATTCGAACTGCTCGCGTACGTCGATGAGCTGCAACTCCTCCCCGCGCGACAGCCGGCTCTGCAGCTCGCGCGGCGTGACCTCAACGAACCCACCGACCGACCGCGGCTCCGCCTCCGCCGCCCGCACCCCGCAGAACTGCTCGTAGTCGATGAGCGAGCGAATCTCCCGTGTGCCGCACGCCGGGCACGCCGGATCCTTGCGAAGCCGGACCGTGCGGAATTCCATCCCGAGCGTATCGATGAGCAGCAGCCGGCCGGCGAGCGGCTCGCCCGCGCCGACGATCAGCTTGATCGTCTCCGTCGCCTGAATCGTCCCGACCAGTCCCGGCAGCACACCCAGCACTCCGCCCTCGGCGCAGCTCGGCACGAGTCCCGGCGGCGGCGGTTCCGCGAAGAGGCAGCGATAGCACGGGCCGTCAGGGAGCGCGAAGACGGACGCCTGTCCCTCAAAGCGGAAAATGCTGCCGTACACGTTGGGTTTCCCCAACAGAACGCAAGCGTCATTGACAAGATAGCGCGTTGCGAAATTGTCGGTGCCGTCGACGACGATGTCGTAGCCACTGAGAATGTCGAGCGCGTTCTTCGAGGTGAGCGCCGTCTCGTACGTCTCCAGCCGCACATGCGGGTTCACATCGGCGATGCGGTCGCGTGCCGACGCCAGCTTGGGCCGGCCCACGTCCTTGGTGCCATGCAGGATCTGGCGCTGGAGGTTCGTGACGTCGACGTTGTCGAAGTCTACAAGACCGAGCGTGCCGACGCCGGCCGCAGCGAGATAGAGCGCCGCGGGCGATCCGAGCCCACCCGCGCCGATGAGCAGGACCCGAGCGGCTTTGAGCTTTTCCTGACCCGGAACGCCGACGTCGGGCAGGATGAGGTGCCGACTGTAGCGCAGCAGCTCGGCCTGGGCGAGAGTCGTCATCGTTCAACCTCCTGCGATGGCCGGGACGACGATGATCTCATCGCCGTCGCGCACGCGCGCGGCAAATCCGCCCTGGATTCTGGCGTCGTCGTCGTTGACGTAAAACGTCACGAAGGGATAGGGCTTGCCGGCGGCGTCGCGCAAACGCGGCGCCAGGCCGGGGAACCGGGCGGCGACGTCGGCGACGACATCGCCCAACGTCGATCCTTGGACTTCGAGTGAACGCTGGCCGTCGGCGAGCTTAGCGAGCACGGCGGGCAGTTGCAGAGTGGCGCTCATGATAACTCCGAGGAAACGGGATGACTCATGGACGAAATGCGATTGACGGTGGCGCCCGCAACAGGATGCGCGCTGCGGATCAGCTCGGCCTCGATGCCGATGTCGCGCCACGCCGCGATCATGGCGGCACCGACCGGCGCGGACCGCTCGCGGGGCGCGATCGCGAGGATCGCGGAACCGGCGCCCGACAACGTTGCCCCGAATGCTCCGGCGTGTCGCGCCGCCGCCACGACCGCATCGTAGCCGGGAAGGCGCCCGCGCCGAAACGGCACATGCAGCACGTCGTCGAGCGCGGCGCCGAGGAGCGCGCCATCGCCCGTCATCAAGCCCTGCACCAGGGCCGCGGCTTTGCTCGCCGCCAACACCGCGTCGCTGTGTGGCAGCGTCTTCGGCAAGACCGCGCGCGCCGCTTTCGTATCGGAGGGAAAGGGCGGGACGGCGAGCGACAGCTCGAGGCCGGCAGCGATCTTGAGGGAAGTCGACACATATCCCGCGGACGTCCGCACGCTCAGGACGGCGCCGCCATAGACCGCCGGTGCGACGTTGTCGGGATGCCCTTCGACACCCGAGGCGATATCCACGATCTGTTGCCGGGTCAGGTGCAGATCGAGCGCGGCATCGGCGAGCAATACGCCCGCGACGATTGCCGCAGCCGACGAGCCGAGCCCGCAGCCGACGGGGATGTCGGACGCTGCATCGATCTGCGCTCCGGCCGCCACATCAGCTGCCGCGCACGCCGCGCGGTACCCGCGTGCGAGCAGGTCTTCTTCGATCG
>JACXTT010013136.1_pt1 | contig 10938 bp, 11 predicted proteins | sample 9270951 | NCBI WGS metagenome assembly JACXTT01 (sample SAMN15532306, study PRJNA645909) | rock metagenome | isolation source: weathered quartz diorite | place: Puerto Rico | collected 2017-06-21 | reverse complement strand
TCTGCGCCGGGACCAGGGCGCCCGTGAGGATCAGGGCTGCGAGCAGGACTCGCCGCACGAGAAAGATTGTATAGGGTCAGACCCCGGTAACAGGTGATTGAGGGGTCGGACCCCGATGATATGTGGTAAGGGGGTCAGACCCCGGTGATGGGTCGACTCAAGGTTGCAAGAAATGCACTGCTTAATCGACCTCGAGGAATGTTGGTTCGCCGATCACAATGCCGCGTTTCATTGCCTGGCGAAGTCCGTCCAACTCACTCTGTGGCATCTGATTTCCGCAGAACTCCCGCCAGGCTTGTTGGCGCGCCTCGGGCGTGGCGCCGAGGTTCATGTACAACGGATGCTCGGTCACAACCTCATCGTAGGCTCCAAACGCATGATGTAAATAACTTGACCAGCGATGCTTCTCAGGTCCACGTACTACCCCCGCTCTGACGGCGTTCATTTCTATATAACGCATGCAAATGAGCCAGTAACGCTCGTCGTGAACGAGAGCCGGCCTGTATCGGCTCTCCCAGAGCGTGCCGGTCCGCTCGTACCGGCGATTGAAAAACGGCACGTAGCGGCGACCGAGCGCTTGCCTCATCTTCGGCATCGAGTACTCCGTTTCCGGTGTGCCGAGGACGTGGACGTGATTGCGCATGAGCGTGTACGCATGTACTTGGAAGCCGTGGCACTCGCTTTCGAATCTCAGAATCGACAGAAACACCCGATAGTCGGTCAATGTCTTGAAGATGGTGCTGCGGTTGACGCCACGCTGCGTGATATGCCAGCTGAAACCCTCTTCGAAAAATCGACGTCGACGCGCCACACGCTCTTGGATCGCAAGCTGTATTCCTCAAGTCGATCGTGCCGAAACGCTCGGAGTCGATAAGGATCGATCCTGGCGATAGGCAAGAATGCCGCAGGAGGCGTCGTCCAAAGTACGTGAGAACTGCAACCTTGAGTCGACCCATCACCGGGGTCTGACCCCGGAACGACTGATCACCGGGGTCTGACCCCGGTCATAATCTCCCCATGAGTTCCGATCGGCTGTTCCTGCGTCACGCGGTCGCGACGCTTGCCTACCGGGCGGGGAAGGCGTTGCGGGGCGCGCCGGCAACCTTCGCTGACTTCGCCGTGGCGCCCGGCACGCGTACCCCGGCGCGGATCGTCTCGCACATGGGCGACCTGCTCGATTGGGCGCTCCATCTCGCGCGCGGTGAGCAAAGCTGGCATGACTCGATGCCGCTGCCGTGGGATCGGGAAGTCGCGCGGTTCTTCGCCGCGCTGCAGACCTTCGATGCGTATCTCGCGTCAGAGGAACCGCTCGGCTGGTCCGCGGAGCGATTGTTCCAGGGTCCAATCGCTGACGCGCTGACTCACACCGGACAACTGACGATGCTCCGCCGGCTTGCTGGAGCGCCTATTCGGGGTGAGAACTACGCGCGGGCCACGATTACCGCAGGGAACGTTGGCGTGGCGCAGGCGTCGCCCGGCTACGAATTCGACTGACATGCGACGCGTCCCCATCCTCGCGTCCATCGTCGCGCTGACGCTCGCGGTCGCAATCGGCTTTGCGCAGCGCGATGCGTTTGCGGATCTTCAGCCGACGGTCATCCTCGTCTCCTTCGACGGTTTTCGTTGGGACTATCCGTCAAAGGCGCCGACGCCGAACCTGCGGCGGTTGATGGAACGCGGCGTTCACGCGCGCAACCTGATTCCGAGCTTTCCTTCGAAGACTTTTCCGAACCACTACTCACTCGTCACCGGCCTCTACCCGGGCCATCACGGAATCGTCGCCAACAACATCTTTGATCCGCCGACCGGCCGGACATTCGCCACCCCGAAGCGCGAGGAATTACGCGATCCGATGTGGTGGGGAGGGACGCCGCTCTGGACTTTAGTGGAGCGTGCCGGCAGCAAGTCGGCGCCGCTCTTCTGGCCCGGCTCAGAGGCGCCGCATGCAGGTGTCATGTCCGCCTACTGGCAGCCGTATGACGAGAACCGGCCCGCGAACGCTCGAATCGATCAGATTCTGAGCTGGCTCGATCAGCCTGCGGCACAGCGCCCCACATTTCTGAGCCTTTACTTCGAAGACACCGACGCGGCCGGTCACGCCAATGGACCGGATTCACCCGAAGTGCGCGACGCGATCGTGCGCGATGATGCGTACATTGGCCGCTTGATCGAAGGACTGACGCGTCGCGGGATTGCTGATCGCATCAATGTCGTCGTCGTTTCCGATCACGGGATGACGGCGGTCGATGATACGCGCGTGATTGTCGCCGACGACTATGTGTCGCCGGACGACGTCGTCATCGCGGACATCAATCCGACGCTGAGCCTCTTTCCGAAGGCCGGCAAGGAAGACGAGGTGTACCGCAGGCTCGTCAAAGCGCATCCGCACCTGAAGGTTTTCAAGCGCGACGAAACTCCCGGCAGGTGGCATTACCGAGATCATCCGCGCATACCGCCGATCCTCGGCGTCGCAGACGAAGGCTGGCAGGTGCTGCGCCGCGCAACGGTCGACAGCATCGCCGCGCGAAAGATCCGCGGGCAGCGTGGCACGCACGGCTACGATCCGCAGCTGATGTCGATGCGCGCCATCTTCATCGCCTCAGGACCGGCGTTCAAACGCGGTGCGACTGTGGCTCCATTCGAAAACGTGAGCATCTACAACGTGCTGGCGAATATCCTTCACGTGACGCCGCCGCCGAACGATGGCGATCCGTCAGTCGTGCGCACGCTGCTTCGCGACGAGGCGCCGGTGACCGCTCGTTCCAATCGAAACTGAGACTCGCTCGCAAGCTTCGCGCGGCGCCCGTCTTTGCGTTACTGTGAGCCGCAGTACTCGTTCAGTTCATGGTTGATGGGGCCACGCGAGAGTCGGAGACGCTCGCCGCAATTCGAAGACTGCTTCTCGGCGCACTCGCAATCGGCGTGCTCGGCACAACCGGTGAGCTCATCTTCCTCCGCCACATCGACGAGCCGGCGCAGTGGATTCCACTGGTGTTTCTCGGCGTCGGGGTGCCCATTCTCATCTGGCATGCCGCGGCGCCGAGTGGCGCCAGTGTCCGCGTCCTCCAGGGCCTGATGCTGGCGTTCATCGCGTTGGGCGTGATTGGCGTTGGGCTCCATTACGATGGCAATGTCGAGTTCGAGCGCGAGCTCCACCCCGATGAACGCGGATGGACGTTCATTCGTAAGACAGTTGCAGGGGCGACGCCTGTGCTCGCCCCAGGATCAATGGTGCTGCTCGGGCTCGTGGGGCTCGCGCACGCCTACCACTACCCCACACGCGGGTTATCCCGCCCGGAGACAGAAGTATGAAGCACATAGCCGGAGTTGTGATTGTTGCAGCGTCGATCGCAGTCATCCCGCTTGTCGGGCACGCGCAGGTCGGCAAACCGGTCACCATCGTTGACGCGAATCTGGTTACGGAGGCGGAGCTCGCGAAGCTGCCGAACATGAACGCAGCGCTGGCGAAGGCCGTCGTCGCCAAGCGCCCGTTCAAGACGGTGAAAGACCTCGACAACGCCTTGAGCTCGCTCACCAAGGAACAGCGCACCGAGCTGTACGGAAGACTGTTCGTGCCCATCAACCTGAACACGGCGACCGACGAAGAAATCCTGCTGATTCCTAACCTCGGCAACCGCATGCTGCGCGAGTTCAAGGAGTACCGTCCGTATACGGCGCTAGCACAGTTCCACCGCGAGATCGGCAAGTACGTCGACGACAAGGAACTGGCGCGGCTCGAACAGTACGTGTTCGTTCCGGTTAGCAAGTAATGACGTCGCGGGGCCTCGCCGCGGTCGTGCTCGCGGCCGTCGTGTACGTGGGGGTGGCTGAACGAGTGTCCCTTCGCGCGGCGCAGGATCCGACGACACCGCCAACATCACTGAACGACGCGCTGCCGCCGAATGCAACCGGTGAATACATCTTCCAGAACAACTGCGCCACGTGTCATGGGCCCGACGGTAAAGGCTCTCCGCAGAGCGTCGTCGGGTTCGATGCGCCGCTGCCGGACTTCAGTGACTGTCCGACCAACACGGTCGAGCCGTTTGGTGACTGGAATTCCGTGGTGCATCGCGGCGGGCCGATTCGCGGACTGGATCACCACATGCCAGCCTTCGGCGATGCCTTATCCGACGATCAAATCGAATCGGTGATCAAGTACCTGTGGACGCTCTGCGACGATCCGCGGTGGCCGCGCGGCGACCTCAACTTTCCACGCGCGTTTTTTACCGAGAAGGCGTTCCCCGAGAGCGAGACGGTGTGGACGACGGGCATCACGGCGAAGGGCGCCAAAGCCGTCGCCAACGAACTGGTCTATGAACACCGCATCAAGCAGCGCAGCCAGTACGAGATCACCATCCCGATTGAATTCCAGCAGGTCACACCCTCCGGCGCATGGGTAAAGGGTCTGGGCGACGTGGAGTTCGCGCTGCGGCGGACATTCTGGGCGAGCCTGGATCACGCCGCAATCTTTGCCGCCGGCGGAGCCGTTACGGTGCCGACCGGCAAGGATGAAGTGGGCGTCGGTGAGGGCGCGACCATCTGGGAACCGTTTGCGATGTTTGCGAAGGGGCTCGGGGCGAACGGATTCGTTCAGCTGCACGGCGGGTACATGGCATCGAGCCGGCGCAGCAACGTCGAGGACGCAACTTATCTGCGTCAGGCGTGGGGCTACACATACGCGCAAGATCACGGCTTCGGCCGCGCATGGACGCCGATGGCCGAGGTCGTCTGGTCCAAAGAACGAGGCGGCGCGTCCGTCGTTGACGTCGTGCCGCAGATGCAGGTCTCGCTGAGCAAGCTGCAGCACATCCTGATGAGCGTCGGCGTCAGCGTTCCAGCGAACCAGCGTGAAGGACGCCATCCGGAGTTCCTCACGTATTTCCTGTGGGACTGGTTCGACGGCGGACTATTCCAGTACTGGCATTGAGGCCACGGAATGTCCATGAATCGTCTCGTTCCGCTTGCCTCGAGTTTATGGGCCGCGGCGTTTCTCATCGCCGTCCCGCACGCGGCACAACAGCCACCGCCGCGGCCGGGCGCCGCGCCCGTCAATCCGCACGCGGAGTCGCTCTTCACACCTTCGGAGAATTGCATCGCCTGCCACAACGTGCTGATGACACCGAGCGGTGAAGATGTGTCGATCGGCGCGACGTGGCGTTCGACGATGATGGCCAACTCGGGGCGCGATCCGTACTGGCAGGCGGGGGTTCGCCGCGAAACGATCGATCATCCAACGCAGGCGGACGCGATTCAGACCGAATGCGCGGCGTGCCACATGCCGATGCTGCAGAAAGTGTCGAAAGCAGCAGGGAAGAAGACCGACGTATTCGCTCACCTGCCGACTAACAAGAAAGACGATTCCGATTTGCACAAGCTGGCGGCTGACGGCGTGTCATGCACCGTGTGCCACCAGATCTCCGACGAAGGGCTCGGCACGCGCGAGAACTTCAACGCGAATTTCACGCTTCGCCCGACGCCTCCCGACGGCAACCGCGTGATCTTTGGTCCATACCAGATCGACGCGGGTCGCAAGACCATCATGCGATCGGCGACCGGGTTCCAGCAGATGAAGGCGACGCACATCCAGCAGTCGGAGCTGTGCGCGACGTGTCACACGCTCTACACCGAGGTGCTGACGCCGGGCGGCCAGGTCGCCGGTTCGTTCCCCGAGCAGATGAACTTTCAGGAATGGCAGCACAGTTCGTACAGCCAGGGCGCAAGTGCGCAGAGCTGCCAGGCGTGCCACATGCCCGAGGTGAAAGAGAAGACGCGGATCGCCTCGGTGCTCGGCGATGTTCGGGAAGGGCTGCACCGGCATCTGTTCGTCGGCGGAAATGCCTTCGTCGTCCGCATGCTGAACCGCTATCGGCGGGACCTTGGTGTTACCGCGTTGTCGTCCGAACTCGAGGCGACGGCGAAGGCGACAGTCCGCCAGCTGCAGGAGGACACCGCGACCGTGTCAATCGCGCGCGCAGAAGTCGCGTCTGGAAAGCTCACCGTCGACGTGGACGTGAAGAACCTCGCCGGTCATAAATTTCCGACCGGCTATCCCGCACGAAGGACGTGGCTGCATTTCACGGTCCGCGATGGAGATGGTCGCGCGGTGTTCGAGTCCGGCGCCGTTAGTGACGCCGGGCTGATTGCCGGCAACGACAACGATGCCGATCCGCTCAAATACGAGCCGCACTATGACGAGATCACGTCTCCCGATCAGGTGCAGATTTACGAACCAATCCTCGGTGACGCGAGCAACATGCCGACCACCGGCCTGTTGTTCGCCACCCATTACCTGAAGGACAACCGGCTGCTTCCTCGCGGCTTTGACAAGACTAGCGCCGACAAAGACATCGGGGTCTACGGCGGCGCGATGCAGGACTCGAACTTCAGCGGTGACGGCGATCGCGTGCGGTATGTCGTGGACGTCCCGGCACGAGGAGGTCCATACCGGCTGGACGTGCAGCTGATGTATCAGTCCATCGGATTCCGCTGGGCGCACAACCTCGAAAAATACGATGCGTTCGAGCCGAAGCGCTTTGTCGACTATTACAACGCGCTGGCGCATGAATCCGCGGTCGTTGTTGCGCAAGTGTCCACCGAAGCTAGGCCATAATCCCCCACATGGCTGTCATCAGAGAATTCCGCGAGTTCATCGCGCGCGGCAACGTCATCGATCTCGCGGTCGGCGTCATCATCGGTGCGGCGTTCGGGAAGATCGTGACGACGCTCGTCGAGGGCATCATCATGCCGCCGATTGGCCTCGTCCTCGGACGCATCGACTTCTCCAGCCTCTTCTACGTCCTTGACACCTCGAAGGGCGTCCCTGCCTCGCTTGCCGACGCGAAGACCAAAGGCATTCCGGTGATTGCCTATGGCCAGTTCGTCAACGACGTGATCGGGTTTGTGATTGTGGCGCTGGCCGTGTTCCTTCTGGTCAAGCAGGTGAATCGCCTGAAGCGAGAGGAACCACCTCCGGCGCCGACCGCGAAGGATTGTCCGTACTGTGCGACCGCCATTCCGATCAAGGCGAGGCGGTGCCCGAACTGCACGTCGGAGGTCGGAACCGCGTCAGTCGTGTAGCGGATCAGATTTCGACCTGTACGCCGAGTTCGACAACCCGTTCAGCAGGGAGTCGGAAGAACGCGGTCGCGCGGACCGCGTTGCGCGCCATCAGCACGAACAGCTTCTCGCGCCAGATCGCCATCCCGCGGCGGTGTGTGACGAGAATCGTCTCCCGACCAAGGAAATAAGTCATGTCGTCCGCATCGATGTCGAGTCCATAGGCGTGAGCGGCGCGCAGCGCGTCAGGGACGTTCGGGTCCTGCATGAATCCGTAGACGAGCCGCATGGTGTAGACGCCGTAACCAAGATTCTGAACGGCAATCTGTTCGTCGAGCGACACGTGGGGAACCGGCGCAGTCGTGACGGTGAGAATCACGACGTGCTCATGCATCACCTTGTTGTGTCGCAGGTTATGCGCGAGGGCCGGTGGCGTTCCGCGCGGCTGGGCGGTCATGAATACCGCGGTGCCAGGAACGCGAACGGGCGGCGATGCGACGATGACCGACATGAAATGTTCGACCGGAATCGCTCGCGCGGTGAGACGCTCGGCAACGATTCGGCGTCCCGTTTTCCATGTGGTCATCAAGGTAAAGACCGACGCAGCGACGAGAAGAGGGACCCACCCGCCCTGCTCGACCTTCAGCAGGTTGGCCCCAAAGAAGGTGAAGTCGGCCGACAGAAATACCGCAGTCATCGTATAGACCGCCGGCTTCGGCCATCGCCACCGTTCGAGGGCGATGACATGCAGCAAGAGCGTCGTGATCGTCATCGTCCCCGTCACCGCGATGCCGTACGCAGCGGCCAGCGAGTCCGCGGATCCGAAACCGATGACGATCAGGATGGTTGCGATCATCAGGGCCCAGTTCGCCTGCGGGACATAGATTTGGCCGGCTTCGAGTGACGACGTGTGCTCGATGTCGAGACGCGGCGCATATCCGAGCTGGATCGCCTGCTGTGTCAGTGAGAAGACGCCCGAGATTAATGCCTGCGACGCAATGATCGCCGCCAGCGTTGCGATCCCGACGAGCGGAAACAGCGCCCACGATGGCACCATCAGGAAGAATGGTTGTTTCGCCGATTCGCCATCGATCAGCAACAGTGCTCCCTGACCGAGATAGTTCAGCAGCAGCGCCGGCAGGACCAGCGAAAACCATGCGATGCGAATCGGCGTCTTGCCGAAATGGCCCATGTCCGCATACAGCGCCTCACCGCCGGTGACCGCGAGGAACACGGCGCCGAGCACGGCGATGCCGCCAAAGCCGTGCGCTTCGAAATACCGGATAGCGTGGATGGGATTGATGGCCTCGAGCACGCGAGGATCGCGGGCGATCCACACCGCGCCAAGGCCGCCGATGGTCATGAACCAGACGATGATGATCGGACCAAAAAGACCTCCGACGCGATGCGTCCCATACTGCTGGACGACGAACAGCGCGACGAGAATCACCACCGAGATCGGTACGACGTACGGCTCGAACAGCGGAGTCGCGACCTGCAGTCCTTCCACGGCGCTGAGCACGGTGATGGCCGGCGTGATCATGCCGTCGCCATAAAGCAACGCGGCGCCAAAGATGCCGAGACCAACGAGCACGGACATCCGGAACCCGCGCGACGTGCGCGCGGACGGCAGGAGAGCGGCTAACGCAAGGATGCCGCCTTCTCCCTGGTTGTCGGCCCGCATCACGATCGCGATGTACTTGATGGAGATGACGATGACGAGGGCATAGACGATGAGCGACAGAACGCCAAGGACGTTCTCGGTCGTGACGGGCAGCGCGTACGGCCCATAGAAACAGACACGAATCGTGTACAGCGGACTCGTGCCGATGTCGCCGTAGACGACGCCGAGCGCGGTTAATGTCAGGGCCAAGAGCCGGCGTGAGCCGGCGGCGCGCGCGGGCGCCCGACTTGCTGCCGCCGGCACGGCGACGCCGGATCGGCTGGCACTGGATGATGCCGTCACAAAACACCGAGCATAGCACGCATGAGTTCGTCCCTCATGCCGTTCACGTCAGCTCACTTGCAGCATGCGTCCCTGATTGAAAACAAACATCGATCAGCATGGGAGGGACTGGTCCATGAAAGTCAAAGGCCTTCTCGTACTCGTATGCGCAGTCGCGCTGACGGCGGCATGCAACAGCAACCGCACGGCCAACCGGGAAGCCGGAACGACCGGTACGGCCGGGGCAGGCGTCAGCAACAGCGACAAGAACTTCCTCAGCGATCAGCTGTCGGACGGAATGGCTGAAATCGAACTGGCGAAAGTCGCCAGAGACCACGCCGCGAGCTCAGATGTGAAACAGTTTGCGCAGATGATGATCGACGACCACACCAAGGCGGGCGATCAGCTCAAGCAGATTGCGACAAGCAATTCGATTCCCGTCGAGACCAAGATCGACGACAAGCACCAGAACGTGATGGACAAGCTGTCGAAGCTGCACGGCGCGGACTTCGACAAGGAATACATGAGCGCCACGGTTGATGATCATCAGGATGCGGTAAGCGACCTGCGTTCGCGGGTGAACGAGAATCGCAGCGCGTCAGATCGGTTGACCGGCAAGAACCCCGAGAACCCGGCGGCCGTCAAGCCGGAGCAGTCGGACAACCGGGTGACGATGAGCATCAACGAATGGGCGGCCAATACGCTGCCGACCGTCGAGCGGCACCTCGATCGCGCGAAGCAGATCAAAGACAACGTCGATCACGAGAATCGAACGGCGCGCGGAACCAGCGGAACTGATTGAGCCTCGCGGACCTGACAAGGCCCGCGCCGCGGAAGGGCCGCTCTACGCGGTCCTTCCCGGCAACCAGATCGAACGCACCGTCAGCTCACCGTGGTCGAGTCCCGCCGCTTTGTCCAATGTTTGAAGCAAGGGTGGAAGCTGCGCGCGGAACCGCCACTGGTCCGCACGTCCCCCCGCCTTCGCAGCCTGCGCGGCCGCTTCGTCCCACCACGGTGCGACGGCTCGCGCGATCGGTTCGAGAATCAGCACACGCGCGCCGTGATCGGCTGCGGCGAGCAACTGTTCGAGGACACGCGTCCGCACGTCAGGTGCGAGTTCATTGAGCACGTAGGCGGCAATTGCGGCGCTGCCAGGAACCAGTCGCGGTAGACGCGCGATATCGCCGCGGCGCGCTGAGCCCTTTAATTCCAGGGTCCGGTACGTCCATCGCGCTTCGTCGATTGCCCACGGATGGCGGTCGATTCCCGTCACCGGTGGCAAACCATCACAGGCGACGGCCCATGCGGCACCCGCGGCGCCGGTCCCACATCCAAGGTCCAGCACTGATGAAGGGGTCAGTGTCACCGCCTCATCCAGTGCGCGAATGACGTGGGTTGCCGTCATGAAATGAAGCGGTGCGTAGAACAACGCGAAGGCTGCTCGTTTCCCTGCGCTCTCGAGTGGTCCCCCGCCGCCGACCGTGTGGCGCCGCTCGACATAGGTTGACGACAACGCCCGGAGCGCGCGCGTCAGTTCGGGCAGCCGGAGATTGGCCAGATGGCGCTTCTCCAGCGCAGCCACCCATTCTTCGAAGGTCATGTTCAAATGACGATAAAGGGATGGAATGCGTGATTTTGATCGGCTTGCCCGCATCCGGCAAATCGACGTTCTTCCGCGAGCGGTTTGCCGCGACGCACGACCACGTCAGCAAAGACCTGCTTCGCAACAACCGGAAGCCGCAGCGACGGCAGGAGCATTTGATAGCGGAATCGCTCGCGTCAGGCCGATCGGTTGTGGTGGACAACACCAATCCGAGCGCCGCCGTACGTGCCACGATCATCAGCATCGCGAAGAAGCATGGCGCTGAGGTGTCGGGCTATTTCTTCGTCACCGATGCTCGCGACGCGCTTCGACGCAACCGCGCCCGTGAGGGTCG
>JACXTT010013135.1_pt1 | contig 10939 bp, 10 predicted proteins | sample 9270951 | NCBI WGS metagenome assembly JACXTT01 (sample SAMN15532306, study PRJNA645909) | rock metagenome | isolation source: weathered quartz diorite | place: Puerto Rico | collected 2017-06-21 | reverse complement strand
CAAGCCGTTCGGAGTGGGCGTAACCCAGCCGCGACGTGACGAACGCGCCCCAATCGCCGCCCTGCGCTGCAAAGCGCTGATAACCAAGTACCCCGGTCATCAACTCCGCAAATACATCGGCGATCTGTTCAACCGAGAAGCGCTGCTGGTGCGGCATAAAGGAAAACGCGTACCCTGGCAGTGACGGCGCGACCACAGTGAATGCGTCTGCTGAATCGGCACCGAAGCGCTCCGGATCGGCGAGCATCGGAATCAGGCTGTGGAATTCGTGCACCGATCCCGGCCAGCCATGCGAGATCAACAGCGGCATCGGCTTCGGGCCTTTGCCTTCCTCGCGGATGTAGTGCACGTCGATTCCGGCGAGCCTGACCTTGTATTGTTTGAAACCGTTGATTCCGGCTTCGTGCTGGCGCCAGTCGTAGCGGTCGCGCCAATACTCCACCAGCGATTTCAGGTAAGGCAGATCCGTTCCGTATTTCCAGTGGTTGTCCGGCACTTCGTCCGGCCAGCGCACGCGAGCGAGACGGGACTTGAGATCGGCAAGCACGTCGTCGCCGACATGCAGCCGGAACGGGGTCGGGGCAGCGGTCATGATTTCTCCGGGTCAGGCATCCGGCACGATTGTTGGCCTTGCAGGAGCAGCCATCCAATATATTTGGTGTGCCTCGATTGATACCGGCAACGAATCGAACTCCGCTACGTCAAAGGCCAAAGACCAAAGACCAGCTCTCAGCGCGGAGCACGCAGAGGACACGGAGGAAGGACAAGAGCAAGAACAAGCACGCGGCCTAAAACCCGGATCGGTGGTCAATTCGACACCACGTCCGCTTATAACTCCCGCATGTTTTCCTCGTTTTTGTTTTTCCTCAGCATCCTCAGCGGTCCGTGTTGATATTGATACGGGACACCTCGTCGTCGCAAGTCGATTTGTTGGTGTGGAAGCCCACGCGGACCGGGCTGCCGACCAGCATCAGGAAGGACTTCTGGATCGCGTATGCCTCGACCTCGCGGTAGTACCAGCGCTCGCAGGGCCTGGCGTCTCCGCGTTCGTGATCGAGTTCCTGCACGTAATGCACGAGTTCGTGCAACAGCACAGAACGATCGAACAGGTTGGTTTCCGGCTTGAGGCGTTCGTCCAGGAAAATCCCTTCGCCCGGCTGATACGTGGCCCGCACGGCGCACTTCGAGGTACAGGCCAACTTCTCCAGCCGCTCGTGCGGAACGCGAAAGATTTCCGGAGCGAAAGCAGGCCGCGGGTATTTGGACAACTGATCGATGGCAGACAGCAGGGACGGAACCAATTCGGCTTCGGTGAGCGGGCTGGTATCGCCCAGATACTGGTCTAGCTCCGAGTGACCTTTATCCACATAGTTGCTGTACATGCCGGGGGAATCGACGCCGTTTTGCTTCGGCTTTGTGTGTTTGCCGGCAGCGAGCGCGGGCCAAGCAAGGCTGAACGCGACAACGAGTACCAGCAGCAGCGTGCTGGTCAAATGGCGCGAAGCAAACGATCGCATGCGAATCCTTTCCTCGACCCGCGGAAGCCGGCGTTTCACGACGGCGCCGTCAGGGCATCTCCCTCGTGATACCTGCTTGCCTCGCCCCTGCGTTCCTTCGTGTTCAAGAATTATTGAAGCAGGGTGGCTCTCTCACCCGGGCCGAGAGGTTTCGACGGCTCGGGAGCCGCAGGCCGGGTCAGCGCCTCGAGGGCGGCCGCCCTGTCCTTCGCGCGCGCAAGCTGCTCCGGATCGAGCCGCGCGCCGAGTTCGTCGAGGTCGTGCCGGTTCCGCTTCGCTTCGTCGGCATCCTCGGCTGGATAACGCAAGCCGGCAACGCTGTACCACGCATGCGCCTCCACGGGATCGGGGCCAACGCCACGCCCTTCCGCATACATTGCGCCGATGCTGTGCATCGCCGAAGCGTCGCCCTTGTCCGCGGCCTTGCGGAACCAGGTCATTGCCGCAGCATAATCGCGATCGACGCCCTTGCCTGCCTCGTAGAGCGAGCCGATGTTGTACATCGCCATGCGCTCGCCCTGCTCGGCGGCGCTCTGGTACCAGGTCATCGCCATCATCAGGTTCTGCTCGACGCCGTGACCGTTCTCGTAGAGGTCGGCGACGCTGTTCATTGCCCAGGCGTTGCCGAGAAACGCCGCCTGGTGCCACCACGCGAACGCCTCCTTGAAGTCCTGCTCCACGCCGTGGCCGTTGGCATACATCAGCCCGATGTTGTTCATCGCCACGGTATAGCCGCGCCTGGCCGCCTCCTTCCACCAGTTCAGCGCTTCAGTGTAGCTTTGCTTGCCGTTGTACCCTTTTGCCCAGAGCAGGCCGACGTTGTTCATCGCGCGGACGTCGCCCTGGCGCAGCAGTTGCGCAAGGTTGGCCGGATCGAGCATGTCCTGGCCGGGCGTGAGATTGGTGAAAGTCTCTTCCTGTTCGACCGCCCACCCGGCACAGGGCAGCGAGAGAAACGCAGCAAGGATCAGGGACCGCGGCTTCAAGCTTACCTCCTGCATATCGAACCTGACGATTGCCCGGTCCAATGAATAGACCGCCGCTTCCGCGGCCGGCTTATCACGATTCTAGTGTCCTTCCGCAAGGAAGGGAATCAAGTCGCGCAACAACTCGTCCGGCGCCTCTTCGGGAATGAAATGCCCGCACTGCAGCGGATGGCCACTCACGTGGGCGGCTTTCTCCTTCCAGGTGCCGAGCACATCGAACAGGGTGTGCATCTTGCCGTACTCGCCCCAGATCGCCAGCACCGGGCAGGCGAGCTTTTTCCTCCGGTCGCGTTCGTCGTCGGCAATATCCACGGCCGCCGCCGCGCGATAGTCCTCGAGACCTGCGCGGATCGTCCCGGGCAGCCTGAAGGCGCGCAGGTATTCCTGGAACATCGGCTCCTCGATCGCATCCTGGCGAAAGCACAGCGCCCGGAACATGTGCCGCAGGAAGGGCTCGGCGCTACCGGCAATCATGATCTCGGGCAGATCCGGCACCTGGAAGAAGAACCAGTGCCAGTACGCGGCGGCGAGTTCCTTGCCGGTGTCGCGGAACACGGTGTGCGTGGGCACGATGTCGAGAACGGTGAGGTTTTTCACCTCGCCCGGGTAATCCATCCCCAGCCGGTGCGCCACCCGCGCGCCGCGGTCGTGTCCGACCAGTGCATAGCTTTTGAATCCCAGCGCGGACATCACTTCGCGGATGTCTTTGGCCATGCTGCGCTTGTCGTAACCGTCGCGGGGCTTGTCGGAGTCGCCGTACCCGCGCAAGTCGGGGCACACCACGGCGAACCGATCGAGCAGGGCGGGGACGACCTTGCGCCACATCTGACCCGTCTGCGGATAACCGTGGAGCAGCACCACCGGATCGCCCTTGCCACCAACCCACGCGTTGATGCGCACGCCGTTGGCGCGCACGGTCTCCCGGCGCATGCCGCTCATGAAATCACTCATCGAAGTCCTTTTAAACCTCACCACGGAGGACACAGAGGACACGGAGGAAAAGGCAAGAGAAAAAACGGTCGGAAGTTAAAATTCTTGTAATGGTGGACTGACCACCGACGTAACAACTAGCGGCAGAGGAGAACAACAGTCACCTCGCGTTTAACCTGACATTACCTTTCCTCGTTTCAGGTTCTCCTCCGTGTACTCCGTGTCCTCCGTGGTTCACGAATTCATTTCTTTAGATAACTGCGCAACCGCTCCACGCCTTCGGCGAGAATCGGGATGGGCTTCGGATACGAGAAGCGTACGTGCTGCTTCGCCCGATACTCGCCGAAGTCGATTCCCGGCGCGATCGCCACGCTCGCTTTCTCCAGCACATCCCGGCAAAACTGATAGCTGTCGGACACGAGCCGTTCGCAGTTCGCATAGATATAGAACGCACCTTCCGGCATCACCGGGATGTCGAAGCCGAGGCTGCGCAGTTCCGGCACCAGGAAATCGCGCTGCGCGCGGAAAGCATCGCGGCGTTGGTCGAGCAGTGCGGTGGTATCGGGATGGAAGGCGGCGAGCGCGGCCTTCTGCGCTATTTCCGAGGACGAGATGAACAGGTTCTGCGCCAGCTTGTCCACCGCCGGCATGATTGCCTCAGGCACCACCATCCACCCCAGGCGCCAGCCGGTCATGCCGAAATATTTGGAGAAGCTGTTGATGATGAAGACGTCATCGGCGAACTCGAGCGCACTGCGGTCGCGTTGTCCGTACGTCAGCCCGTGGTAGATCTCGTCCACGATCAGCACTCCGCCGCGCGCGCGCACCACGGCGTGAATGCGATCGAGTTCCTCGTGCGCGATCAGTGTGCCGGTCGGGTTCGAGGGCGAAGCGATCAAAACCGCCGCCGTTTTCGGCGTCCAGTGCTTCTCCACCAATTTGGCGGTGAGCTGGTAGGCGGTCGAAGCATCGACCGGGACGCCGACCGGATCGCCCTCCATCGTGCGCACGAAGTGGCGGTTGCACGGATAGCCGGGATCGGTCATCAGCACCCGCTCTCCGGGCGAAAGGATCGCACCCATCGTCAGCAGCAGCGCGCCCGAAGAGCCGGTGGTCACGGCAATACGCGAAGGCGGCACATCCACGCCGTACCGCGTGCGGTACCACGCCGAAATCGCATCCCTCAACTTGGTGATGCCCAGCGACTGGGTATAGCCGACCCGGCCGGCCTGGATCGCGCGGACGCCGGCCTCTGCGATCAACGGCGGGGTGGGTGCATCGGGCTCGCCCACCACCATGTTCGAGATGCTCCGCCCCTGCGCCTCCAGCTCCTTTGCCCGCGCGATGAGTGCCATCACGTGGAACGGCTCGATGCCGGCCATGCGCAAAGCGATGTGAGGGCTGGTATTGCGGGGAAGCTTTTCGGGGCGATTCATCCGGTCCTCGGAGTGTTGCGCTGTCCGCGCCATGCTCGATTGCCGGTTCGGCGGACTGAGGCTCGAATTTTATGCCCCCCCAGGCGTCCGCCGCAACGAAGGCGGTTCAAAAAACAGCGCCGAGCGTCTACCATGTCGATCCTCTTAACTTTGATCTGAACGGGAAACCGGCAATGAAGATCGCAATCATCGGCAGCGGCGGGGTCGGCGGCTATTTCGGCGCCCGCCTGGCTGCGAGCGGACAGGATGTCACTTTCGTTGCCCGCGGTGCGCACCTCGAAGCCCTGCAGAAAAACGGCCTCAAGGTGTTGAGCGCGCTCGGCGACCTGCATCTACCCGAAGTGAAAGCCACCAAAGATACGACGGTCATCGGTCCCGTTGACGTGGTCATGATCGCGGTAAAGCTCTGGGGCACCGAGGAAGCGGCGCAGTCCGCCAAGCCGCTGATCGGCCCTGACACCGTCGCGGTGTCTTTCCAGAACGGCGTGGTCGCCGTGGATACGCTGCTGCCGATCCTGGGCAAGGAACATGTCATGGGTGGGGTGGCGAACATCGCCGCGCTCATCGAAGCGCCTGGTGTGATCCGCCACAACGGCAATATGGCCAACCTGTTCTTCGGAGAACTCGACGGCAAACCCTCCCCGCGATCGCAGGCGTTTCTCGTTGCCTGCAAAATAGCCAACATCCAGGCCGAGCTGGTCACCGATATTAACGGGGCGATCTGGGAAAAGTTCGTGCGCCTGGTTACGCTGTCGGCACTGACTTCGCTGACCCGCATGCCGGTCGGACCGATCCGCTCCGACCCCGATACCCGCGTACTGATGCAGCAGGTAATGGAAGAAGTGGTGGCGATCGGCAAAGCCAGAGGCGTTAAATTCGAACCCGGGATCATCGCCGAGCAGATGGCTCGGGTCGATGGTTACCCGGCCACGATGGTCGCATCGATGTGCGGCGATCTGCGCCGCGGCAACCGGCTGGAACTGCCGTGGCTGTCCGGCGAAGTGGCCAATCTCGGCGACGAACTCGGCATCCCGACACCGGCGAATCATTTCGTGTATGCGGCGCTCAAGCTCTACGCCAACGGTCGCCCCGCCGACGCGCAGGCCTAGTGCAAATTAGCCACAGAGGACACAGAGAACACAGAGCAAAAACAAGGACGAGGAAAAGCAATGGGGGCTAAAAAGCGATCTGACTGTTTCCCAACCTCCACGCCAATTTCTGCTTTGGTGGATCGTTCGCCACGTGACGGCCTTGACTCCTGTTCATTGCCTTTGTTTTTCCTCTGTGTTCTCTGTGTCCTCTGTGGCAAAAAGATTTATTGGGAGAGATTCGTATGAAACTGACAATAAAGAACATCCGCCCCAGAGCAGTGCTGGTGCCGCTCAAGCGCCCGCCGATTTCGGCGTCGGGCGCGCTGCCGGAAGCCGCACTGGTGCTGGTGGACCTGGACGCCGGCGAAGGCATCACCGGGCATTCGTATCTGGCGGCGTACGGCAAGCCGATGCTCAAGCCTCTGGTCAGCACCATCGAAGCCGTGGCCGAAATGATCAAGGGCGATGCGCTGGTGCCCTACGAGATCGACGCCAAGCTGCGCAAGCGGTTCACACTGTTTGACACGCCCGGGCTGGTAGGCCTGGCGCTCGCGGGAATCGATATGGCCGCATGGGATGCCTATGCCAAGGGTCTCGGCGTGCCGCTGGTCTGCGCGCTGGGCGGACAGATCAGGCCGGTGCGCGCCTACAACAGTTGCGGGTTGTGGATCAAGGATCCGGCATTGCTCGCCGACGAAGCGGCGGAACTGCTTGCGGAGGGCGGCTACAGCGCGGTCAAGCTGCGCATCGGCCGGCCGAATTTCAAGGACGACCTGGCCGCCGTGCGCAACGTGAAGAAGCGCATCGGCGGCGACGCCGCGCTCATGACCGACTTCAACCAGAGCCAGACGGTGAACGAGGCCATACTGCGCGGACGCGCACTCGACGATGAAGGCCTGTACTGGATCGAGGAACCGGTCCGCCACGACAACTACGCCGGCTGCGCGAAGATCGCGCAGGAGGTGAAGACGCCGATCCAGATCGGCGAGAACCTGCTCAGCAGCTTCGAAATGCAGAAGGCGATCGAAGCCAGGGCGGCCGAGTACTACATGCCGGACGTGCAGCGCATCGGGGGCGTCACCGGCTGGATGCGTGCCGCCGCGCTCGCGCACGCGCACCACCTGGAGATGTCCAGCCACCTGTTTCCGGAAATCAGCGCGCACCTGCTGGCGGTGACGCCGACCTGTCATTGGCTGGAGTACATGGACTGGGTCAATCCGATCCTGCAGGCGCCGTTCGAGGTGAAGAACGGCAACGTGATCATCCCCGACCGGCCGGGCGCCGGCATAGCCTGGAACGAAGCCGCTGTCCAGCGCTTCGCCGCTGGGTAAGGTGAATCCTTGTGGCGTCAGACCGTAATAGCGTCTCGCGCGGATCCTTGCGTATCCCCTCCTCCACACTGCGCGGTTTCGGAGGAGGGAACGCATGGCCGAGTCTGCGGTATCTTCGTCCGCTTTCCTGCCACTGAGCGCTGTTCGCACCAGCCGAAAACCGCTGAATTCCCCATCCGCGCCCTCCAGATAATGAGCTTACGCCGGCAGAGTGAAATTTCGTTGGCGCTGCATTTTTGGCAAGCGTAGAGTTCAACACGGGGATAGCATGATCGCCGGGGTTCCGTTGCCTGTTTCAGACGAGTGTTGATGCACCGCAGCAGACCGCGACTACGGACGCGAGGTTGATTGAGCGCGCTTCGGCATTGAACGCGGCAGACCGATTACGCAAACCTCTGCTGAATTCCCGACGGATCGGACCCAGCTTTTCACGAGCTGCAAAATCTTCAACCTGGGAGGAGTAAATATGATGCGACTCGGCTTTTTACTTGCCCTGCCTCTGGTGCTCACCTCGTTGTCTGTTGCCGGCGACGATTCGAAGAAAACGCGCGTCGGCACATGCAGCGATGCCAAGAGCCAGATGGAGTACTTCTGCAATCCCGAGAATGCGGCGAGCGACAGCATGGTGGCCATCGGCACCGCCTGCACGAACGCCAAGAACAACGTCAAAGAAGCTTGCGAAGGCATTGTTGAGCCGGACAAGACGTATGAGTTCGACGACAAGAAGAAAAACTAATCGCCCCAGTGCGAGCGCAGCCTGAATTGCTCTGGAGGTTCTGCCACGGAATGGAGGCACCTTTGAAAACACATTCACTGATCGGTGCATTGGTCCTGGGACTTGCCGCGACCGTCGGCATTGCGCAGGAGAAAGATACGCGAGGCGGCAGTTGCGAGGACGCAAAGAAACAGCACGAGTACTACTGTGAAGGCAAGGGCGATCCAAACGACATTTTCACCCAGGCGAACATCGCGTGTAACAACGCCAAAAGGAACATGGCGGCAGCCTGCGAAGGCAAGGTTGCGCCGGATGCCGAGTACAAGTTCGAAAAGAAGTGAAGCGGCAGGTTTTGGCCGGGCGCCGACGTCCGGTCTGAGTTTGCTTTAGGAGTCGTGTCGAAAGTTCAGCGCGACTTTATCCCAACGTAACGCCCAGTAAGGAGGAGTCATGACAATACAAAGACATATTGGCGTACATATGAGCGACGACGAGATGAAAACGGTCGCACCGGCAGACGAAGTCGCGTTTCGCTCGCCGGTGCCCACACAGGTCGTCTCCAACGGCGAGTACAACCCCCTGCCCCAAACGGATGACCAGAAGAAGGTCGAGGGCCTGATCAAGGAATTGGCCGATGTTCAGGCCAGACGCCACAACATCAGCCGCCGTCAGTTCCTGGCTAGCAGCGCCGGCATGGCGACTGCGTTTCTGGCGATGAACAAGGTTTTCGGGCCGGTCTGGGATGTTTCCGAGGCTGAGGCCGCCGACATGGAAATGTCGACTTACCGGGCCGGTCAGCTTTCCGGCCAGTTCATTTTCGATGACCAGACCCACTTCATCCGCGATGACTTCAAGCAGGAAGGTTTGCTCGGCCTGACCAAGTGGGCAGTCAACGCCAAGGTCAACCCGGACATCATGTCGGCGCCACTGACCCTGTCGCGCTACAAGATGGACAACTACCTGAAGGAGATTTTCCTCGACAGCGATACCAAGATGTCGCTGCTGTCGGGCGCGCCGTTCGACGATCCGAGCTGGTGGCTGTTGTCCAACGACGCGATCCAGACTGCCTGTCGCGCGGTGAACAAGATGGCCGGCCACACCCGCATGCTCGGCCATACGGTAATCACGCCCAAGTATCCGAACTGGATGGACGAGGTGGATCGCGGTATCGAGACCCTGCATCCGGTGTCCTGGAAATCCTACACCATCGGCGATCCGTTCGGCCCGTCCAAATTCGCATGGCGCCTGGATGACGAAAAGCTGATGTACCCGTTCTACGAGAAGGCAATCAAGTCGGGCATCAATACCATCTGCATCCACAAGGGCCTGATGCCGCGTGACTACGAGAAGGCCTTCGCGGGTACCTGGGAAAGCGCCACGGTGAAGGATCTGGGTAAGGCCGCCAAGGATTGGCCGGGAATGAACTTTGTAATCTACCACTCGGCGCTGCGCCCCTGGCTGGCCGACCAGCCGGACAAGGACCTGCAGGCCTTCCTCGACACCGGTTATGTCGAGTGGTCAACCGACCTGGCACGCATCCCGGAGAAATTCGGCGTGAACAACGTGTATGCCGAGATTGGCAGCACGTTCGCAAGCACCGCCGTCACCAACCCTCGCTTCTGCGCCGCGTTCATCGGCCAGTTGGTGAACCTGATGGGGCCGGAGCGGGTAGTCTGGGGTTCCGACTCGGTGTGGTACGGCAGCCCGCAGTGGCAGATCGAAGCCATGCGCAGGCTGGAAATTCCGGACGACATCATGAAGAAGTTCAAGTGGAAAACGCATCTTGGCGGGCCGAACAGCGAGGTCAAGCAGAAGATCTTCGGCCTGAACGCAGCCCACCTCTATGGTCTGGACATGAAGGTGAGCGACGCCAAACCCTTCACGCAAGACCAGATCGGCCTGATCAAAGCCGACTACATTGCCATGGGCGGCGAGCGCAGCAATGCCGCTTACGGTTATGTCGCCAAGAGCAGCTACGAAGGCATCCCAGCAGTTTGAGTTTTCTTCCAGCAAATTCAGGCCGGGGCTTGTCCCCGGCTTTTTTTTGACGCCCCTCCTGAATGCGGGTTCGGGATCGTCGGTCAACCCCGATGCATCGTTTCACTCCGTCAGCAGCCACTCATACTCTTTTCCCAATTCCGGCTTGTTGTCCAGGGGACCCCGATTCAGGCTGAGTACCCAGGCCAGAAGGTTGCCCTTTTCAACGGCCGTGCAGGGGCGCTTGATCACGTAATTGCAGTTCACCCGGAACCATTTCTCCACTACCTCGGGATCGGCGAATCTGAGCGGATTGGCCACGGGGGCAAACGCATCGATTTCCCGTTTCTTGGCGTTCACCGGATCAACGTGCTCGGCGTCGTCGATGACGTGGCACGCGCGGCAGGGGATTTTGGTGCGATGGCGCATGACCGACCGGCGCGGGTCCTGCAAATGGCAGGATACGCAGCCGACTTCGCCGAGAACAGGCACCGGGTATTTCTGAAAATAGAAGACCCGTCCTTCTTCGGCGGAAAAGCCATGAAATGCCGGTGCTTCAGCACGCGCTTCCCCTTCGTAACGGGCGAGCAGTTCCTCTGGTGTGCCAGCGTGCGCCTCGAACGGCAGCCAGGCGAGCGCTCCGAATGCAAGAATCGTCACCCAGGTCCGTCCGCCTTGCGAGCGCCAGCGACAGATGATCGGGCGCATATCACTCCAAATAGGCGTTCAAATCGAGGAGAGAAACTTGACGAGTGCCTCCCGATCCGCCTTCGGCCTGTTGCGAAATGCCTCGCGCGCGGCCTCCGCTTCGCAGCCGTGCCAGAGGATGGCCTCCTTGACGTTGCGCCCTCGGCCGTCATCCAGCATCCCGGTGCTGCCGCTTACAGTCTGCGATACCCCCCAACCCCCCAGCGGCCGGTCGTCCCTGTCACTCCGTCCCCGCTGTCTGGCGGGGG
>JACXTT010013134.1_pt1 | contig 10939 bp, 9 predicted proteins | sample 9270951 | NCBI WGS metagenome assembly JACXTT01 (sample SAMN15532306, study PRJNA645909) | rock metagenome | isolation source: weathered quartz diorite | place: Puerto Rico | collected 2017-06-21 | reverse complement strand
CAATCGGGCTGGAAGGGATTAAAAAATAAATTCCTGAATATTGATGCACCTATTGCGCTGGCCATTATCGTCACCTTTGGCCGCAGTGTATATGAAGTGCTGAGCCATACGGGCAGCGGTTATTTTGATTCCATGTCCGGTATTGTTTTCTTTATGCTCGCCGGAAGGGTATTGCAGGATAAAACCTACCAGCAGCTGTCGTTTGAACGTGATTTTACTTCTTATTTCCCCATAGCGGTCACGGTACTGGAAAATGATATGGAAGCCTCCAGGGCATTGCCCGATATAAAAACCGGCGATACCCTGTTAATCCATAGCGAAGAGCTGGTACCTGCCGATGGCATCCTTACGCGCGGGAAAGCGCTGGTGGATTACAGCTTTGTAACCGGCGAATCGCTGCCCGTGGCGCGTGAGATGGGAGAGATTGTATATGCGGGCGGAAAGCAAACCGGCAGCGCCATCGAAATACTGGTCATTAAAGAAGTGGCGCAAAGCTACCTCACCAGTTTATGGTCGCGCGATGAACTGAAAAAAACTGCCGGCGATAAAAACAATTCTTTCGTGCACCTGCTGAGCCGCTGGTTTACGGTCATCGTATTAACCATTGCGGCGCTGGGCGTTGCGTACTGGTGGACGGCAGACAGCAGCAAGGTCTGGAATGTACTGACGGCGGTATTGATTGTGGCCTGCCCCTGTGCTTTGTTATTGTCTAATACGTTCACCAACGGGAATGTATTGCGCATCCTGGGCCGCAACGGGTTTTACCTGCGCGGGGCTTCAGTTATTGAATCCATAGCCACCACTAACCAAATTGTATTTGATAAAACAGGAACCCTTACTACAACCCGGCAGCAGAAAGTGGCATACAGCGGTTGCGCGTTAACCCATTCGCAACAGCAGGCTGTTGCCACCCTGGCTGCCCAATCCAATCACCCGCTCAGCAAGGCCCTGGTGCAGCATTTTGGCTGCGAGGGCGTTTTGGCGGTGGACCATTGTACTGAAATACCCGGTATGGGAATAAAAGGCGTTGTAAACGGCGAACAGGTAGCGCTGGGCTCGCAGCAATTTATACTGCCGGTAAAGGGAAAAACGGGCGGCGCCACCGGGGTATACCTGGCCATCAACGGTAAACCCTGCGGTTATTTCAACATCCGCAATCATTACCGCACGTCCATACCGGAGCTGATACGCCGCCTGGGAAAGCAGTACCCGCTTTCGGTTATTTCGGGTGACAATGGTTCCGAGCGGCTGCGGCTGCAGCAATTGCTGGGTAAAAATGCTACCCTGCAGTTTAACCAGGCGCCGGAAGATAAACTGGAATTTATACAGCGCCTGCAGCAAAACGGTCATCATGTAATGATGATCGGCGACGGGCTGAATGATGCCGGCGCATTGCGGCAAAGCGATACCGGTATAGCAGTGGCAGAAGATTACAACAATTTTACGCCTGCCAGCGATGCCATCATCGGCGCCGCCGAATTGCCCCGCCTGCCCAAATTCATTCAACTCTGCAAAATCAATAAACGCATTATACTGGCCAGTTTTGCCCTGTCCATCATCTATAACATTATCGGGCTGTTTTTTGCCGTGCAGGGCGCATTATCACCCCTGGTAGCCGCCATCCTTATGCCCTGCAGTTCGCTCAGTATATTACTTATTACGTTTGGCTGTAGTAACCTGGCAGCCAGGTGGTTAAAGCTGTAAAGCCGGGTATTGTGATTAAAATCAGCCTTTCCGCTGAGGCATATCATCTCCCGGGCAGGGGCTTTAGGATATTTTTATGCCGTCATTTATTAATAAAATATGTTATGAGTGTTATTATCATTCTCCTGCTGGCCAGCCTTTCCGTAGCAGGTTTATTCCTGGCCGCATTTATCTGGAGCGTCAAAAGCCGGCAGTACGATGATGAATTTTCGTCATCGAGACGGCTGCTTTTTGATGACCAGCCCACGCCGGCCGAACCCGATACAAACCACCCTTAATCAACAATCAATAAGCAATTGAATCCAGCGCTATGCAAGTAGAAAAATTTCATTACGACAACAAGATCGTTAAATGGTTCATGTATGCCACCCTGCTATGGGGCGTAGTGGGGATGCTGGCGGGCCTATGGGTATCGCTGCAGTTTTTCTGGCCGGGGGCTGCCATGAATTTTGCACCCACTACCTTTGGCCGCCTGCGCCCGGTGCATACCAACGCCATCATTTTTGCCTTTGTGGGCAACTGTATTTTTACCGGCGTTTATTATTCCCTGCAACGCTTGTGCAAAACAAGAATGTTCAGCGATAAGTTAAGCTGGATACATTTCTTCGGGTGGCAGGCCATCATTGTATCGGCTGCCATCACTCTTTTACTGGGTTATACTACCGGTAAGGAATATGCCGAGCTGGAATGGCCGATAGATATTGCCATTACCCTGGTATGGGTGGTATTTGGCATCAATATGTTTGGCACCATTCTTAAAAGAAGGGAAAAACACCTTTACGTAGCCATCTGGTTTTATATCGCCACCTGGGTAACCGTGGCCATGCTGCATATTGTGAACTCCATGGAAATACCGGTATCTTTTATGAAAAGCTACAGCTGGTATGCCGGGGTGCAGGATGCGCTGGTGCAATGGTGGTACGGACACAATGCCGTGGCGTTCTTTTTAACAACGCCCATACTCGGGCTAATGTATTATTTCCTGCCCAAGGCGGCCAATCGGCCGGTGTATTCGTACCGGCTTTCCATTATCCACTTCTGGGCATTGATCTTTATCTATATCTGGGCCGGACCGCACCATTTGCTGTATACGGCATTGCCCGACTGGGCGCAGTCGCTCGGCGTGGTGTTTTCCGTTATGCTCATTGCTCCCTCCTGGGGCGGTATGCTCAACGGGCTGTTTACCCTCCGCGGTGCGTGGGACAAAGTGCGCGAAGAACCGGTACTGAAATTTTTTGTAGTAGCCGTTACCTGTTATGGTATGGCCACGTTTGAAGGCCCCATGCTGGCGCTGAAAAGCGTCAATGCCATATCGCATTTTACCGACTGGACGATAGCCCACGTGCACATCGGCGGACTGGGCTGGAACGGCTTTATGGCCTTTGGCATGATGTACTTCCTGGTGCCGCGCATGTGGAATACCACGCTTTATTCAAAGAAACTGGCCACCAACCATTTCTGGCTGGGAACCATCGGCATTATTGTATATACGGTGCCGTTATATTGGGCCGGTTTTACACAGGCGCAGATGTGGAAATCATTTACCGAGGAAGGACAGCTCAAGTTCCAGTTTCTCGAAACCGTTACCCATATCATTCCCATGTATGTGTCCCGCAGTATCGGCGGAACCCTGTACCTGGTGGGCGCATTCCTGATGGTGTATAACCTGGCAAAAACCATTCGCAAAGGTTCATTTATTGCCAACGAAGCTGCCGAAGCGGCGCCGCTGATAAAAGAACCATCACCGGTACGCGAATACTGGCACCGCTGGATAGAAAGAAAGCCTTTAACGATGCTGGCCGCAAGCCTGGTATTAGTAGCCATTGGCGGTATACTGGAAATGGTGCCCACCTTTCTCGTAAAATCCAATATCCCCACCATCAGCAGTGTAAAACCCTATACGCCGCTGGAATTGCAGGGCCGCGATATTTATGTCCGCGAGGGTTGTTATCTCTGTCATTCGCAAATGATACGCCCTTTCCGCGATGAAGTGGCCCGCTACGGCGAATATTCCAAAGCCGGTGAGTTTGTGTACGACCACCCGTTTCAGTGGGGGTCCAAACGCACCGGGCCCGACCTGGCGCGGATAGGAGGTAAATACCCCGACAGCTGGCATTACAACCACATGATGGACCCGCGCATTATGTCGCCCGGTTCTATCATGCCCAATTATCCCTGGCTGCTGGATAACCCGATAGATACGGCTTCCACCCCTGCCAAGATTAGGGCCATGCAAACGCTGGGTGTTCCCTATGCCCCGGGATACGACAAACTGGCCAACCAGGACCTGGTATTGCAGGAGGCCACTATTAAAGCCAGTCTTAAAAAAGATAAAATTGAAACCCCTTCCAATGCCGAGATAATAGCATTGATTGCTTACCTGCAACGGATGGGCACAGATATTAAGGCCGCGCCGAAGGCAGCAACGGCAAGCCGCTAAACAGTAACCAACAAAAAAACGGTGTTATGAAATTCATTCACTATTTGGAAAAAATAACGGGAGTAAGCATTTACCCGCTGTCGTCGTTTGTCATTTTCGGTCTCTTCTTCCTGGTGATGTTGATTTGGGTGTTCCGGGTAGACCGGAAAACGATACAGGATATCAGCCATATTCCCCTGGATTAATCACCTTATAAAAAATTACCCGGATATGTTGCATACAAGCATAAAAGATAAAACAAGTAAAAATAGCTTTAAAGCAATAGCCCTGCTGTTGCTGGCGCTTATTCCCGCGCAGGCGCTGCTGGCGCAGGGCAATGCAGGGCCTGCCAAACCCTCGTCGATGGACAACCCCATGGTGCTTACCATGGTCATTATCATGCTCATATTGCTGCTGGTTATCGGCCTGCTGGCCAACCTGGTTATGGGTGCTGCGGTGTATTACCGGCAGCAGCAAAAGGAACGGGAGCAGGAAGAAAAAAAGAATGCAGCTCACCCCGGCGTGGTGGCATCGGTGATGGCAGGGTTGCTGTTGTTAAGTGCACCTTTGTTTGCGCAGGATGCAAAAACCGTTTCGGAAACGGCCGGCGCTGCCGGGAGTTTTGGCGGGTTGTCGGCGACTGCATTTTACCTGGTCATCACCGTTATATTTTTGGAACTGCTGGTCATATTCGGATTACTCTACCAGTTGCGCGGTTTCCTGGCCAAAGAAAAAGCGGCTAAAGCCGAAGTCGCAGAGGTATACCAGCCCGGACCGCAACGCTGGAAATTGCTGTGGGAAAAGCTGAACCGCTTTCGCCCCCAGGGGCATGAGGCTCAGATTGACCTCGGGCATGATTACGACGGTATCCGCGAGCTGGACAACCGGCTTCCGCCCTGGTGGCTGTATGGATTTTATATCACCATCATTTTTGGCGGTGTTTATTTATGGCAGCACCATGTATCGCATACAGCGCCGCTGAGCGGGGAAGAATTCCAGATAGCCATGAAGGAGGCGGAAGTACAAAAAGCCGAATACCTTAAAAAGGCAGCTAATAAAGTAGACGAAAACACGGTAAAACTATTGACCGATGCTTCGGCCCTTGAAGGCGGTAAAACCATCTTTGAAAAGAATTGCATTCCCTGTCATGGTCAAAACGCGCAGGGTGTGGTAGGGCCCAACCTTACGGATGACTATTGGCTGCATGGAGGCAGCATACACGATATTTTTAAAACCATTAAATATGGCTGGCCCGAAAAGGGGATGAAAAGCTGGAAAGACGATTTATCGGCCGGACAGATAGCACAGGTGGCCAGTTATATCAAATCGCTGCACGGCACCAATCCTCCAGGCGCCAAAGAAAAACAGGGAGATCTTTACCGGGATACGGACGATGCAGCCCCGGGAAAAAGCAAGGATTCTTCCACCACTAAGGTGGTTGCCAGTACGAACGGTCATTAAATGAAAACTATATGTTGAACCAGGTTACCGATACACCCATAAGCACCCCTGTTAATACAGCGTCTTTTCGCGACCGTATTGCCACGGTAGACGTATCGGGAAAACGGAAATGGGTTTTTGCGAAAAAGCCCAAAGGCAGGCTTTACTCCATTCGTACGGTGGTAAGCTGGGCGTTTTTTGCGCTGTTCTTTTCGTTGCCGTTTATTTATGTGAACGGAAGACCCCTGTTTCTTTTTAATGTTACCCAGGCCCGGTTTATCCTTTTTGGAAAGGTGTTCTGGCCGCAGGATTTTTTCATTTTCGGGCTTACGATGGTCACGTTTATTGTATTTGTGATATTGTTTACTGCGGCCTTTGGCCGCCTGTTTTGCGGCTGGGTATGCCCGCAGACCATTTTCATGGAAATGTTCTTCCGCAAAATAGAATACCTGGTAGAAGGCGATGCGGCGCAGCAAAAGGCACTGGCCGCTGCGCCCTGGACCGCCCGTAAGCTACTGGTAAAAACCACCAAGCACCTGGTTTTTTTCCTGTCGGCGTTTGTAATTGCCAATTTCTTCCTGGCCTACATTATCGGGGTAAAGGATTTGTATACCATCATTACGGGGCCTGTGAGTGAGCATATTTCCGGGCTGCTGTCGCTGGCCGTTTTCTCGGGCGTATTTTATGCGGTATATGCTTTTTTCAGGGAGCAGGCCTGCACGGTAGTTTGTCCCTATGGGAGATTGCAGGGCGTATTGCTGGACCGTAATTCCATGATTGTGGCATACAACTACAAACGCGGCGAGCCGAGGGGAAAAATAAACCGGAAAGAAGAAAATACCAAAGGCGATTGTATTGACTGCGCCCAGTGTGTAAGAGTATGTCCAACGGGGATCGATATCCGCAACGGCACGCAAATGGAATGCATTGGCTGCACGGCCTGTATCGATGCCTGCAATGCCGTGATGAAAAAGATCGACCGTCCCCCGGGGCTGGTGGGCTACGCTTCTGAAAACGGTATTCAAAACGGCGAGCGCCTGCAGTATACCGGCCGTATGAAACTCTATACGGTATTGCTGGGGCTGCTGTTGACTATCCTGGGCTTTATGCTGTTTACGCGTAAGGAAATAGATACCACCATTATGCGTACGCCGGGCATGCTGTTCCAGGAAAGGGGCGCCGACAGCATATCCAACCTGTACAATATAAAAGTAGCCAATAAAACCACCCATAGCATTCCGCTGCAGCTGCGGCTGGAAGGCATGAGCGGCAGCATTGAAATTATAGGCAGCACCAATGCTATTGATGTAAAAGACCAGGGGCAGGGAAGCGGTTCGTTTTTCGTGGTATTGCCCAAAGGGCTTATCCATGACCGGAAAACGCAGCTGAAGATTGGGCTGTATGATAACAATAAGCGGGTGGATATTATCAAAACAAATTTTTTAGGACCTGTGAGCGATGCCGGTTTCTCACGCAATACCAAATAATATGAAAATCAACTGGGGTAATAAACTGATACTGGTATTTCTTGTCTTTGGCAGCATGATAGGGTATATGGTGTACCGCTGTACCACTATCAGGACCGACCTGGTATCGGAAGAATATTATAAAGATGAGCTGGTGTACCAGCAAACCATTGATGGAACCAATCGGGCCAACCACTTAACCGGCGTTACCAGCGTTAGCCAGGACCATGATCTTATTACTATCCGTTTTCCGCAGGAGATGAAACAGGCCGGGCTTACGGGCTATGCCCTGTTTTATTGTGCCTCAGACGCCCGCAGGGATAAAAAAATAGCCTTAAACGTTGGCCCGGAAGCGGTGCAGCAAATCAGCCGCCGGCAATTATTACCGGGCAACTATATTATAAAAATCAGCTGGAACCGGGATAACCAGCATTATTATTCCGAACAGCCTATCATCATACAATAAGTTATGTGGCAAGCAGCATTAGCAGGGTTTTCGCTGGGACTGGTCAGCAGCCTGCATTGCATTGGCATGTGCGGCCCGCTGGCGCTGGCATTGCCAGTGCGTCATCTTAGCCGGTCGCGGCAGGTAATGGCTATGCTATTGTATAATACAGGTCGTGTTATTACCTATTCCCTGCTGGGGTTATTGCTGGGATGGGCCGGGCGCGGTATTTACCTGGCAGGCTTCCAGCAATGGTTTTCCATATTAATAGGAGGAGGGCTGCTGCTATGGACCCTGGGTCATTTTTCATTTATACGGCTGGATCAGCCTGCCTGGCTGGAAGCGGTTTATTTGCGGGTGCAGCGGTTAACCGCCCACTACCTGCAGCCCCAAACGCTGGGAGCTTACCTGGTACCGGGCCTGGCCAATGGTCTTTTACCCTGCGGCATGGTATACCTGGCAATTGCCGGCGCCATGAGCACACAACACGTAAGCCATAGTATAGGGCTGATGTTCTTTTTTGGTATAGGCACTTTGCCGGCCATGCTGGCCCTGGGCTTGTTTGGCTTGCGCATCAATCTTTCACTGCGGCAGCAATTTAATAAAGCGGTTCCCTGGCTGGCAACGGCCATGGCCGTTATACTTATTCTGCGTGGGCTGAACCTTGGCATTCCCATGATAAGCCCGGCAATGGCTTCGGGGCCAGGCCAGGCGGTTTCCTGTCATAAATGATGGACGCGGTCATGAACCATTTTCCGGCAATTCGGGCAATTCGATGGTAATGGTAGTGCCTTCCCCCAATTTGCTTTCCAGGCCCAGCCGGCCTTGTATGAGATCGGCATAGCGTTTTACAATATGCAGTCCCAGGCCCGTGCCTTGTATATTGGTAACATTTTTGCCCCGGTAAAAACTGGTGAACATGTGCTGCTGGTCTTCTTCCGAAATGCCAATGCCGTTGTCTTTTACGGATAAAACCAGTTGTTGGCCGATGCGCGCGCCCTTTAACCATATATCGGCATTTTCGGGCGAGAATTTAACGGCATTGCTCAGCAGGTTAATGAGGATATTTTTCAACAGGCGGCGGTCGGTTACAAACGAATCGTTCCCTTCAAAGGTTATGCATACCTGCTGCCCGTCTTTTACAATGGCTTTTACTTCCTCAGCCGTTTCTTCAAGAAACTCCTTAACTCCAAATGATTCCGGGCTGGCCTGTACTTTACCTTCTTCCAGTTTGCCCAGCGAAAGGAAATCTTCCAGCAGGTCGTTCAGGTGTTTTACCGCGTCTTTTATCTTTTTAATATGGCGGTCTCGTTTATCCTGCTCTTCTCCGCTGGTATAGCGCGCTATTAAGGAGGCGGAAGACAATACGGTGCTCAGCGGCGTGCGAAATTCGTGGGAGGCCATCGATACAAACCTGGACTTTATTTCGCTGAGCTCTTTTTCTTTATCCAGTGCTTCGCTCAGGCTGAGTTGCGATTTTTCCAGTTGCTGCAGGGCTTCTTTCAATATCATGGTCCTTTCTTCCACCTTATTCTCCAGCTCTGCATTCAGCTTGCGCACATCGCCGGTAATTTTTTCCAGTTGTTCCTTCTGTTCAATCATCCTGAGCTCGGCTTCTTTGCGCTGGGTAATATCCACCAGGAAGGCAATGACAAAATATTCGTCTTTCTGTTTGTAGTAGCTGAGACTTACTTCCACGGGGAATTCCTGGCCGGATTTCTTTTTGGCGAACAGGTCCCTGCCGTGGCCCATGGTACGGTTGGAGGGCGCTTTATAAAAACCATCGCGGTATTTTTCATGACTATGACTGAACCGCATGGGAAGCAATATTTCCACCGGTTTGCCCAGCAGCTCTTCCTTGGTATAGCCGAATAAGCCCAGGGCGGCGGGGTTGATAAGAATGATTTCACCTTTCTGGCTGGTAAGAATAACACCTTCGGTGGCATGTTCAAATAAGGCCGTTACCTGCTGCTGGTCGGACTCGATGGAACCGTAGAGTTTTTTTACATACAGCACGGCTATTGCGGTAAAGATGGCAATAACACCCGAAAACAGGTGCTGCATGATCATTTGCTGCCGGTCGGTTGTTTCATGCGGGTAAAAAACAGAAACGGCAATCAGGCAGAGCCCGATGATACCGAACAACCAGGTATAAAAATTCTGTTTTAAAAATACGGTGAGCAGTATGGTCACAATCAGGCCACCGTCCAGGTACCCCACATCGGAATAAATGTATTGCAATACGGCGGTGCAAAGCGTGATAATGAAGCAAAACAGCAGGATATTAATCGCTTTTTCCTTAAACATGGGTGAAATATAAAGCGGGAATGTACAAAAAATGCGGTGATTACCGGTTTAAAGGCAGCACCTGATTAAAGTCATCTTTTTATTAAGGACCGGGAATTAATTTGCAGGTTGGATTTAAGCCTGTTGATTTATGAATGAACAATTGTATATAATAGAAGAAAACGCGTTGGTGTCTGATATCGTAGCCGGTGATTACCGTACCGCCGATGTATTCCGAAGATATGACATTGATTTTTGCTGCGGAGGCAAATGGGCCCTGGAAATGGCCTGCAAAAATAAAGGGCTGGATACCAGCGAAATTGTAAAGGAGCTCCGGCAAACTGTACGTAATATCAGTATTTCACCTGTTCTCCCCTTCAATGAATGGCCGCTGGATTTCCTGGCGGATTATATTGTATACGTTCACCACGCTTACCTGAAACGGGCTTTCCCCGAAGCAAAAGCGCACCTGGAGAAATTTGTAGCCGGCCATCGCAAAAAATATCCTTATCTCGATGAGCTGGAACAGCAGTTTTTGTCGCTGAGCAGGATTACGATGCCGCACCTCAAACAGGAAGAAGAAACCATATTTCCCTATATCAAGCAGGTGAGCCGGGCCGCTCAAAGCAAAGAATCGTACGGGAGCTTGCTGGTGCGCACCCTGCGCAAACCGGTAGAAGAGATTATGCAGTATGAGCACCGTAGTACGGATAAGATACTGCACCGGTTCAGGGAACTGACCAATAATTATACGCCGCCCGAAAATGCCTGCATCAGCCACCGGGTTACTTTTTTAAAGCTGCGCGAAATAGACCGCGACCTGGAACAGCACATGCACCTGGAAAACAATATACTTTTTCCCCGGGCCATCGCTATTGAGAAGGAGTTGCTGGGCAAAAACGACCTGTAACGTTCCTGATATTTATCAGGAACGCCTCTGAGCCCGATCATAAACGGGGCAAAAGGCTGCGTCTATCTTTGAGCAAAGCCTTTTATGCATATCAACCCCTTGTTGCTGAGCAAATACAATACCCCGGCCCCGCGGTATACCAGTTATCCAACCGTGCCGTTCTGGAAAGAGAAAATTGATACGGAACAATGGCAGGGCGTGGTTAAAAAACAATTCAGCGTCAATACGCTGCAGGACGGCATCAGCCTGTACATCCATCTTCCCTTTTG
>JACXTT010013133.1_pt1 | contig 10939 bp, 6 predicted proteins | sample 9270951 | NCBI WGS metagenome assembly JACXTT01 (sample SAMN15532306, study PRJNA645909) | rock metagenome | isolation source: weathered quartz diorite | place: Puerto Rico | collected 2017-06-21 | reverse complement strand
TGGATGATGCCGCCTCGCCAACCGAGGCTTACGAAAACGCCCTCGCGGAAATTGACCGTCTCGTCTCGTTGCTCGAACAGCCGAGCGAACACCTGCCCGCCACGCTGCCGTCCGAGGTCGCGCCCGCGCCGTTCGAGTCGAACACGACGAAGGAGAAGTTCATCGCCAACGTGCTGAAGTCGAAGACCCACATCACCGCCGGTGACATCATTCAGGTGGTCGGCTCGCAGCGGTTCAGCGCGCCGGTGCAGGCCAGCCCGCTGGACATCTACCGCGCCGCACGCACCATCAATCCGTCGCCCTACATGTTCCTGCTCGAGCTGGACGGCTTCGCGCTCGTCGGCGCTTCGCCGGAGATTCACGTCCGCTGCGAGGACAAACTGATTGAGATCCGCCCCATTGCCGGCACGCGCCCGCGCGGCACGACCCACGAAGAAGACATCGCGATGGAGAAGGAACTACTCGCCGACCCAAAGGAACGCGCCGAGCACGTCATGCTCGTGGACCTCGCGCGCAACGACATCGGGCGGGTGTGCGATTACGGCTCCGTGCAGGTGAAGGAATTGATGGTCATCGAGCGCTACAGCCATGTGATGCACATCGTGTCGCAGGTCGAGGGCCGGCTCGCGGCGGACAAGACGCCCTACGACCTCATGCGCGCGACGTTCCCCGCCGGCACCGTGAGCGGCGCGCCGAAGATTCGCGCGATGCAGCTCATCTCCGAGCTGGAAGGCACCACGCGCGGGCCTTACGCGGGCTGCGTCGGTTACTTCAGCTTCAACGGCAACTGCGACACCGCCATCACCATCCGCACGGCGCTGGTGAAGGACGACAAGGTCTTCGTGCAGGCGGGCGGCGGCTGGGTGACGGACAGCGACCCCGAGGCGGAATTTCAGGAGACGATCAACAAGTCCAAGGCGATGCGGAAAGCCGTGGCGCTGGCGGAGAGTTTTAACCAAGCCTGACTCAAAAACGAACCTGATCGTTTAAAAGCCGTTCCCCAACTGCTTCAAGCTGGCCTTGTAGCGCGGCAACTTCGGGGTCTAGCCTAAAGCGTTGAAACAATTCTTGGGCTACATGAAGGGCAAGTGCCCAGGATTCCTGAATCCGAGTCATATTCGGTCTGAGCCCCTTCTTTTCAAGCTCCGAGATCATTCGCTTCCGGACATTGATGTCCGCCATGCCCGGATCGGCCAGAGCCTTGGTTTTGAATTCCTTCATGGCGCTCATCCCCGCAGTGGCAGTTTCGATCCAGGTTTTGAACAAGCGGGCTGCTTCGGCCCCGTTCTTGACTTGGTCATGTTGGGTGAGCATCTGTTGATTTGCGGCGTCAAGCTTGCTGACGCCAACCGACAACAGTTCAACATACTTCACGATTGGGTCCGAAGACGGGGAGCTTGCAGTCCTGCATCCGGTCGAAATGAATGTGGCCAAGGACAAGGTAAGAATAATCCATGAGTGAGGTTTGAGAATTGAGTGCATAGTTTTTCCTGTTACGCTTCGCGAGCCATCCGGCGGCGCGTCCACCAGCCGCCGAACTGATCCAGCACCACCGCGAGGATCACCGCCGCGCCGATGATGATGCGGCTGTAGTTCTGGTCTATGCCGAGGATGACGATGCCGTTGTCAATCATCTTGATGATGAGCGCGCCGAGGAGCGCGCCGAGCGCCGAGCCTTTGCCGCCGGAGAGGCTCGCGCCGCCCACGACCGCCGCGGCGATGACATCGAGTTCGTAGCCCTGCCCGTCGCCGCTGGTGGCGCTGCCGTAGTAGCCGATGGCCAGCAGCGCCGCGACGCCCGCCGTCAGGCCGGAGAAGATGAAGACCTTGAGCTTGATCGTCCGCACGCGGATGCCGCTGAACTGGCTGGCCAGCTCGTTGCCGCCCACCGCATAGACGTGCCGGCCTGGCACGAGGCACGCGAGGTAAGTCGTGGCAATCACCACCACCACGAGCAGCACGATGAGCGGCACGACGCTGAGGCCGTCGCCGGTCTCCCAGCGGATCAGTTGGCGGAACGCCTCGGGAAAATCGCCGACCGACTGGCCGTTCGTGATCACGAAGGCCTCGCCCCGATAGATCGCCATCGTCCCCAGCGTGATGATGAAGGGATGCACCTTGAGCGCCACGACCATCGCGCCATTGAGCACGCCGCACATCGTCGCCACGGTGAGACAAGCCATCATGCCGAGCAGCATCGCCTCGGTGGGATCGGCATCGGCCAGTGCACCCGTCGGCCCGAACGCACGGAAGACCATCGCACCCACCACCGACGCCAGCGCGTAAATCGCCGCCACGCTCAAGTCAATCTGCCCGGCGATGATCACGCAGGTCGCGCCCACCGCCATGATGCCGATGAAGCACGTGTCCTTGGCGAGCCGGGTGAGGTTCTGCGCGTTGAGGAACTTGTTCCGCTCCTCCAGCACCGGCACTCGCTCGCCTTTGACCACTTCAAACACCCGTTCGCGTTCGCCCTGCGCGTTTGCCTGGAATTTCGGCACTTTCACCGTGCCGCCGAAGAGCGTCAGGATCGCGCCCAGCAGCAGGATGACCAGCAGCAGACCGCCCTCCTGCATGCCGAAGAGCGCGGTGCGCGCGCGGGCGGTGATGCGTTTGGCGGTGTCCATGCCGGTGGCGGATGCTAGCAAGCGGCCGGTTGGCCGCAACCCTGGAACTCCGCGGCGACGACGCGCGTGCAGGTGTCCCGATGCACCCGGCGGCTGCCCGGAGCCGGTTAGGAGGTTGCCACGCGGCGGCAAATTGCTAGGGTCATGCAGTCGCAAGATTCCCATGAACCGACTGGTCGCCGCCTTCAACGTGCTCGACCTGGCCATCACCCGGTGGATGATCCGCCACGGCGTGACGCTGCTGCGGTTGAGCCTGGGCGTCGTCTTCTTCTGGTTTGGCTTTCTGAAGTTCTTCCCCGGCCTGAACCCGCCCGAGGACATCGCCGTGCGCACGCTCCATCAACTGACATTTGGTGCCGTGCCGGACTCGACGCTGATGTTCCTGCTCGCCGCCTGGGAAAGCGCCATCGGCCTCGGCTTGATCGTGGGGCGGTTCCTCCGGGTGATCCTGTTTTTCCTGTTCGCGCAAATGCTGGGCACGCTGACGCCGCTGTTCCTTTTCACCGGCGAGGCCTTCACGCAAGCCCCGTATGCGCCGACCATGCTGGGGCAATATATCATCAAGAACATCGTCTTCCTCAGCGCGGCCATTGTCATCGGTGCCACCGTCCGGGGCGCGCGGATCCAAGAGGAGCCTGAGAAACCACCCGCTTGAGGCGATGTTTCGATTCCGTTGCGCGTCCCTCTCCGCCTAACCCGACCCACTTCACGGTTTCTGCAAGGTTGTCGCGCCGGGAGCGACCCGCTACCGTCCGCGCTCTGAATTGAAATGAAGAAGCCCTCGTTGCTGGTGATTTTTTTGACCGTGTTCCTCGACCTCGTCGGGTTCGGCATCGTGCTGCCGCTGCTGCCCGTCTATAGCGAGAACTTCGGCGCGCCGGGCTGGCTGGTCGGCGTCATCATGGCGTCCTTCTCGGCGATGCAATTCCTCTTCGCGCCGATGTGGGGCCGCTGGTCGGACAAGGTCGGTCGCCGCCCCGTGCTGCTCATCAGCAACTTCGGCTCGGCGGTCTCTTACGCGCTCTTCGCCGTCGCGTCCGGGCTGGAAGGCCAGACCGCGCTCGCGCTGCTGGTGGTGTCGCGCGTCTTCGCGGGTGTCTGCGGCGCGAACATCTCCGTGGCGCAGGCCTACATCGCGGACATCACGCCGCCGGAGGACCGCTCGAAACGCATGGGCCTCATCGGCATGGCGTTCGGGCTGGGCTTCATCTTTGGCCCGGCGTTGAGCGCGGTGAGCCTCGGGCCGTTTGGCAGGACCGGGCCGGGCTGGGTCGCCGCCGCGATGTGCTTCGGAAATTTCCTGCTCACGCTCGCCATCCTGCCGGAGAGCCGCCAGCCCAGCTCGGAACACGCGCCGGAGCGCCCGCGTCTCGCGCAATGGACGCACACGCTCGCGCGTCCGCAGGTGGGCCTGCTCGTGTGGCTCTTCTTCCTCGCGACGTTCGCCTTCACCTGCTTCGAAACCACGCTTGGCCTGCTGGTAAGCGACACATTCAGACTCGACATCCACAAGCCGGACGACGCGAAGGTCATCGGCTACCTCTTCGCCTATTGCGGCATCGTCGGCGCGATTGTGCAGGGCGGGGCCATCGGTCGGGCGGTGAAGAAACTCGGCGAACCACGGTTGATCGCGTTGAGTCTCCTGTTCACGGCGGCGAGCCTCGCGCCGCTGCCGTTCGTGCGAAGCTGGGGCGCGCTGCTCGGCGTGCTGGCGCTGCTGGCCATCGGGTCAAGCCTCGCGCGTCCGCCCATCTTCGGGCTGATTTCCATCCTCACGCCGGCCAACGAGCAGGGCGCGACCATCGGTGTGGCGCAAAGCTTCGGCAGCCTCGCGCGCATCGCGGGGCCAATCTTCGCCGGCTCGCTGTTCCACCTGCACCCGTCGTGGCCGTATCTGGCCTGCGCGGGCGTGTCGCTGGCGGCGGGACTGCTGGCGTGGGCGAAGCTGCACCACGCGGTGGGCAAGCCGCAGTAGTGGAGCGCGGCACTTACGGCAGCCGCTCTCCGCGGGCCGCTTCCAGCAGGCGATACCACTCCTCGCGCGTCAGCTCGACGCGCGGCGCGTTCGCGCCCTCGCGGATTTTTTCCGGCTTGGTCGAGCCGACGATGGGCACGATGCCCGCCGGGTGCTTCAGCAGCCACGCCAGCGCCACCGTGCCGCGCGTGCTGCCGCGCACGCGGGCCAGCGCGTCCAGCTCCAGCACCACGCGCTCGACCCGGTAATTCTCCTGCGACGGCAGCAAGCGCCGCGCACCCTCCGCGAGCAGCCCGCCTGCGAGCGGACTCCACGCCATCGGCGTGATGCGCTCGACGAGGCACTGGTCCAGTGTGCCGTCGTTGAAGCAGGCGAGGTTCGCGAGGCTGATCTCCACCTGGTTCACGACGAGCGGAAAGGCCAGCGCGCGTTGCAGCGCCGTGAGCTGCGACGGACGGAAGTTGCTCACGCCGAACTCGCGCACCTTCCCCTGCTGCCGGAGCTGCGCGAACGCCACGGCCACCTCGTCCGGGTTCATCAGCCAGTCAGGCCGGTGGAGCTGGTAGAGGTCAATCGTCTCCACGCCCAGCCGCCGCAGCGACTGCTCGCAGCTCCAGACGATGTGCGCCGCCGAGAAGTCGTAGCGAAACGGCGCTTCCGCCAGCGGCTCGCCGGCCATGCGGATGCCGCACTTGGTCGCGATGAACACGCGCTCGCGCATCCCGGCGACCTCGCGCAGCACATCACCGAAGGCCTTCTCCGCGCGCCCGCCGCAGTAAATGTCCGCGTGGTCGAAGAGCGTGTAGCCCGCCTCCAGCGCCGCGAGGATGGCGGCGCGCCCGACCGTGCGACCGAGGTCATCCGTGTCCGCGATGCGCCAGCAGCCGTAGGCCAGCCGGCTCGTGCGCAGGGAGCTTTTTCCGAGGAGAATGGTGTTCATATTCCGCAAGTCGCCGGAGCGTATGCAGCCTCGCACGGAGCGGGAAGGGAAAAGCAACCGTGCGTTGACGGCGCTGCTTTCGTCACGGCTTTGCAAGGCGAATCCGGCCCGCTAAGTTGCGTCAGACCCATGATGCCCGACGTGGACAGAAGCCCCAAAGAAGCTCCAAACGCCAGGCTCCAAGCCATGCGTGCGTGCGTCCGTTTGGGGCTTGGAGCCTGGTGTTTATTTGGATCTTGGAGCCTGGGCTTTGGCGCTTCCTCGGCTGAATTCGACTTCTTCGAGCGCCGCATCCGGCCCGTGCTTGCGCAGCACTGCTACGAGTGCCACAGCGCGCAGAGCAAGTCGTTGAAGGGCGGCCTCCGCGTGGACACGCGCGACGGGCTGCGGCTGGGCGGCAAGTCCGGCGAACCCGCTGTCGTTCCCGGCGACGCGGAGAAAAGCCTCCTGCTCAAAGCCATTCGGCATACGAGCGCCGACTTGCAGATGCCGCCGAAGCGCAAGCTTTCCGCCGAGCAGATCGCGCACTTCGAGCAGTGGATTCGTGCCGGCGCGCCGGATCCGAGGGAGGAGAAGCAGTCAGCAGTCAGCGGTCAGCGGTCAGCCAGGGCGCACTGGGCGTTCATTCCGCCGCGTGACCAGCCGTTGCCGAAGGTGAAGGACAAGGGGTGGCCGCAGTCGCCGGTGGACCACTTCATCCTCGCGAAGCTGGAAGCCAACGGACTGAAGCCCTCGCCGCCAGCCGACCCGCGCACCTTGATTCGCCGGATGACTTACGACCTCACCGGCCTTCCGCCGAGCGCTGAAGAAGTCGAAGCGTTCGTGCGAGAATTCTCACATTCCCACTCGCTCACTTTCTCACCTGCTCGCGGCCAGGCGGGTGAAAAAATGAGCAGGCGAGAGAGTGAGCAACGCGCCGTTGCCGCCCTCGTGGACCGCCTCCTCGCCTCGCCGCACTACGGCGAGCGCTGGGCGCGGCACTGGCTGGACGTGGCGCGCTACGCCGACACCAAGGGCTACGTTTATGCCCGCGAAGAACGCTTCTATCCGCACTCCTACGCCTACCGCGACTGGGTCGTCCGAGCCTTCAACAACGACCTGCCTTACGACCGTTTCCTGATGTTGCAGATTGCCGGCGACCAGCTCGTCGAAGGGTTCAAGGTTCAAGGTTCAAGGTTTCAGGGGCCAGACGGCAGGACAGCACCACAGGCCAGAAGTCTTGAACCTGGAGCCTTGAACATGAAACCCGCGCTTGGCGACCTCGCCGCCCTGGGCTTCCTCACCGTGGGTCGCCGCTTCATCGGCGTGACGCACGAGATCATTGACGACCGGATTGACGTGGTGACGCGCGGCACAATGGGCCTGACCGTCCAATGCGCCCGCTGCCACGACCACAAATACGACCCCATTCCAACCGCCGACTACTATTCGCTTTACGGCGTCTTCCACGCGCGCGCGGACGAGCTGGTGCAAATTGAGTTTCCCGCCGAGCGCACCGAGGCGCTGGCCGCCTTCGAGAAGGAATACCAGACCCGCCTCGACAAGTTGAACTCCACGATGGCCGCGCGGCGCGCGGAGGCCGCCGCCCGCCTCCGCGCCCGCGTGACGGACTACCTGCTCGCTCAGTTCGAGTTGCACAAGTATCCCGAGGAAGGCTTCGACCAAATCCTCACCGAGCAGGACCTCATCCCCGAGTCCGTCCGCCGCTGGCAGGCGTATTTGGAGCAGGCCAAGCAGCGCAAAGACCCGGTCTGGGCGCTGTGGCACGCTCATGCAGGTCAGGCTTCCAGCCTGACTTCTGACTTAAAAGCCTCTGCCCAAGCAGTTCATAAAGCTAGGGAGACAGGCGGGACGCCTGTCCTGCTTTTGGAAGCTTTCGCCACGCCGCCCAAGACGCCGCGTGAAGTGGCCGAGCGCTACCGCAAGGTGCTTTCCGACGTGGAGCAGCAATGGCAGGCCGCGCTGGCCGCCGCGAAGACGAACAACACACCGCCACCCGCTTCGCTCGCCGACCCGGAGGCCGAGGCATTGCGTCAGGTTCTTTACTCGGAGGACTCGCCCGCGACGATCCCCGACGACGGCATCGTGAACACCGAGTTGCTTTTCACCACGAAGGCCACCGAGGAACTCTGGAAGCTGCAAGGCGAGGTGGATCGCTGGCTCGTCCGCACGCCTGCGTCGCCGGCGCACGCGCTCATCGTCACCGACCGCGAGCCGAAGCAGAACCCGCGCGTCTTCCTGCGCGGCGACCCGAAGAACAAGGGGCCGGAAGTCCCGCGCCAGTTCCTGCAAGTCGTCGCCGGCCCGCAGCGCCAGCCCTTCACGCATGGCAGCGGACGGCTCGAGCTTGCCCGCGCCATCGCGAGCGCGGACAACCCGCTCACCGCCCGCGTGATGGTGAACCGGATTTGGCTTCACCATTTCGGCGCGGGGCTTGTGAAGACGCCCAGCGACTTCGGACTCCGCGCTGAGCCACCAAGCCATCCCGAATTGCTCGACTGGCTTGCCCGCCGCTTCGTGGCCGGGGGCTGGAGCGTGAAGGCGATGCACCGGCTGATTCTGACGAGCGCGGCGTATCAGCAGGCGAGTGAGGTCGAGAGTCGAGAGGCGAAGTTCGAAAGCCGCGCGCGTTCGGCCCTCGACCCAGATAACCGCCTGCTCCTGCGCGCGAACCGCCAGCGCCTCGATTTCGAGGAACTCCGCGATTCGCTCCTCGCTGCCAGCGGCGAACTCGATGCGAAGCCCGGCGGCAAACCGGTGGACATGTTCGCCAGCAAGCGCCGCAGCCTCTACGGCCTGGTGGACCGCCAGTATCTGCCCGGCGTCTTCCGCGTCTTCGATTTTGCCAATCCCGACCTCCACATCCCGCAGCGCCACGAGACAACCGTGTCGCAGCAGGCATTGTTCTTCCTGAACCATCCGTTCGTCGCGGATCGTGCCAGGGCGCTCACGGCGAGAAAGGATTTCACCAGCCTTGGCTCGCCGGAGGAGAAGGTGCGGTTGCTCTACCGCGCGCTCTATCAGCGCGAGCCGACCCCGGAGCAAACCACCGCCGCCGTGCGCTTCGTGGCGGACGCGGAGGCCAGCCACCCGCAGCCTCCGCCCAGGCCGCCGGAGAACCAGTGGCGCTACGGCTACGGGGAATACGACGAAACCGCGCGAAAGCCAAAGAGCTTCGCCGCGCGGCCGCACTTCACCGGACGCGCCTGCAGGGCGGCCCGCAGTGGCCCGACGCCAAGCTCGGCTGGGCGCAGCTCACCGCCGACGGCGGACACGCGGGCAACGATCTGCAACACGCGGTCATCCGGCGGTGGGTTGCGCCGCGCGACTGCGTGGTGAGCATCGAAGGCCGCATCGCGCACGAGACGAGCGCGGGCGACGGCGTCCGCGCGTTCATCTTTCACAGCCACGTCGGCCAGCTTCGCACCGTGACCGTCCACAACTCGGCGGAGGACATGCGCGTCGTCTCCACGGCCGTGAGGGCCGGAGACACCATTGACTTCATTGTGGATTTCCGCGCGAACCTGAACAGCGATGAGTTCAAGTGGTCGCCGGTCATCACCGAGTTGAACACTGCCGCCGCAGCCGGAGCCGCCGGAGCCGTGCCCGTGAAGCAGTGGGACGCAAAGAAGGACTTCCGCGGCGTGGACATGCCAGTGCTACCGCCGCTCAAGCCGTGGGAGCAGCTCGTCCAAGTGCTGCTCTCGGCGAATGAGTTTCTCTTCGTGGATTGAGCCGTTCCGGCAGATGAATGGCCTTCAACCGCGCCGGGTCACAAGCGCGGTGCCTATGCCTCTGAACCGCCTTCGTGACGCCGCGCTGCTTCACAATTTTGGCGGCCGGCGACGGCTTTAAGGCCGGGGCGGTCCACGGCGAGACCGGCGACTTCGACTGCAACATCACGCGCGACTACCGGCTCACCGACATCAATGAGCGAACTGGTGAAGGGAATAATTGCCTGAGCCGTTGCGTCTGACCCTGCAACTTTAACCGCCGCCATGCTCAACCTCCTCGGCCAGCGAATCGCCGGCAACGCCCACTGTGATGGCATTGCACGCCGGGAGTTTCTCAAAATCGGCGGCATGGCCGCCGGTGGCCTCTCGCTCGCGCAGTTGCTCAAGCTGGAGGCGCAGGCCGGCACGGGCCGGTCGCACAAAGCGGTCATCAACATCTACCTGCCCGGCGGGCCGTCGCACATTGACATGTTCGACTTGAAGCCCAATGCGCCGCGCGAGATTCGCGGCGAGTTCCGGCCCGTCGCCACCAACGTCCCCGGCATGGAGATTTGCGAGCTGTTCCCGCGCCTTGCGAAGATGGCCGACCAGTTCGCGCTCGTCCGCTCGCTGGCCGATTCCGATGGCGCGCACGACTGCTACCAGTGCATGACGGGCCGCTCGCAGAACGCGAAACGCACCGCGCCCGCCGGCGGCTGGCCGAGCTTCGGCGCGTGCGTCTCGAAGGTGCAAGGCTCCGCGCCCGGCGCGCCCGCGCACCTCTCGCTGATGTATCCGACCGGCAACCGCACGTGGGGCGAGCCGGGCGAAGGCGGCTTCCTCGGCCACGCGCACGCGCCGATGCAGCTCGTCGCGAAGGATCCAGGCGCGCGCGTGCAGAACCTCACCTTGCAGGGCATCACGCTGGATCGTCTCCAGGATCGCGAGCGGCTGCGCCAGGCCGTGGACCAGTTCCGGCGTGACGCCGATGCCGCCGGCCAGATGGACGGCCTCGACAGCTACAACCAGCAGGCGCTCGGCATCCTCTCCGACTCCAAGCTCACTGCCGCGCTCGACTTGGCCAAGGAGCATCCCAAGGCCGCCGAGCGCTACGGCATCAATGACGACCGCTACCAGCGCGACGGCGCGCCGCGCATGATCCGCAATTTCCTCGTTGCCCGTCGCCTCGTGGAGGCGGGCGCGCGCGTGGTGTCGCTGAATTACAGCCGGTGGGACTGGCACGGCGGCGACGGCATGAACTTCCCCAGCTCGCGCGAAGAATTCCCGCTGCTGGACCAGGGCCTCTCCGCGCTGCTCACCGACTTAAAGGAGCGCGGCCTGAGCCGCGACGTGGCCGTGGTGATGTGGGGCGAGTTTGGCCGCACCCCGAAGATCAACAACATGAACAGCCGTGACCACTGGCCGCGCGCGAATTTCGCCTTCCTTGCGGGCGGCGGCATGAAGACCGGCCAGGTCATCGGCGCAACCGACCGCAACGGTGCGGACGTCGTGGACCGCCCGGTGAAGTTTCAGGAAATTTTCGCCACGCTGTATCACTGCCTGGGCGTTGACACCTCCAGCGCCCCCGTAACCGCTCCGGAAGGCCGGCCACAGTATCTCGTGGATTCCGGCATCGCGCCGATCCACGGCCTGTACACCTCGACCTCCGGACAAATGCGTAGCC
>JACXTT010013132.1_pt1 | contig 10939 bp, 11 predicted proteins | sample 9270951 | NCBI WGS metagenome assembly JACXTT01 (sample SAMN15532306, study PRJNA645909) | rock metagenome | isolation source: weathered quartz diorite | place: Puerto Rico | collected 2017-06-21 | reverse complement strand
TACCTCAGCGCCGCCTGCGGCAACAGCCTGCCCGGCTGGCCCTGCGACAAGCCGCTCGACGCACTGCGCACGGCCTGGATCCGCGAGACCGTGCCGGCCAAACGCAAGGAGCTGCTCGATGCCTTCCAGAAGCGCGCCTATGAGGCGGTGCCCTATGTGAACGCCGGCCAGTACTCGGCAGCCTTCGCGGCGCGTGCCAGCCTGAAGGGCGTCGACAGGATGTGGGCCGGCATGCCCACGGTCTGGATGCTCGACAAATAACCACGACGCACCAACCACCGGGAGAGATACGACGATGGGCTACCTGCTCCGACGCCTGGCCGCGACGCTGCCCGTGATGGCGGTGGTGGCCGTGGTGGTCTTCCTGCTGATCCACCTGTCGCCGGGCGATCCGGCGGCGCTGATCGCAGGCGACCTCGCGACCGTTGACGACATCGCCAGGCTGCGCGGCGTGCTGGGGCTGGACCAGCCGCTGTGGCGGCAGTTCTTGCTGTGGCTCGGCCGGCTCGCCACCGGCGACCTCGGCACCTCCATCTTCACCCAGGTGCCGGTGGCCCGGTTGCTGGCGCAGCGGCTGGAGCCGACCGTCTCTGTCGCCGCGCTGACCATGCTGCTGACCTTGCTGGTCGCGGTGCCACTGGGAACGCTGGCCGCGTACCGCGCCGGCAGCTGGGTCGACCGGCTGGTGATGCTGTTCGCGGTGCTGGCATTCTCGCTGCCGGTGTTCCTGGTGGGCTACCTGCTGGTCTACGCCTTTGCCATCCAGTTGCCGTGGTTCCCGGTACAGGGCTATTCGCGCCTCGCCGACGGCGCCGGCGCATGGCTGCGCAGCCTGGTGCTGCCCTGCGTCAACCTGGCGCTGGTCTATATCGCGCTGGTGACGCGCATGACGCGCGCTACCGTGCTGGAAGTCCTGCACGAGGACTACATCCGCACGGCGCGCGCCAAGGGCCTGGGCGTGCTGCCGGTGCTGGGCCACGCGCTGCGCAACGCGGCGATCCCGATCGCCACCACCGTCGGCATGGGCATCGCGCTGCTGATCGGCGGCGTGGTCGTGACCGAGACCGTGTTCGCGATCCCGGGTGTCGGCCGCCTGGTGGTCGACTCGGTGCAGCGCCACGACTACCCGGTGATCCAGAGCGTGCTGCTGGTCTCCGCCGGGGTCTACGTGCTGATCAACCTGATGATCGACCTCAGCTACCGGCTGTTCGATCCGCGCATCAAGTACTGATGGCTTTTGCCGCGAGACCTGCTGACATGACCACTTCCCTGCCCGTCACCGAACCTGCCGTCCCGGCACCCGACGATGCGCCTTTCGTGCTGCCGCGCTGGCACTGGGCGCGCAAGCACCCCACGCTGATCCTGGGGGCGCTGCTGCTGGCGGTGATCGCCGTGCTCTCCATCGGCGCGCCCTGGATTGCCACCGTCGACCCGCAGGACATCGACCCGCTGGCGCGCATGCAGCCGCCATCGGCCGAGCACTGGTTCGGCACCGACGCGCTCGGCCGCGACGTGTTCAGCCGCGCGGTCTGGGGCGGCCGCGTATCCATGATCGTGGGCCTGTCGGTCGGGCTGCTCGCAACCGTGTCCGGCGTGCTGCTGGGCCTGGTCGCAGGCTTCGTGCGCCGGGCGGACTCCCTGGTGATGCGCGTGATGGACGGCCTGATGGCAATCCCGGGCATCCTGCTGGCGATTGCGCTGATGGCCGTTACGCAGGCCAGCCTGGGCGCGGTGATCATCGCCATCGCCATACCCGAGGTCCCGCGCGTGGTGCGGCTGGTGCGCTCGCTGGCGCTGACCCTGCGCGAGCAGCTCTACGTCGAGGCGGCGCATGCGGTGGGCACCCGCCTGCCGGTAATCCTGGTGCGCCACGTGGTGCCCAATATGGTGGCGCCGCTGATCGTTCAGGCCACTTTCGTGGCCGCCACCGCCGTGCTCACGGAAGCCGCGCTGTCTTTCCTCGGCGTCGGCGTGCCCGCCCAGATGCCGAGCTGGGGCAACATGATGGCCGAGGGGCGCAATTTCGTGGCCGTGGCCTTCCACATCATCCTGTACCCGGGCATCCTGCTGGCCGCGACGGTGCTGGCCATCAACCTGCTCGGCGACGGCCTGCGCGACGCGCTCGATCCGCGCCTGGCGCGGCAACTCTGAATCCGGGAGTGCAACCATGACCATCACGACCTCCCGGGCGATGTCCCGTGTTACGCCGGCCACGGGCGAGCCGCTGCTCGAAGTGGAAAACCTCCATACGCATTTCGACACGCTCACCGGGCCGGCCCGCTCGGTCAACGGGGTTTCGTACACCGTGCGTGCCGGCCAGGCGCTGGGCGTGGTGGGCGAGTCAGGCTGCGGCAAGAGCGTGACGGCGCTGTCCATCATGCGGCTGCTGCCCACGCCGCCGGCACGCATCCGCGGCGCTGTGCGGCTGCGCGGCACGGACCTGTTGCAGCTCAGCGAACGCGAGATGCGCCGCATCCGCGGCAATCGCGTCTCGATGATCTTCCAGGAGCCGATGACCTCGCTGAACCCGGTGCTGACGATTGGCCGCCAGATTGCCGAAACCGTGCAGCTGCACCAGGGCGCGAGCCGCGCCGAAGCGCTCCGGCGCGCGGTGGAAATGCTGCGGCTGGTGCAGATCCCCGAGCCCGAACGGCGCGTCAACGAGTACCCGCACCAGCTTTCGGGCGGCATGCGCCAGCGCGTGATGATCGCGCTGGCGTTGGCCTGCAATCCCGAGGTGCTGATCGCCGACGAACCCACCACGGCGCTCGACGTGACCATCCAGGCGCAGATCCTGGACCTGATCCGCCGCCTGCAGCAGGAACTGGGCATGGGCGTGGTGATGATCACGCACGACCTGGGCGTGGTGGCCGAATGCTGCGACCGCGTGATCGTGATGTACGCCGGGCTCAAGGTCGAGGAAGCCAGCGTCACTGAGCTGTTCGACCGCCCGCTGCACCCCTACACCCGCGCGTTGATGGCATCGATGCCGTCGATGAACACCAGCAGCCGGCGCCTCGCTGAAATCCCCGGCCTGGTGCCATCGCCACAGGAAGCGCGCCGCGGTTGTGCCTTCGCGGCACGCTGCGCGCATGCCAACGCGCGCTGCGCGCGCGAGCTCCCGCAGCTCACGCGCCACGGCGGCGACCATGCGGTGGCCTGCTTCGCCGTCCAGGAAGGCCGCATCGAATGCAACCCACAAGCCCAGGAAGCCATCGCATGAGCACGACCTCCGCCACGCCAACGCCCCTGCTCAAGGTCGACTGCCTGAGGAAACACTACCTCGCCCCGCGGCGCTGGCTGGCACCGGCCAGGCCGCCGATCCAGGCTGTGGACGGCGTGTCCTTCACCGTGGAGCGCGGCGAGACGCTCTCGCTGGTCGGCGAATCCGGCTGTGGCAAGACCACCACGGCCAAGTCGGTGCTGCGCCTGATCGAGCCGACTTCAGGCTCGGTGCAGCTCGACGGCGAGGAACTGCTGGGCCTGCCGGCAAGCGCCATGCGGCAGCGCCGGCGCGACCTGCAGATCATCTTCCAGGACCCATATGCCTCGCTCAGCCCGCGGCTGACGGCGGGCGAGATCGTCGGCGAGCCGCTGCGCAACTTCGGCCTGCAGTCGCGTGCCGAGCGCAACGAGCGCGTGCAATGGCTGTTCAGCAAGGTCGGCCTGCGGCCCGAAGCCGTGCGCAAGTTCCCGCACGAGTTCTCCGGCGGCCAGCGCCAGCGGCTGGGCATCGCGCGCGCGTTGGCACTCAACCCGAAGCTGATCGTCTGCGACGAGCCGGTGTCGGCGCTCGATGTCTCCGTCCAGGCGCAGGTGGTCAACCTGCTGATGGACCTGCAGGCCGAGTTCGGCATCGCCTACCTGTTCGTCGCGCACGACCTGGCCGTGGTGCGCCATATCAGCCACCGGGTCGCCGTGATGTACCTCGGCCAGATCGTCGAACTGGCCGACCGCGACACCTTGTTCTCCGCGCCGCGCCACCCCTATACGGAGATCCTGCTGTCCGCCGTGCCGGTGCCCGACCCGCGCAAGCCCGCGCGGCGCCTGCTGCTGCAGGGCGATCCGCCCAGCCCGGCCAATCCGCCAGCGGGCTGTCGCTTCCACACGCGCTGCCCGCATGCGCAAGCCCGCTGCAAGGAGCAGGCCCCCTTGCTGACAGAACGTCCCTCCGCCACCGGCATCCACCAGGTGGCCTGCCATTTCCGCTGACCGCTACGCTCCAGTCCAGGAAAGGAATCCCATGTCCGACCCCACCTCTGCACACGCCACGCACTATGACCTGCTGATCGCCGGCGGCACCGTGATCGACGGCAGCAAGGCACCCCGCTTCAGCGCCGATATCGGCGTGCGCGACGGCTGCATCGCGGCGATCGGCGACCTCGGCGGGCACACGGCCGACCGGGTGCTGGATGCAACGGCCCTGATCGTCGCCCCTGGCTTCATCGACGCGCACACGCATGATGACCAGGCGGTGCTGTCGCAACCCACCATGCCGTTCAAGGTTTCGCAGGGCGTCACCACCGTGATCGCCGGCAACTGCGGCATCAGCGCCGCGCCGCTGCGTGCCGACATGGATTTGCCGATGCCGCTGAGCCTGATCGACACACCGGCGCAAGGCCGCTTCACCACCTTCGCCGCCTACCTCGACGCGCTACGGACCATGCCGAGCTCGGTCAATGTAGCCGCCATGGTCGGGCATTCCACCTTGCGCGCGGTCACCATGGCGGCGCTGGACCGGCCAGCCGATGCCAAAGAGATCGCCGCCATGCAGGCGCTGGTCGAAGAAGCCATGCAAGCCGGCGCGATCGGCCTGTCGACCGGCACCTTCTACCCGCCCGCCGCCATGGCGACGACCGAGGAGATCATCGAAGTCTGCCGGCCACTCAGTGCCCGCAAGGCACTCTACGTCACGCATATGCGCGACGAGTCCGACCACGTCATGGCCTCGCTCGACGAGACATTCCGCATCGGCCGCGAGCTCGACGTGCCGGTGGTGGTGTCGCACCACAAGGTGCAGAGGCAGGCCAACTTTGGCAAGAGCCAGGTAACCCTGCCCTTTATCCGCGAGGCCATGAAGCACCAGTGCGTGTCGCTCGACTGCTACCCGTACACGGCCGGCTCCACCATGATCCGCACCGACCGCGGCATGCTCGACGGCCGGGTGCTGATCGCCGCCAGCGAACCGCACCCCGAATGCGCGGGCCGCGATCTCGACGACATCGCCAGGGAATGGGGCGTGCCCAAGGACGAAGCCGCGCGCCGCCTGCAGCCGGGCACCGCGATCTACTTCCAGATGGACGAGGACGACGTCCAGCGCATCCTTGCCTTCGACGAAACCATGATCGGCTCCGACGGCATCCCCGTCGGCGCCAGCCCGCATCCGCGCCTGTGGGGCACCTTCCCGCGCGTACTGGGGCACTACTGCCGCGAGGTCGGCCTGTTCCCGCTGGAGACGGCGGTCTGGAAAATGACCGGGCTGACGGCGCGCAACTTCGGCCTGCACCGGCGCGGCACGCTCGCCGTGGGCCACCACGCCGACATCGTCGTTTTCGATGCGGCCAACGTGCGCGATGCCGCCAGTTACGAGACCCCCACCCGGCCAGCCGAAGGCATCGACACCGTGATCGTCAACGGCGCCATTACCTGGCAGCACGGCGCGCACAGCGGGGCGCGCAACGGGCAGGTCATCACGCGGCCAGCAGGTCCTGAGGCGGGAAACGCGGCGCCTGTCCAAGGTTCCCGCCCTGCCTGAAGCCAGAAGCGAAGCCGCCGGCGGCTCAGAACTTCGGGATGCGCAGCGTCTTGCTGACCATCAGCGTGCCCGACAGCGCGAACAGCAGCACCAGCGGATGCAGCACTGCCGGGCCCAGCACCCACGCGCCGCCCGGCAGCTCGCCGCCAAGCTGGCCTTGCCAGGCGCACCATGCCAGCACCGCGGTCAACAGCACGCTGGTCGGGATCGGCGTGCCTTCGAAGTAGGCCACCTTGCCGCTGTCGCTGCCCTCGGCCAGCGATTCGGCGGTGACGTTGAAGCGCGCCAGCCGGCTCACGCCGCAGCAGACAAAGTAGATCAGCACGGCCAGGTCCCAGCCGCCGCGCATGCCGGCGGCGAAGGCCAGCGTGGCCGGCCCGACGCCGAACGAGATCACGTCGGCCAGCGAATCCAGCTCGCGCCCCAGCGCCGAATGCGCATGGCGCCAGCGCGCGATGCGGCCGTCGAGCACATCGAAGATAAAGGCCAGTGGCGCCAGCGCCGCCGCCGTGAAGAAATGCGACAGCTGCCGGTCGGCCACGTAGAACATGGCGAAGAACACCGACCCCATGCCGCAGGCCGCATTGCCCAGCGTAAAGACATCGGCCAGCTGCAGTTCGCGCAGCATCGAGAAATGGCGGGGACGTTCCGGCCGGGTGCTCATGGTGCGCGCTTACAGGACCTTGGCCACGTGGTGCACATTAGGCGGCGCGGCAAAGGTTTCGCCCACCAGGGCGCGCCATTGCTGGAACTCGGGCGACTCGCGGAAATGGACCATATGGTCTTCCACCGTCTCCCATTCCACCACCAGCGTGTAGTGTTCCGGCTGCTCGATCGAGCGGAACAGCTGCACGCCGTGGCAGCCGCGCGAGCGCAGGAACAGCGGCGTGGCCTGGCTCACGCCCTGCTCCAGCTGCTTGTCCATGCCGGGCTTGATGGTGAGTTGTGCGATTTCCTTGATCATGGCGGTTTTACCAATGGAGTGAATGCCGGGGCACCGGCGGGTGTCTGCTACCTTAGCACGATCGCGGGGCCGCGTGCCTGCTGCAAGCATTCCGTTACACGCGGCGGTTAGCATCGTCCACCCTGCCACTACCTGCCGATAACGCCATGCGATTGTCCCTGCGCAAGCGCCACCTCGCCCGGGCCGTATTGCCCGCCCTCGCCTTGACCTGCCTGGCAGGCGCGCATGCTGCATCGCAGCCATGCGGCACGCCTGCGACTCCGATTGCCGAGATCCAGGGTGCCGCCGCGACGTCACCGCTCGCGGGCAGCTTGGTGGAGGTAGAGGCTATCGTCACCGCGGACTTCAGCGGCGATGGCGGCCTGCGCGGCTTCTTCCTGCAGACCGCGGACGCGCAACGCCTGCACCGGCCCGGCGTGTCGGAAGGTCTGTTCGTCTATGCGCCACGCACCACGGCACGCGCTGGCGACATGGTGCGCGTGTCCGGAAGGGTCGAAGAGAAATTCGGGCAGACGCAGCTGGTGCTGTCCGGCGCGCTGGCGGTGTGCGCGCGCGGCATGGCGGTGACGCCGCAGACGCTGACCTTGCCGGTCGCCGGCGAATCCGGTCTTGCCGCGCGTGAAGGCATGCTGGTGCGCCTGCCGCAGACGCTGACGGTTGCCGATACCCATGAGCTTGGTCGCTATGGCACCTTGGCGCTGAGCGACGGCCGGCCCATCGCACCAACGCAACAGGCACTGCCTGGCACGGCCGCGCGGCAAGCCGCCGCCGCCAACGCCCGCAACCGGCTGTTGCTTGACGATGGCTCGACGCGCCAGTACCCCGCCGTGGTGCCCTACCCGCCACCGCGCCTGGCCGCAGACCATCCGGTGCGTGCCGGGGACACGGTCAGCAGCGTCCAGGGAGTGCTGGAAAAACGCCACGGGCAGTGGCGCCTGCAGCCGGTGCCCGGTGCGAGCGCGCCGGTGTTCCAGGCCACCAACCCGCGCCGCGGCGCGCCGCCACGGCATCCGGCCACCACGCTGCGCGTGGCCGCCTTCAACCTGCAGAACTACTTCAACGGTGACGGCCAGGGCGGCGGCTTCGATGCCCCCGGCAACCGCGGCGCGCAGGGTGCCGAGGCGCTGGCGCGCCAGCAAGCCAAGCTGCTCGCCGCGCTGCGGGGGCTGGATGCGGACGTGATCGGCGTGATGGAGGCAGAAAACGACGGCTACGGCCAGGACAGCGCGATCCGCCAGCTGGCAGCGCGGCTCGGGCCTGACTGGCGCGTGCTCGACCCCGGCACGCCGGCGCTTGGCAGCGATGCCATTGCGGTCGGGCTGCTGTACAACGCCCGCACCGCCGTGCCCGCCGGGCGCGCGGCCACCACCTGGCTGGGCGAGCGCAGCCGCCAGCCGCTGGCCGGCACCTTCCGCGCGACAGCTGGCGGCGCGCCGGTCACGGTCGCGGTCAATCATTTCAAGTCCAAGACGTGCACCGAAGCCACCGGCGCGCAGGCCGACCAGGGCGATGGCCAGGGTTGCTGGAATCCCGCGCGCGTGCAGGCCGCCCAGGCGCTGGCCGAATGGCTGGGCGCAACGCCGACGGGCGTGCCCGGCGCGGGCGTGCTGGTGATCGGCGACCTGAACAGCTATGCGATGGAAGACCCCGTGCGCGTGCTGGCGCGCCGCGGCTATGCCGACATGGTTGCGGAATTCGCCGGCAAGCCGGCCTACAGCTACGTCTACAACGGCCAGGCCGGCTATCTCGATCATGTGCTTGCCGATGCCGTCGCGGCCCGGCATGTCATCGCCGTGCATGCCTGGCATATCAATGCCGACGAGCCCCCGGCCTTCTCCTACGCCCCGGCGCCGGGTGCTCCTGCGGTGCCGGGCCACTATGCGCCCGACCCCTACCGTTCGTCAGATCACGACCCCTTGGTGGTCGACTTCGCCAGCAGCCCCCGCGCCAGGTAAAGCACTACCAGCAGGTTGGCTGCCGCCAGCGTGCCATGCAGCCAGCTGGGGTGGACCAGGGCCTCGTACAGCTCCAGCGGAATATAGATGCCGCCGGACCACACCCCGATCCAGTTGCCCCATGCCAGCCCGCGCCACAGCCCATACGCTTCGGCAAAGCGCATCAGCGCATAGACCGCTGCCGAAGCGCCGATGGCCCACAGGCGGGCATTGTCGGGATGCTGGAGCAGGGACAGGAAAATGGTGGGATAGCGGCTGGCCGGGTTGACGTGCAGGCGCTGGATGATGGCCTCGGCCAGCGCCTGGGCATCGCGGTGCAGCAGTGCGGCCAGGCCCAGGCCGGCCACGATCACCAGCAAGCCCTTGGCGGCCTCGAACAATGCGATGCCCCTCAGGCCCAGTGCGCCCTGCTTTGCCATGCGGTGTCTCCGGTCGATGCAAGAATTGCAAAGCCGGTATTGTGCAACACTGCCGGGCAATGCCGCGGCGTGCATGGCGCCGGTGCGCGCTGTCAGCGCCCGTATTCGCGCTCGCGCATCGGCCCGTCGGCATCGATGCCGCCGCTGGCGGCAATGGGGCCGTCCACGGTCAGCGGGCCGGCCACGCTCAGGTCGCCCTTGACCACCATGTCGCCATGCACCGTCACCGGGCCGTTGAAGACCTTGAGATAGCCGCCGCCGTACGGCAGCCCCCGTGCGCTGGCGGGTCCGGTGAAGTAGGCCGCGGTAAGCGGGCCGCTGGAATAGACGTGTCCGGCGACAACCAGCTTGCCGTGCACGGTCAGCGGCCCCTGCACCTGCGCCGAACCGCCGATGGTGATCGGGCCGGATTCATGCGGCTGGGCGCGCAGCGGGCCGGCCACGGCCAGCAGTGCCAGCGCCCCGGCCGCCGCCAGCCACCACCACGGCCTTCGGACATCACGGCGAAGCATTCGGTGCGACATGATGTAGCCTCCGGCCGCACCGCGCCTAGCGCTGCAGCTTCTGGTAAGTGCCGATCAACTCTGCGGTGGCCAGGATATGGCCCCGCATTGCCCGCTCCAGCGCCGCCTTGTCAGGCATCCCCAGGTCCGGCAACGCCGCGTTCAGCGCATAGAGCTTGAAGAAGTAGCGGTGCCGGCCGATCGGGGGGCATGGGCCGCCATAGCCGGCGCGGTGCCAGTCGTTCAGCCCGTCGCGCGCGCCGGCGGGCAGCCCGGCCTTGCCGATGTCCGCCGGCAGCGCCTCGGCATGGGCCGGCAGGTTGTAGAGCAGCCAGTGGACCCAGGTCATTTTCGGCGCGGCGGGGTCGGGTGCATCGGGATCGTCGACGATCAGCGCCAGACTGGCCGTGCCGGACGGCAGGCCGGTCCAGGCAAGCGGCGGGGAAATATCGGCGCCTTCGCAGGTGTGCTCTGCGGGGATCTCGCCACCCGTGGCGAATGCGGTCGATTGCAGCTGGAACGGCATACGGGCCTCGCTGGACGCATTGAGGGATGGCTCCAACTTAGGCCGGATCGGTGCCTCGCGCAAGGCGATGGCGGCAGCGGGCGTCTCCAGCAGCGCCTTGAGCCGGCGCACGGCTTCGGTGGACTCGGCCTGGACGCGCTCGCGCAGCATCAGGCGGTTGATCAGCGCAAAGAGCAGCGTAGGCGACCGGTAGCGAAATTCCCGCTCTATGCGCGTGTGTTCGGCCGCCGGGGTCAGCGACGGCGTCATGGCGGGCGTAAGCCGGTAGGTGATGGTGCCGACCCTGCGCCCGTCGGCCACGCCCTCGATCGACCACGTTCGCGGCCGCTGGCTTTCGATGACGGTCCAGACCACCGCGCCACCGCGCTGCGCGACCATGAAGGTCTCGGTCACGCGCTCGCCCTGCCCTAGCGGATGGTCGGTCGCTCCCGCCACCCCAAGCGAGGCCGGATGCCATTCCGGCCAGTGCAGCGGCGTCGACACGTAGTCGAAGACCTGGGCTGGCGGGCGGGCAATCACCACCTCGTCATGGATGGCGGTACGGTCGGACCATGGCACCGGCGCCAGCAGCGTACCCACGGTGATCGCGGCGAAGATCAGTCCCCAGAACGGTTTCCTGTGTCGAACAAGCATGGCGGCGGGACAGGACGCATCCGGGGCGCACCCGTGCATCCCGTACGCATGGCGCGATGCTTCCAGTGTAGTGACTGGGAAGCATCGCGCCAGTCCCGCGCGGCTTAGCGGGCCTGTGAGGCCGGCGCGCCCTCGGCTGCCGGCGCCGGCACGGCCGCCACCGTCGCCGGCAGCGGGCCCCAGC
>JACXTT010013131.1_pt1 | contig 10940 bp, 6 predicted proteins | sample 9270951 | NCBI WGS metagenome assembly JACXTT01 (sample SAMN15532306, study PRJNA645909) | rock metagenome | isolation source: weathered quartz diorite | place: Puerto Rico | collected 2017-06-21 | reverse complement strand
CCTACGGCGGAGGCATGTACAACAGCGGGATCACGACGCTCAGCAACGTGGTCGTGAGCGGGAACACCGCGGCCGTCAACGGTGGAGGCATCGAGAACGACAACGACCTCACCCTGATCAACTGCGTGGTGAGCGGGAACACGGCGGCGACGTTCGGCGGGGGCCTGGACAATGCGCTGACCACCCGGCTCGTCAGCACCACGGTGAGTGGCAACACCGCGGGCACCGGAGGTGGTCTCGGGAGCATCTCCGACCTGACGCTCACCAACGTCACGGTGAGTGGCAACACCGCGACCGTCGTGGGCGGGGGGCTCGAGAACGACGTCACCGCCGCCCTGGACAACGTGACCATCGCCGACAATACCGCCCCGTCCGGCGGCGGCCTCAATACCGTCGGCATCACGAGATTCGCCTACGTCATCGTCGCGAGCGGGGCAGCGGGCGGGACCTGCGCCGGTGGCGGCACCCAGACCTCGCTCGGGCACAATCTCGACAGCGCGAACACGTGCGGCTTCGGGGGTCCGGGCGATCTGATCAACACCGACCCCCTGCTCGGCCCGTTGCAGGACAACGGGGGACCGACCCCGACCCAGGCGCTCCTCGCGGGGAGCCCGGCCATCGACGCCGGCGGCGCCGATTGCCCGCCGCCCGCCATCGATCAGCGCGGCACCCCCCGCCCGGTCGACGGCAACGGTGACGGGATCGCCACCTGCGACATCGGTGCCTTCGAGTTCGGCGCAGCCGCCATGCCCTGCCCCGTCAGCGCCACGTTCGACTCGATCGATTGCCGGCTCGGGGAGCTGATCGGCTCGGTGCAGACTGTCGTCGCCCCAGGGGCTCTCCAGGACAGCCTGCAGAAGCCGTTGACCAGGGCGAGGGAGCTGACGACCCAGGCCCAGCAGACCCTGGCCTCGGGGAAGACGCGCCTTGCGAAGTCCATGCTCGGGGGCGCTGCCCGTCAGCTCGGCAAGTTCACCCTCCGCCTCCGCTCCCGCAAGGCACGGGTGATCCCCGACACCTCACGGGCCAGCCTGAAGACCGCCGCCGTTCAGCTCCGCCACGATCTCCTCATGCTGCGCCGCTCGAGCTGAGCGCGGCGCCACTTGAGCTTCATCGCGTCCGGTGGCATGAGGCTCGCCTCGTGAACCTCATCCTCGTCCTGACCCTCCTGCTGCCCTTCGCGACGCGAGGGCTCGCCGCGACCTACTACGTCCGTCAGACCGTCGGTGACGACGAGCACGACGGCCTCACCGCCGCCACGGCCTGGAAGAGCCTCAGCAGGCTGTCGTCCGCCATGCAGGCCGGCGACACGGCGTACGTCGGCCCGGGTCTCTACCGGGATCTGGTCACGGTCCGGAACGACGGGGCCCCCGACAAGCGGATCACGTTCATCGCGGATAGCGCCGGGAAGGCGACCGGCGACCCGCCGGGAACGGTGATGATCACCGGAGCCGAGCCGCTCGACGGGAAGCCCTTCGTCCCCGAGGGCCACCCCGGCGTCTTCAAGGCCCCGGTGACGACCCCCGTCCTCGGGGTGGTCGAGATGGACGGCAACCAGTTCCGCTACTGGCGGATCAAGAGCCGGAAGGAGCTCCCCCTGCCCGAGGGCACGACCGAAATCGACATGGTCGCGAAGCAACCCTCGAGCTACTACGACGACGAGGAAGCCAGGGTGCTCTACCTCCACACCAGCGACGGGGCGCACCCGACGACGCACCGGATGGAGTACGCCGTCCGCGGCTACGGCTTCGAGATGCGCGACAAGCACTACGTGACCATCGTCGGCTTCACCATCCGGCACGTGGGCGATGCGGCGATCGGCTTCTACTCGGGGTCCAGCCACGGGATCGCGATCGGCAACACGAACTACGGCAGCCGGCAGGGCATCCGGGTGTACGGCGCCACCGACATCGCCGCCTATCGCAACGTGCTCTTCCGGAACGAGAACTGCGGCATCTACTTCGCCGACCACTCGACGGGCGGCGTGGTCGTCGACAACGTCATGTTCGAGAACATCAAGGGCATCCGCTGGAGCAGCGATTCCGCCAACGGCACCGCCATCGGCAACAAGACCTTCGACAACCACGAGATGGGCATCTCGATCGAGAACACGCAGCACGTCCTCCTGCGCGACAACACGCTGGTGAACAACGAGAAGTCGCAGCTCTGGATCCTGAACAGCGAGCACCATTCGGAGGGCAACTGCTTCGCCACCGGCAAGCCGGAGGAGCTGCTCGCCGATCTGCAGCAGCAGGGCCTCTACAAGACCCTGACCCAGTACCAGCAGGCCATCCACCAGGACCTCACCTCGCGCGACGGTGGCTGCACGGTCCCGGAGAAGGTCGACGTGCACCAGCTCGAGGCCGAGACCGGGGCCTACACCGAGCGAGCCCGGAAGCTGCTGGCTGGCCCACCCGCGACGCATCCCGGGAGCGCACCTCCCGAGGCGCCGCCGGCCCGCAGCTGGTGGGACATCCTCTTCGGGTCGAGCCGGCAGTGACCCGGCGCCGCCCTCACTGCGACGGCACCCCGCGGGCGCGTTGCACGGCCTCGAGCGCGGTGCGGGCGGGCTGGAGCTTCGGGTCGACGCGCAGGGCCTCGCGGTAGTGGCGGGCGGCCTCCTCGGTCTGCCCCTGCTTCGCCAGCGCCATGCCGAGGTTGTAGTGCGCGTTCGCGTGGTCGGGGTTGAGGTCCACGGTCTTCGTGTATTCCGCGATCGCGTCCTCGGTCTTTCCCTGCATCGCGTACACCGCGCCGAGGCCGTTGTGGGCGTCGGCGTAGGCGGGGCGCAGGCGTAGCGCCGCCTCGTACTCGGTGATCGCGCCGTCGAAGTCGCGGACGGCCGCCAGCGCGACGCCGAGCCCGTAGCGCGCCTCGGGGTTCGCCGGGTTGAGCCGGGCCGAGGCCGCGAACTCGTCCTTTGCCTCCTTCATCTTCCCCATCCGGTAGAAGGTGTCGCCCAGGTTCAGGTGCGCGCGGGCGTTGTTCGGTCGCTTGGCGACGACGTCGCTCCAGACCGCGACCGCGCTGTCGTAGTCCTGGTTACGCCGCACCGACAGGCCCACCAGCAAGACCGCCAGCGCTCCCGCGGTGAGCGCTGTGAGCATGCGCACGCTGCCCGGGCCGACGAGCCGTCGCCAGCCCGCGTACATGCCGATGACCGCCAGGACGACGAGGGCAGCGAGCGGCAGGTACATGCGCCGCTCGGCGGCGACCTCGGTGACGATGGGCACGATGGTGGACGTCGGCGCGAGGACCAGAAAGAACCAGGCCGCGAGGAACCCGATCCAGGGACGGCGGCGAGCGGCGACGAGCGCCGCCCCGGCGAGCGCGGCGAGCACGGCCGCCCAGGGCAGGAACGCGGTCGCGGTGCGCGCGATCGGCCAGTCGTCGTAGTCGACGACCAGCGGCGAGGGCCAGACGGCGAGCCGGAGGTAGTGGACGATGACCCCGAACTGCGTCATCGCGTAGTCGAGGGCGGTCACCGGCTCGAAGCCCGCCCGGACCAGCGACCGCGAGCGAGGATGTGTGGACGCCAGGACCATCAGGACCAGCCAGCTGGCCGCCAGGCCGGCGTAGAGCGCGCGCCGGACGCGCAGCGCTTCGCGAAAGGAACCCGCAAGGAAGACGCGATCGTAGAGCAGGACCAGCACCGGCGCCACGACCATGACCTCCTTGCTGCCCATGCCGAGCACGCACGACAGCACCGCCGCTGCGTACCAGCGCGCGGGATGCATGGAGCCGGCGCCGCGAATCACCGCGTACAGGGTGAGGAGGAAGAAGAGCCCCATCATGAGCTCGGTCCGCTGGACGATGTAGGTGACGCTCTCGGTCTGGATCGGATGGACGAGCCAGAGGAGCGCGACGGCGGTCGCCAGCCAGGTGGCGTCCGCACTTGCGACCCGCGCGCCGGACAGCGTTCGGCGGACGATCCCGAAGAGCGTCAGGCCCGCGAGAAGGTGCAGCGCGACGTTGACGGCGTGGTAGCCCCGGACGTCGAGCCCGCCCACGGCATAGTTGATCGCCAGCGAGAGGTTGACGACGGGCCGGCCGGCAACGGCGCACCCCTGACCGGGGGGCGAGAGGGCGTCCCAGATCGGCCACAGGTGCCGGATCGTCGGGTTGGCCGGGATCGCGAACCGGTCGTCGAAGATGAAGGGGCCGCCGAGCCCGTTGAGGAAGGCGCAGAGGCCGGCGCCGACGAGGATGACGGGCGCGAGCACCGACGCGGGCGGGACGCTGCTGCTCCTCGCCTGCGTCGCCGCGGTGGGTGGCTGCGCGCCCTCCCGGCGGGTGCGCTCCTCTCGCCGGCGCCGCCGCTCCGCTCGGCTCGCCATGTACGCAGACGGCCTACAGGATCCGAGGCCGCTTGCGTAGGCCCGAGCGGGGTGGGTCACCCGGAGCTGCGACCCCTCCCGCTCGAACCCGGGCTAGTATCCGAGGACGTCGAGGACGGCGCTGTAGTCGCCGACGTAGAGGTAGGTGGAATCGTTCGTCAGCGACTTGATCGTCCCCGGGACCGTGATCTGCTGGATGACCCGAGGTGCCGCCGCGTTCGAGGCGTCCACCACGCGCACCCCGCCGTTCAGGTCGCTGTGCAGGAGGGCCGGGGTGGCCAGGTACGCCAGCCCGCCCATGGCCGTGACGCCCGTCGCGCCGTAGCCGTTGGTCGAGCTGAGCAGCGACGGCGCGGTCGGCGACGTCACGTCCATCACCTTGAACTGGCCTCCGTCCACCGCATAGAGGCGGTTACCACCGACCGCGACCGACGATGCCGTGGTGGGCACCGAAGCGACGATGGTCGGCCGGCTCGGCGTGCTGATGTCGACCACCTGCACGCTCGACGTGTCGGCCACGTACGCGTAGCTCCCGGCGACGGCGAGGCTGACCGCCGTTCCCGGGGTGTCGACGCTGCCGACGAGGGTCGGCGCCGTGGGACTGGCCACGCTCACGACCTGGAGCCCCGCCGTCCCAGCGGCCACGTACGCGAGTGAGCCGACGACCCGGATGTCCTGGCCGGCGCTCAGGCTGATGCGCCCCTGGATGGCCGGCGCGGCAGGCGTCGTCAGGTTCACGACGACCACGTCGATGTGGCCCGGGTTGCCCGGGACCGAGACCAGCACGTAGGCCATCTGCCCCGCCATGCCAACTCCGGTCACCGTGCCGCCCAGGGCCGTGGTGCTGAGGGTGCTCACGGTCCAGGGCGCAGCGCGATTGGTCACGTTGACGATCTTCAGGCCGTGCACGCCACCCGCCGATGCCGCCAGGTTACCGGAGACCGCTGCGCCGGCATTCCCGAAGACGTCGTTGATGTTGGCCAGGACCGCGGGAGCCGCGGGGGACGCGCAGTTCCAGACATAGAGGCCGCCCTGGGTCGGCATGATGTTCGGGCTCGCGAGGAAGGCGACCGTGCCGCTCACGTCGATGCCCTGGGCCCCGTAGCTGTTGCTCGTGCTCAAGAGGGACGGCGCGGTGGGGTTGCTGATGTCCATGATCCTGAAGCTACCGCCGTCGATGCCGTAGAGGCGATTGCCCGAGACGGCCATGCCGAGCGCCGAGACGCCGAGCGAGCCGACGACGGTCGGCCGGTTCGGGCTGGAGACGTCGATCACCTGGACCGACGTCGTGTCGCCGACGTAGGCGTAGCTACCGGTCACGGCGAGACCGGCCGCCGTGCCGGGCGTGTCGACGCTACCGACGAGAGAGAGTGCGCTCGGGTTGGCGACGTTCACGACGGAGAAGCCCGCGGCCCCGCCCGAGATGTAGGCATAGTTGCCGACGATCCTGATGTCGCTCCCCGCGGTGATGCTCACGCGGCCCACGATGGTCGGGGCCGACGGCGTGGCCACGTTGATCGCCACCACGTCCGTGTGACCCGGGTTGCCCGGGACCGAGACCAGCGCGAAAGCCGTCGAGCCGCTGATCGCCGCGCCACCCGACGTGCCGCCAAGGGTCGCCGTGCTGAGCGAGCCGACGGTCGTCGGCGCCGTCGGGGTCGACACATCGACGATGCGGAAGCCCGTGATGCCCGCGTCGACCGCGGCCAGGTTTCCCCACACGCCCAGGTGGAAAGCCTGGAAGGGCGGATTCGCCGTGCCGACGGGCTGCGGGTTGCTCGGGTTGCTCACGTCGACCACCGACAGGCCGAGCTCCTTCGAGGCCAGGTAGGCCAGACCGGCGGTGCCATCCACCACGACGTCGTACGGCGTCCCGACGGCCGGCACGTTCCCCTTGAGCTCCATGGTCGCGGCGGGCTGCGTGGTGGTCGTCGTGGTCGGAGGGCGGGTGGTGGTGGTCGTCGAGGTGGTGGTCGTGGTCGTCTGCGGTCGGGTGGTGGTCGTCGTCGACGACGTCGTCGTCGTGGTCGTGGTGGGCGTCGTGGTCGACGGGGTGGTGGTGGTGGTCGGGGGCCGGGTCGTCGTCGTGGTGGGCGAGGTAGTGGTCGTAGTCGGCGCCTGAGTCGTGGTGGTCGGCGCCTGAGTCGTGGTCGTCGGCGCGATGGGTGTCGTCGTGGTCGTCGGCCGCGTGGTCGTCGTCGTGGACGACGTGGTGGTCGTCGGCGCCTGGGTCGTGGTCGTCGAAGGCCGCGTCGTGCTGGTCGTGGTCGTCGTCGATGGCGCGGTCGTGGTCGTGGTCGGACACACCGGGGTGGCCGCGCTCACCGGCGTTCCCTTTGCCGATTCGTTGCCCGCGTTGTCGATCGCGGAGACCTGGTACGAGTAGGCGGTGGACGGGCTGAGACCCGTGTCAGCGGTCGACGTGGTCGCGACCGTCGCCACGAAGACGTTGTTGCGGTAGACCGCGTAGCCCAGCATGCCCGAGCCGCCCGTGTCGGTCGACGGGAGCCAGGCGAGGACCATCTGCGTGCAGCTGACGGGCGTCACGCCGAGCCCGACCGGGACGCTGGGCGGCGTCGTGTCGGCACACGCCGGCGTCTGCGCGCTCGCGGAGCCGCTCGCCGCGGACTCGTTGCCCGCGTAGTCGACGGCCGTCACCAGGTAGCTGTAGATCGCCGAGGGCGACATGCCCGGGTCGGTGGTCGAGGTCGCGGGTGCGCCCACGAGCTTCACGAACGCCCCGTTCCGGTAGAGGTTGTACCCCCGGAGCCCCGAGCCGCCGGTGTCGCTCGACGCATTCCAGCTGAGGTTCACCTGGGTGCAGCTCACCGCCGTCGCCGCGAGGCCGGTCGGCACGGCCGGAGGGGTCGTGTCGGCGCACGCGTTGGTGGTCGCCGTCTGCGTGGTCGTCCAGGCCGACTCGTTGCCGGCGTTGTCCACGGCCGAGACGGCGTAGGCGTACATGGTCGAGGCCGCGAGGCCCGTGTCGGCGGTCGAGGTCGCCGGCGCCAGCACTTCGCGCAGGAGAACGCCGTTCCGGTAGACGCGATAGCTCCGCAGGCCGGACCCGGCGTCCATCGAGGGGAGCCAGGCGACGTCGATCTCGCTGCAGCCCACGACCGTCAGGGTCTGGCCGGTCGGCGCCGTGGGCGGGGTGGTATCGGGCGGCGCGGGCGTGGCGGCATTGGCCACATTCGAGTACGCCGATTGCGCGCCGCGACGGCCGAAGGCCTGCACGCGGTAGAAGTACGTGGTGACGGGAGCGAGGTTCGGGTCGCGATAGCTCTGGGTGCTCGCCGGCAGGGTCACGATGACGGCGAAGGACGTGCCGTTGAGGCTCCGCTCGACCGTGTAGCCGTTCTCACGCGCATTCGTGTCGGTCCAGCTGAGGTCGATCGTGCTGCTCGAGGAAGCGGTCGCCGTGAGCCCCGTGGGCGCCGCGAGCGAGCTCCCCGTTCCACCCGCCGCGCGGTTTCCCGAGTCGGAGGGCGACTGGCAGACGGTGAGGCCCTCCCGGCGACAGAGCCCCATGATCTCCCGACGGCAGCGGGCCCGGCGGCCGCCGCCGGCGACGCAGGCGGCGATCTCGTCGCCGCACTCGGAGCGGCACTGCCGGCCGATGGTCGAGGCGTCCGCCGACGGAATCGACGTGAGGGCGACGAGGAAGAACAGCGGAAAAAGCCACTTTCCGCGGCCCAGACTTGCTTTCCGATGTCGCATCCGCCTCGCCTCCATCCCGTCCCGAGTCCATTTGGACCGCGGAAATCTGGTAGGCGGACGCTGTGCAAAACATGAGCCTCCTCCCAGGCGCCTTGCGCTCGGAGGCAGCGTACGAGTGACGGCCTCGAAGGGACGTGGACGAAGTTGCTCTCATCCTCCGATGGAGGCGTGACGGAGGTCGTTCAGATGTGCGCGCGTGGAAGCGCCGTTCGATGGCGAGCGCCCAGGCACCCCGTGCAGCGCCCGCACCCGTTCCGCCGCGAGGGACCGCTCAGTTCGCGTGGTGCTGGACGGCCTGGGGGCCCCGCCGCGCGGTGACCTCGCCGGCCCCCGCGTCCAGGTTCAGCTCCTCCTCCACGATGTAGAGGGGCCGGCGCTTCACCTCGGCGTAGATGCGCCCGATGTACTCACCATAGATACCGAGGATGACGAACTGCACCGCGAACAGGACCAGCATGATGACCACGGTCGACGTCCAGCCACGGACGGTCGCATGGAGCACGAGGCGCGCATACAGCGACCAGGCGATGTAGGCCCCGCACCCGAGCGCGACCAGCACGCCGACGTAGAGCGAGGCTTGCAGCGGCGCAGAGGAGAAGGCGCTCACCCCGTCGAGACCGAGACGCACCATCCTCCCGATCCCGTACTTGGTGGCGCCGGCAAAGCGCGGATCGCGCGTGTAGCTGATCCCCACCTGCCGGAGCCCGATCCAGCTGCTGAGGCCGCGGACGTACCGGTTGGTCTCGCGCAACCCCCGGAGGTGGTCGGCGGCCCGGCGGCTGAGGAGCCGAAAATCACCGGCATCCAGCGGGGCGTCCAGGCGCGAGAGCCGGGCGAAGAAGCGATAGAAAAGCCGCGCAGTCGCCCGCTTGAAGCGGGTCTCACCCGGCCGCGCCGTGCGCACCGCGTAGACGACGTCGAAGCCGGCGCGCCACTTCTCCAGCAGGCGGGGAATGACCTCGGGGGGGTCCTGGAGGTCGCCGTCCATGATCACCACGGCATCGCCGCTGGCGTGATCGAGGCCCGCCGTGATCGCCATCTGGTGGCCGAAGTTCCGCGACAGGGAGAGGACCTTGATCCGCGGATCCTCGCGGGCGAGCTCGCGGAGCAGCTCGAGCGAGCGATCCCGGCTGCCGTCGTTCACGAACACCAGCTCGTGGGGATGCCCGATCGCCTCGAGCACCTCCACCAAACGGTGGACCAGCTCGGGCAGCGTCCGCTCCTCATCGAAGATCGGAATGACCACCGAGATCGACGCGCTCTCCGGGAGCCCGCGCATTTGGCGTGCGCCCCGTCTAACGGGGCGGGGGCACCGTGGCAAGCGGCGCGGGTCCATCCACCTCGAACTACGCACGCCGCACGGCAAGCGCGTCTTGCTCAGTCTTTTCCGTGCCCTGTTATTGTCGTGCCCGCCCAGGTGCGCTTTTTTCGGTTCTGCTGGAACCGCCCTTGCGCGGGGAGCTATCTTGCGATGCGCATGCTCCATCGAATCGCGGTCCTGCTCGTCGACGACCACTCCGTCGTCCGCCAGGGGTTGCGTCGCATCCTCGAGACCGACGCGGAGATCGAGGTCGTGGGCGAGGCCCGTGACGGACGCAGCGCGGTCGAGATGGCGCAGCGCCTGAAGCCGGCCGTGGTGGTGATGGATGTCGTCCTCCCCGAGCTGAACGGGGTCGAGGCGACGCGGCAGATCGTGAAGGAAAACGGGGCGGCGCGGGTGCTCATCCTCACCACCCTGAACGACGACGTGTACGTGCGGCAGAGCCTCAAGGCCGGCGCGCGCGGCTACCTCTTCAAGGATTCGGAGGACGTCGACCTCCTGAAGGCGGTCAAGGCGATCGGCCGCGGCGAGTCCTTCTTCAGTCCGGCGGTCTCCCGGATGCTGCTCGACGGCTACCGGGACGGCAGCGATGCGGAGGACCACCTCGAGCAGCTCACCGAACGTGAGCGCGAGGTGCTCCAGCTCATCGCCGAGGGCAAGTCGAACAAGGAGATCGCCAACGTCCTGGCCGTGAGCCTCCACACCGTCGAGAGCCACCGCAAGCACGTCATGAAGAAGCTCGATCTCCACAACACGGCCGAGATCGCGCACTTCGCGCTCCGGATGCGCGTCATCCACTAGCGCGGCGTGGCCGCCGGGCTGCGCGGCGAAGGTGGCGGACGGAATGAGCCGTGCTGGGATCGAACCAGCGACCCTCTGCTTAAAAGGCAGATGCTCTACCGACTGAGCTAACGGCTCTCGACCCGGGGGGAGTTTCGGCCGATATCACACATGATACCGGAGTGCGATGCCGAGGTTTCACGGAGGTGGATGGAGGCTGGCCGCGCTGACCGCGGCCGTCGCGCTCCTCGCCTCGGCGTCCCCGGCCGCGGGCAGAGTGCGCGACCGGTGTCAGCGTGCCTGCCGGCATTCCTGCGGCGATGCCGTCCGCGCCTGCATGACGACGACCGGCAAGACCCTCCGGGCCTGCAAGGCGGCGATCCGGGTCCGCTGCCTGCGGGAAGGGCTCGAGGTGTGCTCGCCGGCCCTCTCGCCCACCGGCGGCGGGACCTGCGCGGAGAGCGCGCCGGCCTGCGGGGGAAGCTGCCCGTTCGCCCAGCACCGCTGCGTCCCCGACGGCGCGGGCGGGTGCAACTGCGAGGCGCCCGCCTGCAACCGGACGCGGGGGACCTGCGCGATCGGCGTGTGCAGCGATCCGCGGCGCACCTGCGTCCTGCGCGCCGGGCGCTGCCGTTGCGTCTAGGGCTCGCGCCTCAGGCCGCGGCGCCGATCAGCCGCTCGAGCTTCTGGCGCACCAGGTCGGGATCGACGACGGGCTTGGCGAGATAGTCGTCGCAGCCGATGGCGAGCGCCTTCTGCTCGTCGCCGGCCATCGCCTGGGC
>JACXTT010013130.1_pt1 | contig 10940 bp, 9 predicted proteins | sample 9270951 | NCBI WGS metagenome assembly JACXTT01 (sample SAMN15532306, study PRJNA645909) | rock metagenome | isolation source: weathered quartz diorite | place: Puerto Rico | collected 2017-06-21 | reverse complement strand
GATGCGTGCGCGGCATCCGGCGTGGCCTGCGTCGTCGCGCCGCGCGCGCACGCCGACGCCGCCGCGCCGACGACGATCAGGAAGCTAAGGCGTCGCGAGCTGATTCCCATCCGCGTCCAGCACCACCAGATCGCCTTCGCCGAGCGTCTTGTTCGCGATCAGCTCCTTCAGCCCCGGCAGCACGGCCTTCGCGTCGCCGACGACGAGCACCTGCACGTCGGCCGGGTGCAGGTTCGCTTTCGCCGCCTTCGCGACGTCCGACTTCTTCACCGCCGACACGTTCTTCACGAAGCTCGCGTAGTAGTCGAGCGGCAGCCCGAAGTAGAGGAGGCCGCGGAAGCTGGCCAGCACCTGCTGCCCGGTCGCGAACTGCGCGGGCAGCGCGAGGATGGCGCCGTTCTTCTCGCGATCGAACTCGGCGTCGGTGACCTCGCCGTCCTTCGCCAGCTTCGAGACCTCCTTGTCGATCTCGGTGATCGAATCCTTGGTCGTGTCGGTCTTCACCGACGCGCCGGCCACGAACGTGCCCATCGTGCGCGAGTAGTTGATGCCGCCGCGCGCGCCGTACGCCCAGCCCTTGTCCTCGCGGATGTTCATGTTGATGCGGCTCGAGAAGCCGCCGCCGAGGATGGCCATGGCGATGCGCGTCGGGAAGTAGTCCTTCGCCTTGCGCGTCGGGCCCGCGGTGACCAGCGAGATCGACGACTGCTGCGCGTTCGGCACGTCGACGAAGAAGATGCGCCCCTTGCGCGGCTTGGCCGCCGGGATCTTCACGCTCGCCTTCGGCTTCCCCTTCCATGCGGCGAGGCGGCCGCCGATCTCCGTCTCGATCTGCTTCTGCGTGATGTCGCCGACGACGAACAGCTTGGCCCCCTGCGGCGCGATCCAATCTTTCAGGTACGCCTTGCAGTCGTCGACCGTGACCGCGGCGACCGACTGCTCGGTGGTCATGCGGCCGAACGGATGATCCGGTCCGTAGAACACCGTGCCGAACACGCGGCCCGACACGCCGCCCGGCGACGCCTTCTGCTGCTTGATCCCCTGCGCGGCGCGCTTCACGTTGCGCGCGTGATCCTCGGCGCGCAGCCCGGGCGTGAGGATCGTCGCCGACCAGAGCTCGAGCGTGGCGGCGAAGTTCTTGGTGAGCGTCGACATGCCGATGCTCTGCTGATCGTCCGACGCGCCGGCGCTCACGCTCGACGCGATGTCGGCCTGCGCCTCCTCGAACTTCTCCTTGTCGAGCTTCTCGGTGCCGTCGTCGACGAGGTTCATGCACAGCTCGGCCTCGCCCTCCTTGCCGGCCGCATCGTTCTCGCTGCCGCCCTCGAACACGAGGTCGACGGAGATCGTCGGCAGCTCGTGCCGCTCGACCAGGTACACCTGAATCCCGTTCGCCAGCTTGAACTGCGCGATCTTCGGCTGCACCAGCGGCCGTGGCGCGCCCACCTTGGGACGTATGCTGCGGTAGTCCTCCTCGGGCCACTTCAGATCGGGCGGCGGCGGATCCTCGGGCGGCGCGGGGATGGTCTGTTCCACCTCGGCGACCGGCGGCTCGGGCGCGATCGGCTCGGCCGGGTGCTCGGGCTCGACGGGCGTGACCGGCAGCGTCGGCCCGATCGGCGCCGGCTTGGTAGTGGGACCACACGACGCGGCGAAGAGCGCCGCGAGGACGAGCTTCATCCGGCGCATCACTTGTCTCCCTTGGAAGCGGCGTCGGCGGGCACGGTGATCACCTCGACGCGGTGGAGCGGCGACAGGTACTGCGACGCGATCTGCTCGACGTGCGCCGGCGTCGCCTTGCGGTACCGATCGAGATCCTGCGTGATGTAGTCGGGCGTGCCGACGTAGTGGTTGTAGTGCTGCACCATCTCCGCGCGGCTGAACAGCGACTCGAGCCCCCACACGAAGCCGGCCTCGATGCCGACGACGGCGCGGTGGATCTCCTCGTCGGTGAGCGGGTCGTGCATCACCGCGTCGAGCTGCTCGTTCATGATCTGTTCGACGACCTTCTGATCCGCGTCGTCCTTGAGATCGACCACCACGTTGAACGTCGACGTGCGCAGCGCGGACGCCTGATACACCGACACGTTCTGCGCCAGCTGCTTCTCGAGCACGAGGATCTTGTACAGCCGCCCCGTGCCCGGGTTGCCGAGCGCGTGCGCGACCAGATCCAGCTCCGCGTCGCCGTCGGCGTACTCTTTCGGCGTGAGCCACGCGTAGTGCACGCGCCGCAGCTTCGCGAACGGATCCTCGACGGTGACGCGCTTGGTCTTCTTCACCTCGATGTCGGGCAGCGCGCGGTGCGCCGGCTTCTCCGTCTTCGGGAACGAGCCGAACCACTTGTCGACGAGCTGCTTGGTCGCGTCGAGATCGAAGTCGCCGGCGATGGTGAGCGTCGCGTTCGACGGCACGTACCACTTGCGGAAGAACTTCGACACGTCGGCGACCGACGCCTTGTCGAGGTCCTCGTGCAGCCCGATCGTGAGGTGGCGGTACGGGTGCCCCTCGGGGAAGAGCTGCTCGAACACCGCGAACAGCTCCTTGCCGTAGGGACGGTTGTCGTAGCTCTGGCGCCGCTCGTTGCGCACGACCAGCTTCTGGTTCTCGAGGCTCTTGTCGGTGAGCTCGTCGAGCAGGTAGCCCATGCGATCCGACTCGAGCCACAGCGCCACCTCGAGCTGGTTCGACGGCACCTCCTCGAAGTAGTTGGTGCGATCGGTGTTGGTCGTGCCGTTGATCTGCGACGCGCCGATCTGCCGCAGGATGTCGAAGTGCACGTCTTGGCCGATGTGCTTCGCGCCCTGGAACATCATGTGCTCGAACAGGTGCGCGTACCCCGACTTGCCCGGCACCTCGTCGCCCGAACCGACGTGGTACCAGATGTCGACGTCGACGATCGGCGCGGTGTGATCCTGCACGAGGATCACCTCGAGCCCGTTGTCGAGCTTGTACTGGAGGTACGGGATTTTCGGGTCGGCGTCCGCCTGCTGCTGCGGCGGCGATGCCTTCTCGTCGGCGCCCGCGACGCCCACCAGCGCGAGCGCGAGCACGAGCCAACCGATGCGCGCCTTGATCTTCATGGCGCGGACGGTAGCACGAGGTCCTACGGGGCGGTGCAGGCCGGCGGCACGCGATCGACGAGGCAGGTGATCGCGTGCTCGTCCCGCTGATCGATCTCGCCAGGCTCGTTGTCCATGTTCGACGCGTGGAAGTGGATCGCGTAGCTCAGCTCGACGCGCCCACCCTCGGCGGTGAGGCCGTGGACCTCGATGCTGGTCATCGTGCGGCTGTCCTGTGCGCCGCACTCGAACGGCTCGCCGACGTAGAACGCGCCGGCGACCTTCACCATCACCGCGCACATCGCGTCGGCGCTGCCGTCGTTCCACTCGAGCAGCTCTGCGGCCTGCAGCGGCGCCTGGACGTTCGGGACACTCGCGAGCTGATGCTCCGCCAGCGGCAGCTCGCCCTCCCCGCCCGGCACCTTCGCCTTCGGCACGTCGGAGAGCATCTCGTACGGGCCACGCATCGGTAGGTACTCCGGCGGCGCCTCCGCCTTCGACTGCGGGCCGTGATTCTCGAGCGGCGCCGGCGCCGGCTTCGCCTTTGCGCCACACGCCGTGAGGAGCGACGCGAGCGCGACGGCGGGCAGCCCGCGCATCACGTGGTCAGCTTGCCCATGGCGGTCGCCGTGCCGCAGCCCGCCGTGTCGACGCTGATCGCGTAGTCGCCCGAGACGCCCATCGGGATCGTGAACTGGATCGACGTCGCGGTGTTCGCCGTGATGGTGGGATGGAGCGGCGGCCCGACGCCGATGATCGGGTGCAGCGACACCACCGCGCCCATGAGATCCGTGCCGGTGATGGTCACCGTGTCACCCGACGCACCGACCTGCGGCTGGAAGGTCGTGATGGTCGGCGGCGCGCCGTCGTTCACCGTCACCGGCATCGCCACCGTGAACGATCCCGATCCGGTCGTCACTTTGATCGTCTGCATGCCCGACGGCGTCGCCGGCGCCGCCTGGAAGGTCAGCGATCCGGTATCGCCGGCGATCATGTCGACCGCCGTGCCGCCCACGGTCACGCACGATCCCGTCCCCGCGAAGTTCATCCCGTCGAGCGTCACCGTCACGCCGCGACAGAACGCCGTCGGGAACACCTGCATCACCGACGGCGCCCCCGTCCCGCCGTTCGGCGTGCAGATCACCGCCGGCTTCGCGTCCGGCCCATTGCCGCCTCCGCCACCACCACACGCCGTGACCACGATCGCCGCGATCAGGACCAGCTGCTTCGACATGCGCCGGAGCTTGCCACGGGGCTATGGTTTCGTGAATTCGTAAACGATGCCGTCGAGTGACAAGAGGTACAGCTCGCCGTCGGCGTCGACGCCGAAGGACGAGAGCTTGGCGAGCTTGTTCTTGGGATCGAGGGCCTTCTTCCAGTCGTAGGCATTGGTGGCGGCGCCGCCGGACCAGGTGAAGCTGCGGAGGAGGGCGGTGCAGTAGTCGGCGTAGAAGTAGGTGCCGTCGAGCTGGGGCAGCGCCTTGCCGCGGTAGACGAACCCGCCGGTGACGCTGCAGCCTTGATCGTGGCCGTAGTCGACGACGGGCGCGACCAGGCCGGTCTGCTTGCACTTCGAAGGCGGCTTGAAGCAGTGGCCCGCGCCCTCGACGACGTTCCAGCCGAGGTTCTGGCCGCCTTTCAACGCGTCGGCGGCGGCGATGACGTCGATCTCCTCCCACTTGTTCTGGCCGACGTCGCCGATGTACAGGTCGCCGGTCTTGGCGTCGAACGACCAGCGCCACGGGTTGCGCAGGCCGATCATGTGGATGTCGGGCTGCGTGCCCGCGGCGTCGACGTCGAGGATGAGCATCTTGCCGAGCAGCGCCTTGGGGTTCTGGCCGTTGCCGTGCGGATCGTTGGCGTCGCCGCCGTCGCCCATGCCGATCCACAGCTTGCCGTCGGGCCCGAAGGCGAGGTTGCCGCCGTTGTGGTTCGAGTACGGCTGCGGGATCTTCAGCAGTTCCTTTTCGGACTTGGTGTCGACGCCGTCGCCCTGCTTGGTGGCGGTGAATTCGACGATGTGCGTGTCGCCGCCTTCGTCGGTGTAGTTCACGAACAGCCGGCGGTTCTCGGCGAATTTCGGGTGGAAGGCGAGGCCGAGCAGGCCCTGCTCGTTGCCGGTCGACAGGCGATCGGAGAGGTCGAGGAAGTCGGTCGCGTCGATCTTGCCGCCGCGCAGGATGCGGACCTTGCCGCGCTGCTCGACGACGAACAGCCGGCCGGACGTGTCACCAGGCGCGGCGACCAGCGCGACGGGACGATCGAACCCCTTGGCGACGACGGTCAGCGCCACGCCCTTGGCGAGCTCGGCGGGGACCTCGTCGAGCTTCGGCTGCGCCTGCGCGTTGCGGCAGCCGGCGACGATCAGGAGCAACAGCGCGACCCGTCGCATTGCTACAATGGTAGCAGCAGAGGACCGCCGTTCACGCCCGGCGCACGATCGCCGACCCGGCCGCCGATCGCGCGGTGCGCACCGCGGTGGTCGCGCGCGGCGGCACCGCGACGGTAGCGGATCTCGTGGTCTCGTCCGCGTTGCCGCAGAGCACGGTGGAGCAGGCGCTCGCGCGGCTGTCCGACAAGTTCGAGTCGTCGATCGGCGTCGCGAAGGGCGGGGCGCTGGTCTACCGCTTCACGATCGTACGCGGCCGGCTGCGCGCGCGGCGCGAACGTCGGCCGGCGTTGCGGGCGTTCCTGCGCACCGTCACGGTCGTGTCGTACCAGATCGCCCGCGGGGCCCGCGCCGGGTTCCGCACCATGCTGGCGCTGCAGCTGCTCGTGTACAGCTTCCTCATCCTCGCGCCGGTCGCCGCGGTGATCGGTGCGGTCGTCGGCGTCGTGGTCGGGATCGCGATGCTCATCGCCGGCATCGCGAAGGGCGGCGGCGACGGGCTGGAGATCCTGTTCAACCCGTACGTGCTCGGCTTCCTCGGCGCGTGCGCGGCGTGCTACGGCGTGTATCTCGGGCTGAAGAAGGAGAAGGAGCTCCTGCTCGCGCTGGTCGGCAAAGACGTCGGCGCGCAGGGCGGCGTGGCCGGCTTCGTGAAACAGGTGAACGACTACACGCTCGGGCCGCCGGTGGCGCTGAAGCTGCGCGAGCGGCTCGATCGCACCTGGGTGATCTCGCAGAACGACGAGCGGCGCGTGCTGTCGCGCGTGCGCGCGCGGGGCGGACGGCTGCGTGCCGGCGATCTGGTGGCGTGGCTCGGGCTCGGCTTCGTGGAGGCGGATCGGCAGGCGACGCGCCTCGCGGTCGAGTACGGCGGCGAGCCGGCGGCCGAGGGCGCCGACGAGACGGCGGCGATCGTCGAGTTCGGCTTCCCCGATCTGCTCGAGACTGCGGGCTCGTCGTCGGCGCCGGCGCCGCTTCCGGAGCCGAGACGCAAGCTGAAGAAGATCGACATGCGCGAGGCGACGTCGCACGAGCGGGGCATCGAGATCCCGGTGTTCACCGGCAACAAGCCCAGCGAAGACGCGTTCATCGTCGGCTTCGCCGCGCTGAACCTGGGCGTCGGGCTGGCGGCGGCGCACTTCATCGCCAAGCACCTCGCGCACCCGGACGTGAAGTACCGCGCGCTGTGGTCGATCGCGAAGTGGGGCCTGGGCGTGGTGCCGGCCGCATTCGTGGCGCTGATGGTCGCGATCTTCGTGCTGCGCGCGCCGGTGCACGCGATCCGCCGCGCCATCGCGCGCCGCGCCGCGCGTCGCAAGCGGATCCTCGACGCGATCGTGGATCGCGTGACGCAGAAGGCGAAGATGCGCATCGATCTCGAGAAGCTCGCGCTCGGCGACGGCGTGACCCACGACGATCTGCGCCGCGTCGCGATCGAGCTCGAAGGATCGTTCGAGCTCGACGAGGCGAACGATCCGACGAAGACCGTGTGGACCTTCCCACGGCTCGGCGCCGAGCTCACCCCGGCGCGCGGCGCGCAAGCCGCCGTGCGCGAGGTCGCCGCCGACGCCTTCGACGGCGCCGCCGATCCCGCGTCATGACGCGCGCGCCGTCCGCATCGCTCACGCTCACGCAGGCGCTCTCCGATCCGCTGCCGTGCAAGTGCAACTGTCACGAGACCCTCACCGTCGCGCAGCGCGAGCTCGACGTGCGCGCCCTCTACCGCTTCGAAGACGCGATGCGCGGCTGGGGCTACGAGCCGCTCTGGGATCCCGGTGCCCACGCCCACTGGCGCGCCGCGCAGCTCGCGAACGACGCCACGTATCGCGGCGTCCCGGTCCGCGATCACGCCTGTCTCCACCGCCGTCTCGTCGGCTTCGTGACCCACGAATTGCTGCACGCGCTCGTCGGCGATCCGTCGTGCGCCAACTACGGAGTCCCTTTCGGCCTCCCGTACGGCGTCCCGCTCGACGTGCCGTTCGGCGCCGAAAAGGAATTCTTGCATCCGTACAACGTCATGGAGGCCCGCGCCTTCGTCGGCGTCGCGCCCCTCGCCGAGGCGCTGTTCGGCATCGACTGGGCGGTCTACACCGCCCGCGACGTCGGCACCTACGGCTTCCCCGGCGGCCCCGCCACCGTCCCCGTCCCCGACGGCTACCGCGCCATCCCCCATTACGATCGCCAACTCCAACCCGACCGCTACTACCTCCTCGCCCGCCGCCTCGAAGCCGACGCCCGCACCTGGCTCACGCCATCCGTCCTCGCCGATCTGGTGACCCGCGTCGAAGCCGCCGAACGCGCCGGCCGCCGCGCCACGCCGCACCCGGATCCCGCCAAGCTCGCGGCCCTTCCACGGCGCAAGATCGGTCGCAACGATCCCTGCCCGTGCGGCTCGGGCGAAAAGTATAAGAACTGCTGCTCTAGAACCGTCCTCGCAAACCTAACGTGAGCACGCTGATCGACTGCGAGTACGAGCCGGCGCCGTCGGGCTGCCGCGTGGGCAGCTGCACGAACGGTTCGCCCATGGGGTCGCGGCGGCGGGCGGCGACGGTGCGGTCGAAGTAGAAGAATTGCGTGACGTCGACGAGGACGTCCACGCCGAGGCGGGCGCCGACGCGCACGTTGGTGATCACCAGGCCGGCGCTGAGGTTGATCTTGGCCATGTCGAAGAGGCCGGGATCGATCGTGGCGTCGGGGACGGCGTCGCCGTCGTAGCCCCAGCCGCCGTTGATGGAGATCGACTTCGACAAGATCTGCGAGAGGCCCATGCGTACGCCGAACGTGTTCTTCCAGTTGCGCGCGTTGTTGACGACGATGCCCATCGTGCCGGGAACGGGCGAGCCGTCGGGCATGAGGTGGCAGCCGTGGTTGTTGGTGGCCGAGAGCAGGCACTGCTTGTCGAACACGCTCCAGCGGGTGAAGTCGCCGGACAGGTGCACCTGGGTCGCGCCGCTCTTGTAACGGATGCCCCAGCGCCACACGTCGGGGAGGCGCTGCTCGAGCACGACCTTGCTCGCATCGGTGGGCGCGGAGCCGAACTTGTTGGTGAGCGTGCCCGTGAGCGACATCGTGCCGAAGCCCGGTTGGCTCTGGTACGACAGGCCGAACGTCACCTCGGGGATCGGGTTCCACAGCGCGCCGGCGCCCATCGCGAGCGTGGTGCCAGCGGCCTCGAGCAGGCTCCGCCCTTCCTGGATCGAGCCGCTCGACGTCACCACGTCGTCGGTGCCGTTGGGATCGCGCGCGCGCACGAGGTCCACCGACGACTGCACCACGTTCAGCGCGAGCCCCGCCGACACGTGCGCGGCCGGGATGTGATACGCGCCGGCGGCGGTCAGGTAGATCGACTGGATCGATCCTTCGATCGCCGCCCAGCGCTGCACGCCGTCGACCGCGCCGGGGTACGTGGTGTTGCCGGCGAACGTCTGGTTCTTGTCCCACGTCGCGCTGCCGCCGAACGGCACGAACACGCCCACGCCGACGCCGAGGTTCGGCACGCCGAGATCGCTCACGGCGGCGAGGAACGGCGCGGCGACGACGTTCGACAGGTGCGCGGGTCCGGAGTTCGCGCCCACCGCGTCGGCCGGCGTGCCCGCGCCCAGGTGATCGATCGCCTCGCGCGGACGATCGTAGGTGACGTCGCGCAGCGCGACCACGCCATCGACCTCGACACGCCAGCCGTGACCGAGCGCGAGGCCCGCCGGGTTGTAGTAGATCGCCGACGGATCTTCGGTGGTGGGATTGCCTTCCTGTCCGCCGAAGCGCGCGACCAGGAACCCGCTGCCGTGCGCGGCGGCCGGCAGCGCGAGCGCGAACGCCGCGCCGAGAGCGAGCCAGCGCTTCATGGCGTCGCGTCGCTCGCCGGCGCAGCCGCATCGATTGGGCCCGCGTCGCCGCCGGTCGCGGGACACTTCACCTCGATCGTCGGATCCGGCCCGCCCGCCGGGATGCGCACCTGGCTCCACGTCGTGCCGACCGCCGAAAGCATGACCGGCATGGTGATGTTCCCGACCGGGACGTCGCCGCACACCAGATCCTGCGTGCGGATCTGCCCGTGCAGCGTCAGCGTCACCGTCACGTCCGAGCCGGTGATGGGATTCGCCGCGCCCGGGATCACGACGTCGGTGAACTCGACGTCGAACTCACCCGCGATGTTCACGTCGGCCGCGGGAGGAACTAGGGCCGGCCCGACGAGAGTGACGTGATCCATCGCGCTGAGCGGCTGGATCGACATGGTGATGGTCCCCGTGCCGTCGGTGTTCGCGACCAGCGTGTCGTGCACGTGGAAGCGGAGCCACTGATCGGGCGAGATCGGCACCGACATGCCCATGAGGAAATCGCCGTTCACGTCGGGCAGGGACGGGAGCGGCATCGCGTCGATGTGGACCTCGTGCGCCGCGTCGGGCACGCGACGGGCGAAGTCGTCGAAGCGCGCCTGGGGATCGGGACAGCCACCGAGAATCGTGAGCAGAAGGACCGCAATCAGGAGCAGTTTGGACATGCGGAGGGGTGTAAAATTACACTGCCCGCTGGACGACTCGCAAGACGGAAACGGGCTACGATCAGACGAGCTATGAGAAAGACCACACTGGTTGCGATCGCGCTGTGCGGGTTCACCTCCCTCGGTGTGGCGAAGGCGCGCTACGTCGTGCGCGAGCGGCCATCGCCGCCCGCGACGCAGGTGGCGTTCAGCGCGACGTCGAGCGCGAAGGGCGCCGAGCCGTGGCGCGCGTTCGACGACGATCCCGACACCGCGTGGTGCGAAGGCAAGGCCGGCCTCGGCAAGGGCGAGGCGATCACCATCGAGTTCCCCGACGTCGTCGACATCCGCGCGATCGATCTGCAGACCGGCTTCGTGAAGACCGAGGCCGCGTGGAAGGCGCACGCCAAGCCGACCAAGCTGGAGATCATCGGCGACGACGGCGTGATCCACCCCGTCGCGGTGACCGGCGGCTACCACGTGACCACGCACGCGCAGAACCTCGAGCTGCCGCCGTCGAAGCGGCTCGTCATCCGCTTCGCCGACGTCGAGAAGGGGAGCGTGCAGGATGCGTGCATCGCCGAGATCGACGTCATCCCCGACTCCGACTCGATCGAGCCGCTCAAGATGGTGTGGGGCGTCGACGCCGACGCGATGAGCTCGCTGCCGCCGACCGTGCAGGCGTTCGGCAAGGCGCTGACGGCGTGCGACGACGCGGGCTTCGGCCAGGAGGTGCAGTACCCGGTCGCGTGGGTCGATCTCGGCGCGCAGGGGAAAGCCGTGAAGACCACGAAGTACAAGGACGCGGCGGGGCTCGCCAGGGCGTGCAAGGCGCGGCAGAAGGCGAACGGCGGGAGCTACACCGCCGACTCGTTCGATCTGTCCGGCAACGTACGCGGCGCCGGGCCGGGCATGGTCGTCGTCGCCGCGTCGTCGACGCCGTCGCGCTGGCGGCTCGCGTGGACCGAGGCGGGCTGGCGCATCGTGGAGATCGCCACGTACGGCGGCAAGT
>JACXTT010013129.1_pt1 | contig 10940 bp, 10 predicted proteins | sample 9270951 | NCBI WGS metagenome assembly JACXTT01 (sample SAMN15532306, study PRJNA645909) | rock metagenome | isolation source: weathered quartz diorite | place: Puerto Rico | collected 2017-06-21 | reverse complement strand
GCCGCAGATGTGGACAAGCTCGCGCAGGATGTGGCGGCGCTCGAATTCCGCCGCATGTTCTCCAACCCGCTCGACCCGAACAACTGCTTCATCGACATCCAGGCCGGCTCGGGCGGCACCGAGGCGCAGGACTGGGCGGCGATGCTCGAGCGCATGTACCTCAAGTACTGCGACCGCAAGGGCTACAGCGCCGAGGTGCTCGAGTACACGCCGGGCGAGGTCGCCGGCATCAAGAGCGCCACGATCAAGGTCAGCGGCGACTATGCCTTCGGGCACTTGCGCACGGAGACCGGCGTGCATCGCTTGGTGCGCAAGAGCCCGTTCGACGCCAACGCGCGCCGGCACACCTCGTTTGCCAGCGTCTTCGTCTACCCGGAAGTCGATGAATCGATCGAGGTGGACATCAACCCGGCGGACCTGCGCATCGACGTCTATCGCGCCTCGGGCGCGGGCGGCCAGCACGTCAACAAGACCGAGTCCGCGGTGCGCATCACGCACCTGCCCACCGGCATCGTCGTGCAGAGCCAGAACGATCGCTCCCAGCACCGCAACCGCGCCGAGTGCATGGCGATGCTTAAATCGCGGCTCTACGAGCTGGAACTGCGCAAGCGCACGGCGGAGCAGGACAAGCTTGCCGCGCAGAAAACCGACATCGAGTGGGGGCACCAGATCCGCTCCTACGTGCTCGACCAGTCGCGCATCAAGGACCTGCGCACCGGGGTCGAGAAGGGCGACACGCAGCGCGTGCTCGACGGCGATCTCGACGACTTCATCGAAGCGAGCCTCAAACAGGGAGTGTAGAAAACGATGCGTCTACTTCTCGTTCTGGCGCTCGTCGCGCACGCAGCCTGGACGGCGGCGCAATCCAATGACGCCGTGCGCGCGCAGGCGCGCGCCAACAAGGAGCCGCTGCTCGCGACGCTCAAGGATCTCGTTGCCATCGAGTCCGGCAGCCGGGACAGCGAGGGCCTGGCGCGGCTCGCCGCGCTCATCGCCTCGCGCTTCAAGGCGCTCGGCGCCGGGGTCGAGCTGGTCGAGCCGGCGGATGTCTACAAGATGGAAGATACGCCGCCCAGCATCGGCAAGATGGTGCGCGCCACTTTCAAGGGCCGTGGCAACAGGAAGATCCTGCTCATCGGGCACATGGACACGGTGTACCTCACCGGCATGCTGGCAAAGCAGCCGTTTCGTATCGACGGCGACCGCGCCTACGGCCTCGGCATCTCGGACGACAAGCAAGGCATCGCGGTGATCGTGCATACGGCTGCCATGCTTCGCTCGCTCGGCTTCAACGACTACGGCACGCTCACGGCGCTCGTCAACGCCGACGAAGAGCTGAGCTCGCCCGGCTCGCGCGCGCTCCTTACGCGCCTGGGCAAGGAGCACGACGCGACGCTCTCGTTCGAGGCCTCGCGCGCCGACTCGGACAAGCTCGCGCTCGCCACCGCGGGCATCGCCTCGGTGGTGCTGCGCGTGCACGGTAAGGCGTCGCATGCCGGAGCCGCCCCCGAGCGCGGCGTGAACGCGCTCTACGAGCTCTCGCACCAGATCCTGCAGATGCGCGATCTCTCGGATCCCGCGACCGGCGTCAAGATGAACTGGACGGTGTCGCACGCCGGCACCAACCGCAATGTCATTCCTGCCTATGCCGAGGCGACCGCCGATGTGCGGGTGCCGCGCATCGCCGATTACGACGCTGTCGAGCGCGCGGTGCGCGAGCGCATCAAGCGCCAGCTCGTGCCCGAGGCGAAAGTCGAGATGCTGTTCGAGCGCCGGCGGCCGCCGCTCGAAGCTTCGGATGCTTCCATCCTGATGGCGCAGCACGCGCAGTCGATCTACCGCGAGCTCGGCATGGACCTCGTCGTGGACAACGTCGCCGAAGGCGGCGGCACCGACGCCGCGTTTGCCGCGCTGCAGACGAAGAACGCGGTGGTCGAGCGCTTCGGCCTGCGCGGCTACGGCGCGCACTCCAGCGAGGACGAGTACGTGCTCCTCTCGTCGATCGAACCGCGCCTTTACCTCGCCGCGCGGCTCGTCATGGATCTCGCACGCAACAAGGTACGCTGACCATGGAAGAAGAGAACAAACTCATCGATGAGCGTCGCGAGAAGCTGAAGGCGCTGCGCGCCGCCGGGCGGGCCTATCCCAACGATTTCCGGCGCAAGGACCTCGCCGCCGACCTGCACCAGCGCTACGGGTCGCTCGGCAAGGAGCCGCTGGAGGCGCAGAAGCCCGCCGCGGTGGTCGCCGGCCGCATGATGCTGAAGCGCGTGATGGGCAAGGCAAGCTTCGCAACGCTGCAGGATGGCTCGGGCCGCATCCAGGTCTACATCACGCAGGACACGCCCGGCTACGAGGCGTTCAAGCATTGGGATCTCGGCGACATCGTCGGCACCGAGGGCACCGTCTTCAAAACGATGAAAGGCGAGCTGACCGTCAATGCCAAAGGCATCCGGCTGCTCGCAAAAGCGCTGCGCCCGCTGCCGGAGAAGTTCCACGGTCTCGCCGACCAGGAGCTGCGCTACCGCCAGCGCTACGTCGACCTGGTGGTGAATCCGGAAGTGCGCCACATCTTCGCCGAGCGCTCGCGCGTCATCCAGACGATCCGCGAGCTGCTGCGCGCGCAGGGCTACCTCGAGGTCGAGACGCCGATGATGCAGCCGATTCCGGGCGGGGCGGCGGCGCGGCCGTTCAAGACGCACCACAACGCGCTCGACATGGATCTCTACCTGCGCATCGCACCCGAGCTCTATCTCAAGCGCCTGGTGGTCGGCGGCATGGAGCGCGTCTTCGAGATCAACCGCAATTTCAGGAACGAGGGCATCTCGACGCGCCACAACCCCGAGTTCACGATGCTCGAGTGCTACTGCGCCTACGAGGACTGGCAGTACATGATGGACCTCACCGAGCGCCTGGTGCGCAACGCGGCGGGTCGCTCATCGATCACCTACCAGGGACGCACGCTCGAGTTCGGCAAGCCGTTCGCGAGGCTCGCGATCGCCGAAGCGCTGCGCCGCGAGGGCGTGCAGGGCGATCTGCGCGACCGCGCGCTCCTTTCCCGCCGGCTGAAGGAGCTCGGCGTGGAGCATGACAAGCGCCAGGGCTGGGGGGCGCTGCAGCTCATGCTGTTCGAGGCGCTGGCGGAGAAGAACCTGGTGCAGCCGACCTTGGTCACCGATTTCCCGGCGGAAGTCTCGCCGCTCTCGCGCCGGCGCGACTCCGATCCGGAGATCGCCGACCGCTTCGAGCTCTTCATCGACGCAAAAGAGATCGCCAACGGCTTCTCGGAGCTGAACGACCCGGAGGACCAGGCGGCGCGCTTCCTCGAGCAGGCGAAAATGAAGGAAGCGGGCGACCAGGAAGCGATGTACTACGACGCCGACTATATCCGGTCGCTCGAGTACGGCATGCCGCCCGCGGGCGGCATGGGCCTCGGCATCGACCGCCTGGTGATGCTCCTCACGGACAGTCCCAGCATCCGCGATGTCATCCTTTTCCCGCACATGCGGCCCGAGGCTTAACGCTCGTTACATCTGGTAACGAACGCTCACTGCAGCGCGTCATCAGCGCCCTTAACCTGCGCGTTGTTCGCGATACGAAAGGAGAACGACGCGATGGAAGCGAATACCAATACCCGCAGGCTGCACCCCCTCGTGGCGGCAGCCGCCGTTTCCGTGATGGTGTTTTCGGCCGTGGGAGTGGCCGCGATCACCGGTCTCATCCCGCACTCCAAGAGCGACGAGCAGCCGCCGGTAGCGACGGCCGATACGCCCACGCCGAGCAGCGAATCGCTGCCGGCGGCCGCGCCGGCAGCGACCCCGCCGGCGCCGCCTGTGAAGAAGCACGTCGCCAAGGCGCCGAAGTCTTATGTGCCGCCCGCGCAGGTGGCCTACGCCGAGACCCCGGCGATGACGCCGCCCCCGCCGGTGGCGCAGGCGCCGCGATACGAAGCGCCGCGGCCCGCGGTCAAGCCGGGCGTGTACGGCAGCGTCGAGTCGGTGCGCGAGGTCGAGCAGAAGGGCGACGCCAAAGGCGTCGGCGCGGTCGGCGGCGGACTCGCCGGCGCGGTGCTCGGCCACAACCTCGGCGATCACAACAAGCTCGTCACCGTGCTCGGCGCGGCGGGCGGCGCGTTCCTCGGCAACCAGATCGAGAAGCAGGCGCGCGCCACCAAGCACTGGGAGCTGACCGTGCGCTATGACGACGGCACGACGCAGGTGTTCAACAGCGATACGCAGCCCTTCTGGCACCAGGGCGACCGCGTGCGCTACTACGAGGGCAAGCTCCAGCCCGTCTAAAGCTTCAGGGCCACCAGGCCCAGCATCACCGCGCCGGTGGCCGCCAGCCGCCGGCGCGTCAGTTTTTCGTGCAGCACGAAGTAGGCGATGAAGGCGCCGAAGATCACCGCCGTCTCGCGCAGCACCGCCACCACCGCGATCGGCGCGCGCGTCATCGCCCACAGCGCAATGCCGTAAGCGCCCACCGCGCAGGCGCCGCCGATCAGCGCGCGCTGCCAGTGCGCGCGCCAATAAGTGCCCACTGCCGCCCCGCGTCGCGCGAGGCCATAGCCCAGGATCACCACGCCATTGGCGGTGAAGAACCACATCGTGTAGCTCGCCGGCGCCTGCGACGCGCGCGCGCCCTGGCCGTCGATGAGCGTATAGGCCGCGATCACCACGGCGTTCGCGAGCGCGAATGCGGTAGCGCGCCGGTCGTGCCGGCCCGAGGCAAAAGCGAAGATGCCGGCGCAGATCAGCAGCACGCCAAGCGTCTCATGCAGCGGCAGCACCTCGCCCAGCGCGAGCGCGCCGACCAGCGCGACGATCATCGGCCCGCCAGCGCGCATCACGGGATACGTGTACGACAGCTCGCCCCAGCGATAGGCGCCAGCGAGAAAAACGAAATACAGGATGTGGACGACGGCCGACGCCGCGACCCAGGGCCACGAGGCGCGCGCCGGCGCGGGCAGGACGAGCGCGGCGACGAGCGCGACGAACCCCGAGCCCACGGCGATGTTGATCGTCTCGAGCTCCTTGTCGCCGCCCGCCTTCACCAGCACGTTCCAGGTGGCGTGCAGCAGCGCCGCTCCCAGCACGGCGAGCGTCACTCCGAGGCTGAGCTCCATCCGCTAGAGGATGACGCGCTCGATGAGCGGCATCATGCGCCCGACCGCCGCGCGGCCCTCGGCGATCGCCTCGGCGGCGCGGTGGTATTCCATGGTGCCGAAGTCGGGCAGCAGCGGCGTGATCAGCACGTCGGCCGGTTCGCCCGCGAGGCGGCTGCGCGCGACGCGCTGCTCGACGATGTCGAGCGACGTGTTGAACACCTCGAAGATGGAGGGAATGCGCGGCCCGTCGGCGTTCTTCTGCACGGCGCCGAGCCAGCCGTTCGTCAGCCGTCCAATCCAGCTGGGCTCTTCGGGCGGCGCCGGCAGCTCGCGGCCCATGTTGCGGTATGCGCCGAGCTTGCCCCAGCTCAGGTCGACGGCGATGACGAGCTCGGCGCCGAATGCGCGGCACATCGACACCGGCACCGGATTGACCAGGCCGCCGTCGACCAGCACGGTGCCCCCGTGCACCACCGGCGTGAAGAGTCCCGGCATGGCACAGGAGCAGCGCACCACGTCGAGCAGCTTGCCCTGGCGCAGCCAGACCTCGCGCCCGGAATTGAGCTCGGTCGCCACCGCGCCGAAAGGCGTCGCGAGCTCCGCGATGTCCACGTCCCGGAACGTGGCGCGAAACAGATTGAACAGCCGCTGCCCGCGAATCAGGCCGCCTTTCCAGGTGATGTCCATGAGGCGCACCACCTTGCTCCACGCCAGGCTCGTCACCCAGTCCTCGAGCTGCTGGAGCTGCCCCGAGGCGTAGACGGCGCCGACCAGCGCGCCGATCGACGTGCCGCAGATGAGATCGAACTTGATGCCGCACTCTTCCAACGCGCGGATCACGCCGATGTGCGCCCAGCCGCGGGCGCTGCCCGAGCCGAGCGCGAGGCCGATGCGAGGTTTGCGAGTCAAAGTGCCCGCGAGTTTACGCGAGCAGCATCAACCACTTCTGAAATCGGTGTCAGGCACCGATTTACTCGGTGGTCGCGGAAATCGGTGCCTGACCCCGATTACACCCGCTCGAAGATCGCCGCGATGCCCTGCCCGCCGCCGATGCACATGGTGACGAGCGCGTAGCGCTGGTTGGTGCGCTGGAGCTCGTAGAGCGCCTTGACGGTCAGGATGCAGCCCGTGGCGCCTATCGGATGGCCGAGCGCCACCGCGCCGCCGTTCGGGTTCACCTTGGCGGGGTCCAGGCCGAGGTCCCTGGTCACCGCCATCGCCTGCACCGCGAACGCCTCGTTCGACTCGATGACGTCGATGTCGGCGGGCTTGAGCCCCGCCTTCTCGAACACGCGCTTCACCGCCGGAATCGGGCCGAGGCCCATGAGCTGCGGGTCCACGCCGGCATGCGCGTAAGCGACGAGGCGGGCCATGGGCTTCTGGTTTTTCGCCGCCTTGGCGTGCATCAGCACCACTGCCGCGGCCGCATCGTTGATGCCCGACGCGTTCGCCGCCGTGACGGTGCCGTCCTTCTTGAACACCGGCTTCAGCTTCGCCAGGTTTTCCATGCTGGCATCCGCGCGCACGTGCTCATCGCGGGTGAATTGGTCGACGCCCTTCTTGGTCTTGAGCTCGACCGGCACGATCTGCTCGCGGAAATAGCCCTGCTCCAGCGCGCGCGTCGCGCGGCGGTGCGACTCCACCGCGAACTGGTCCTGCTGCTCGCGCGTGAAGCCGTACTTCGCGGCGATGTTCTCGGCGGTGACGCCCATGTGCCCATGCCCGAACGGGTCGTGCAGCGCCGCGGTCATCGCGTCGATCAGCGGCGCGTCACCCATCCTCTGGCCCCAGCGTCCGGATGGCAGCAGGTACGCCGCGCGGCTCATGCTCTCCGCGCCGCCCGCGACCGCGATGTTGGTATCGCCGAGCATGATGTGCTGCGCGGCGGAGACGATCGCCTGCAGGCCCGAGCCGCACAGCCGGTTTACCGTCAGCGCGGGCGTGCCCACCGGGATGCCGGCGTCGACCGCCGCGACGCGCGAGAGATACATGTCGCGTGCTTCGCCGTGGATCACGCTGCCCATCACCACGTGTCCGACGCTCGCCGGATCCACCTTTGCTCTGGTTAGCGCTTCGCGGATGGCGATCGCGCCGAGCCTGGTCGGCGCAATCTCCTTGAACGCACCGCCGTAGTCGCCGATCGCCGTGCGTGCTCCTGCCACTACCATCACGTCGGTCATAGCCGTCTCCCGTAGAGATCATGCTCATCCGCCCGCTCGATCGTCACGTCGGCGAATTCGCCGGGCTTGCCGCCCTTGAAGTGCACCACGCCGTCGATCTCCGGCGCATCGCCCATGGTACGGCCGATGCCGGGCTGATCGACGAGGACGCGCGCCGCCTTGCCGATCTTCGCGCGCAGCCTGGCCGCGCTGATGCGCGCCTGTCTCTCCATGAGGCGCCGGCGCCGCTCTTGCTTCACCGGTTCGGGCACCGGGTCGGGCAGCGCGTTGGCCGCCGCGCCCTCCACCGGTGAATAGGCGAAGCAGCCGACGCGGTCGAGCTGTGCCTCCTGCAGGAATGCGAGCAGCTCGCTGAACTCCGCTTCCGTCTCGCCGGGGAAGCCGGCAATGAACGTCGAGCGAAGCGTGATGCCGGGGCAGAGCTCGCGCCATTTGCCGATGCGCGCGAGCACCTTTTCGCTGGAGGCAGGGCGCTTCATCAGCCGCAGGATGCGCGGGCTCGCGTGCTGGAACGGAATGTCCAGGTACGGCAAGATCCTGCCCTCGGCCATGAGCGGAATCACGTCATCGACATGCGGATACGGATAAACGTAGTGCAGCCGCACCCACACGCCGAGTTCGCCGAGCGCCCGGCAGAGATCCGACATGCGCGTCTTCAGCGGCCGGCCGCGCCAGAAGCCGGTGCGGTACTTGAGGTCGACGCCGAAGGCGCTCGTGTCCTGCGAGATCACCAATAGTTCTTTGACGCCAGCCTTGACCAGGTTTTCCGCTTCCTGCATTACCTGGGCGAGCGGCCGAGAGACCAGCTCGCCGCGCATCGAGGGGATGATGCAGAAGGTGCAGCGGTGGTTGCAGCCCTCGGAGATCTTGAGATAGGCGTAGTGCCGCGGCGTCAATTTGACGCCTTGCGGCGGCACGAGATCGACATATGGGTCGTGCGGCTTCGGCAGGTGCTCGTGCACCGCCTGCATCACGCCCGCGGTGTCCTGCGGGCCGGTGATGGCGAGCACCGAGGGATGGACCTTGGCGACTACGCCCTGTTTCGCACCGAGGCAGCCGGTGACGACCACCTTGCCGTTCTCGCGCAGCGCTTCGCCGATGGCCTCCAGCGATTCCTTAACCGCGGCGTCGATGAAGCCGCAGGTGTTGACGATCACCAGGTCGGCGTCGTCATAGGAGGGCGAGGTGACGTAGCCCTCGGCGCGCAGCTGCGTGAGGATGCGCTCCGAATCGACCAGCGCCTTGGGACAACCGAGGCTTACGAAACCGACCCGCGGGGCGGCGCTTCGCGCCGCAACGTCAGGACTTCTCGGCGTCGTTCTTGTTCTGCCCAGACGGGAAACCGGGAAAGGAAAGGCCCGAGAACATGTTGCGGGCCTGGCTCTGCATCTGCTCCTGGAACTGCGAGAACATCTTCTGGCTCTGTTCCATGTAGGCCTGCATCAGGCTCTGCATCGCCGGGCCCTGCAGGTTCATGAACTGCGCCCAGAGCTCCTGGGAGGCGCGCGAGTTGTCGCCGTACATGCGCTGCGACTGCTCCTGCAGCGCCTTCTGGATGTCCTGGAAGGCCCGGATGTTGCGCTCGAGGTAGGAGCCCATCATGCCCTGCATGGCGTTGCCGTAGGAGCGGATGAGCTGCGACAGCAGATCGGAGGAGAAAAGCGGCATGCCGCCGGATTCTTCCTCCAGGATGATTTGCAGCAGGATCTGCCGCGTCAGGTCGTCGCCGCTCTTCGCGTCGACCACCTGGAACTCCTCCTGCTTGAGCACCATCTGCTTGACGTCGGCGAGCGTGATGTAGCTCGACGTCTTGGTGTCGTAGAGGCGCCGGTTGGGGTATTTCTTGATCAGCCGCAGCTGATTATCGGTCCTGTCGGTCTTCGGTTCGGGAAGCGCCACGGTCCCAGTTTACTCCTTAATACATGTGCTGGCCGCCGTTGATCGAGATGTTGGCGCCAGTGACGAATGCCGCTTCTTCGGAGCAGAGATAGATGATCAGGCCGGCCACCTCGTCGGGCTTGCCGAGCCGCCCGATCGGGATCTGCGGCAGGATCTTGCTGTCGAGAATTTCCTTCGGGATCGCGGTGACCATCTTCGTGCCGATGTAGCCGGGCGAGATGGTGTTGACGGTGACGCCCTTGCGCGCCACCTCGAGCGCCAGCGCCTTGGTGAAGCCGTGGATGCCCGCCTTCGCCGCGGAGTAGTTGGTCTGGCCGAAGGCACCCTTCTGGCCGTTGACCGAGGAGACGTTGATGACGCGGCCCCAGCCGCGGTCGACCATGCCGTCCATCACCTGCTTCGTCATGTTGAAGCAGGAGTCGAGGTTGGTGCGCATCACCGCGTCCCAGTCGGCCTTGGTCATCTTCTTGAACGTCATGTCGCGCGTGATGCCGGCGTTGTTCACCAGGATGTCGATCGGGCCGACCTCGCCCTGGATGCGCGAGCAGGCGCGCGCGCAATCGTCGTAGCTCACCACGTCTACCGGGAAGGCCGCGAACGAGTAGTCGCGGCCCTTCATCTCCTCGAGCCACGACTTGTACTTGGTGTTGGCCGGCGAGTAAGTGACGACCACGCGGTAGCCCGCGTCCGCCATCTTGGTGCTGATCGTCTCGCCCAGTCCGCCCATGCCGCCGGTGACGACGGCGATGCGCTGCTTCGCCATGACTCCTCCTCAGTTGTCTCGGCGCCAGCGGCCGAGTCTACATCATGTGCATTCCACCATTTACCGAGATGTTGGCGCCGGTGATGTAGCCGGCCTCGTCGGAGGCGAGGAACGCCACCACCGCGGCGATTTCCTCGGGCCGCGCGAGCCGTCCCATCGGGATCGAGGCGATGATCTGCTCGCGGATCTCGGCGCGGATCGCCATCACCATGTCGGTCTCGACGTAGCCCGGCGACACGGTGTTCACGGTCACGCCCTTGCGCACCACCTCCTGGGCGAGCGCCTTGGAGAAGCCGGCCATGCCGGCCTTGGCGGCGGAGTAATTAGTCTGGCCGAACTGGCCCTTGATGGCGTTGACCGAGGAGATGTTGATGACGCGGCCCCAGCCGCGCTCGACCATGCCGTCGATCACCTGGCGGGTCACGTTGAAGACACTGTTCAGGTTGGTGTTGATGACCTCCATCCAGTCCTTCTCGGTCATGCGCTTGAACACCGAGTCGCGCGTGATGCCGGCATTGTTCACCAGGATGTCGATCGGCCCGACGACCGAGCGCACGTTGTAGAACATCTCGGCGCAGGAATCGAAGTCGGAGACATCGCCTTCGGCGGCGTGCACGCGGTAGCCCGCGTTGCGCATCGCGGCGATCCATTCATCCTTCTTGTCGTAGCCCGGCAGGCAGCCCGCGACCACGGTGTGGCCGGTCTGTCCGAGCCGCCGACAGATCGCCGTGCCGATGCCGCCCATGCCGCCGGAGACGAACGCGATGCGCTTGATGACCGGCCGCGCCCGGTCGCGCCAGATCTCCTGCTCCACCGCCGGCTGATCGACGACTTCGCCTTCTTTGCCCATGTCCATTCCTTTGTTGTAAACGCCTAGCGCTCTACCGCGAGGGCGACACCCATGCCGCCCCCGATGCACAGCGACGCGAGCCCCCGCTTTGCGTCGCGCTTGGCCATCTCGTGAAGCAGCGTGACCAGGACGCGGCACCCG
>JACXTT010013128.1_pt1 | contig 10940 bp, 9 predicted proteins | sample 9270951 | NCBI WGS metagenome assembly JACXTT01 (sample SAMN15532306, study PRJNA645909) | rock metagenome | isolation source: weathered quartz diorite | place: Puerto Rico | collected 2017-06-21 | reverse complement strand
GGGGGTAAACGCGGGCGTGCCGGAGGAAAAAAAATCCGGGGCTGAGGGGGGGGCCAGGCTGCGGGAAGACGGGGATGGGCGAAGGCCTAGCCCAGCTGTTCGCGAGCGGGCAGTGCCCCGACGCGCTCAAGGATCATCGCGTGCTGTCGCTCGACATGGCGGCGGTCATCGCGGGCACCAAATACCGGGGCCAGTTCGAGGAGCGCCTGAAGGCGGTCATCAACGAGATCGCGCAGAACAAGAACATCATTCTCTTCATCGACGAGCTGCACACCCTCGTCGGCGCCGGCGCGGCCGAGGGCGCGGTGGACGCGTCCAACATGCTGAAGCCGGCGCTCGCGCGCGGCGAGCTGCAATGCGTGGGTGCGTCGACGCTGAACGAGTACCGCAAATACATCGAGAAGGACGGCGCGCTGGAGCGCCGCTTCCAGACGGTGATCGTCGATCCGCCGACCGTCGAAGAGACGATCGAGATCCTCAAGGGGCTGCGGAAGCGCTATGAGGACCACCATCGGGTCATCATTCCCGACGAGACGCTGATCGAGGCCGCGAAGCTGTCGGAGCGATACATCACCGACCGGTTCCTGCCCGACAAAGCGATCGACGTGATCGACGAAGCGGGTGCCCGCGCCCGGCTGGCGGCGCAGGTGCCGCCGCCCGAGGTCGCCGAGCTGAAGGACAAGCTCGACGGCATCAACGGCGACAAGGAAGCCGCGGTGCGCGATCAGAACTTCGAGCGCGCGGCGTCGCTGCGTGATTCCGAGCGCGAGCTGCAGGCGGAGATCCGGCGCAAGCAGGAGGAGTGGGAGCGCGAGCGGCAGACCCGCCGGCCGACTATCAGCGAAGAGGGCGTCGCCTTCATCGTGTCGCGCTGGACCGGGATTCCCGTCACGCGCCTGCAGGAAGCGGAGACCGCGCGCCTCCTGCGCATGGAAGACGAGCTGCACGAGAGCGTGGTGGGCCAGAACGAAGCGATTCAGGTGATCTCGCGGGCCATCCGGCGCAGCCGGGCGGGCCTCAAGGATCCCAAGCGTCCGATCGGCTCGTTCATCTTCAGCGGTCCGACGGGCGTCGGCAAGACCGAGCTGGCGCGCGCGCTGGCGCGCTTCCTGTTCGCCGATGCCAATGCGTTGATTCGCGTCGACATGTCGGAGTACATGGAGAAGTTCTCGGTGAGTCGCCTGATCGGCGCGCCGCCGGGATACGTGGGGTACGAGGATTCCGGCACGCTCACCAAAGCCGTGCGGCGCAAGCCGTACTCGGTGGTGCTGCTCGACGAGATCGAGAAGGCGCATCCCGACGTGTTCAACATCCTGCTGCAAGTGCTCGACGAAGGGCACCTGACGGACAACTATGGCCGGGTGATCGACTTCAAGAACACCGTCGTGATCATGACCTCGAACGTCGGCGCGCGGGACATGGTGAAGGGAAAGACGCTCGGCTTCGGCAAGCAGGACGCGAAAAACGACTTCGACCGCATGTCCGAGAAGGTGAAGGAAGAGGTCAACAAGGTCTTCAATCCGGAATTCCTGAACCGCCTGGACGACGTGATCGTCTTCCACGCGCTCAATCGGGATCACATCGCGCTGATTGTGGCGATTCTGGCGCGCGACGTGCAGAGGCGCCTGGGCGAGGAAGAGCTGACCCTCCGGCTGACGCAGGGGGCGACCGACTTCCTGGTGGATCATGGCTACGACGAACACTTCGGTGCGCGGCCGTTGAAGCGCGCCATTCAGAAATACGTCGAGGACCCGCTGTCGGAGAAGATCCTCGTCGGAGATTTCGCAAAGGGTGACGAGATCGAGGTGGACGTCGCCCCCGACAAGGAGCGCCTGGCGTTCCGGGCACTCTCCGGCTCGAAGGCGTGATCCGCCGGCTCACCCTTCCATTCTTATTGAGTCTCGCCGCCGCCGCCCCGGTCTTGTGCTCCGCACAGGCCGGAGTGGCGGGGGCGTCGCAAGCGTCCGTCCCTGTCCCCGACTCGATTGCGGTGGCGGGACCGCGCCGCAACAGCCCCGTCAGCGTCATTCAGATCAGCGGCCTCGCGCCGGGCCATGCGCTCAACTATCGCGACGTCCAGCGGGCCATCCAGGCGCTCTATGCGAGCGGCCAGTTTGACAACGTCGCCATCACGCAGACCCAGGCCGGCGACAAGAACGTCCTCGTGATCCACGTGCACGAACGGCCCATCCTGGCGCGGTGGGCGATCCGCGGCGTGCAGCGCCTGTCCGAGCACAGCGTGCGCGACAAGGTCGTCCTCGCTGAGGGGCGTCCGCTCGATCCGGCCAATGTCGAGCGCGGCCGCGCCCGCATCGATTCGATGTATCACGCCAAGGGCTATTACCTGGCCCGGACGAAGCCGCTGCTCGTCTACGAGCGCGATTCGTCCGCCGTCCGCGTGATCTTCGACATCGAAGAGGGGAATCGCGTCGCCATCGCGCAGGTGGATTTCGAGGGCAACACCCATTTCACAGACGAGCAACTCGTGGCGCAGATGAGCACGCGCCCGGAAGGGTTGTGGTGGTTCCGCTCGGGCGAGTACAAGGACGACAAGCTCGCCGACGATCTGCACCAGAAGCTGCCTTCGTTCTACGGCAAGCAGGGGTTTGTCGACTTTCAGGTGCTCGACGACACGCTCATTGTGTCCGAGCCCGACGGGAAGGCGAAGCTGGTGGTGAAGGTCAGCGAGGGCGAGCCCTACCGGATCGGCACCTTCGAGATCGTCGGCAACCGGCGCTTCTCGACCGAGGACCTCGAGACCTTCTATCCGTTCGCCGGGGAGCAGCGCACCGGCTTGCTGGGTCTCGGCGGCAAGCACCGCATCGTCTATTTCGACGACCAGGCGTGGCAGGACGCGACGCGCAAGCTCCAGACGCTCTACTACAACAACGGCTACATCTACGTCAACGTCCGGCCCGACGTGCTGCGCCGCATCGGCCCCGACGGCAAGCCGGTCGTCGACCTCCGCTGGGTGATTACCGAGGGCCAGCCGGCGATCGTGAGCCACGTGGAGATCCGCGGCAACGACGTCACGCACGACCGCGTGATCCGTGAGGCGATCGTCATGGTTCCGGGCGACGTCTTCCGTCAGGACGCGCTGATTGCGTCCTACCAGCGCGTCTCGAACCTCGGCTTCTTCAATCAGCCGCTGCCGTTCCCGGACACGAAGCCGGCGAACGAACAGGGCGATATCGACGTCGTGTTCCGCGTCTCCGAGAAGCGCACCGGCAACATCAATTTCGGCGCGTCGGTCGGGCAAGGCACGGGTGTCGGCGGCTTCCTCGGCCTCGACGAGCCGAACCTGTTCGGCCAGGGCAAACGCGGCCGGTTCCAGTGGCAGTTCGGCAAGAATATCAACGATTTCGACGTCTCGTTCACCGATCCCGCCGTCCGCGAATCGCGCATCTCGGCCACGATCGGCGTGCACAACACCGCGGTCCGTTACGTCATCGCCGACGTCGGTCGGTTGCGGCGGCGCGGCGCGAGCCTGCAGCTGGGTTTCCCGGTGTTCGGCGACAACTACACACGGCTGTTCCTGTCGTACGGCGTCGATCAGCAGAGCTTCACGGGCTCGTCCACGAATTCGGCGTTCACGACCGCGTTCCGCTGCAACGACTGCGTGCGCTCGACCCTGGGCGCGTCGGTGATGCGTGACACCCGGATCGATCTGCCGTTCCCCACGGCCGGCACGATGGTCCAGTTCGGGCTGTCGCAGAGCGGCGGTCTGCTCGGCGGCACGGGCAACTTCCAGCGGCTCGACGTGGAAGGGCACTTCTACGCCCCGATCGGCAGCCTCGGCAATCCGGCGACGTCGCCCGTGAAGTTCGTGCTGGGTTTCTCGACGCGGTCCGGGTTCGTCTTCGGTTACTCACCGTTCTTCGAGCAGCTCTTCACCCTCGGCGGCACGCAATTCTTCATCCCGCTGCGCGGCTACGACGAGGCCTCGATCACGCCCTTCGGCTACGATCCCAACGCGAGCGCCAACGGCGCGAGCCCCAACGCGTTCGGGAAGGCGTTCTTCACGATGACGGGTGAGCTCGGGATGCGCGTATCACAGATGTTGTATCTCTCGACATTCTTCGATGCCGGCAACGTCTGGTCGCGGCCCTCGCAGTACGATCCCACCCGGCTGTTTCGCGGCGCGGGCGTCGGCGCGGCTGTCATCTCCCCGCTCGGACCGCTCGGCATCGACTACGCTTACGGCTTCGACCGGGTGGACGCCTTCGGACGTCCCAAGCCCGGTTGGAAGCTGCACTTCAAGCTCGGCAATTTCTTTTAAGCTCGGGCCAACAACTTACATCGGGAGTTCCAGCGTGATGCCGCGTCTTGTCCTCGTGTCGCTCGCCGTCGCCGTGCTCGCCACCGCACCGACCGCCCTGCTGGGGCAGGGTTCGCAAGCCGCGCCGGCGCCGCCGCCGGCGCCGGCACCGGGGCCCGTGAAGATCGCGTTCATCAGCTCGCAGGAGATTTTGCAGAACACGCCCGGGTATGCGGTGGCCGAATCGACGTACCGGAAAGAGCTGCAAGCGTCGCAAACCGAATACCAGAAGTTGCAGCAGCAGCTCGACTCCGCGGTGCAGGTCTTCGACCAGCAGTCGATCGCGCTGTCGCCCGCCGCGCGGGCCGCGAAACAGAAGGACCTGCAGACCATGCAGCAGCGTGTCGAGCAGCGCTCGACCGAGCTGCAGGATCGCCTCCGGCAGCGGGAACAGGAGCTGCTGGGACCGCTCCGCGCGCGCATCAATTCCGTGATCCAGGGGATCCGCGCGGAAATGAACTACTCCGTGGTTTTCGATGCCGACGCGGCCGGGGGATTGATCGCGGCGGCGGACCCGGCGCTGAACATCACGGCCCGGGTACTGCAGCGCCTGCGGCAGGCGCAGTAGCTCACCACGCGTACACTCTCCGCTAGTGAGATTGCTGCGCTCACCGGCGGCAAGCTGGTGGGCCCAGGAACCACAACGGTCGCCGGGATCGCGCCGCTCGAGCGCGCGGGTCCCGGCGACCTCTCTTTTCTTGCCTCACCCCGGTACGTCCCCTACTTTGAGCGCACCAGCGCGTCGGTGGTGCTCGTTGCGCCGGCGCTCGAATCCGCGTCCGGCGGACCCGAAACGCGGATCATCGTCGCCGAGCCGTACGCAGCGCTGCTGGTCGTGCTTCCCGTGCTGTATCCGCAGGCCGTCTGGGAGGCCGGCATCCATCCCACGGCCGTCGTGGGCCGGGGGACGACCTGGCAGGAGCCGGTCGCTATCGGCCCGCACGCCAGTCTCGGCCGCGCGGTGCAGCTCGGCCGCAACGTCCGCATCGGCGCGGGATGCGTGCTCGGCGACGGCGTGGCGGTCGGCGATGACACGGAGCTGTACCCGGGCGTCACGCTGTACGCGGGCACGGCCCTGGGCAAGCGCGTGATCGTGCATGCGGGCGCGGTGCTGGGGAGCGACGGGTTCGGCTACATCCCCGGGAAGGGCGGCGAGGCGCACCGCAAGATCCCGCACGTCGGCCGGTGCCTGATCGGGGACGACATCGAGATCGGCGCGAACACATGCATCGACCGCGGCAGCGTGGACGACACCGTGATCGGATCGGGCACCAAGATCGACAATCTCGTCCACATCGCGCATAACGTGCGGATCGGCGCCCGCTGCCTCATTATGGCGCAGGCGGGGATCGCAGGCAGCGTGCAGGTGGAGGATGACGTGATCATCGCCGGCCAGGCAGGCATCTCGGATCATCTCACGATTGGACGCGGCGCGCGGCTGCTCGTGCAGTCGGGCCATATCGCCAATGTGCCTGCCGGCGCGACGCTGTTCGGGTATCCGGCGCGGCCGCATCGCGACTTTTTGCGCGCGCAAGCGGCGATGTACCGTCTCGCCAAGATCGCGGACGAGCTCGAAGCTCTCGTAAAGCCGGCGTCCAATAGGCCAGATCACTAGACGTTCCGTCACGCGCAGCGCGGCGCTGCGGGGCACGGGCCTCCACACCGGCGCCGCGACGGAAGCGACGTTCCTCCCGGCGCCCGCGGGCCAGGGCATCGTCTTTCGCCGGACCGATCTGCCGGGCAAGCCGGAGGTTCCCGCACGGCTGACGGAGGTCGAAGCGGTGGAGCGCCGCACCGCGATCGGCCACGGCGCGGCCACGATTCATACGGTCGAACATGTGCTCGCGGCGGTCGCCGCGCACGTGATCGACGACCTGACGATCGAGCTCACCGGTCCCGAGCCGCCGATTCTCGACGGCAGCGTCCAGCCGTACTTCGATGCGCTGGCGAAAGCGGAGCCCGCTTCGGTGGGGGGCGAGCCGGTGGTGCTCACCGTCACGGCGCCGTTCACGGTCACCGACAAGGATGCGGCGTATGTGGTCGCGCCCGCCAAGACTTTCCGGCTGACCGTGTCGATCGAATGGCCGCATCCGTTGATCGGGCGGCAGGCCGGTGCCTACGAAGTCACGCCCGCGAACTTCGCGGCGGAGCTCGCGCCGGCGCGCACGTTCGGCTTCACGCACGAGGTGGCCGAGCTGCAGGCGCGCGGGTTGATCAAGGGCGCGTCGGAAACGAATGCGATCGTGCTCGACGAGCGCGGCGTGGTGAACGGCGGGAAGTTGCGCTGGCCGGACGAGTTCGTGCGTCACAAGGCGGCGGACGTCGTGGGGGATCTGGCGCTGACCGGCGCCCGGATTCAGGCTCATGTGGTGGCGACGCGGCCCAGCCATGGCGGCAACATCGCGCTGGCGCGCGCGCTCGCTCGCGCAGGGAGGCGCACCGGAATGCCGGCGATGGACATCGCGAAGATCATGGACTATCTGCCCCACCGCTACCCGTTCCTGCTCGTCGACCGGATCATCGAGGTGGAGGGACAGAAACGGATCGTGGGCATCAAGAACGTGACCATCAACGAACCGTTCTTTCAGGGTCACTTCCCGGGTCATCCCATCATGCCGGGCGTGCTGATCATCGAAGCGATGGCGCAGGTCGGCGGCATGCTGTTAATGAGTCACTTCGAGGGCCAGGACACGGCGAACAAGGTCGTGTACTTCATGTCGCTCGATAACGTGAAGTTCCGACGGCCCGTCGTCCCCGGCGATCAGATCCGCTTCGAGCTCGACATGGTGCAGTTCCGCGGCAAGACCTGCAAGATGAAGGGCGCCGGGTTCGTGGACGGACAGGTCGTCGCCGAGGCCGAAATGATGGCGATGGTGGTCGATAAGTGATCCACCGGACGGCGCTCATCGACCCGACCGCCGAGCTCGGCGCCGACGTCTCGGTCGGGCCGTACTGCGTGATCGGCCCGCGTGTCACCGTGGGGGAGCGTTGTAGCATCTCCGCGCACGCGGTGCTCGAGCGGAACACGCGCGTCGCCGACGGCGTGAAGATCGGGTACGGCACGATCATCGGGAACGATCCCCAGGACCTGAAATACAAGGGCGAAGAGACGTGGGTCGAGATCGGCAGCGGCACGATCATCCGGGAGTACTGCACGATCAATCGCGGCAGCACTGCGACCGGCAGGACGACGGTCGGGGCGCGCTGCTTCCTCATGACGTACGTCCACATCGCACATGACTGTGTCATCGGCAACGACGTGATCATCGCCAATTCGGTGCAGATGGCGGGACACGTCACGGTAGACGACCGCGCCATCATCAGCGGTCTCGTGCCGATCCATCAATTCGTCCGGATCGGCACGTATTCGTTTGTGGGAGGCGGTTCGCGGGTCAATCAGGACGTGCCGCCGTACACCAAGGCGGCGGGGAACCCGGTGCATCTCTACGGGCTCAATTCGGTGGGCCTGCAGCGCGCGGGGTTCGCGCCCGACCTGAAGCTCGCGCTGAAGCGCGCATACCGGCTGGTGTTCAACTCCGATCTCACGGTGAGCCAGGGAGTCGCGCGCGCCCGGATCGAGCTGCCCCAGGTCCCGGAGGTCGAGACGTTCCTGCGCTTCATCGAGGCGTCGCAGCGCGGGGTGATGGTGTGAGGGGACGGGGGACGGGGGACGGGGGAGGGGTTCGGCCCGTCAGGGTCGGAGTGGTCGGTGCGGGCGCGCTCGGGTTCCACCACATACGGCTCTTGAAGAAGATCGACGGCGCGGATCTGGCGGGCTTCTATGACCACAATCCCGCGCGGGCCGCGCAAGTCGCCCACGAACTCGAGACCACCGCCTTCCCCTCACTCGAAGCGCTGCTGGACTGCGTCGAGGCCGTCACCGTGGTCGTTCCGACGCCGGCGCACGTGGAAGTCGGGCTGCCGGTCCTCGAGCGGGGTCTGCACGCGCTCGTGGAAAAGCCGCTCGCCGATGCGCTCCCCGGCGCCGAGCAACTGGTGCAGACGGCCCGCGAGCGCGGCGTGTGTCTGCAGGTGGGGCACGTCGAGCGCTTCAACCGGGCCGTGCGCGCGGCGGCGCCGTATCTCGAGGAGCCGCGCTTTCTCCAGACCGAGCGCCTGGCGCCGTTTCAGCCGCGCGGCACCGACGTCGCGGTGATCCTCGATCTCATGATTCACGATCTCGACCTCATCCTGGAGCTCGTGCGATCTGAGGTCGGCGAGGTGCGGGCGACGGGGGTGCCGATCCTCACCCCGCACGTGGACATCGCCAACGCCCGCGTCGAGTTCGCCAACGGCGCCGTTGCGATCATCACCGCGAGCCGCGTGTCGCGCGAACGCACGCGCAAGCTGCGCATCTTCCAGGCGACGGGATACTTCTCGCTCGATCTCGCGCAGGGCAATGGGCATTTCTATCGGCTGAAATCGGGCTGGCAGGGATTCAACGCCACGCGCATCGAGGAGATCGTCGAGCACGTGCGGCTCGACGCGCCCGAGGCCGAGCCGCTCAAGCTCGAGCTGGAGAGCTTCCTGCACGCCGCGCGCGGTGACGGCGACGTCGTGGTCACCGGCGCCGCCGGGCTGCAGGCACTGACCCTCGCCTATCGCGTCGCCGACGCCATCAGCGCCTCGCCGCTCGCCGCGGCGCGGCCGTGACGCGGATTTACATCTCGGCAGGGGAGCCGTCCGCGGACGCGCATGCGGCCGCGGTCGCGACTGCATTGCGCCGCCGTCTTCCCGGGGTGGAGCTGGAGGCGCTCGGCGGGCCGCTGCTCGAGCGCGCGGGTGTCCGCGTGCTGGACCGGATGGAATCGTACTCGGTCGTCGGATTCGTCGAGGCCCTCGCCAAGATTCCCGCGCACTATCGGCTGCTGAACCGGATCAAAAAGTGGTTCCAGGAAAAGCGCTACGATCTCGTGATCCTCGTCGATTACCCCGGTTACCACCTCCGTGCCGCGGCGGCCGCCGCTGCCGCCGCTATTCCGGTGCTCTACTACATCGCGCCGCAGATGTGGGCGTGGGGACCCAAGCGCGTGCGCAAGCTTGCCCCGGTGAATCAGCTCGCCGTGATCTTGCCGTTTGAGGAGAAGTTCTTCCGCGAGCGCGGGGTCGCCGCGACTTTCGTAGGGCATCCGCTCAAGGACCGGCCCGCCCCGCCATCCCGGGTGGACGCGCGCCGGATGCTGGGCCTCGACCCGCAGCGGCGGACGCTGGGCCTGTTTCCGGGGAGTCGCGCGCAGGAAGTGCAGCGGCACTGGTCGATCTTTCGTGAGGCCGCGGCGCGCGTCACCGCCGCGCGCCCCGACGTGCAGATCATCGTCGCCGGCACACCGGACGCCGAATACCCGGACCCGGGCGCAATCACCGTGCATGTGGGCGATCCACTGCTCGTGTTCGCCGCCGCCGACGCAGGGATCTGCAAGTCGGGCACTACGACGCTCGAGGCGGCTATCGCCGACGTGCCCATGGTGATCACCTATCGCGTGCACCCGATCTCATCGTTCATCGCGTTCCGGCTCGTGCAGGTCCCGTGGGTCGGTCTCGTCAATCTCGTGGCGGGGTATGAGGTCGCGCCCGAGTTCCTCCAGGGCCGGGCCAGAGCGGAGACGCTCGCCGACGGCGTATTGCCGTTGCTCGATGCTCGGAACCCGCTGGCGCGTCGCCAGCGCGAAGGGTTGCAGGTGGTACGCGACCGTCTGGGCGCGCCGGGGGCCGCCGACCGCGTCGCCGAGCTGGCGGCCGGGCTGATCCGATGAAGCTGCGCTGGGCGGAGCCGATCGCGGCGGTGATCGGCCCGCGGCTGATGCGGGCGCTGGCGGCGACGTGGCGGTTCCGGGAGAGCGGTGTCGAGCATTGGCGGACGCTGTGGGACGCCAAAAAGCCATTCATCTTCGTCGCCTGGCACTCACGGCTCCTTCCGCTGCTCGCGCTGCACAAGAACGAAGGCGTGATGCTGCTCATCAGCCGGCATCGCGATGGCGGATATCTCGCCGATCTCGCGCAGCAGTGGGGCTTCAAATCGGTGCGCGGTTCGACGCAGCGGGGCGGCGAGGTCGGACTGTTGGGGATCGTACGAACGCTCCAGGCCGGCGGCGTCGTCGCCATCACGCCGGACGGTCCGCGTGGCCCCGTGGAACGCGTGCAGCCGGGTGCCGTGGCCGCGGCGCAGCACGCCGGCGTGCCAATCGTGACCGTCGGAGCCCGTCCTGCGGCCGCCTGGTATCTTGGCTCGTGGGATCGGATGTGCATCCCCAAGCCACTCACGACCATTGACGTTCAGTACGGACCACCGATCGACGTCGCCGCGGGGAAAGAAGGACTGCGGCGCGGGATCGACGCCGTATCTCGCGGACTGCGGGACGTCATGAGCGCCGCGTGAGCGCTCAGCGCATCGCCCAGTGGCTGTGGTGGAGCGACGCCGCTCCCGCGCGCGCCGCACGCGGTGTCCTGCTGCCTGTCGCGTTCCTCTACCGCTCCATCATGAGCGCGCGGGCGCGCGCCTACGCCCGGGGCTGGCTGCGGCAACGGCCGCTGCCGCTGCCGGCGATCGCCGTCGGCAATCTGGCCGTTGGCGGCGCGGGGAAGACGCCGCTCGCTGCGTGGATCGCCGCGTTCTTTGCGAGCC
>JACXTT010013127.1_pt1 | contig 10942 bp, 11 predicted proteins | sample 9270951 | NCBI WGS metagenome assembly JACXTT01 (sample SAMN15532306, study PRJNA645909) | rock metagenome | isolation source: weathered quartz diorite | place: Puerto Rico | collected 2017-06-21 | reverse complement strand
TGACGAGTTACGTCCATGCCGTGAAACTGAATGAGCATCCGTTTCGCGTCTACTATGCGGATCAGGAAGTGATCACAAGTACTGTCGTGATTTCTACAGGCTCGTCAGCCAAGCTTATGGGAATTGAAACGGAGCTGGAATTGATGGGGCATGGTGTTTCAACGTGCGCAACGTGTGACGGATTCTTTTACAGAGGGAAAGAAATTGCCGTTGTCGGCGGGGGCGATTCCGCCATGGAAGAAGCCACATTTTTGACGAAGTTCGCCACGAAAGTTTCCGTGATCCATCGCCGCGATACGCTGCGAGCTTCCAAAATCATGCAGGAAAGAGCGTTCAGCAATCCGAAAATTCAGTTCATTTGGAACACCATTGTGGATGAAGTTTTTGGGCGGCGAGGCGACGGCGTTACTGGCTTACGCCTTCGCAACGTCAAAACCGAGCAGACGTCGGAACTCAAGGTTGACGGCTTGTTTGTGGCGATCGGCCACAATCCCAATACGGACATTTTCAAAGGACAGATCGAGCTGGACAGCCATGGCTATATCAAGACCGAAGCGAGCTCGACACGAACGAGCATTCCAGGTGTGTTCGCGTGCGGCGACGTTCAGGATCCTGTGTTCCGGCAGGCTATTACCGCGGCGGGCACTGGATGTATGGCGGCTATTGAAGCCGAGCGGTGGCTGGAACACTGATATTAGTTTTCGGTGAAACATGGAAGACAGAATCTTTACGCTCGCCGAGGCGCGGAGCCTGCTGCCGCGCCTTCGCATCGTTCTGGCGGAGGTCGGTCAAGAGTGGGAGCACATGCGCAAGCTGAATCCGGAAATCCAGAAAGCTCGCGACAGCGCTGCGGTGGATGGATACAGTAAGTTCGGAGTCGAATATGTCGAGTCTGTCTCGCGCCTTATGTCTCTACTCCAACAGGTCAGGGATTTGGGTGTCCTTCTCAAAGATGTCGAGAAAGGTCTCTGTGATTTTCCATATATAAAGGATGGACGGACGGTTTACCTCTGCTGGCAACTAGGCGAAGACAACATCCAATATTGGCATGAGGTGGAGACGGGATTCGCCGGCCGAGAGCCCTTGGACGATAAGGACAAATAACAACTGTGGACAAGATTTTCATAGCCGGAATCGACTGCGTCGCCGCCATCGGGGTTACGCCGGAAGAGCGAACGATGAAGCAGCGGCTTTCCATTGATGTAGAGCTCTCGACGGATATCGCGCGGGCTGCCCGTACGGATTCCTTAAAGGATGCTCTGGATTATTCAAAAGTAGCGGGCCGGGTCATGGAGATCTGCCGAGCCCGCGATTTTCACCTCATTGAGACACTAGCGGAGCTGATCGCCCAGCGGGTTCTGGAAGAATTTGCCATCCGCCAGGTCCGCGTGCTGGTCCGCAAGATCTCGCCGGTTCTGGAGCCCCGCGTCAATTACGTGTCAGTCGAGATTGTGAGATCTCGCTAATCCCTTCAAAATTTGGACTTTGTGCCGATTTCTGTTGAAGAAATTGAAGTTGTTGCGTTATTCTTACCGCTCGTTTCACACAGGCCAGCCACAACGGCCTCCGTACCATCACAGCGAACCGCGGCATTCATATAGGAGGTATCTTGTCTAGTTTGGAAGAAACGTTGGTTGAATCCCCGGAGGCCGACTACAGCGCTCGTAACCAGGGAAAACCCAGTCGCGGAAAGCGCGTTATGAAGTATGTCGACGCTGCAGTCTGCTATGGCGCCGGCGTGGCATTCGACACGATCCAATACTTCAATCGCTTCCGCCCGAATCCATCATTCACACCGAAATGGACTGAAAAGCCGTTACTTAAGTCCTGGCAGAAAACCAAGCCTGTATTGGGCTGGCCGCGACAGACGGACTCCTTATGTCCGGAGTGTGTGAAAGAAGCTCGAGAAGCAATCATCGGCGGAACGGTCGAATGGACAAAGTTGCTACATGAAAAAGTCGGAGAGGTTAAAGCCACAATAATCGAGCGAAACGGTCAGGTCTGGATGGTTAAGGACTGCCCTCAGCACGGCAGAACCGAGGACTTGATGGCGATCGACGTGAAGTTTTTGGAGTGGATTGAAAAGAACTTCCCCGGCCGTGACATTCCAGCCCACGCTGATAAAGATCTCCATAATCACGGAAGCAGCACGATTCAGCATGGCCGTGGAGCTGTGCTTACTGTTGACTTGACGAATCGCTGCAACATGATGTGCGATCCATGTTTCATGGATGCCAACCAGGTGGGATATGTCCATGAGCTTACTTGGGATGAGATCAAAGAGATCATGGATAATGCGCTCAGGATCAAACCGCGGAGACAAATGTCGATTCAGTTCTCCGGAGGCGAGCCGACGCTTTCGCCGTATTTCGTCGACGCTGTCGCTTATGCCCGAAAGATCGGGTACTCCAGCGTACAAGCGGCGACCAATGGCATCGAGTTCGCGAGAAGTAAAGATTTCTGCCGTAAGGCCGCGGAAGGCGGCCTGAGATTCGTATACTTGCAGTTCGACGGCGTAGGCAACGACGCCAACAGCCATCGTCAGATCGGTAATCTGTTCGATGTCAAACTGAGGGCGATCAATAACCTCCATGAAGCGGGCGTCGAGATCATCCTGGTTGTGACGCTGGTCAATGGGGTCAACAACGATCAAGTCGGATCGATTATCCGTTTTGCGATGGATAACCCGAAGAAGATTGCTTTCATCGCATTCCAGCCGGTGTCGTTCACCGGGCGCGACGAAGATATCACTCCGGAACGCAGGCTCCGCCAGCGTTATACGCTGTCGCACCTGGCCAACGACGTGAAGTCACAAGTCGGAGTCACGGAGCCTACGCGCGACTGGTTCCCGCTGTCCTTAATGGGAGCGTTCGCGGATTTTGCAGATCTCGTTCACGGGCCGGGCGCGGATTGGGGACAGGTCAGTTGCGGCTGTCATCCCAATTGCGGTGTTGGCACCGCGATGATGATCAACAAGGAGACCAAAGAGTTCGCACCGGTTCCGCAGTTTCTGAACATCCCCGGGCTGGTCAGTGATATGCAAAAGATCACGGATGCCGGTCGCGGAAAGTGGTTCTCCAACAGCATGATGGCGCTCACCCTGCTGAAAAATTACAACCCATGGGGCGCGCCGCCCAGCTTGACCTTGCTCGACATCATGAAGAAGTTCGACAAGTCGTTCGGCTTGTCAGGTAAGAGCTACGGGAAAGTGTCCGGCGACCGGACCCGTGAAGACATTGACCGCCGGCGAAAAGATCCTTGGAATTTCCTGTTTGTCGCAGGAATGTGGTTCCAGGACCTTTTCAATTACGACTTCCGGCGAACCGAAATGTGCATCATTCCTTACGCAACGCAGCTTGGCGAGATCTCGTTCTGCGCGTACAACACCGGTATCGGGTGGCGCAAGATCATCGAGAACATGTACAAGACAGCAAGTGTTGCAGAGTGGAACAAGAACCATGGCAAGCACGCCGTCTATGCCGCCGGAAAATCTGTTCCGCTAGATAGTTATGACCACAGTCTGGTTTTGAATCCGGTTGATGTGGCACGAGTTCGCGTTCATGGTGATGAACCGGAGACCGCAGCGGACGAGGAGCGCATGGCTCGCCAACGCGCTCGCGAAGCGGAAAAAGTAAAGCGGATGATGGATGAGCTCACGTTCGGTAAGAATTTGGGAGAAAACGAGAAAACCGAACTTGTAAAAATTGAGCTAGCTCAACGCGCCAGGTAATTCGGCGCCTGGCACCGAATTTAAATCCCCAGAGCCTTTCGGCCTGCCTCGGAAATCCGCTGTGGCGACCACGGCGGTTCCATCACGATTTGAACTTTCGGATTTGGAAAGCCGGCGTCGGCGAGCTTCGCCTTGATGTCCTCAGCAATCACGGCGCCCGAAGGGCAAGCGGGTGAAGTTACGGACATTTTGATGTCTACGGCGTCGGTGTCGGCTCGAACCTCGTAAATCAATCCCAAATCGACGACATTCAGGGGAATCTCCGGGTCATAACACTCCTTTAGTACTTCGTAAATGAGGTCTTCATTGGACATCGATGCCAGCCGGGGATCTCGTGCTTTTTCGGCTAATGCTTCAGCAACCGTGGCTTCCATCGCCTTCGTGGACTCGGCGTAAACTCTGGCGTCTTCTTCTTGTTCTTCTCGGGAGTAGGAGCGCGTCACTTGGCCTTGTCGACGAACGGCGAAGACGATGACAACGGCAATAAGAATCGCAGCGATCAGGAGCAGGTATATCAGCATAACTATAGATTTTCACCAGTAAACCCAGCTAGTTCAAGGGTATAATTTTTGTGTATAATGTTCGCTTGCACCACGGCCCGAATTCCAGTCACTAAATCTTTCCGAAGGGGTCAAAGACGATGGCTTCTGCTTCCGTGAAAGCTCCAGAGCAACCCAGAACCGAGATCGCCACCGGGTCCTATCGGGTAACGAGTACGCTGATTAAGGTTCTAACCGGACAACGCGAAGAGCTTCATAACCTGACAAAAATTATCCGCAATTTCGTTAAATCGTCAGGGATACAAGATGGCTTGGTCAATATTTCATCGCTGCATACGACGAATGCTATATTCATCAACGAATGGCAGGACGCTCTTATCCACGATTTCAAAGCATATTTAGCGAATGCTATCCGTAAGGACTTGTACTACCGGCACAATGATCCAGCCTGGTCCGATTGCGATCGGCACAATGCGGACGCCCACTTGCGGTCCTTGATGCTCGGCATATCGTTAACTCTGCAGATCGCGGGCGGGGATCTCGTCCTCGGTGAGTGGCAAAGCGTTATTATGGCAGAGTTGGACGGTCCGCGAGAGCGGTCGATCCGGGCTCAGGCAATGGGAGTAGGTAGTTAGGGGGTTTTAAGAATGGCAATAATGTTGACAAAGAAGGCAGAAGATAAGGTTAAGGAAATTATGGCCGAACAGCTGGAGCCGTATGCCGGACTGCGCATCCAGGTCGTCGGTGGCGGGTGCTCGGGTTTTTCCTACCGCATGGGTTTTGATAAGAGCTTTAACGACCAGAACGACACTATTTTCGAGTTCGACGGCCTCAAAGTGTTTGTTGACAAGTCGAGTCTGCTCTACATGGACGGTGCCGAAGTGGATTACATCGAGGGACTGCACGGGGCCGGCTTCAAGTTCAACAACCCGAACGCAACGGGCAGTTGCGGTTGCGGGAGTTCGTTTAGCGTTTAAAGACCATACCGTTAAGAGCTACGGGGGAGCTTAGGGCTGAGAGGATCCTCAACCAAAGGATCGACCCCTAGAACCTGATTCGGATAATGCCGACGAAGGGAGCATCGAATGAGTACTTCCAAGCTTGAGTTCAAGGATAGCACCTACCTCGATACCGCATTTCCCGCCAGCGAGCGCATCTATATCCAAGGCAAAATTCATCCCTCGGTCCAAGCGCCTTTGCGTGAGGTCTCGACAAAGGACGGAGCGCGCGTTCGTGAATATGACACACGCGGACCTTGGGGTGATCCACGGCAGATTTGCGACGTCAGGCAAGGATTGCCTGCACTTCGCCTGCAGTGGATTCTGGACCGGGGTGACACGCTGGAATACCAAGGCCGCACGGTCCTCCCCGAAGATAATGGGTATCTGAGCTTCAAGCACGCGTCTCAAAGTCAGGGTCGTTTGCGATTAGAGTCGTTCTCTGGACTGAAGCGATCGCCGCGAAGAGCAGTGCAAGGCGCGGCCGTAACTCAGCTGGCTTATGCCCGCCGCGGCATGATTACTCCTGAAATGGAATTCATCGCGATTCGCGAGAACCTTGGGCGGGAAACGGCGTACGACGCTGCGCGCGAGGATCGCTCCGATATTCGCTTCCAGCATCGAGGCGAGTCTTTTGGCGCCGGCATTCCGAAGTACATTACGCCGGAGTTTGTTCGGGATGAGGTCGCGCGTGGACGCGCAATTATTCCGGCAAACGTCAATCATCCGGAATCCGAGCCGATGATCATCGGCCGGAATTTCTTGGTCAAGATCAATTCGAATATCGGAAACAGCGCACTTTCCAGCTCCATCGAAGACGAAGTGGAAAAAATGCGATGGAGCATAACGTGGGGCGCCGACACGGTGATGGACCTATCCACGGGACGCAACATCCACGAGACCCGAGAATGGATCCTGCGCAATTCTCCTGTCCCAATCGGAACGGTGCCGATATATCAGGCTCTCGAGAAAGCCGGAGGCCGGCCGGAAGAACTCACATGGGAAATGTATCGTGACACGCTCATCGAGCAGGCGGAGCAAGGCGTTGATTATTTCACGATACACGCTGGCGTTCTGCTTCGATACATCCCGCTGACGGTGAAGCGCCGTACGGGCATCGTGAGCCGCGGAGGCTCCATATTGGCGAAGTGGTGCCTGGCACATCATCAAGAGAACTTCCTCTACACGCATTTCGAGGAAATCTGCGAGATCATGCGGGCATACGACATCTCGTTCAGTCTGGGTGACGGCCTGCGTCCCGGCTCAATTGCGGATGCGAACGATGGTGCGCAACTCGGCGAACTCGCCACTCTCGGAGAACTGACCAAGATCGCCTGGAAGCATGACTGCCAAGTCATGATTGAGGGGCCAGGTCACGTGCCCATGCATTTGATCAAAGAGAACATGGACCTTCAACTCAAGCTCACGCACGAGGCTCCGTTCTATACGCTGGGTCCTTTGACGACGGATATCGCTCCGGGGTACGACCACATCACGAGTGCCATTGGTGCTGCGATGATCGGCTGGTACGGAACCGCGATGCTTTGCTACGTCACACCCAAGGAGCATTTGGGGTTGCCGAATCAGAAGGACGTGAAGGACGGCGTCATCGCCTACAAAATTGCCGCCCATGCGGCAGACCTTGCAAAGGGTCATCCCGGAGCGCAGGAACGCGACAATGCATTGAGCAAGGCCCGATTCGAATTTCGCTGGGAAGATCAGTTCAATCTAAGCCTTGATCCTACAACGGCCAAAGATTTCCACGACGAAACGCTTCCACAGGATGGCGCCAAGCTCGCGCATTTTTGCAGTATGTGCGGTCCGCAATTCTGCTCGATGAAGATTACCGAAGAAGTCAAAGAAGCCATGGATCAAAAGAGCGTGGAATTCATGAAGGCAGGGGCAGAGATTTACATCAAGGAGTCATGAGGGCTACTTAACAGATTTACTGTAGGGGCGCTCTATGAGCGCCCAGGGCGGTCATAGAGCGCCCCTGCAGACGAGGCTCATTTCGACGGTTCCTTCTTCCCGTGCGCTCTCTCGACGTGGGTGTCTGTCCATTTGATCTGCTCGTCGATGACACTTTCGACTGCCCTTAAAAACTCTTTCTGGGCGTTCGCGAGATGAACGGCAGTCTCGTACGGTAGGATTCGATAGAAGCCTTCAATCAATTTGTTTGCAGTATCTCGAATCATGTTTCCTCACTTCGAATCGATTACGAGTTCGGGTTCGGAGATGAGCACGCGCGTATAGGGCGGAACGGACCGCGTTAGCCAAACATTACCGCCGATGACGGAACCCCGGCCGATGACCGTCGTACCGCCGAGGATCGTGGCGCCGGCGTAAATCACGACATCATCTTCAATAGTTGGATGCCGTTTCTTACCTCGAACCATGCGCCCTTCTTCATCCATGGCGAAGCTCAAAGCTCCGAGCGTGACTCCCTGATATAGTTTGACGCGATTTCCAATGATTGTTGTTTCTCCGATGACCACTCCGGTGCCATGGTCGATGAAAAAACCATCTCCGATTGAAGCGCCGGGATGAATATCGATTCCGGTGACCGAGTGGGCGTACTCGGTCATAATCCGCGGCAACAGTTGGATTCCCTGCGAGTTGAGCTCGTGGGCCAGCCGGTATATCGTAATCGCGAAAATTGCCGGGTAAGCAAAGATCACTTCGTCGATGCTCTTTGCTGCGGGGTCCCCGTCATGAGCCGCCTGTACATCCACAGATAGACGGACACGCAAGTTAGGGAGCTTTCGAAGGAAGATAATTGCCTGATCCTCAGCGAGCTTTGAGCAGTGATCGCAATCGCCTTCTTTCTTGCGATCACATTGCGGCCGGACGCTCCGGTAGATTTCCTGGGTCAGCCGGGCGTAAATGGAATCGGTCAGATCTCCGATGTGGTATTCGATGTTGGAGACTTCAACGTATTTCCGCCCGAAGTAGCCTGGGTAAATGACTTCCAAAAGATCGTCAGCGATTTGTATGATCGAGCTCTTGCCGGGCAGAGGAGTACCAGCCAGATGTTCCAGTTTCGGATGCAGTGTTCCGAATGTTTGCAGCAGTTCGCGAGTGATCTCTCGAACCTGGTCCCGTTTTTTTAAGTGCTCATGCATAAGCTGTAGCCAGCTTAACCGCGGTTTGCCATCCGTGGCAGCGTTCAAACCATCCAGGGGAACGCGAAATCGTTCGTCGCTACACCGGCCAATTCTCCAATTCTTTCTGAACCTCCACCATAAATTGGTCTGCAGTCGCGCCGTCGATTACGCGATGGTCGAAGGACAGGGATAAGATGATCATTGGACGGATCGCGATAGCATCGTCGATAACGACAGCGCGTTTCTTGATGCCTCCCATGCCCATGATAGCAACCTGCGGTTGATTGATAATGGGCGTGCCGATCAATCCACCGAATTGTCCGGGATTGGTTATAGTGAAAGTGCCGTCTTTGACGTCTTCGGGTGTGAGCTTTTTGTTCCGCGCGCGCTCCCCTAGATCGTTAATGGCTTTCGCCAAGCCAAGGAGATTCTTTTCGCCGGCTCCCTTGATCACGGGCACGATCAGACCCCATTCCAGGTTCACGGCAATGCCGATGTTAATCGGCCGCTTATAGACAATTGTGTCGGCTTCGAGGGAAGAATTTACAATCGGAAAGCGTTTTAATGCAGTCGCTACAGCCTGAATGAAGAAAGGTGTTATCGTGAGCCTCGCACCTGAACGTTCAAGCTCGGCCTGCAGTTTTTCCTTCGCTTTCAGAATGCGAGAGCAGTCGACCTCAAAGAACGTTGTGACGTGAGCCGAAGTTCGCCGGCTCATGACCATGTGTTCAGCGATCGACTTGCGCATTGCGGTCATCGGAACACGTTCAACATCGCCGGTGAATTTGACGGGCGGTGCACTCGGTGCAGGTGCAGGAGCTTTGGAAACGAGGTCCGCACGCTGTGTCGGTTGTTCTCCAGCTCTCAATTTCGCCGTACTGCCGGCGGGAGCTCCCTGTTCGATGTAGCTGAGAATGTCTCGCTTGGTGATTCGCCCATTGATGCCGGTACCTTTGCCCGCCAGACCGGAGAGATTAACGCCATGCTCCTTCGCAATCCGGCGGACGAGCGGCGAAGAACGGACGCCATCGTGACTGGGTTCCTCTTCCTCCTCTTTTTCCTCCCCCTCTTCGTCCCGGGCGCCACCGCTTGTCGGAGCAGGACCGGCAACTCGGGCGGGACCTGATGGTTGAGCGGGCTGTTGGGTGGGTGGTGCGGCGGTGTTTTTAGCTTCCGGTTTCGTTTCGCCAGCGGATTTGGCGGCTCCTTCGCCGATGATAGCAACCGTCGTATTGATCTGAACCGTCTGGCCTTCCTTCACCAGTATGTCCTGAAGAATTCCGGATGCAGGAGCCGGTATTTCCGTGTCTATCTTGTCGGTGGAAATTTCGAAAAGCGGCTCGTCGCGCTGAACGCTCTCGCCTTTTTTCTTCAACCATTTTGTGACTGTACCTTCGAAGATACTTTCGCCCATTTGGGGCATTTTGACTTCGGTTTCCGCCATGGTTTTATTGCCTAATATGCGTACAGCTCGCGTGCCACGCGAACAACATCGGAAACCTTGGGGAGGAAAAACTCCTCAAGCGGCGGGCTGTACGGCACTGGAGTATCGGGCGCAGTGATGCGGCGAATCGGTCCATCAAGCGACTCGAAGGCTTCTTCGGAAATGATGGCGGCCAGTTCGCCGGCAAATCCTCCCGTTCGGGTGTCTTCGTGGAGAAGGATGATCTTATTTGTTTTCCGCACGGATTCCAGTACGGCTTCCTTATCGAACGGTAATAAGGAGCGGAGATCCAGCACTTCGATATCGATTCCTTCCTTTTCGAGCTCTTTGGCTGCTTCGAGGGCGATGTACACCATCGCTCCGTACGTGACCACCGTCATGTCCATACCGGGTCTTCGAATCGCGGCCTTACCGATCGGCACCACATAATCTTCGGAAGGAAGTTCTTCCTTCACCCTGCGATACAAAAATTTGTGTTCGAAATAAATGACTGGATCCGGATCGCGAATAGCCGCTTTGATGAGGCCCTTCGCGTCGTATGCAGTTGACGGACAAACCACTTTCAGACCCGGCGTGTGGACGTAATACATTTCCGGATTTTGCGAATGAAAGGGCCCGCCATGAACGCCGCCGCCGCTGGGTCCTCGAATAACGATCGGGACGCCGGCCCCCCAACGGTATCGGCACTTCGCAGCAAAGTTCGTAATTTGATCGAAGGCGCAGGAGATGAAATCGGCGAATTGCATTTCGGCAACCGGACGCATTCCCATGAGCGCGGCGCCAATTGCGGCTCCAACGATTCCCGATTCCGATATCGGAGTGTCGACGATCCGCCATTCGCCGAATCTTTCAAGCATCCCGGCGGTAACCTTAAAGGCGCCGCCGTAAATGCCGACATCCTCTCCCAGGACGAACACGCGGTCGTCCTGTTCCATTTCTTCCCAAATACCTTGACGAATCGCTTCGACGTAGGTTGTTAGTGGCATATGGAAAAGTTACGAACTATCAGTTTTTAGATATGAGCAAGCCGTATTGCTCAAAACTCATAACTACTAGCTCACCACTCATGACTTCTCAAAATTAACATCTTTCAGTATATTTTCGGGCTCCGGAAATGGATCCTTTTCCGCCATCTTAATCCTTCTCTCTGATTTTTGCTTATATAT